>Ga0113563_10001173_pt1 | contig 14482 bp, 14 predicted proteins | sample Mud3Dept3metaG_FD_80117 | JGI IMG/M metagenome (GOLD analysis project Ga0113563, IMG submission 80117) | Freshwater wetland microbial communities from Ohio, USA, analyzing the effect of biotic and abiotic controls - Mud 3 Core 4 Depth 3... | ecosystem: Environmental > Aquatic > Freshwater >...
CGGAGCTGGGACGGCGACACGGGCGCGACAGCTGCGAGCTACGCGCCGGAACCATCGAGTGCAGCGACGTCATCGGCTCGGCGTGGCTACCAATCACCACCGATCCGTCGCCCGCGCCCTAGGATCGAACACGGCGATCCTCGGCCTCGAACCACGCGAACACGGATCGACGGTCCCCAGGTACAGATCGCGATCACCGCCCCGATTCGAGATGAAGACCAACTCGCAACCATTCGCCGAGAGTGCAGGGTCCGCGTCGTAGCTCGGGCCCACGATCGCGCTCAGCGCGAACGGTGCGCCGAACGGCGCCGCGGTGGAGGGTCGGATGGAGGCGAACAGCTGGAGCGGGCTGTTGGCCGCGAACACGAGGACGAGCTCGTCGGGGGACAGGTCGGGATCTGCCTCAGCAACTCCGTTCGGGTCTCCGCCAGTTGTCAGGAGCAGTCAGCGCACCGAGCCGGCAAACGTTGCGTGGACCGACGGGGCGCCTGCGCGGTCGGTCTCGGCGTGCGCTCACCTCAGGCGAGCTTGCGAGCGGGCGACGCTGGCGGGCTGGCCCGGCTCGTCCGCTCCGATCCGGTCACCGTGGCGCGGCATATGCACCGACGCGCGTCCAATGGAGGACTGTCATGCGCATCCCGAACCGTCACGTGTACTCGAAACCGACCGTCGTCTCCGCACTCATCGCCGCGAGTGCGTTCGTCGCATGCTGGGAGCCCGTGGAGACCACCACCACCGACCAGGAGGTAAGTAGCTCCGCCGTGGATCATGCGAACGGCCACGCCGCGTTCCAGCGCTGCTCGACCCGAACGCCGGACGACGCCGAGATCGCGCGCGTCGAGCAGGCGCTTGGCCAGCACGCGAAGCGGCCCGGCGGAGGTGGTGAACCGGTGGTGACGGGCGGCACGGTCCGGGTCTACTTCCACGTCATCAACAACGGGTCGGGCATTGCGAACGGCGACGTCCCGCAAACCATGATCGATACACAGCTCGCCGTGCTCAACGACGCGTACACGCCGTGGGGCTGGTCGTTCGAGCTCGGCGGCGTCGACCGCACCACCAACGCGACCTGGTACGCGGCGACTCCCGGTTCCAGTGCGGAGCGCGAGATGAAGGCGGCGCTGCACATCGGCACCGCGGACGACCTGAACATCTACTCCAACAACATGGGGCAGAACCTGCTCGGCTGGGCGACGTTCCCGAACTCCTACGCCTCGGCTCCGAGCAACGACGGCGTGGTGATCCTGTACGCGTCGCTACCCGGCGGAAGCGCGGCTCCCTATGACGAGGGCGACACGGCGACCCACGAGGTTGGCCACTGGATGGGCCTCTACCACACGTTCCAGGGCGGCTGCTCGAAGAGCGGTGACACCGTCGGCGATACCCCTGGCGAGCGCTCGGCCGCGTACGGCTGTCCGGTCGGTCGCGACACCTGCCGCGGCACCGGCGAGGATCCGATCGAGAACTTCATGGACTACACCGACGATGCCTGCATGTTCGAGCTCACGCTCGGGCAGGACGCGCGCATGGACGCGATGTTCTCGACCTACCGCTACGGTAGGTGACCTCCTCGTTGGATCGATCGCGCACTGGTCGACGACCCGCGACGCGCACGCATTCTTCGCGTGAACCTGGGGGCTTGTGCCGTTCGCGCAGCAGGCGAAGGAGCTGTATGTCGGCGAGCTGCAGCCGATCGGGCCCAATCTGGTTACGCGCGCACGCGGCTTGCTGCAGATCCGGCAAACGCGATCGAGACCCACCTCCACGAGCTCGAGAGCCGCACGGCGACTGCGTGCGGGACGTACGCGGGTAACAACCATGGCTGCCTCAGCGCTCCCGGCCCCGACCCGACGCCGATCGCGGACTGCCTGACCGAAGCACTCGCAACCGGGATCGTCGGCGAGGCGACCGGCACCCACGCGCACTACGGGAACGACATGATCTCGTCGCGGAGCGCCTTCGCAGTGACCCTGACGTACGTGTTCGCGGCCGATCCAGCGATCACGATCATCGATCACACCCCCGCGTACCCGAGAATCGTTCCTGCTTGGGCGCCTCATGAACAGACACGACCGCTGAACATCCCCTGCCCGTCATGGCCGGCTCGCCCGGCAACAGAGCTAGACGGCGCGCTCTGCCAGTTCATACTTGAGACATGAAGCCGCCAACGCTTTCGCGCTACGCGCTGTGCTGCCTTGGCCGCGCTCTCCTGGCCGCGCCCGCGCTCGTGCGCGGCATCGACCGACGCCTGCGCGAGGAGATCATCCTCCACGTCTCGTCGGTCAACAGCTGCCCCGTGTGCTCTGCAGTGCATGGCTTCTGGGCGCACCGGATCGGGCTCACCGATTCCGAGATCGCCCACGCTCGCGATGTGAACGTCGATGGTTGGGATCACCGGACGCGCGTGGCGCTGCGCTACGCCGAACTGCGCACGGCCGATCACGAGCGCGAGCACCCGGAGGATGTCGCCGCATTCGAGCGCGAGTTCTCGACGAGGGAGCGCGCGGCCGTGCGAGCGTTCGTGGACTTCTTCACGTTCACGAACCGCTTCAACAATACGTGGGAGCGCCTGCTGCCGGGCGCGGCGGCGCGGCGGCAGCGGCTGAACATCGAGCACTGACCCATCGGCTGATGCGAGACCCCGGCGCCCGGCCGCGCGGTCTAGATCTCGGGCGATCAGAACGGGAGTTGCAGCGTCGCCAGGGAGAACACCCCATCGATCGGTGCGCCGCTGATCGTCGATGCGGTGGTGAGATGCAGACTGCCGGAGCTCACGATGCCGAGGGCCTCGAACGTGTTGGTCGAGGGCGTGAAGAGAAACACGCCCGTCGGGGCCCCCCCGAATCCGAGAGGCACGTCGCCCGGCACGAAGGACGACGGGTCGATGTTGACGAACACCACGGTCACCGTGTTGTCCGGGTTCAGTCCGAACAACTGGAGCACGGGCTTGCCCGAGTCGGGGTCCAAGCCCGATGCGCTGCCGATCCGCGTCGCGGACCCGAGCGGAACGCTCTGGACCGTGCCGGTCAGCGTGCCGGTGCCGGATGCGAACACGTCCGGTGCACCGAGAGTCCCCCACGTCGTCTGGAAGGTGCCCCCAGCGGTGCCGTTGGACTCGAAGCACGGCTTGGCGTTTGGCTTGAACGGAGCGGTCCAGGCGGGCGGGCCCGCCGCGAGGGCATCCGTGATCTGCGTGCGGCGATCACGCACGAACTGGCGAACCCGGTCGAGCTGCTCCGCGGGCGCGATGACCTGTGCCGCCATCCGATCGATCTCGGCGAGCAGCTCGTCCTCGTTCCAGATCGTGGCGAGGTGCTGGCGCAAGCGGGCGAGATAGCGGTCGCGTGTCGGCGTGTAGAGGTAGAGGCGTCGCGCGAGCAGGCCGTTGGCCGCGACCGCCGCGTTGCTCCCGTTGATCACGCTGTCGGTCTGGAAGGTGTTGTCGACGCCCCACGGGAGGAACGAGAACCGGCCTGTCGCCGGATCGTCATAGACCAGGAAGTTGTTGGCGAGCCCCGAGTAGCTGTCGGTGTGGCCGATCAACACCTCGGCAGCCCAGTAATCGAGGAACTCCTCGATGTCGACGAGCGGATCGAGCGCGGCGAGCATCTCCGCATCCGGCAGGGCGAGCGCCGCCGACATCGCGTCGAGGTCCGAGCGATCGGGATCGCTGTCATTGGTCTTCTTGTCGAAGGTGAGGCTCCACGCCGGACGGAAGTCCGAGAGCGCGCCTTCGTACAGGTTGCCGGCGTCGTCGGAGAAGTGGCGCCGAAGCATCGGCTTGTTGACAGCCTCGACGTTGACGTAGAAGCCGAGATCGCGACCGTTGACCCTGACGCGCGCGAAGTTGCACCGCGATGCCGGCACGCCCGCCTTCGCGAAGACCTGGTACGCGAGGCACTGCTTGATCAGGGCGGGATCCTGCTTCGCGTTGTTGAGCGTCAGCGACTTTCGGCCGTAGAACGTCTGCCCCGCGATGTACTCGTCGGTGTTGATCTTGAGGCTGGGCTTGTCCTCGTCGAGCGAGCCATAGAAGCCCTTCTTGCGGACGGCCACGTCGGACAGCTGCTGACCGTCGATGCTGACGGTCGCGTGGAACTGCGTGAACGGATTCGGGTGCGGTCCCGTCGGGCACGCACCGAAGATGTCGCTGGCCAGGCGCGTCTGCATGCGCAACGCATCCCAGTCGGCTTCGGCGATCGTGATCGACACGTCGACGATGCGCGTCGAATCGTACAGCGGACCGCTAAGATCCGGCTCCGGGATCGGCTCGGGCTCGGGCTCGGGCTCGGGATCAGATACGAGCGCGTCGCCGTGGCACCCCACGAGGAGGACGAGCGCAATGATCGTGGGGTTACGCACCTGCACCGTCCTACGCAAGGCGCGTACCACGCAGAACTCATTGATTCGACGGCACCGTGTGGGCTTCCTCCACACGCCACCGCGTTCGGGTGTGGGATCTGGCGGATCAGACCGGGTGCCGGAGATCCACGACGGACGGGGCGAGGTCGCGGAACCCCGTCGGGCAGACGCTCATCGCGCCCGTCCGCGGACAGCGCTTCGTGCGCGCCATGTGTCGCCTCGGTCGCCTCTGACGATCGCGTCTCACAGTGATGCGGCGGTTACCGATCTGGTGGAAAGGATCGCCAGTGTAGGATCGCAGGATGTGCGCTGACCAGAGCGGCTCATGATGCCGGATCGCCTGATCGTGCTCGCCACGCTGCTCTCTGCGTGCGGGCGGATCGGCTTCGACCGAGCAACACCGTGTGCCACCAGCGCCGAGTGCGCAACGGGCAGCTGTTCCGACGGCGTCTGCTGTGACACCACGTGTGCCGGTACCTGCGATCAGTGCATCACGGGTACGTGCCAGGCCGTCGAGATGGAGTGCTCCGGCGACTGCGCGGCCTGCCGGCCTTCTGGGGGTGGCTACAGCTGCGAACCCGATGCAACCGCGTGCAGTTCGATCTGCGTCACCGCGATCTGCAAGGGCGCGGGGACGAGCTTCGCTTGCGACGCCGCGACGTGCTGTGCGACGAGCGTCGCGCCCAACTTCGTGGGCAGCTGCGGGACAGCGATCGATGTCATGGTGCCGAGCGGCTGCCAGCTCGAGTACGACGTCAACACGTGCTGCACCGGGGTCCAGTACATCGAGGTCACGTGGGACGTCCAGGCGTGCCAGGCCGGCACCTGGGTCCAGGTCGATAGCGGCGCCGATGCGTTTCCCTGCAACGGGTGCCCGACCGAGATCCGGAACTCGTGGACCGACAGCTGCGGTAACGCGAGCGGAACCGCGATCGTGTGCATGTAGGAAATGGGTCAGACCCCATTCCGTTGCGACCGGTCGCGCGAGGCCGCGACCGGAGCGTACCGGCCCTCGTCCTGACGCTCGGTGCCTGGCGCGGTAGCATCGCGTCATGATCCGACAGGTGTGGGTGGTCGTGCTCCTTGGTACGGGATGCTGGACCACGGCGGGGCCACCTGCGGGGAGCTCGGCGGGCGAGGTGACGCGGGGGCCGGATCACGAGTTGATCCCGGTGACCGAGGGCGAGCGCATCCTCGAGGCCGCGGCGGCTGCGAGCCCGCCCGGGCGCAGCCGTCTCGAGGTCTCGGTCATCGACGCCGTCGGCGTTGGCGATCCCATCGACGTCGGGTTGCGGATCGACGGCATGAGCCGAACGATGACAGCCGAGGTCACGCTCACGGGGAAGGGTGTCGTCGAGCATCACAGGGTCCCCCTGCACTACGAACCACCGGGCTTCCAGGGCTGCGACCCGGTGCACGACCCCGATGAGTGCCGTCGGGATCCGCCACGCGGCCACATGACCTCGGTCCGTCTGCGGCCGCTCCGCGCGGTCGGCGAGTATCGGATCCAGGCGCGGGTCGATGACCCTGCGCTGGGCGCCGAGCATGCCGTCGCGTTTCGGGTCGTATCTCCGAGGCTGCTTCGAGCGTATCGGGTGCTCCCGTTCGGTGGCCTCGGCAGCTTCGCGCTGCGTGCCCGCGCGGTGGTCGAGACCACGCAGGCCGGGCGGCGGATCGTCGTCAGTCGCGGGGTCTACGAGCGATCGGGCGCGCTGACGATCGCCGACGTGACCGAGGATCTGAGCGAGCAGCCCGGGTTGCTCCAGGCGATCGGTCACGAGCTGCGCGGGATGCCGACCCGCGTCGGTCTGCATACGGTCTTCGTGGATCGGGGCCACTTCGCCACGTGGGTCTCGAGCCCGATGGCGGCACACGGCCAGGTCGCGGTCCGGATCAGCGGGGACGTGCTCGAAGACCTGGCCTTGATCGAGGGCCTCGCCCGGATGCACCAACCCGTGCGCTCCGCGACGAGCGCCGCCCCACCCGGACCTGCTCCGCCGGTGCGCCCCCCACCGGGGGGGCCACCGCCTGTGAGCTCGCCGCCGGTGCGTCCTTCGCCCGTGCGTCCGCGACCCCTGCTCAACACCGCACCGCCCGGCACGTGCAACGCCGACGCGCATCACTGCTGTGACGCGCGCAACCAGATCGTGCGCCCCGGCGGGTGCGAGCCGTCCTACCCCGACGGCGTGGTGGCGGGGATGCGGCGCGGCAGCGATGGGTTCTGCGAGCCGGTCGAGTGCCACCTGCGCTGCCTGCCTGGCGATGCGCGGATCGCGACGCCCGACGGCCAGGTCGCCGTCTCGGCATTGCGCGCCGGCGATCGGGTGTGGACCGTTTCCTCGGATGGCGCGCGGATCTCGGCGGCCATCACCCAGGTGACGTCGGTGCCGATCGTGGGAGCGCACGCGGTGGTCGAGCTGGTGCTCGCCGACGGTCGATCGGTGCGGGGCTCGGCGGGACATCCGTTGTCCACCGGTCCGTCGATCGGCACGCTGCGGGTGGGCGCCACGCTGGACGGTTCGACCGTGGTCTCGATCCGAGCGGTGGCGGTCCACGGCGCGACCTGGGACCTACTTCCGGACGGGCCTACCGGCGCATACTGGGCCGACGGTGTGCTCCTCGGTTCGACCCTGGGTCAGGATCGAGCAGGTTCACGTCGTTAGCTCGCAGGCAGGTCGAGGGCATCAGACCTGTGCGATCAGCTGTCCCTGATCGTAGAACCCCTGACCCTCGACGTGCCACAGCCCCGCCGCCAGCCGCGACAGCACGGTCCACAGCGGGCCGAGCAGCTCCATCGCGTTGGGCGTGCCGTCGAGGATCTGCACCGCGAGAACGGCCTGCGTGCCCTGGACTCGCTGCATCACCTGCGAGGCCCCCACGTCCTGCAGCTTCTTCATCATCCCGTTGATGTCATCCGAGAACATGTCGGACCCGGGGTTGTTCACTTCGATTTCGGCGAGCAACTGGCCATCGCGCGACACTTCACCGCCGTCGATCTTGAAGCTCGGATCCTCGACGCTCAGTGACTTCTTGATCACGTTGAGGGCAAGGGTTGCATCGGCGAAGTAGCGCATGTACTGACCCACGGCCGGAGCATGCTCCAAGACCGGATCGAGTGGCGAGACCTTCATCGGGGAAATGGGGTCCGACCCCATTTCCCGTGGCACGACGCCTGAATCGTCTGGCGCACGCCCATGTCGGCAGCCTTGCACGCACTCGCGAGCGCCGCGTAGCCCTCGGGGGGCACGCCGATCAGTGCTGCCTGCACCTGCTCGTACGCCTCGCGCAACGCGTCGCGTTTCGCCGAGGGCATCGCCTGACACTGATCGAGCTCGTGGATCGCGCTGCCGTATTGCCTGCATTCGTCGGGGAGCTGCAGGTCGGCGGGCTCGACGACCGTCATCGCCTTCATCATGCACTCGGCGTAGCGCTGGCCGAGCGCCGTCATCTTCCTCAGCACGGCTGGGTCGGGCCGCTCCGGGTGGCGTGGCGGTCGCTGCGCCATCTGCACCGACCAGCGGGTCATCGCGGTCTGGACCCCATCGGCGCAGCGCTTGTCCTTGCACTGGCACATCTGTGCTGACAACGCGCCGAACTTCGCGAGCACCGCGCCGAATGGACCGACCTGCGCGGCACGTGACGTGGCCTGCGCGGCGCTGGCGGTCGGGAGCGCGAGGAGCGCGCCGTAGAGGGTGGCGATCGCGCCGATCGCCACCCTTCGCCCACCCCGGCGGCGCGGCCCGGGCCCCCCGGTGAGGCGCAGGGCCTCGTCGACGAGGTCGCGCTTCTGCTCCTTCAACTCCTCGACCGCGTCGACCAGCTCGTCGATCTCGCCGACCTCCTTGGCGATGTCGCGGAGCCGGAGCTGACGGGCGGCAACGTCGTCGCGATAGGGCATGCGCGAGAGACACCGTCGGGTGGGCGCGGTTTCGTGGTTGTTTGCGGCGCCTGTCGCCACGCCCCGGAACAGCTCGCTGCAACCTGAGGTTCGGTCGGCGACCAGTGGCTGGGCGGAGCTCGCGGCGCGGGGAACGCGCGTACGACGGATTTCGGCATCCCAAGCCCGCATGTGTTCCGGACAACATCCCGTCGCTGCGAACCGGGCGCGGTAGTCGGTGATGGACTTGCGCTGACGAAGCTGCGCGAGCCAGTCATCGATCTTGGCGGCCGGCCAAGTGCCGCCACACCCGTCCGGATCGCCGCAACGCACGCCGGTGCAGGCGGGCACGCACGCGTCAGGAGGATTGGCGTCGGCGACGAGATCGAAGTTCTTGCGCCCGCACGAGCCGAGGAGCGCAGCGATCACGACCACCCGCACCAGCGGCCACACCGTCACGAGTACCTGAACCGCAGGGCGCGCGCTGCGTTCGCGAGAAGGGTGCCACCTCGAATCACCTGCGTTCGACCAAGGTTCGCGTGTCAAGATGGTCTCGATCGCATGCTGCGTCGACTCGCGCTCGTCGGCTTTCTCAACGGCCTCGCGTGCTCGCCGACGGCGATGACTCCGTCGAAGCCGACGCCGGTCGTACGCCACGTCGAGCCGCCGACCGGAGCCGAGGCCAATGCGCTCGGGGTGAGTCCCGATGACTCGCCGGTCGAGCGGGCGAAGCGCCGTCCCGCCGTGACCCTCCAGGCGATCGACGTCGATCGCATCCCCCCGGCGGAGAGCCGGATGGTCATCGAGAATGCGATCCCGACCTTCCATCAGTGTTGGCACGTCCGCGAGGACACGGCGCGGACAGTGTTCCGGTTTCACGGGAGGTTCGCGGTCGACTCATCCGGGCGGATCTCACGCCGCGAGGTATCGAGCGACGACGACGTCGCGCGATGCGTGGCCGCGACGATCGAGAGCCTCCACATCTTTACGACGGACTCCGGGTCGCTGACAGTCACGATGGTGCTATCGAGCGAGTCCGATGCGCCGCCTTGAGATCGTGCTCGTGTTCGCCTCGTCAAGGTAGGTCGGCGCCGTCGCTGTACCAGCGCTCGTGCGGCGACCACTCGTTGCAGCGCAAGCACTGCGTGTCGCGCCACGCGGCGTCGCAAGCGGGACAGATACCGCGCGTGTCGAACGTGTTCCACGCGTGGCCGCATGCGCAGGCCCAGCGGTCGTGCTTGCTCGGCGTCCAGGCGCACTTCGGGCAGCGGATCTTGCGCTCGCGATCGCGTGTGCGCCCACCCGGAGCCCGATCGGTCTCGTGGAACGCGAACATGCGGGGCACGCGATCAGGCTAGCAGTCGACGGCCTTGCCAATCCTCGGAAGTCACGGAGTCAGGGGGCGACCGACGAGATCTCGAACCGGGTCGTCGACCGACGAGCGTGCCCACACACGGGGGTGAGCAAGTAGCTCCCATCCGGAACGTAGGCCATGGGCGTGGGCTCCACGTCGCGATGTGTGACCGTCCGCGGGCCCGGCGCCGTCCGCACCACCTCGAGATCGCCGCCGGCGCACCCCGGCTGGATCAGGAACCGGATCATCGCGCCCGTGCCGCCGGCGTGGCGGAGTCGCTGTGCCGTGCCGTCGAGGGCGATCGTGGCGCCGGCCGAGGTGACGCCCCAGATGATCGGACCGCCAGGAGGTTCCATCAACACCGGTTGCGTGGACGTGACCGTCGACCGTGGAGGTGTCTCCGCTGTCCGAGCCGCGTCGGGCGTGTCCAGGACCGCGTCCATGATCGTCGCGCCGACGAGCAGGATGGCGGCGAAGGTCAGCCACGCTCCCCGGCCACCACCACTCGCAGGAGTGAATGCCAGCTTCATCCTTCGAAGGGTACCCGGCGGCGGCGTGTTGGGAAGACCCATCGCACGGCAGTGTGACGCGCTGGGCCAAGCGGGTCGCACGACAGGAGTCACGGATCCGAGACGCAGCAGGACCATGTCCGCCCTTTCGCGGCGAGTCGCCGGCGCTGGTTGTCGGCCCAGCTCGTCCACGCGGATCTTCATCGGGGAAGTGGTCTACCAGCCCGTTGAGAAAGTCCGTGGCTCCTTGCATGGTATGAGTTGGCGCTCGAAGGTCGAGACGATCATGTTCACAACCGACAACGAGGTCTTGGGAGCGCCCGCGGCGATGACCACCGCCTACAACAACCTCGTCGCCGCCTCCGTTCGGCCCTGACCAGAGATCGTGACCGAGATCGTCGACAGGGAGGGGCCGGAACCGGCGACGGCCGGTCGTCGATGGGTGGGGCCTTGCGCCGAGGTCGCCGTCTCGTTCGCGACGGCCGGGCTGTTCATGTTGTGGTCCCGGAACACCGATGTCGATCCGCTCGACCGGCTCGGTCAGATCGCGGGGATCTCGGCGATGGCGTTCCGCTACACGGTGATCTCCGGGCTCCTGGTCGCCGCGGTCGTGATCGCGGCGAGGGTGCGCGCGGGGATTGCGTTCGACATGACCTCGCGCCTGGTGTGTGCAGCGGTCGCCGGGCTCGTCAGCGGGATGGTCGCCGGCGGAATCGTCATCGCCCTGCGCGGAACTCCGTGGGGCTTGAACGGCAACGAGGGGGACGCCGGGGACCTGATCAAGTGGGCGCTCGACGTGCGCGCCGGCAACCATCCGCCGTACGCCTATCCGCCGCTCGGCTTGCACGTGCTCGACCGCTACGCCCGCGTGCGCGACATCGAGGTCGCCTTCGCGTTGAAGCACCTCCAGATCCTCGGCACGGCGGCACTCGGGCCGGCTGCGTACCTGAGCTGGCGACTGCTGCTGCGTCCCGGCTGGGCCCTCGGCGTCGGGATGATCGCGGCGCTTCCGCTGATCGACGTCGCTCCCTACAAGCCGTACACGAGCCTCGTGTTGATCGTGTTCGTGCCGGCGGCGATCCGGATGCTCGAGATGATTCGTCACGCCGACCAGGTCTCGATCCCGCAGAGCGCGCGGCGTGGCGTGTTGATGGGAGCCGGGTTCGGCTTGCTGTGCTTGCTCTACTCCGGTTGGTTCAAGTGGTCGGCGCCGGGACTGCTGTTTGCCGTTCTCGTGGTGTTCCCGTGGCGCTCCCGCGTCGGCACGAGAAAGGCCCTGGTGTTCGGTGCCGTTGCGTTTGCCACCTTCGCGTTGCTCGCGGGCGGACACGTCCGCGACGCGCTGACCGAGAACTTCAGCGACAGCTACAAGTACTTCGACGTCGGTGTCGAACCCGCCTACATCGCGATGTATCGCAACGACCTGCCGGGCACCTTGTTCTCGTGGCCGCCGCTGGGCGAGCTCGGAGGCGTCGGGGTATTCTCGATCATCCTGTACGCCGGCTTCGGCGCGGCGGTCGTGCTCGGTCGGTCGCGCACCCTGGTGATCGGTGTCGGCGCGATCATGACCGGCTGCTGGCTCCTGCGGTTCTATTACGCCCAGGATCTGTACGCGACCGGGCGAGTCCAACTGTATCCGCGGACCACCGCGGAGATCCTCTACTGTCTTCTGATCTTCTGCTGCTACGCCGTGTACCTCGCCATGGAGCGCGCCTCACGGCGGGGCGCGCCCGAAAGCCTGCTTCGCTCACCGTCGGGGTTGATCGGCGCGGTGTGCGGATTGCTGTTGCTCCTGGGCTCGGCGGCGTCGTCCATCTCCGATCACTACATGCCCAGCAGCACCAAGCCGCCAGGGCCCGGCTGGCTGACCTGGACTGCGCACCAGATGCCGCACTAGCCCTTCGGGAGAAGACCAGAAGACCGGAACGGAGCACAGGCACGTTCTCGCGCAGTCACATCGTGGTTCGTCGTGCTCCGCTGGTAGTGGTGTAGGCGCAACGGTCACCGGCAGCCAGGCGCGGCCGAACTGGACGGGCGAAGCCCGCCGCCGTTACCATGGTGGAGATGAGGAGCGTGAGCTGTGTGCTCATCGTCGTGGCCGCGACGGGCTGTGGCCGCCTGGGTTTCGATCCGGAGGGCCTCGACGAGGTCATGCCGGATGCGTCCGACCCGATCTCGATGATCTCGGGACAGGTCGCCTACTGGGCCTTCGATGACCTGGCGCCGGGCGGCACCACGGATCTGGTGGCCGACCACCGCGCGACCTGCAGCGGTGGCGAATGCCCGACTCGCGGCCAGGGCGCGAGTGGAACGGGTGGGGTGTTCGATGGCGTCAACGATTGCCTGGTCGTGCCGTTGCTGAACACGTTCGCCGCGACCGAGTTCACGCTCTCGGCGTGGGTCCAGGTCAGCGCCCCGACCTCCGGCCCGCTCGTCGTCCACGAGAACTACAGCGGTTGCCCGAGTCCCGAGATGGCGCTCACCAACAGCTCGCTCGGGCTGGTCCAGCTCAACGAGGCGAGCTCGCACAACGAGGTCTGGTCGACCACGACGATGACGCCCGCGTGGCACCACGTGGTGGCCCGGTGGGACGGCACCGCGCAGCAGCTGTTCGTCGATGGTAGGTGCTGCACGGCGACGCCGGCGATGGCGACGACGGCGAGCTCGACGGCCGAGTTCACGCTCGGTTGTTACCCCGCGACCGGTCGCATGTTCGGCGGGGGGCTCGACGAGATCCGGGCCTACGATCGCGCGCTCGACGCGACCGAGATCGGCGCGCTCTACATGGCGATCAGCGGGGAACCGGCACCGGTGTTCACCGGGTGCTCCGAGTCGTGCGCGCTGACCCCGCCTTGATCACGGACACGCGGACGGCCCGCACGAACCCGTCGTCCGCGATGTCCTTGCGAACGCGTTTCTCATCGAGAGCACGAACACGCGCTACGTGACGTTCGATCGCGCACACCATCGTGCTCACTGCGCACGGAATGCATCACCCGAGTCGTCTCGACGTGGCGAGCTGCCCGTGTGCGCGAGACTGCGCGCAACCGGTGGCGTGGCACGGCCGTTGCTCGAGGTTCGCGCATGCTTCGCGGCATCAACTGGTTGCTCCTCGGCGCGCTCGCGGCGTGCACGGGGAGCGCATCGGAGGATCTGGATCCGGCGTCCGGAGACAACGACGTGACCGACGAGGGACCACGCCCCGGCGACGACAACAGTCCGCCGGGCCCCGAGCCCACCGAGCCACCCGAGAGCATCGATGGCGTGCCGCTGTTCCAGCTGCCGTTCCCCTGCGGTCAGGTGTGGGCCGGCCAGACGCGCACCAATCACAGCCCGCCGCTGTCGATCGACTTCAACCGCGCCGACGATCTCGATGATCCGGTGGTCGCCGCAGCGAGCGGCGTGGTGACACGCGTCGCCAACGAAGGCAGCACGAGCTACGGCCGCTGGATCGAGATCAACCACGGCGGCGGCTACCGCACGCGCTATGCACACCTGTCGACGCAGCTCGTGGCCCTCAACCAGACCGTGGCGCGCGGCCAGCAGATCGGCACGCTGGGGAACACGGGCGGCTCGACGGGCCCGCACCTGCACTACGAGCAGCGCCTCGATGGCGTCGCCGTGAAGGCGAAGTTCAACAACGTCACGGCGCTCTACAACGGCACGAAGAACTACACGAGCCAGAGCGCGTGCAACGTCACCGGCGTGGTCGCACGCATCAACACCGGCAGCGGCGCGCTCACCGTGCGCGCCGAGGCGACCAACGCCAGCGCTGCGGTCGGCACGGTCGACGACGGAGCTCAGGTCACGATCACGTGCCAGAAGACGGGCGCGGCGGTCGCCGGCACCTACGGGACGTCGTCGCTGTGGGACAAGATCGGCAACGGCTACGTCCCCGATGCGTACGTGTCGACGGGCTCCGATGGGCAGGTTGCCCCGACCTGCCCGTAGCGTACGACCGGCGCGATTTCCGGGGGCTCCACCGTGGCGCAACGCACCCGTCGGTCAGACCTTGCGTAGATACTGCGCCTTGAGCATCACGTTCATGTTGTCGACCCGGCAGTCGACCTCGTGGTCGCCATCGGTGATCCGGATGTTGGTGATCTTGGTCCCCATCTTGAGCGTGGTCGCCGAGCCCTTGAGCTTGAGGCTCTTGATCAGGACGACGGAGTCGCCGTGGGCGAGTGCCACGCCATTGACGTCGCGAATGATCCCGTCATCGACGATCTCCGACGGTGCATCCTCTGCTGCCGTGACCGCCGGCCACTCGTGAGCGCAGTCGGCGCATACCAGGTTGTCCCCATCGGGGTAGACGTTCGCCTGTGCGCACTTCGGACAGCTGACCGGATCGTCTTCCATCGGGATCTTGTGGCACGGCGA
>Ga0113563_10001175_pt1 | contig 14478 bp, 11 predicted proteins | sample Mud3Dept3metaG_FD_80117 | JGI IMG/M metagenome (GOLD analysis project Ga0113563, IMG submission 80117) | Freshwater wetland microbial communities from Ohio, USA, analyzing the effect of biotic and abiotic controls - Mud 3 Core 4 Depth 3... | ecosystem: Environmental > Aquatic > Freshwater >...
AAGCCGGAGAGCATCCATCGAAAGAATAGCCTTGCTTGTCAGGCATGACCGTGCTTCCCTGCAGAGCTGTGGATGGGGGCCGGAAGACATGTGGTGCTCCTTCGGATGCCAGGTAGAGTATATCGGCAACCGGTTTGCCCTGGGACAAAATATACTGGCAACGTGAAACATATTTGTGATAACCATCTGCCATCGGCCACCATGTCTGGCCACGATCCCAGTGTACTCCATATGGCCCCATTGTCATCCCCGGCCTGTATTTGTCATCGTATGGCTTATGAGCAAATGTGTGATAGAAAAACCGGTTGATCCCCATGCAGAAGGCCCAGTCACCCTGGTTTTTCATACTCCCGGGATATTGTTTCCATGCTTCGTGACTGTCGGCGGTGAAGGCTTCGGCAGCGACGACCGGAGCACCGGTTATATGGGCAACAGATGTTGCTTCAATGCAGCTGAATGCTGAATTGAATCCAAAACCATCGCTCCAGAATTCGCACATTGGTACGTCGGCTGCAATTCCCAGATCAAGATCTGCTGCCGGATTCATATCGTATGGCTCTATTGAAAGCCGGAAACCATTTCTTCTTCCGAGGTCCCTGAATCGGATGGCATGATTCTCGACAATCAGTTCAGATGATGTCTGGCGGACATCCCACAGAGACCGCTCTGTTATTTCCACGCTGTTGACAACCAGTCCTTTATATGAAGGGAGATAAAGTTTCGGGTCATACCCGCGTCTCCTGATGAATTCCTCTCTGAAACAGGGGCTCCAGTTCTGGGATCCCATTTCCCAGCTGTCGATGTGTATCATGGTCCAGCCTCCACCGGTTTTAGTTTTCCGTGGTTCTGCTTTTTTGATCAGTTTTCCCGTGAAGGCATTATAATGCGCATCGAAAGAGACTGTATCAAATTTGTCACACTCAAATCCAAGCCCGGGCATTGGTGCCGGACGTGTAACCGCTCCGTTGTTCCGGGTGCCGAATCTAATTATAGTCCATTCACCCGCGGGCACATCCCATCGAAGGGTCCCGTCCTTCTGCAGTTTATCTGTGATGTCAATGATGTTCTCCTGATTGATTACCTGGCCTCCGTTCCCGGAAAATGTGGCTGTTGACGGCAGATATGGTAATACACCTGGCTGTGATGTATACGGAGCACGGTAATAAAGAGCTTTTTCATCAGCCAGCGTGATCTTTTCGGGTTTAACCTGTGTGGGAAAGGCCAGAACGAAAACATCCTCATACCAATGGTTGCGTTTTTCTTTTAGTTCTGGGGTTAAGCTTCCCTCTCCAAAAAACGGCCGCCGGGGTGCCGGAACTGACAGTTTTCCTTCGAACAGGGCAGGGCCTTTAAGACTGGTGTCACTGGTCACCAGGTGCAGCATTGACTGAGAAGGTTCCACCCAGGGTCCTCCGCTGCCCGCCCAGCCCGGACCAGATCCGAGAACCAGTCTTATTCCGAGCCTTTCACACTCTTTCACGGCATGTTTAAAGAGTTCCTGCCACTCATCACTCAAAAAATCAACCTTGCCCCGTGGTACGCCTACGTTGACCTCCAGGAACAGGACATAACCGATACCTGCCTCTTTCATCGATTCAAGGTCGGCGGTTATAGCATCACGTTCAATGTTGCCATCCATGAAATACCAGTAGACCCCCGGACGTGCAGAATCAGGAGGATTTATGAATCCCATTTTCAGACTATCTGAATGCCCTGTATTGTTGCAGGAGAGTAAAAGACACGACAATGGGAGGATAAAAAGCCCTATTAAAGCAAAACGTAAACTATTCATTATCTGTGAGATCAGGTCTTAATTCTTTTGTTATCCGCAGTGATTCCTCATGCCTCCACTTATCGATCTCGGCTGCATTTCCTGACAGCAGGATATCCGGTACCTTCCATCCCTTAAAATCGGCAGGTCTCGTATAGACTGGAGGTGCCAGCAGGTTATCCTGGAAAGAGTCATAAAGGGCAGATTGCTCATCTGAGAGCACCCCGGGGATGAGCCTGACGATTGCATCTGTTATTGCCGCAGCCGGTAATTCGCCGCCTGAGAGAACATAATCGCCGATCGAAATTTCCAGGGTTATCAGATTATCCCGTATCCTCTGATCAATACCCTTGTAGTGGCCGGCAAGAATTATCAGGTTATCCTTGAGGGAGAGTCTGTTGGCTAATTTCTGGGTGAACTTCCGGCCATCAGGGGAGGTATAAATTATTTCGTCATATTTTCTTTCACTCTTAAGCTTTTCAATAGCCTTATATACGGGCTCGATCATCATCACCATACCTGCACCTCCTCCGAAAGCGTAATCATCGACGCTTTTGTATTTGTCATTTGAAAAATCGTGCAGGTTAATCACGTTTATCTCAACCAGGCCTTTATCTTTTGCTCTCTTCACTATGGAATGGCCGAGGGGGCTTTCGAGCAGTTCCGGCACCACGGTAAGAATGTCAATCCTCATCTGTTTTTCTTTGTTCAAAATTACTCTAAAATAAGATTTTTAACCATATTCGCCAATAATACACAAGCTATGGAATGCAGACCAGTATGTGGCGCATGCTGCATCGCAATTTCAATTTCATCCCCCATACCCGGCATGCCTGATGGTAAGCCGGCAGGAGTAAGGTGCATTCACCTGCTTGAGGATTATAAATGTGCACTTTTCGGTGATCCTTCGCGGCCGAAGGTTTGTTCAGACTATAAGGCAGAACCGGAGTTTTGCGGCTCTACAAGGGAGGAAGCATTGAAAATTTTAAATTCACTTGACCCCCCAACCCACCAATACCCCAACCCACCAACCCCCCTGAAGGGGGGTTAAATCTCAATTATTTAAAGCAGATCATGCTTATATTCAGGGAATTAGTCCCCCTATAGGGGGATGTCCAGCGCAAGCGGGACAGGGGGTTACTTCCCTGACGCATACACCACTTTCCCTCCCACAATCGTGTAATCCACCCTGGTTTTCATGATCTCAGTTTCCGGAATGGTTAGCAGGTTTTTATCAACTATCACTATATCAGCGAGATATCCTGTTTTAATTATTCCTTTCCTGTCATCCATGAACTGTGCATAAGCGGATCCGAGGGTATAGTATTTTATAGCTTCTTCCATTGTAAGCTTTTGTTCAGGAAACCAGCCTTCGCCTTCCTCGCCCAGCCGCTCTTTTCTGGAGACTGAAGCATAGAGGCCTTCCATCGGATTCAACGGTTCAACCTGGTAGTCGGTGCCGAATGCAAGCATTGAGCCAGCATCAATCAGGCTGCGCCATGCATATGCTCCTTTGCATCTCTCAATGCCGACTCGTTTTTCATAAAACTTCTTGTCAGAAATGCAATGTGTTGGTTGCATTGAGGGGATTACCCCGATCTGCGCAAACCTCGGTATATCTGAAGCCTGAAGCGTTTGAGTGTGTTCATCCCGGTGACGCGTGTCACGCTTTCCGTTGACTTCCGTTGCCTTTTCAAAGGCATTGAGCAGCCAGTTATTACCTTTATCGCCTATTGCGTGTACGCCGATCTGAAATCCGAGTTTATCTGCGGTTATAACTGCTTTCTCAAACTCATCATAGGGCATCATGGCCAGCCCTGACGAGGCGGGATTATCATTAAATGGCTCGAACATCAGGGCGGTGCCAGATCCCATTGAGCCGTCGATAAATGCTTTCAGGTATCCGAATCTTATCCAGTTGCCCTCCCTGGGATATTTCTTTGCAAGCTCACTGTATCTTCGGAGGACGGCTGTGTCTCCTGAAAGTGATCTGCCGATATCGATCCTGCTGGTGAGCTGACCCTCTTTCTGAAGTCTTTCATATGCTTCAAAATCTGCGCTGCCTGCATTCTGAAGGCTTGTGACGCCCAGTTCACGTGCTTCCTTCATGGCAAGAAGATACCCCTGCCAGGTCCTGGCTGCCTGTTCCCCGGGAGTTCTGACTGTACTGACATCTCCAAGCCTGATCAGGTCCTGGGCGGTTTCCTTGAGTATCCCTGTAGGTTCTCCTGTCTTTGGATTTTTCAGAATTTCACCTCCAAAGGGATCGGGAGTATCTTTTGTGATTCCGGACTTATTAAGAACATAGCTGTTTACCAGGATTGAGTGTCCGTCGGCACGTTCAAGCAACACCGGATTATCAGGTGATACTTTGTCGATAAGCTCCTTTGTGGGCCATTGCCTGCCGGTAAACATCTCATGCTCCCAGTGACCTCCTCTTATAACCTCTCCAGGTTTTGAGCGGGCAATGGCCGCTTTTACCTTTTCAGTGATAACCGAAGGGTCTGTAGTATACCGAAGTTCAATGAAGTCAGGATCAAGCGGTCCGAAATGAAGATGCGCATCGTTAAATCCGGGCATTACCAATCTGCCTGAAGCATCTATGATCTCAGTTTTCCCGTCTTCAATGAAACTGCTGATTTTTTTTATGGTACCGACTGCAATGATAATTTCGCCTTTCATGGCAATCGCTTCGGCCGTAGGATTATCACTATCGATAGTAAGTACCTTCCCGTTGATGATCACCAGGTCGGCTTTTTCCTTATTCCCGCAGGATCCATATATCATCATAGTCAGAATTAATAACAAAACGATAGATCTTTTCATGTCATCATATTTTTCAGAACGAAATATAAAAAAAAATAATGATAGTAGGGGTGATGCATGCAACGCCCCTACTATATCGATCAACCTAACTGCATGAAAATATTATAAGAAAATTAACTTTATGTTAATTAAATTTATGAGATTCTTGTACTGCCCCCTGTCTTAAAAGAGATATATTCGCAAAAAATCATACAGATGAATATAGCACTGATAGGTTATGGCCGGATGGGGCATGTAATTGATGAAGTTGCAATAAGAAGGGGTCATACAATAAAACTGATTGTGGATATCGACAACAGGAGTGACCTGAACAGGGAAAACCTCAAGGGGATTGATGTGGTTATTGAATTTTCATCACCTGATTCAGCCCTGGAAAATATAACGACCTGTCTTTCGATGAAAGTTCCAGTCGTATCCGGCACCACCGGGTGGCTTAAGGATTATGACCTGGCAGCGGAGATATGCAGGAAAAACGGAACATCCTTTATCCACTCCTCAAATTACAGCATTGGCGTTAACATTCTATTCAGGCTGAATGCCGAACTGGCAAGGCTGATGAAACACTACAGTGAATATTCCGTCTCAATTGAAGAAATACACCATACAAAGAAGCTTGATGCTCCAAGCGGCACTGCAATTACGCTTTCAGAAGGGATCAGGAAGCAACATTCAAAGTATGAAGGCTGGTGCTTCGAAAAAGACATAAAAGAGAATATGGTCCCGATCAGATCTGTCCGTGAAGGTACAGTTCCCGGGATACATATCATTTCCTGGGATTCCGAAACTGATACCCTGAGCCTGAAGCATGAAGCAAAGAACAGGAAGGGATTAGCCCTTGGTGCAGTGGTGTCAGCCGAATTCATTCACAACCGGAAAGGAATTTTCACAATGAACGAAGTACTCGGATTCTGATAATATTTTATACTTTTACCGCCTCAGAAAAACAACATCAGCATGAAGATTAATTTTAAGAAAGAATATTTACAATTCGCAATTGCAGCCCTTATTTATATTCTTGTCGTTATCTGGATAGGCAATTACTGGCTTCTTCTGGGGCTTGGGATCATTTTTGATCTCTATATTACGGAGAAAGTGAACTGGACATTCTGGAAAAAGAGAGAAGGTAAGAACAGCGCCTTTATTGAATGGCTCGATGCTCTTATTTTTGCAGTGATCGCAGTCACACTTATCAATATTTTCCTGTTTCAGAATTACCGGATCCCTACACCCTCGATGGAGAAATCTCTGCTTGTCGGGGATCATCTTTTTGTCAGCAAACTGGCATACGGCCCGAGGATGCCGAATACTCCTATTGCATTTCCATTCACACAACATACAATACCATTCATTAAGTGCAGGTCGTGGTCGAACCTCATAATATGGCCTTATAAACGTCTGGCGGGATTAGGCAATGTAAAGCATAATGATCCGATAGTATTCAATTTTCCTGAAGGTGATACTGTAGTCCTGGAAGAAACATCAGTAAGCTATTACGAGATTGTCAGAAGAACTGCCAGGGAATTACAGGCAAGGGATAATTACGGGAATCCTCTGGCACAGCCGAAGCCTGTAGCCTCCTATATGCCAATGGCACGCAGAGAGGTGTGGGAAAGGAATAACGTTATATACCGGCCGGTAGACAGGCGCGACAACTATGTAAAAAGATGTGTTGGATTACCGGGAGATACTGTAACTATCAAAGCCAGTGAACTTTATATAAACAGTAAGCTCGTTAAAGACAATAAAGGGCAGCAGACCACCTACATTATCGGAACCAACGGTACCACTATCAATCCCAAAGCATTCGAGAGACTTGGTATTTCAAAAGCAGACCAGGCAATGCTTTCCAGTACGGCTTACTATCTTCCCCTGACAAAACAAAATGCAGAAACAATATCAAAATTTACAAATGTCATAAGTGTTTCCCAGTATTCTGAAAGGAAAGGCGACTCTAAACCTGATATATTTCCTTATGATCCCAACCGTCCATGGAACAAGGATAACTTTGGTCCGCTCTGGATACCGGTTGAAAGAACTACTGTCAAGCTTGATTCCTCCAACCTTTGCCTTTATGAACACATCATTGATGTTTATGAGGATAACGATCTGAAGGTTGATGGAGGTACTATATATATTAATGGAGTTGTATCTGACTCATATACCTTTAAGATGAATTATTATTTCATGATGGGCGATAACCGTCACAATTCAGCCGATTCGAGGTACTGGGGCTTTGTTCCCGAGGACCATATCGTAGGCAAGCCCAAATTCATCTGGCTCTCTCTTGACAAGGAAGCCAAAGGACTTAAAAAAATAAGATTGAAAAGGATGTTTATGAAGGTGAGGTGATCGCTATTTCACTTTCTCCACGATTGCCTTAAAGGCATCGGGGTGGTTCATTGCAAGATCGGCAAGTGTTTTCCTGTTAATGGTAATGCCTTTCTTATCAAGTTTTCCAATGAACTCGGAATAGCTCATATCATACTGGCGCACCCCGGCATTTATCCTCTGGATCCATAATGCCCTGAACTGGCCTTTCTTTTTCCTTCTGTCGCGGTATGCATACCCCAGCCCTTTGTCAAGGGTATTTTTTGCAACAGTGATTACATTTCTTCTTGAGAGGAAATTCCCTTTTGTCTGTTTAAGAACCTTTTTTCTCCTGGTTCTTGATGCGACTGAATTTACTGATCTTGGCATAACACATTTTTTTGAATGTCAGCGTTCCGGTGTTACCGGACTCTTATCTGCTGAACAATCTGTTAATACTATGATTAATTTATCAACGCGTAACAATTATTTGCTTGCCAGCAGAAGCTTGACGTTCTTCTTATCCGCTTTGTCGACCTGACCGAAATATGTGAGATTTCTCTTGCGTTTTGTCGATTTCTTTGTCAGGATGTGGCTTTTAAATGCGTGTTTACGCTTGATTTTTCCTGTTCCGGTTAGTGAAAATCTTTTTTTCGCACCCGGATTTGTTTTCATTTTTGGCATTTCCGTTTATACAAAATATTAAAACTACTTCTTCTTTTTAGGTGAGAAAGAGATGATCATCCTTTTTCCTTCGAGCCTTGGGAGCTGTTCAACCTTGCCATATTCCTCGAGGTCATTTGCAAATCGCAGAAGCAGAACTTCACCCTGTTCCTTGAATAAAATTGACCGGCCCTTAAAGAACACATAAGCTCTTACTTTTGCACCATCTTCGAGGAATCTGACGGCATGTTTGAGCTTGAAATTATAATCATGATCATCAGTGTTCGGTCCAAACCTTATCTCCTTCACTACAATTTTTGCTGCCTTTGCCTTGATCTCTTTCTGCTTCTTTTTCTGCTGATACAGAAACTTCTGATAATCGATGATCTTACAAACAGGGGGATCCGCATTTGGTGAGATTTCAACCAGATCGAGCTCCATTCTGTCTGCAAGTCTCAGTGCATCCTGGATACTCATGATCGCAGTTTCTATTTCTTCACCCACAACTCTGACCACTTTCGCAGCGATCCTGTTGTTAATCTTATGTGCCGGCTGGGTAATCCTTCCGGGATTTCGTCTGGCTGGACCTATTATAACTCTTTCCTCCTAATTTTTATTAATACTAAAAAATACTGTTGTACAATCAATATGCAAGTTCCTTGCTGATTTCCGAATGTATAAAATTAATAAATTCTTCAATTTTCATGCTCCCTTTGTCACCTTCACCCTGCCTGCGGACTGCAACTGTTCCTTTTTCTGCCTCTTTTTCACCTATCACAAGAAGGTAAGGGATCCTCTTTAATTCATTATCCCTGATCTTCTTACCGATCTTTTCGCTCCTGTCGTCAATCAGTGTGCAAATATCGGAATTATTTAGAATTTCCAAAATTTTTCCCGCATAATCGTTGAATTTGTCACTAATTGGTAAAATGACTGCTTTTTCCGGTGCAAGCCAGAGCGGGAATTTCCCTGCGGTGTTTTCTATCAGGACAGCCACAAACCTCTCCAGAGAACCAAATATGGCACGATGGATCATTACTGGCCGGTGCTTCTGATTATCACTCCCGTTGTAAGTCAGATCAAATCTTTCGGGAAGATTATAATCGACCTGGATAGTGCCAAGCTGCCATTTTCTGCCGATAGCGTCCCTTACCATAAAATCGAGCTTGGGGCCATAAAATGCAGCTTCACCCGGGACAACCGTTGCAGTAAGGTTTTTTTCGGCTGCTGCTGTAATGATTGCCTTCTCAGCCTTCTCCCAGCTTTCATCCGTACCTATATATTTTTCTTTGTCATTGGGGTCCCTTAAGGAGATCTGGGCGCTGAAATCATTTAAATTCAAAACCCTGAAGACATAAAGGACCAGATCGATTATACTCTTGAATTCTTCCATAAGCTGGTCGGGTCTGCAGAAATGATGAGCATCATCCTGGGTGAAACTCCTGACCCTTGTAAGCCCGTGAAGTTCACCACTCTGCTCGTATCTGTACACTGTTCCGAATTCGGCCAGCCTCAACGGAAGCTCTTTATAGGAATGTGGAGTGGCATTGTAAATTTCACAATGATGCGGACAGTTCATTGGTTTAAGCATGAACTGTTCCCCCTCTTCCGGAGTTGAGATCGGTTTGAACGAACTGGTACTGTATTTCTCAAAATGGCCCGAGAGCTTATAAAGGTTGACATTGCCTATATGCGGAGTAGTGACAATCTTGTAACCTCTCTTCCTCAGGACAGATGTCAGGAAGCTGATCAGATTCTGCCTTACGTCGGAACCTTTCGGAAGCCATAGCGGAAGACCCATTCCGACCTTTGGCGAGAATGCAAAAAGCTCCAGATCCCTGCCGATGCGGCGGTGATCCCTTCTTTTTGCCTCTTCGAGGAATATAAGATATTCATCGAGCATTTTTTGTCTGGGGAAGGTGATACCATAGATCCTTGTCAGCATTTTGCGTTTTTCGTCCCCTCTCCAGTAGGCACCTGCAACACTAGTCAGCTTAATAGCTTTAATAGGTTCGGTCGATTGAAGATGTGGTCCGCGGCAAAGATCGGTAAAGGAGCCGCTTGTATACAAAGAAATAGAACCGTCCTCAAGCTCGCTTATAAGTTCGGTCTTGTATTCATCGCCTTTTTGGGTGAATAGATCTGTTGCTTCTTTTTTACTCACTTCCCTTCTTGTGAAAACCTGATTCCTGGCAGCAAGCTCTTTCATCTTATTTTCGACTGCAGGAAGGTCGGCTTCATTTATTACTTTTCCGTCACCCGGATCCACGTCATAATAAAATCCGTTCTCGACAGCCGGGCCAATACCAAACTTGATACCGGGATACAGCAATTCAAGCGCCTCGGCCATAAGATGGGCAGATGAGTGCCAGAAAACATGTTTTGCATGAACATCATCCCATTTGTGAAGCTTCAGAGTTGCATCAGTATCAATAGACCTTGTCAGATCTCTTACCTCTCCGTTAACTGTGGCTACGTATACTTCTTTTGCAAGCCGGGGACTTATCTGTTCAGCAATCTCGAGACTGGTTATACCTTTATTATATTCTTTTGCAGTTCCGTCAGGAAATGTTATTTTGATCATTTTTGCTGTTCTCTTAAATGGTGGGCAAAGATAATTATATTTTTTTGATTATGGGACCTCAGGTCAGGCACCATTGTCTCATTCAGATCTGCCTGTGAAAAAAGCCGCTGAAAACCATATATTGCAGCAGAGATCCCCGGAAGTTAATGTATATTTGTAAGATGGCACACAATTTGATTTCATCATTACAGACGCTAATACTTAAAATTATGAAAAGGATAGTTAATCTGACGCTGGTACTGACCCTTTTCCTGTTCTCATGCGAGAGATCGCCGGAAGCTCAGTTTTTTACCAATATGGTAGATCCTGAGGTAGGGCAGGAGGTCTTTTTCACCAATGAATCACACAATGCTGTTGATTTTGAATGGGATTTTGGTGATGGATTCATCTCGAATGAGGCGAATCCGGTACATATATTCACAGGAACAGGGACATTCGAAGTTATCCTGACTGTTTATTCTGCTTCTGGAATAACCGACCAGGCATCCATTACAATTGAAGTTAAGATACCAACGCTTCTCGAAATAGAGGTAGCTGAGTATTATGATGATTATCCTGTTGCAGGTGCCAGTGTAAGGTTATATCCTACTCTTCCTGACTGGGAGGACGAAGTAAATATGACATCAGAAGGTTACACTGATGCAAATGGCTTTGTTGTTTTCTCTCATCTTGAACCTTATGTTCATTATGTTGATGCATGGGAAGAAAATCATAACAACTATGGTCTGAAAGAAGAAGATGTTGGATTCATCCGGACACCGGAGATCATACCTAACAGGATCAACAGGTTTATTGCCTGGGTCGATTACATTGAGCCGGGTAAAGGTGCAACAGCACATGACAGGACCATAGTAATCAAAAAACTGGAAAGAAAGGCAGCCGATAAGGTGCAGGTTGCTAAAGGCTCAGGTATATCTGACTGGAAACAGTTGTACGAACGTAGTATTAAACTGAAATAAACGATAGGTACATAAATGGTGGTTTGATGGCAGGGACGTTGCATGCAACGCCTCTGCATATTTTTATTTCCCCGGAAACGCTATTATACCCTCATATCTGCTGTAGCCTTTTGTGGTTCTGACTGACATCTGAGGTTTGCTGTTACCCTTCATCGTTGCACAACCGGTCTCACCATTTCGGTTTATGGCAACGAACTTCTCGCTCGGGAAAAAGTCAGGATTTACCTTCCTGTACCTTCCGACGATCATTTGCAATGCGTCTTCGCAGGCCTGTTGGGGAGTTCGTCCATCTTTCATCCTGAGCACTATGTAAAAGGAGGCAAGTGATTTGATCACATCCTCACCACGTCCCGTGGCTCCGGCAGCGCCAACTTCATTGTCAACATAAAGGCCTGCCCCGATTATTGGCGAATCACCAACACGGCCGTTGAGTTTGAAGCTTAAACCACTTGTTGTTGTGCACCCGGCTATATCGCCATTGGCATCAATGGCCAGTACATTGGTGGTACCATAGTGGTGTTCAATTCCGGGCAGATCATTCAGCCACGACTCCGGTTTCATACGGTTCTGAAGGTGATCGGGCATGCCCCAGTCGTCTGAAGGGCTCATTTCCTCCTTCCATCTGAGCCAGATTTTGCGTGCTTTCTCAGTCAGGAGGTTTTCCTCCGGGAAACCCCAGGCTTTTGCAAATTCAAGAGCGCCAGCTCCGACCAGAAGTACATGATCGGTATGCTGCATCACCAGCCTGGCAACAGATGAGGGCGTTTTAATGTTCTCGAGACAGGCAACAGAACCTGCCGAATAGGTTCTACCATCCATAAAGGATGCATCAAGCTGTACAACACCTCTTTCGTTTGGCAAACCGCCATAGCCGACACTGGTATCCTCGGGATCAAGTTCAATTACATTGGCAGCTTTTTCTACCGCATCGACCGCATTGCCACCCTTGCTGAGTACGTTCCAGCCGGCTTCCATCGCCTTCTGCCCGGTATCATTTGTATGGCTGGTGATAATGAGGGGTTTGATCCCGTTTGCTTTACTTTGGTTACTGATTCCTTTCAGGGAAGGGAAAATAAGTGCACCTGCACTTATGCCGATGGTTTTACTGAAGAAATTCCGGCGGGAAATTGGATTTTTCATTGGTTAAATTCGTTTATAAGGTTATTTTCTGAAGCTTTTTTCAGCTGATGGCAACTGGAAATTTGGGAGCCGCTTTGCATCATCTATTATACCTGTGCGAAGAATATTCATCGTCTTCACCTTGAACCACTGCAGGAGGTTAAAAACAACTACATCCACTGTCCTGGGTCAGAATATCTGTTCGTTGAGCCAGCCTGGCCGGTTTGTTGTTATTCCTTTCACACCCAAAGAGATAAGCCTTTTTGCTTCAGCCGGATCATCAACAGTCCATGAGTAAACTTCAAGATTAAGATCAGATGCTTTCCGGATCACATTTTCGTTAATTATGGACCACGAGAGACTAACACCCTCAAGTCCGGCAGGAGAGACCTTTTCAAACGTCTTTTCAAGCAATCCGGCATTACTGCAAAGCCAGTAGCATGAATTTCCGGGAAACATCTTTTTTGTATCGGCAATGGTTTCGTAGCTGAAACTGATAAAAGTGAATTTTATGTTATTCTGATATTTCCTTACTACCTCCGCAAGATATGGTAAAACCTCGCTGCCACATTTAATCTCCACAACAAGCTCTTTTCCCCGCGGGACGGTGCGGATTATCTCATCAAGGTATGGGAGTTTCTCACCTTTATACTTTTCATACTTGAACGAACCGGCATCAAGTGTTCGGAGGACGTTCGACTCCGTCTCGCTGATTTTGTGATCCTGCCCCGTGGTTCTTTTCGTATTGGAATCATGGATGCAGATTATTTTATTGTCTTTTGACAGGTAAATATCGACTTCAACGGCATCAGCCCCTTTTTCCCAGGCGAGCTTTGCCGAAGCCACTGTATTTTCGGCAGCCTCAAATGATGCTCCCCTGTGAGCTATTATTTTCACCTCTTTTAATATATGTATAAGTTCTCCTTTGATTATATCTGTCCATACTTTATACCCCTCTGAATTGAGGTGAAGTTTATCATCTCTGAAAAGCTCTTCCCTTGGTTCGCCTTGTTCGTTCAGGAATGCGTGTTCGGTTGGTATAAAATAAAGATCCCTGCCATTTGTGCAGGCTTCCCTAATCAGATCGTTTGCTTCACTTATCTGTGACCACGCCTTCCATCTGGATCTGCTGGGAGTGATAGCTATCCAGAATACTGGTGCCCCCGGATGGCTTTTCCGGAATGTCTTCACCAGATTAAGAAACAGTTTTTTAACCTCTTCAGGGCTTTTATCTTTCTCGCCACCCGTAATATCGTTTGCTATAAAGAGGACAAGGGCTCTGCCCGGAAGTGGAGCAAAGATCCGATCAGCATAAACTGCAAAATCGCTGAGTTTGGCACCTCCATACCCTCGCCGGATCACGCTGAATGGAGCCATATCTTCGGCCAGGGTCGACCAGAGCCGGATGCTTGAGCTTCCGGCAAAGATTATAGCATCATCGGCATATCGTTCTGTTTTATCAAGCTCTGTGAACTTCTCAATTTCAGGTTCCCATGACTTTACTTCAGGAAGCCTGGTATATTCTCTCAGGGGGGCGCAGGAGAGAGTTACCAGGATAAGGACTGAAAATAACAGCCGGAGTGAATGCATATGGTTTTGGTGTATGAATATAAAGATATATAAATATTTTATTTTTTTTTAATAATTTAAATTTTGACACCTGCAGTTTTATCAAAAAAAAGTTAGGTTTGTAGGAATTTAACGGAATTCCTAAACCTCTCATAAATAATCTATGTCAAAAAGCCGGTTATTTATCACCAAACCACTTGATCAGTTAATTCATGAATCAAAAGACTCAGGTGGATTAAAGCGGTCGTTATCAGCACTGAATCTCACAACACTGGGTATCGGAGCCATAATAGGGGCTGGAATATTTGTCCTTACAGGTCAGGCTGCTGCACAATATGCAGGACCTGCGATCGTATTATCATTCATTGTATCAGGACTTGCCTGCGGTTTTGCCGGCTTATGCTATGCGGAGTTCGCCTCCATGATCCCGATTGCGGGGAGTGCGTACACTTATTCATATGCTACTCTCGGGGAATTTCTTGCCTGGATTATAGGATGGGACCTCATCCTTGAATACCTTTTTGCTGCATCAACGGTTTCAGTCGGATGGTCAGGTTATGTCGTGAGCTTCCTCAGGGATTTCAATATAAATATTCCTGTACAGCTGGCAGGAGCCACGGGTACTGTGATGGTCGATGCCCCCGGGTTGGGATGGCAGATTCTGACAAATACGTTATCCC
>Ga0113563_10001177_pt1 | contig 14476 bp, 10 predicted proteins | sample Mud3Dept3metaG_FD_80117 | JGI IMG/M metagenome (GOLD analysis project Ga0113563, IMG submission 80117) | Freshwater wetland microbial communities from Ohio, USA, analyzing the effect of biotic and abiotic controls - Mud 3 Core 4 Depth 3... | ecosystem: Environmental > Aquatic > Freshwater >...
CCGTACGCGGTCCGCGTGTTCGATGACCTCCCGGCCGCGGCGGCGTGGCTGCGCGCCACCGAGCTCGCGCCGATCCTCGACGGAGCGATCGCGGAGGCGAGCGCGATCTCGCCGGTGCTCGTCAAGCTCCGGCGCTGGCTCGAGGCGCACCTCGACGACGCATCGCTCACGGGCGCCGCGGTGGCGGTAGCCCGCGCGCCGCGCAGCTTGCAGCGCGACCTCGGGGATGCGCACACGACGTTCCAGCACGAGCTCGACGCGGCGCGGATCCGGATCGCGAAGCGCCTGCTCACCGAGAGCGACTCGACCCTGACCGAGATCGCGTACGACGTCGGGTGCGCGTCACCGCAGCACTTCTCCGCGCTGTTCCGCCGCGTCGTCGGCGAGGCGCCGTCGCTGTGGCGTGGGCGTCAGCGGCGAGCGCGATCCTAGGACCTCAGCGCCGGGTCCCGGTGATCGTGACGTGGACCTCGGTCACGGTGTGATCCTCGGACGGAGGGAACGCGACGCGCGTCAACGCGGCGGCGACGCACGTCGCGAGGCGCGAGGCTGCCGCGGTCGCATCCGCGCGATGCGCACCACCTGCGGGATCGATCACGAACACGACATCGACGGTGCCATCGTCGCGGTAGAAGCAGACCTCGATCGGAGACGCCTGCCGGCGCAGGGAGCGGCGGACACGAGCGCGGTCGAGCCCGATATCACCGACGGTCAGCTTGTCGAACGCGACGTCGATCACCGGCGGCTTGAACGGCACGCGGGCGGCGCTCTGGACGAAGCAACACGTGCCGTTCTCGACGCAGTCCGCCGGCGACGGCCCAGGGTCTCCCGAAACGGGCCGCGCGGCCGATGCGACCACGAGGGTCACAGCGGCCGCGGTCCCGAGCAGCGTGCTCGCAGAGCTCACTGACCCGCAGCGTGGAAGTTGAAGGGGTAGTTCACCTGCACGCTGCCGCCGTTCTTGGGCGCCGGGAAGTTGATGCTCTTGATGACACCGGCGACGCAGCTGGCGACCTCACCGTTGAAGCCCGACCCGTTCGACGCCTGGACCGTGCCGTTCGGAGCGATCAGGAACTGCACCGACATCGCACCGCCGAGGCCCGGGCTCGCGAGGAGCTGCTTCTCGTAGCAGTACGCGATCTTGTCGACGTTGCGCTTGATGTAGCGCTTGATGATCGCCTTGTCGAGATCACCCTCGGAGGTCGGGCGGCCGAGGTAGCCACCCGGGTCGGCCGTCTTGTGCTTGCGCATGCCCGGGCCACCACCGCCGGGGCCACCCCAGCCGTCCCCTTTGCGCGCGCCGGTACCCCACGTGCCGTAGTAGCTGGTGCCGACCGTGCCGCACGGGGGCGCCATGCAACCACCGCCCGGGCCACCCCAGTCGTGGACGCCGCCACCGAAGCTGCCCTGACCTTCACCCTCGCTGCCGAACAGCGGGCCGTAGACATCCGAGCCGTCGAAGCCGTTCGAGAAGTCCGCGGTCGACGCGAGCGTCGCGATGCCGCCCTTGAGCGTGGAGATCGATCCCATGAAGCCGGCGTTGCGCGCCTGCTCGATCGCCTGCTCGCGCGCGAGTGCCGGCGGCAGGTCGCTGGTCTTCTTGACCCGCATGTGACCATCGGTGCGCGAGGCGTCCGGCTTGCCGGCCTTGCCCTCGGCGAGCGCCATCTTCGCGCCCTGCCCTTCGTTGCCACCGCTGTTGCCCAGGTCGGACTCCTCGGGAGGCGGCGGAACGTCGTCGGTCTCGGTGGTCTTCGCGTTCATCGAGGTCGCTTCGAGGTTCGCGAGGTCGATGTTGACGCCCGAGTTCTCCGTCGGGATGGTCTGGAGGAACGCCCACACACCCAGGTGCACCGCGAGCGAGCCCGCGAAGTACGCCATCGTGCGGTTCTCCATGCTGAACAGCGGCGCCGCGTGGCGCTTCGGCTGCGCCACCGCGGAGATCAGGAACGTCGTGTTGCCCGAGCGCGCGCGGATCTTTCCGTTCGTCGGGATCGGGACCTCGATCGCGCCGGCGGTGCTCGCCGACGGGCGCGCGCGGCCACTCGCCGCGAGCTCGGACAGCGGCGTCGACTTGCCGTCGACGATCATCTCGCCGTCGATGCCCGCGCCGTAGTTGAAGACGAAGTCATCGCCCGACGGCGCGACCAGGGGGAAGTCCGCCGACGGCGCGGTCTCGAGCGGCTGCTCGACGCCCGGTGCCGTGCCGACGCGGTAGAACGGGCTCTTCTTCTCGTTGCGCATCCGCACGAGGCCCGCGGTCATCCCGAGGAGGCCGAACGCGAGGCCGCCGAACGCGACGAAGTCGAGGCCGGTGGTCGTCGCGACCGGACGGAACGAGTACGCCGGCTTGTTGAGGACGCGCGTGTGGTAGTCGAGCGCGCCCTTGTTCTTGGCCGCGGCGTTGACCGAGGTCGCGAACGCGACGCCCGAGCTGAGGAGACACACGAGCCCGGCGGCGAAGAAGCCCCAGGTCTTCGCGGTCACCTTGCCGCCCTTGGGGTCCATGCAGTGCTTCACGTTGATGACCGAGTCACCGAGCATCGCGGCGACCTCGACGGCGCGCGCGCCACCGATCTCGTCGGCGTCGCCGTACGCGAACGCCGACACGGCGAGCGGCACGGGTGCAGCGACCGGCGCGGGCGCGGCGGCCGGAGCCACGTAGGCGGCGCGCGGCGCGGGCGGCGGCGGCGGGGCCGCGACCGGCATCGTCATCGTGGCGGTCGGGGCCGCGGTGATCACCATGTCCGTCGCCGCGATCGCGAGCTCGATCGTCATCTCACCGACCGTGAGGACATCGCCGCTCTGCAGCCGCGCCTTGTTGATCCGCTGGCCGTTGACGAACGTGCCGCGCGTCGAGCCGAGATCGATCAGGCTGACGTCGGTACCGGCGACCTCGATGATCGCGTGCATGCGGCTCACCGAGTCGTCATCGATCTGCAGGTGGGCGGACGGCACCTTGCCGATCTTGATCACGCCGAGGCTCAGCTGCTCCGTGCGAACCAGCTGACCGTTCTTGAGAATGCGAAACGTGAGAGCGAGCTTCGAACCCATGGCAGACCTCCGGCTTCGGCGCGTGGGCGCCTGGCTCCGGCTGGTCCGCGGCCATCTCGCGCGCACTCGCGCGCAGGACGTCGCGGCTTCTCAGCCGGTGCAACCGCGCAGCGTCATTGCGTTGCGGTCGAGAGTTGAGACAGCGGCGAACGCGGTTGGTTCCGGGTTTCTCGCGATTTCGCTTGACCCAGCCGCCAGGCCCAGTTGCGCGAAACCCTGCAACCGGGCCGATGTAGGCCCTGTCACCTTCCGATCGATCTCGCCGAGAAAAGCCGCCCTTGGGAAACGATCTCGCAGTAGGTTCGACGCCTCATGACGTACCCCCAGCGGCTCCTCCTCGCCACCCTCGTCTTCGCCGTCGCCTGCGGTGACGACGGTCCCTCGAACAGTCCAGATGCGGCCGTGGACGCCGGGCGGTCGTGCACGCAGACGATGCTCGGGGCAGCTCAGGTCATCAGTGACAACTCCGACGCCGACGCCATCCTGTGGTCCGGACCGGTGGCAACCGACCTGGGCACGGGCGGCGACGTCATCATCAACTTCGAGTTCTACAGCGGCATCGAGAGCAGCCTGACGGCTCCGCTCAACCTCGCCACCGGCAACCAGGGCAACTACGAGACCTGCGCGGCGTGTATTCGCGTGGTGGCGCTCAACGCCGCAGGCGACGCGGTCGTCAAGACGTTCTTCCAGGACGGCGGCACGATGACGCTCACCGAGGACCCGTTCACGAACCAGAAGATGCTCGGGACGGCAACCGACGTGTCCCTGGTCGAGGTCACGGTCGACGCGAACACCTTCAAGTCCACCCTCGTCCCGGGGGGCGTGTGTCTGAGCCTCGGCACGATCACCTTGAACGCGGACGCCGTTCCGCAGGCCTGGACCTGCGCGAAGACCGCGTTCGGCGATGGAACCACGTGTGACTGCGCGTGCGGAGCGCATGACCCGGACTGCGAGATCGCGGCGGCTCCCGTGGCGGGCTGCACCGGCACGCAGGTCTGCTCGGCCGACGATACCTGCATCAACGTCTGCGATGTGCTGTCCACGCCCCCGGTGCCCTGCCCGACCGGCACGTGCGGCTTCGGCACCGCCACGCAGGACATCTGCTACACGGATGCGACGCTGGTCGACCCGGCCGTGCTCGCGGGCACGTGCGCGACGGCCACGGCCTTCCTGTGTGCGGTGACCAACACGGTCGCCACGGGCGTCTGCGACAACTTCGAGGGTGACGACAAGATCTGCCGCAAGGCCTGCGACGCCGCCGGCGACTGCGCGGCCGGCGAGGTCTGCGGGGCGATCATCGGGACCAAGGGCCTCTGCATCACGCCACCGGTCAACGACACGTGCGAGACCGCGGGCGTGGTCACGATCGGTACGCCGATCAACGGCAAGACCGGTGGTGCGATCGCGAACTACAACCTCGGCCTCGAAGGCGCGGCCTGCACGAACAGCACGCAGGCCGGTGCAGACGTGGCCTATCAGGTCGTGCTGACCGCGGGCCAGACGATCACGGTCACGCTGTCCAATGTCAGCGCGAACTTCGATCCGAGCGTCGCCCTGCTCGGCCCCGGCACCGCCGCGGTCTGCAATGCGAGCCCCGTCGTCTGCCTCAAGGGCGCGGATGCCGGACTCGATGCTGCCGGCGAGACCTTCATGTTCACCGCGACCACGGCGGGGATCTACTTCCTGATCGTCGATACGTTCTACCGGAACCAGGGCGGCACGTTCACGCTCACCGTCCTGTAGTGAGCGCACCGAGCCCGCTCGCCGTCCGCGGCCTGCGGGTCGCGTTGCCCGACGGCCGCGTCCTGATCGATCAGGTCGACCTGACGATCGCGCCGGGCGAGGTCGTCGTCCTGCTCGGCGGCTCGGGCGCCGGCAAGTCGACGTTCGCCCGCGTGCTGTTCGAGCGTGACGAGCTCGACGCCGCGGGCTTCGACGTCGTCGCCGCGCAGCTCGATCTCGATCACGGCCAGCTCGGGCTCGTCCCGCAGCGCGGTGCGCTGTTCGATCACCTCGACGTCCGCGGCAACCTCGAGCTCGCCCTGCGGCATGCCGACGGTGCCGAGCCCCTCGAGGAGGGGGACGCCGCGGGCTGGCTCGAGCGCGTCGGTCTCGATCCCGGGCTCGCCGAGCCGGGCACGCCGGTCACCGGGCTGTCCGGCGGACAGGCGCAGCGCGTCGCCGTCGCGCGCGTGCTCGCGAGCAAGCGCAAGCTGCTGTTCCTCGACGAGCCGTCGGTCGGGCTCGATCCGCATCGCGTGCGCCAGCTCGCGAGGTTGATCCGTCACCAGGTCGAGGCGCTCGGCATCTCGGCGATCGTCGTCACCCACGACGTCGCGCTCGCGGCAGGTGTCGCGGACCGGCTGTTCCTGCTGTCGCTCGAGCATCGCCGGCTCGAGCAGCTGTTCGCGGACCGCTGGCCCGGGGCTCTCGAGGATCCCGGTCACGATGCGGCGGAGCGCGGACGCTGGCTGGTCGAGCTCGAGCGCACGCTCGTCGAGCACCTCGAGGAGCACGGGGACCGCAAGCCGCCGCAGGGCACGCCGAAGGCGCGGACGATCCTCACGCGCGTCGCGCGGATCGCGGAGCCGCTGATCGCGCCGTTCCGCGTCGCCATGATCGCCGCGGTGCGCGCACCGGTGCAGCTCGTGAGGCACCCGCGCGACTTCGCGATCGTCGCACGCCGCGTCGTCGCGCAGACGCTGCTCCGGCCGTTGCCGTTCTATGCGATCGTCTCGACGCTGATCGGCTACACGGTGCTCTACGTGATCAGCAAGGTCGGGGGCGCTGGCGTGCGCCCCGATGCGCTGCTGCGCCAGATCGGCGGCAGCTACGTCGTCGCGCTCGCGCCGGCGCTGTCGGCCCTGTTGTTCGTCGCCGCATCGGGGAGCGCCACCAACGCGTGGCTCGGCTCGATGGGCCTCACCAGGCAGACGCTCGCGCTCGATGCGCTCGGCGTCGATCGCCGCGCATACCTGTGGGGCCCGGCGTGGCTCGCGGTCGCCGTGTGCTACCTCATCGTCGCCGCGCTGTTCGCGCTCGGCATGCTCGCGGGTGGGCTGCTCGTGTGCCGCGCGTACGACGTGCCCGACGCATGGGAGCTGCTGACCGGCGACCTCCTCGATCCCCGGCCCGAGCGACTGCGCTACGCGCTGCGCGCCGGCTTCCTCGTGTGGATCTACGCGTGGGGGATCGCGAGCGATGTGATCGCGAAGGGCGGCGCGCCGAAGCCCGAGGCCGACGCGGTGACGCGCGGGATGACCGCGAGTGTCGTCGCGTGCACGCTGTGGGTCGTCGCGTGGGAGCTGTTCACGGTCCTCGTGGTGTTCCGCGGATGAAGTCGCTCGCGGGTCTCGTGGTCGTCGCGGCGCACGCGATCGTGTTCGTCGCCCTCGCCGGCCGGTGCGCCGGCACCGAGCTGACCGTCGACGTGCGGTCGCCGAATGCCTCGCCGGTGCTCGCGATCGACGGCCTCGTGCCCGCTGCGCTCGCGGATCGTGCGACCACGGATCTCGACGATGGCTCGCCGCCCGGCCCGGGCCTCCATCGCAGGCGGTGGAGCGTGCGCTACCGCGGTGGCTTCGAACGCTCCGTCGGCGCGGCGCAGCTCGTCGGACCGTTCCAGGATCCCGCGGTCCCCACGTGCACGGGGCGCGTCGTCGTCGGGCAGCGACTGCTCGACGACGGAGCCGCCGGGCCGGGGACGATCGCCGGCGAGCTGATGAAGGTCCTGACCGCGGAGCTCACCGGGGAGTCCGTGTTCCCCGCCGGCGACTTCCGGCGGATCGCGAAGCTGTCGCTGCGCTGGGCGCGCATCGAGTGGCACCCGTACGACCGCGGCCTCGTCGGCGAGGCGCCGCATGGCTACGTGCGCGCCGCGTTCGAGGTCGTGATGGATCGCGTGTCCGTGCCCGTGACCGTCGCCCTGATCCCGTCACCTCCGACCACCGAGCTCGCGTTTCGCGTCGTCGCGCGCGCCGAGCTCGCGTTCGACAACCGCGTCGCACAGTGGATCAGCGACAAGCTCGGCGGCAACGCGTTCGCGACCAAGCTGGCGCGGGGCCAGATCGACGGCCTGCTCGTCAGCGCGCTCGCGCCGCCACCGCCATTCGAGCTCCCGGGAGGTCAGCAGCTGCGGTTCACCTATTGCGGCGAGCCACCGGAGATCTTCGAAGGAGTCTCCGGGGCGTTGCCATTCGCCGTCGAGCTCGGGCGCGTCGCCGCGGATCCGAGCGTGCTCCCCCCGCGCCGCGGCCCGGCCTCGCGGCTCGCCCTCGCGCCGGGCCATGCACTGGCGATCGATCTCGATCTCGACGCGCTCAACGCGCTGCTCTACGAGCTCTGGCGTGGCGGCTACCTCGATCGCGAGCTCGCCGCCGCCAGCCTCGATCGCCGGTTCAACACCGATCCGATCGTCACCGAGTTCCTGTCGCTGCGGATCTCACCGCTGCGCCTCGCGCTCCCCCCGGTGCTCGCTCCGTCGGCGACCGGGCTGCGGCTTTCGGCAGAGGCGCGCGTCGCGATCGCCGATGGCCCCGCCATCACGACCGGCCGCGTGTGGGGTGGGCTCGACTTCCGGTTCGCGGGTGCGCTCGACCAGGTCGGCGTCGACCTCGGCGTCCTCGAGCTGTCCTGCGAGGCGCACCCGACGCGGCTCGTGCCGTGCTACGCGGACCTCGTCGCGGCGCTTCGCGGGCGCAGCGCCGACTTCCACGGTGCGCTGACGTCGACGTTCGCGACGATCCTGGCGGAGCTGTTCGTCGGGCAGCGCCTCGGGGCTTCGGGGCTCCCCGCCGATCTCGTGATCCGCGCCGCCGTGCCGCGGCTCACGATGAGCGCCACGAATGCATCGCTCCACTTCGATCTCGACGCTACACTCGTACCGTGACCCGCGATGAGTTTCGGGAGGCGCTTCTGGCGATCATGGAGCGCAAGAAGCACTGGGCGTGGCAGCACTTCACGACGGGGCTCGTCCCCAAGGAGCGGCTGCACCTCCACTTCGAGCAGGAGTACGGGACCTACGTCCGTGACTTCCCGGTGATGATCGGCTGGGCATACGTCCAGTGCCCGGTCGCCGAGGCCCGCCGCGATCTGGCGGAGAACCTCTATGAAGAGGAGACCGGCGGCGTGATCGCAGGGCGGCCTCACCCGGAGCTGTTCCTCGAGTACCCGCGCGGGCTCGGCATGGACCTTGGACGGTTCGAACGGATCGAGCTGGCGCCGGCCGCCCGGGACTTCCGGCGCATCCTCGACGAGCACACGCAGCACCGCGGCTGGGCGCAGGCCTGCGCCGTCACGACGATCTTCCTCGAGGGCACCGACCACGAGCGCGGTGAGCTCGACCCCGACGCCCCCAAGCGGCCGGCGCCACCGCTCGAGCAGCACCCGCTCGTCGTCCACTACGGTCTGCCCCTCGAGGCGCTCGCGCTGACCAAGGCGCACCGCCAGGTCGAGGGGAGCCACCGCGCTGCGGCGTGGCGGATCATCCTCGATCACGTGCCCGCGACCGAGCATGCCGGCGTGATCACCGCGATGGAGGTGACCCTCACGGCCTGGCTCGCCTACCGTGACGAGGTCGCCCTCACCTGCGGCCTCCAGCGCTAGCCGCGCTGATGAGCCTGCGCCGCGATCAGCTCGGCGCGAGCACGCGTCTGCACGAGCCCCGGCGTGTGCGCGCGAGCGGCGAGCGCGCGCGTCGCGGCTGCGATCGCGGCACCCCACCCTCCCGTGAGCCGGTAGAACCGCGCCAGCTCGACGAGCGCGTCGGCGGTCATCGGGCTGTCAGGGCCCCGGCTGTGCTCGCGGACCGCGAGGGCGCCGACGAAGGCGACCTCCGCGAGATCCTGGCGACCGCGCTGGAGCTCGCACCGCGCGCGCGCGTGCAGGCCGAACACGAGATCGCCGCGTCCCGATAGGCTCGTCGCGGACGCGCCATCGAGGCGGTCGAGGACCGGCATGGCCTCGGTGCAGCGCGCCGCGCGCTCGAGTACGTAGGCCCGCGTCGCGAGCGTGCTGCGCACGAGGAGGTGGCCGGCGGGGAGCTGGGCGTCCGCGACCTCGAGCGCCTGGAGGCTCGCGCGGTCGGCCTCCGCGATCTCGCCCTGGGCGGCAAGGATCCGGGCGAGGTTCGCAAGGCTCGCGATGCCCTCGGCCGCCGTGGGGCCGAACTCGTGTTCGTCGATCGCGCGGGCACGTCGCGCGGCACGTCGTGCGTCCTCGGGGCGACCGGCCTCCCACTGGTAGAGACGCGACAGGCGGATCCAGGTCTCCGAGAGCAAGAAGTAATCGGCACCGAACACGCGCTCGCGCCCGGCGGCCACGCTCTCTTGCAGCTGGATGGCCTCGTCGAGTTGACCGAGCTCGGCGAGCGCGAACGCGAGGTTGCCGCGCGCGTTGAGGGCCTCCGGGTGCTCCGGGCCCTGCAGGTGCTCGCGCATCGCGAGCGCGGTGCGGAGAAGCGGCAGGCCGGCTGCGATCCACTCGAGCTCGACGAGGCTGACGGCGAGGCTGTTCTGCGCTTCGGCGACCTTCGGGTGCTCGGCGCCACGGACGACGAGATTGGCGAGCAGCGTGACCACCTCGAGCGAGATCGAGCGCTCCGCTCCGCCCGCGGCCCACTCCGCGAGCGAGCGCGCGTAGTAGTACTCCGCGACGAGCACCGGATCCCCGAGCCGCGCCACCGCGGCCTCTGCATAGTCCGCGGCGCGCTCGCCTTCGGCGATCCGGAGCTGGGAGTGCGCGAGGGTCTCGACGATCAGGACCTTGGCACGCGCCTCGAGATCGAGGCGTCCCACGGCCGAGGCGGCGATCGCCGCGGCGTGCAGTGGTGCCTCCGCGCGACGCGGATCGACAGCGCGGCGCAGATCGCCTTCGACGATCAACGCCTCCGCCTCGAGTGCCCGATCCCCCGTCGACCGAGCGAGCGACAGCGGCACCGCGAGCGCGGCGAGGCCGGCCTGCGTGTTCCCGAGATCCGCGAACACCTGCGCGCGCCCGACCATCTCGTACGCGGCAGCGAGCCCTGCGTCATCGCGCTGCGACATGCCGGCGTGCATGCGCTCGTCACCGCAGGCCGCCACGGGGGGCAGCGCGTACGCGGCCGTGCTCGCACCGGCGATCACCTGGTCGTCGGGATGGACGAGCGCGGACACGAGGGACGCCCACTGATCGCGGCGGCGCCCGAGGCATGCGAACCGATCGGCGAGCTGCTGTGCGGATTGCAGCCTCGCGTCCTCGGAGGTACAGGCCTCGACCCAGCCGGTCGTCCACGACGCCGCGTAGCGATCGAGCGCGCGTTCGATCCGTGCCGCGGCGCCGACTGCGAGCGGGCTCCGCGAGGCCGCGATGCCGGTGCGCAGCGTCGCGCGCTGCTCGGGCCCCCACACGGCGGCCACCTGCGTGCTCGCACGCTCGGGGCACGTCGGAGGCGCCCGTGACGGCGATGGCTGCACGACCCGCGTCACCACGATCGAGAGCCCGACGGCGCCGATCGCGATCGCGACCAGCCTCGCGCGGCGAGGATCGTGCTCGAGTGCCCGGACGAGGGCGAGCATGCTGTGCGGCCGCCGCGCAGGATCGGCGCGCAGACCGGAGAGCACCGCGTCGCGCACGTGCCGCGGGATCCGGACCTGGCGACGCACCCGTGGGCCTGCCTCGATCGCGGCGAGGAGCTCCGGCACACCGTGCGCGGAGAACGGGTGTGTCGCATAGAGCGCCGCGTACAGGGCGACGCAGAACGAGAACAGGTCGGAGCGCGCATCGACCGGCTCGCGGCGCAGCGCCTCGGGAGCCATGTAGAGCGGCGTGCCGACGAGCGTGCCCTCGACGGTGATCGACGAGATCGCACCTGGCTTCGCATCGGTGGCAACCGGCGCGACGAGCACGTCGCTGCGTGCGAGCCCGAAGTCGGTGACCGCGACGCGTCCGCTCGCATGGACGAGCACGTTCTCGGGCTTGAAGTCGCGGTGAATGATCCCGGCGGCGTGCGCCGCCGCGAGCCCGCGTCCGGCCTGCACGAACGCGGCGACGATCGCGGCTGGGCTGCGCTCCTCTTCGGTGAGCCAGGCGCCGAGCGTGCGCCCATCGACGAACTCCATCGCCGCGAACCATCCGATGTCGGCGCGGCCGACATCGTGCACCGCGACCACGTGCGGGCTCGACACGCGGGCCATCGCGCGGGCCTCGCGCTGGAACCGCTCCTCGTCGTCGCGGTTGCTGCGATGGAGGATCTTGAGCGCGACCTTGCGATCGAGCTCCGGGTCGTACGCCGCGTAGACCACGCCGAAGGCCCCGCGGCCGACGAGTGCGAGAATCTGGTAGCGCCCGACGAGGCTGCCCGGGGAGAGCTCCGCTGGCTGCGCCATGCAGCCGACCACGACGAGGCAGCTGGAGCAGGTGTCGAGGTGCGCATCGAGGATCGTGGCTTCCTCGGCGGTGAGCTCGCCCGCCGTGAACGCGGACAGCACGTCGGCCGCCGGGCACGTCGTCGTCTGCACCATGCGTCCCGTGACCATCACGCATGGTAACGTCCTTGGGGTTGGGCGCCGGCATCTCGGACCAGACAATCGCCGAGGCCTGGGCGACAGGACGCGCGGCGTTCACGGCCCTCGCCGTTCCGCTCGATGCGTTCATGATCTTCGCCCGCGAACGCGAGGCCAGCTGGGCCGGCGCGACCGATCGCGCCGCGGATCTCTACCTCGCGTGCGCATGTGCGGCTGCGGGCGCCGGCGCCGCCGAGCTGTTCTTCGCGCGCTTCGGTGATCGCATCCCCGCGTACCTGGGCCGGCTAGGTAGCGACCGCGATCTCGTCGATGAGGTGCGCCAGATCGTGCTCGTGCGCTGCTTGCTCGGCGAGGCGGACCGACCGCCGGCGATCACGACCTACAGCGGGCGCGGCTCGCTCGAGGGCTGGGTCCGGGCGACGGCCGTGCGCGAGGCCATAGCGCTCCAGCGTGACCGCGCACGCCATCTCGAGCTGGCCGCGCCCGGGACCGAGACCCCGAGCGAGCAGGACCACGCGCTCGCGCAGATGATCGGTCACTATCGCGAGCCGGTGATGCGCGCGTTCACCGCGGCGGTCGGGGCCCTCCCGCGCGAGCACCGGACCCTCCTCCGCCTGCACTACGTCCATGCGCTGACGACTGCAGACCTCGCGAAGATGTTCCGGATCAGCCGCGCGACGCTGGTCCGCCGGATCGCCGACGCTCGGGACGGGCTGTTCGAGCTTCTCCAGGGGGCGCTGTTTGGCCAGGCGGGCGTCCCGCCGGAGGACTGCGAGAGCGTGTTGCGCCTGGTCAAGAGCCAGGTCGACCTCCGGCTGTCATCGCTGCTCCGCGAGACCGCCGCCTGACGATTCTCGATCTTTTCGTGAGCCAGCTCCGCCGCTCGCGCCTCTGTGCTCATGACCCGAAGCTTCCTGTTTCTGAGCTGCATCACGTTCGCCGCGTGCAGCGGTGATGATGGCGGCGCGACGATCGACAGCGGCACGGCGATCGATGCCCCTGCTGGTGGCTGCCAGGCGATCTGCAACACCCTGACCCTGCCCGCGGTGGTGACCAAGACCGCGAACCCGGCGCCGCGCCCGGCCTTCACGGGGGGCGCGATCACCGATGGCACGTACGGCGTGACCGCCATCGTCACCTACGGCACCACCACGCCGGGCGGCGTGACCGTGCAGGAGACCTACAAGTTCGCCGGCGGCTCGATCGAGACCGCCATCGACTCCTCGGAGGCGGCCGAGATGCGGTTCTGTGGGACCTACACCACCGCAGCGAACATGGTCACGTTCAACGTGACGTGTCCGCTGACGCGATCGATCAGCCTCGAGTACACGGCCACCTCGACGACGTTCGCCTTCCAGCACGGCTCGGATCAGAACGAAGTCGCCACGGCGGTGAGGCAATGATGCGCCCCGCTCGCGTCGTCACGCTCGCCGCGCTCGCCGCGCTGTCCGGCTGTGCGGGTGCGTTCTCCGGATACGGACCCGGCATGACCAACGAACAGCGCACGAGCCACGGTGTCACGCCGGACTCACCGGGCTCGAGCATGGGTACGTACTCCAGCCGCAGCTACAAGACCGGGGAACACGTGCTCGGAGCGCAGCTCGGAGCGCGCCTTGGTGCCGCCTCGGCGAGCGCCGGCTCGCTCGCATCGGGGACGGCGCTCGCCGTCGACGCACACGCCGATGTCGTGTACGCGATGGACCGCTGGGGCGTCGGGATCGCGACCGGCTACACCAGCGATCGCCTCGGGGAGCATGCGGGTGCCACGTACTTCTATTCGGGGTTCCCGGTCACGGCGTACGGCCAATTCGGCCTCACCCGCCGGATCTTCGTCCACGGCGGTGCGGGTCGGGTGATCTACGGCTCCGTCAAGCGCATCGAGCCCAACGAGACGTCCGTCGATGCCAGCGCGTGGCGCGCCTCCGCGGGGATCACGTTCGTGTTCGTTCGCGGGGCGAAGAAGGACTTCGCGTTGCGCCTCGAAGGGCGCGTGCAGCGGTCGGGCGAGGCGATGCTCGACGGCCAGGATGCACGGTGGTCGAGCAGCGCCGTCCTGGGCGAGCTGATCTACGCATCGTTCTAGCAACATGGTGTAGATTCGGTGCGATGAGCGTGAGGGCCCTGGCGGTCGCGTTGCTGGTCGGGTGCGGCGGCAAGGCGCCCGTGACCACGCCGGCCCAGACCGTTGCGACGCCGGTGATGGCGCCCGCGGCGCCCGTGCGCCCCCCGTGCATCCAGCCTCCCGAGGCCGACGGTAAGATCACGCACGCGATCGGCATCGAGGGCGGCGTGCAGTTCTGCCTCGGCGCCGGGGCCGGGGAGTGCTTCGCCTTCGATCTCGGGACGGCCACGCTGACCCGGATGAAGACGGCGCCGTCGGCGACCGAGGCGACCGGCGCGCGGATCGAGGCCACCAACCCCAAGCTCGAGGTCTGCACCGGCGCCGACTGCACGTCGCTGACGCCCAAGGTCCTCGCCGGGGTCGCGCCACTCCACGCGACGACGAACGCGGCCGGCACGGTCGCGGTCGTGCTGCTCGGTGATGCCGCCGCCGGCAAGGGCTACGCCGAGGTGTGGGACGTCGCGAAGGCCAAGCGGCTGTCGTCGTTCAAGTACGCGCGCGGCGAGTTCAAGTGCGGTGAGGTCGCGATGACCGGCGACACGATCTTCCTGAGCGCGAGCGCCTGCGGTGCTCCCGGCGCCCGCGGCGCCCTGTACTCGCTCAAGGGCAAGAAGATCGCGAACGTCGGGAACAAGGACTTCGGGACCTACGGCACCGCGAGCACGCTGATCGAAGGCACCACGTGGGGATTCCTCGAGGAGAGCGGCAACCGCGTCGCGATCCAGGACGTCGCCAAGGGCAAGGTGATCCGCACGATCGATCTCAGCCCGCTGTGGAGCCCCGATGGGAAGAAGCTCAA
>Ga0113563_10001178_pt1 | contig 14474 bp, 15 predicted proteins | sample Mud3Dept3metaG_FD_80117 | JGI IMG/M metagenome (GOLD analysis project Ga0113563, IMG submission 80117) | Freshwater wetland microbial communities from Ohio, USA, analyzing the effect of biotic and abiotic controls - Mud 3 Core 4 Depth 3... | ecosystem: Environmental > Aquatic > Freshwater >...
CCGTCGCGGCATCGCCGGCAGAGCAGAGTGTCGAGATCCGCACGGCTGCTCCGTGAGTTGACCCCACTCCGGCGAAGGTGCGTCGGAGCCTGGCGTCGCTACTCGTCGTCCTTCCCTGGATCAGTGAGCCGAAGCATCCGCTCGGCCTCGTCGCGTTCCTTCGTCAGCTCGGCCGCGAGCTCGGCCTCGGTGGGCAGGTACCGCTTGTATGTGTCTGCGAGGATCTGATCATTGTCCTCAGGCAGGGTGATGCGCACCATCGCGTCGTTCTTCTCGGAGTAGAGGACGATGCCGACCGTCCTCGCCTCGTCCGGCGTTCTCTGCGTTCGGTCGTAGTAGTTCACGTACATCATGATCTGGCCGAGGTCTTGATGCGTCAGCTTGCCGAGCTTGAGATCGATCAGCACGAAGCAGCGAAGGAGGCGGCTATAGAAGACGAGGTCGACGTAGAAGTGATCGCCCTCCACGGTCAGTTGGACCTGGCGGCCGACGAAGCTGAAGCCCTTGCCGAGCTCCAGGAGGAATGTCTCGAGCCGGTCGATGATCGCTTGCTCGTCGCGCTCGTGAAGGCCCGCGTGCTCGCGCAGCTCGAGGAACTCGAGCACGAACGGGTCCTTGATCACATCCGATGGCTTAGCGACCTCCTGGCCATCGCGCGCGAGTGCGAGCACCTTGTCGGGCGTCCGGCTATTCGCGAGTCGCTCGTACAAGAGCGCGGCGATCTGGCGTTGGAGTTGCCGTGTGGACCATGCCTGACGCGTGGTCTCGATCTCGTAGAACGCACGGGCGGCGGGGTTGGCAACGCGGAGGAGGACGAGATAGTGCGTCCAACTGATCGCTGGAGAAAACGACGGCGATTCGAATTTGGCAGGCGGCGCCTGCCGTTTCTCCAATTTGGCAGGCAGTGCCTGCCGAATCTCGGGCAGCGCCGAACCTCCTGGAAACGCGAGATAAAAGGTCCTCATCGAGCGAAGGTTCCGTTGCCCAAACCCATGGCCGAACGATGTGACGAGCCGAGCAGAGAGTTGTTTGATGAGTTCGTCGCCGTAGTGGGCTCGCCCCTTGCCGCCTTGCTCGACTTCGACGATCTCGCGACCGACCAGCCAGTAGGCGGACACCATCGCGGTGTTGACCGTCCGTGCGACTTGGGCACGCGCCTCTTCAAAACTCGTACGGGCCGACCGTGGCGAGGTGCGCGCGAGCTTCGTCGTAGTCCATGACCTCGACACACACGTACGCCATCGCAATCGAGAGCGACTCGCCCTCCGATTCCAGCTCCGAGGCGCGATCAGCGCGCGGTCAACGTTGGTCGGGTAGCGGCGGTAGCGGCAGGTTCATTGGATGGTGAGTTGGCGGAACGTTTCTGGATGGCCCTAACGCCGGCGCAGCAGCCGATCGACGATCGACCGTCGCGATAGCGGCGCGCACAGGGCATCGATGCGTTCTTCAATCGTCGGCTCTGTTGCAGGCGCCCGCGCTTGCTCCAAGAAGGTGTCGATCATTGCCAACGCCTGCTCGCAGGTGTCGAGCATCGATCGAAGCGAAGCTTGACGGGCGGGTCGTTCGGGTTTCTCGTCGAGTTCCTCGTCGAGTTCGAGTTCGAGTTCCAGATTCAGGGCGAGTGATGTGAGCGGGTTGCGGACCGCGTGCGCAAGCTGGGCAGCATTGCGGGCGACCTGTCGATGTCGTTCGAGGCGAAGCAGTTCGTCGCGGATCTCCTGGATCGCTTGGGCTCGTCGTTGCATGAGCTTCCTACCGTTCCCCCCAAGCGCCCATTCCAGCGGTCATCGTGATCTGATCCGCGACCACGGCTGGCGCGTCGCAACGATGGCCGACGCGCGCCCCGCGGACCTGCGTGACGCGCTCGCGTCAGCGCCCGATCGCGAACCGAACGAGGCCTACGCTCTCGGGTATCGCGTTGGAAGGTTCATTGGAGGGTTCGAACCGCAGGTGCTGCCGGAGCTCGAATGCCGCGGAGCGGGGGAGCGCGTCGTCGAGGGTCACCTCCAGATCGCCGCTCAGCGCGAGCGTGGCCTCGACGAGCTTGAAGTCCTGGTTGCTCTCGGTGTCGCTCGCGGGCTTGTAGGTGGTTCGCCCCGTGACGCGCAACGTCAGGCGTTCGCCGTCGATCGACACGAGCTCGTATTCTCGCTCGTCGATTCCCGGCGTGCCGTCGGCGCCCTTGATCGCCTGTTGCGATCGCCAGCGAGCGCCCGTGCCGACCGCCTCGGTCGGAAATGGCGTGAGCGCGACGTGCAACATCGCGAGCCACGACGGCGTGGTCTGCAGACCGCCGGTCTGTGCGAACGTGACAGCGCCACCGCGCGCCACGTGCGCGATGCCCGTCACGGCTTCGAACCCCGAGTAGATGCCCTTGACCACGCTCCACTCGGAGTCGCCCATCGTGGGATCGCGCCGCCCGGTGACATCGCGAAACCGGAACGCGTGGTCGACGCGATCCGCGGCGTGCTTCGTCCGTGTCCAGACCAGCGTGCCGCGCAACGAGATGCTGGACGTCTCCGACGTCCCGACGTCGAGGGAGACCGCCGCTTCGCGCCGAGGCTGAGAGAAGGCGTACGCGAGCGCGCGTCGCGGCTCGGCGCCCGGTTGGACGAGCGTGACCACCCGAGGTTCGGTCGCGTAGGCTCCCTCGCCGGTCCCCTTGCTCGAACACGCCGAGCCGAGGCTCACCACCAACACCAGGCACAGCGAACGAGGGCGCATCGTGCTGGTATCGACACGCCTCCACACGTGGAGATCGTATCATCGGTTCACGTCACGCGGACGCGTCGTGGATTCGATCAAGCTGCAAGCTCGGGACCACGCCGTCGTTCCGGCGTGGGGCAACATGCGCACGCCTTGCGGTTCGCGGATGCGCGGGCGCAGTCGGTGCACGGCTCGCAGTCGATGCGATCCGCGGTCATGCCGCAGCGACGGGCTGTCGAAGGATCGTCTTGAGCTTCTCCGGCTTCGTGCGCCGCGGATCCCCGAGATAGATCTCGTGATGATAGCCGCGGGGCACGAGCTTCGACGCGTCCATCATCGCGCGCATCCTGGCGACGGACACGGGCTCGGTCGCGTACGGACCGATGTGCAGCAGCTGGATGGCACGCCCCTCGGCGAACTTCTCGAGTACGACCTTCGACACCTCGTGGTCTCCGCGCTTGGCGATCACCGCCTTCTTCGCCGCTTCGACCTGGGCCTTGGTGACGCTCGCGGGGACCCGGATCATCGCCTTCCAGCGCCAGGCGGTCCGCGGCGTTCGCCCGAGGTCGAACTCGTGTCGCGGCACGTTCGCCCACCACAATGCTTCGAGGGGCGCCACCTTGAGGTCGGGACCACCGGCCTTCTTGGCAGCGAACTTCATGGTGTACGCGACGCTGTAGAGCGCGCCGACCGCAGCTTGAAAGTCACTCTCCTCCGGAGCGCCTGCACCTTCGACACAGATGAACTTCGCCGGCGGCAGCACGACCAGCTCCGGTTCCTTCGCTGCACGAAGGAAGGGGTCGAGGGGAAGCTTCTTGTGGGCGGTCATGAGCTCGGACGGTGCAACCCGTGCGCCACCCCTCGAACGGCGGGCACGAGACCGACGCCGATCGAGCGTTCCATCTACCGGCCCGAGCGATCAGGCGACGCGGCGGTCGGGGCCACGCGCGCTACGCGCGCTCTGCCCACTCACGGACCTTGCGCTTCAGCTTGTCCTCGGCCTTCTGCTCGACGAGGTTCCAGTCCTCGTCGGGCTCGGCCTCGGCCCACTGGCGGATCTTCCGCTTGAACTTCGCCTCCACCTTGCGGGAGATCTCCTCCCACTCGGCGTCGGGGACCTCGCGCTTGCACCGATGCGTGATCGTCCGGTGGCCCCACAGCATGGTGACGCCGATGAGGAAGCCGAAGTCGTACCAGCCGCCGGTGTTGTCGACCTCGTAGACACGCACGTGGTCGTTGAAGATCCCGATGACCAGCGTCACGCACGAGATCATCCCGTGCCAGATGCCGACCCAGAAGCCCGCCGGGGCCTCGCTCGTGAACTGAGGGTTCCCGGCGGCACACCCGACGAGCAGGATGGACACCAGACCCACCCACACGAGGCGCTGCACGGTGACGTGGTCGTGGGTGCGGTCTGTCATCGTGAGTCTCCTCCGGGCGGGACGGTCTGCGTTTCCGACCGATCGACTTGCATGGGCCACGCCAGCTGCGCTGCCTCGCGAAACACAACAGCGTCGTGCTCGATCAGGGTGGAGCCCAGGACGTGCGGCTGATCTCGATCGAGGGCCTCCATCTCGGACCGGGTGTGGCCTGTCGGGGCGCCGCTACTCGACCGTCGTGAAGTAGAGACGCTCGCTGCCATTGACGGTGCCGCCGAACACGAGGCCGCTCTGGGCGGTCCCGGCGGCCAGCCTCGGCGTGCGGTAGCGGGACCGGCTGGGCGTCAACGCGCGGACGTGCTCGAGGGCGGTGCCGTCGTCGAGCGCGAGCTCGCCGACCAGGATCTGCGTGAGCGCGGTATCGGCGTCGGATGACCACGCCACGACCGCTCGTTCCGCGCGTACTGCGATCGCCGGTTCGAGCCATTCGTAGCGACTGTCATCGATCAGCCCCGCGTGGAACCGCCACGGCCCGCCGGCCGACGTCGCGAACCGGGCGCGTTGTCCCGTGCGTTCGGCCCATCCAACCATGATGTGACCGGTGTCGTCAGCGGCGGCGATGGCATGGGCCTGCGCGTCGGCGCCCGCCGCGATCTCCTCGCTCGGCGCGATCAGGGCTCCGTCGGTTGCGAGCCTGGCGACACGGATCCGCGCTCCCTCGGTCCACGCGGCGACGAACGTCGCGTCGCTCGGCGACCACACGAGCCTCGGCTCGATCTGCGTGGTCACGCTGGTCTCGACGATCGAGCTGCCGAGCACGACGAGCTCGGGCGATACCCTGGATAGGTACTGATCGGATTGGCTGGAAGCGAGTCGGCCACCGAGCACGGCGAACCCGCTGCCCGTCCACGCCACGCTGATCGCCGCCGGCGCCCCGTATGCGGTCCCGACCTGCACCGAGGGCGCGAGCGCGTCACCCTGTTCGTCGATCGCGACCGCGCGAACGGGCGCCGTGCCGGTGATGTCCTGGCGAAACCACACGACGTAGGTCGTCCCGGTCGCGACCAGATGCAGCTCTCCCGTCGCGTCACCGATCTCGAGCACGGCGGTCGGCGCCGTCACGAAGTCACCCGCGGGGGACACGCGCGCGAACCACAGCCGATCGTCGGTCGGGCGATTCGCGGAAGTCGTCCACACCACCGCGTAGTCGGTGCCGTCGAAGGCGATGCTCCACCGGCGAGCGTTGTCCTGGCCATCGGTCAGCTCGATCAAGTCGTAGGTCGGCTCACTACAGCTCGCTGCGAACAGCAAGACGATCGAGGTCAGGAGAGTACACATCAGTCGAGGACGGTCGCGACGAACAGGCCGAGCGAACCGTCGACCTCACCTGCGAACGCGATGCCGAAACCTCCCGTGCCGCGCGCGACCTCTGGATAGCAGAACGAGAACCTCGGGTTCGTGATCAGAATCGATTCGGGCATGACCGGGTTCGCGACGTTGCCGTCGAACGCGACGAACACGACGTTGGTGAGTAGCGTCTCGACCTCGGTGATCCATGCGATCCCGACGCGTCCATCGCCCGAGCTCGCGAGGTCGACCGTGTCGTGATGCCCCGGCTCGTCGTAGAGCATGAGCGGAGCTGCCCATGAGGGTGTGCCGTCGGAAGCGAACCGATGGACGTATTCGGGGAACGTGTCGAAGCCATCCCACGCCGCGATGAAGCCGCCGGTCCCATCGCCGGCGACGTACACCTTGCCCTGCGGATTGCCGACATCGTAGAGAGTCGCGCTCGCCCCGACGGGCTGACCGCTCGTGTCGACGCGAGCGTGCCGGATCCGAGGTTCATTCGTAACGCGCTCGTCGATCCACACGACCGTCCGCTCGTTCGAGGTCGCGACGATTCCTGCCTCGGTCTGCGGCGAGCCGGTCGTGTCGATCGGTCGTGGGGCTCCACTCGGGACGCCCTGGGCGTCGAATAGCCGGATGTTCGTGATGTTGCCGATCGTGAACGCTGCCGTGAACCCGTCCGCGATCGGAAGCATCTCGAGATGCGTGTATTCGTAGCTGGTGTCGACCCGGCGCGCGGTGGTCGCGCCGGATGCGTCGAGCGCAAGGAACACGACGTCTCCAGCGGCACTGCCGTAGACGAGCAGGTACGAGCTCGGTCCTGACCAGATCCGGACGAAATCCGGGATGCCATCGAGAATCTCGACGAGCGAGGTGCCGACCAGATCACCGCGCTCGGAGACCGTCGCGAACCTCAGCTCGACCGTACGATCGGCGGGCGGGTACTCGGCCCATGCGACCGCGTACCCCTCGCCGCCGACGGCGGTCGCGAGATCGTATCGCCCGTCCTCGATCACCAGGCTGCCGGGTGCGCTCACCATGGTGCCATCGACCGCGAGGACGCGATCCTCGGACCCGAACCCGACGCGGCCGCACCCGGCGATCGCCAGGAGGAGGATCCATGTCCACGCGCTCATGATCCGAGGATAGACTGCCAGCCTCGGAGAGGCGAGTGCTGGCAGCACGGCCCACGCACCTGATCCGCTGCGAGCTCGTGCTTCCACATCTGTCGTCGACGTTCCGCTCGATCGCCGTCTCGCAGCGAGGGCATGGTGACTCCGATCTGAACGCGCTACTGGATGCCCTCGTAGAAGCCGCACGCGAACACGTTGCCTCCCTGGTCGACCGCGGTGTTGAGCGCCTGGACGCCGTGGCGCCGCAACCAACGCAGGTTGCCCAGCCGATCGTATCCCGGCTGATCACGGCGGCGCGAACTCGACGGTGAGCTCCGGGTACTGGAGAACATCTGGCGACTCGGTCGTCAGAACGCTGCAGCCGACCTGGCTGGACGACAGCAGCCAGCCCTCGTTCCTCGTCGGATCGAGAGACCAGGCGGCGACACTCGGGGTGACGTCGATCGTCGCCGGGCCGACCGAGAACGTGGGCAGCATGGTCGGCACACCGCGCTGGTCGCCGGCCTGTACACCGGGGAGCGGACCGAACATGTCCCAGGTGGTCGTGCTCGCCCACCCGATCGCGATCTCGGTGATGACGCTGGGCCCGGTGCAGGCCGTGGCAAGCACGAGCCGCAGCGTTGCCGACTCGATCGTCGAGCCTGCGGGGATCCTCGTCGGACCGAACAGCGTGTCGAAGTGAAGGAGGGCGTATTGCTGGGTGCCCCCCCACGGCATGGTCGTGGTGAGGTGATGCTCGACCTGGGGGGCAAGCTGGTCGATGTACGTGTCCGTGGTGCCCGTATAGCCGGCGAGCTTGTCGCGCAGCACGAGGGTGCCGTTGCCAGGCAGCGAGCCGTCGTCGGGCGGCAGGGCGTCGTCGATCGGATCGAAGTTGAGCCGTCCGCAGGCTGCGCAGAAGACACTGATCCCAACCCACGGCAGCATGGATGAGGATGCTATCGGCAACCTGACTCGTTTGCCATCGACCACACAACCCCTGCATGACCCACCGTTGCCCTGCGCTGGAGCTCCTGACTGTCGGACGCCGACACTGACGGCGAGCCCATCGCGGTCAGATACCGCCTCGGAGGGGAGCGACACCGCTGACGCTGATCTGGCGCTTGCGGAGCGATCGCGTGGATCTGGATCGGCGACGCAGCCGCACTCCGCCGATATGGCGCCCCACAAACCCTTCGTCATCCTCGCGAGGTCGTTGCTGTACAATGGAGATCGTGCCGAGGCTCGCGTTGACAGGGCTGTGGCTGGGCGGGCTGGTGTGTGCTGGATGTGGATTCCGCATCGACTCCATGGTGCCCTCCGACGGCACGACCGAGAGTCTGGTCGATGGCGCGATCGACGGGACCAGCGATGCGCTCGCCGACGCATCGACGGGGAGCTGCAACGGCAAGGTGTGGTTCGCCGACTTCGCGACCGACCCGACCGCACTCGACCTCAATGGTGACTCGGTGCCCGACTGGGCGCTGCGCACCGCGGCTGCGTTCCCGACGGCCCAGCTGAGTGGTGGCGTCTGGTCGACACCGAGCTCGGGCACGGCGCTCGACACCCAACCAAAGCAGCCGTTCACCACGCGGGTTCTCGTCCGCGTCCGCATGCGCAGCATCACCACGAGCGGTGCGCGCGGCGCGGTGTTCTGGATCAACGTCGGATACGACGGCTCCGGCACGTTCGCCCCGCTGTACGTCGATGCCAAGCTGCAAAGCAATGGCACCCAGACGCTGCACTTCATGAGGAAGACCGTGGCCAGCGTCGAGGACGAGTTCGCCACGATCACCGGTCTTGGCGCCGGGTTCCTCGACGTCGAGCTCGACATCGATCCAGCCACGCTTGGGGTGAGCTACGTCGGCGCGGGCACGAGCGGGACGACGACCCTCAACCGCCTGACCTCAGGCGCCACCGACCAGTGGGCCACCGTCGTGGCGTACAGCGGCGCCGCCGAGTTTGACGAGGTGCGCGTGGAGGTCTGCCCCTAGGAGCCTGGTCCGGCACGTAAACCCTCGGTCGGGAGCTGTCACCGCCCAGGGGTGATAGGTTGAGACATGAAGCGCAGCGCGTGGGTGTTCCTGGTCGGCGTCGCCGCATGCGGTGACGATGGTGTGACGAAGCTGCCCGACGCCCCGGTGCCGCCGGATGTGCCGATCGACGCCGCGACCTGTCCACCGGTCACCGGTGCCGGCACCATGCACGGCGGATCGATCACCGCGGCGGAGACCTGGACCGCTGCCGGAAATCCACACATCGTGCCGTTCGATACGACGATCGCCGGCGCGCTGACGATCGAATCGTGTGCCGTGGTCCGGATCGGGACCGGCAAGACGATCTCTGTCCGCGCCGGCGGATCGATCACGACGACCGGCCAGGCCGGCCTCCCCGTCAAGATCGAGAAGCTCGACGCGACGCCGTGGGTCTCGATCCGGACGCTGAACGGCGGCACGGTGTCGTTCACGCACACCACGATCGACGGCGGCGGCGATCCGCTCAACGGCATCGCGGAGATCTCCGGAGCGCTCGACATCGCGGGCACATCGCCGGTCGTCACCGGCGTGCTTCACGCCGACAACCTCACGATCACCGGCTCCAGGAGCTGCGGCATCAACCTGCACGACGGCGGCGGCTTCGACGCGTCGTCGACGAATGTCGTGATCTCGGGCTCGATGGTGTCTCCGATCACCTCGTTCGCCCGCGCGCTCGGGACGATCCCGAGCGGCACGTACACCGGGAACACCGCCGACGAGATCATCGTCTACAACGGGGCGGTCGTCGAGGACGTCACGATCCATCCGCGCGGCATCCCGTACCGCGTAGGCATCCAGGCGGGCGCCACGCTCGACGTCGCCAACGTCGTCGGCCTGGCCACGCTGACGATCGAGCCCGGCGTGACGATGAAGTTCTTCCCCGGCGCGACGTTCCGGATCGATCCGGCGAGCGGCACCAACCCCGCCAGGGGCGCGCTGATCGCGGTGGGCACCGCGGCTGCGCCGATCGTGTTCACGTCCGCCGCGAGCACGCAGGCGGCGGGCGACTGGTTCGGCGTTTGGTTCGGTGCGCTGGTCAACTCGGCGACGCGCCTCGATCACGTGCGCGTCGAGTTCGCGGGGAAGACGCCGAGCGCGAGCGGCAGCGACTCCTGCCTCTATCCCGGGACGACCATCAACGACGCCGCGATCCGGATCGTCGGCGCCGCGCCTGCGACCGTGTTCGTCACCAACACCACGATCCTGTCGAGCGCGAGCCACGGGTTCGATCGCGGCTTCCGCAGCGACACCAAGCCGAGCTACCTGCCGACCAACACGATCACGGGCTTCGTCGGATGTCGCGAGACCTACCCGCGCGACGTCAGTGGCGCGTGCCCGACGACCGTGCCCTGCCCCTAGCACGCAGGGCACGCCGACGATCGCGAGCGATCACCGAGGCCCTGCGGGTGAGTCAGTCGCGTTCGCAGACGAAGCCGTAGGCGCCCGTGTCGACCGGCGGCGGCGCGCAGGGTCGGTCGTCCCACTTGCCGCCGAGCGCGCCGATCATCACGACGCAGTCCTCCTCGAACATGCCGAGCGCGTTGTTGGGTTCGCCGGTGTTCCAGTTGGTGAGGACCACCGCCGTTCCGTCGTCCCAGACGAAGGTGCCTTCGAGGACCTCGTCGGTTCCGCCGAGGAACGCCTCGTTCATGCCGATCAGCCCGGCGACCAGCGTGCTCTCGGCTTCGCTCTGGATGCTGGCGAGCCGCGTGGTGGGGCCCAGACCCTGGCACACCGTACGAGCCGCGGGGCGGGTCATCGGCGAGGCGAAGAACAGGTAGCACGCACCCGTCATCGGATCGGTCACGCGGGCATCGCCGCCCGTGCATGACAGGGCATCGATCGGCGCATCGGTGGCATCGACGGCCGGCGCGGCGTCGGGGGCCGAGCTGGTGCGCTCGATCCCCGCGACTTGCGCACAACCGCACAAGAGCACCAGGGCGAGCCTCACGTCACGAGGATACCATCACCGGCGCCGCGTCCTCACCGAATCCCTCGCGCGGTGCGCCTAGCGCTCCTCGTCGCAGCCGCCGTAGTCCGTGACCGAGTTATTCCAGCCGACGCCTCCGTGGGTGCGGAGCTCGTGCGCGCGCTTGGCTCCGATCACGCGGGCGGCGGCCGTCTCGGCGTCGTTGCCGAGGCTCGTCATGATCCGGAGGTAGCGCTCGACGATCGGCCGGCGCGCCAGGCTGCCGGCCGGGACGGCCGGCTCGAGCCCCGCGCGCTCGCGGGCGATCCGGCGCCGCGCCGCGATCTCCTCGTCGGGGGGCGACTTGGCCAGGATCTCGTCGGCGATCGCGTCGATCGACAGCGCCGCGGCGGCGTCGCCGTCGTTCCCGGTCAGCTCCATGTAGAGGTGGCGGAGCGCGTCGACCGCGCGATCGTGCTCCTTGAGGTACGCCTGGTTGACGGCATCGCGGTCCGCCCCGAGGAGGCCGACCGCGCCCGACAGCTCGTCATCGACCAGCATCGGCCGGGACTCGGTATCGAGCCCGGGGAGATCGAAGGCGATCCAGCAGGTGTCGGCCAGCTCGCGCAGGGTCTCCGGTGAGGGTGCGTAGTACCGCCCGGGATCGCCGCGCGTGAACGACGCCGCTGCGCTCGCACCGGCATCCCCGTGCGCCTTGCCGAGCTGCTGCTCGAGCACGGAGATCCGTGCGCGCGCGTCCGCGAGCTCGCGCGCGGGATCACTGGCGCTCGCTGTGATCCCCGTTCGCGGTTGGGGCGCGGCGCCCGGATACACGATGCCTGCCTCGCCGGCCGCGATCCGGATCTCGCCCTTCGGGTTGGCGAACGTCACGCCACCTTCGTAGACGGTGACCATCACCGCGGTCGCGATCGCGGCTCCCACGACGGCGCCCTTCATCAGATCCTTCTTCTTCATCGCAATCACCTCCACGGAGAAACAGGTTCCGGTCACATGGACCACGCCGAGCGGCGTGCGGACCTCGAACGGCCCGCCACGCTCCACCCGATAGAACGCCGAGCCGGACGGTTGATCGATCACGGCCTCGCCGCGCGCGGCCACGGCCCAGCGCAGCTCGGTCCCGGGCTCGGCGACCGCGACGCCCCGCGCCTCGAGCGCGATCGTCTCCCGCGTCGTCGCGACGCGGAGTCCGGATCCGCTGTTCGAGCGCCCGCCGCGCATCGCCCACACCACGATGACCGCCACGGTGGCGACGGCGACGGCGGCGGATGCATACCTCCGCCACCCGCTGCGCCCGCGCAGCGGCGCCACGGGTTGCGTGCGCTCCTCGGCCGCGACCGCGCCGATCACGCGCGCCGCGAACCCGGCCGGTGCCCGGGGCACCTCGTAGCGCGCCAGGTTGTCCGGCGAGAGCAGGCCATCGTCGCGGTCCTCGGTCATGGCGCGAACTCCTTCAGCGCGTCGCGGAGCTGGTTGCGTGCCCTCGACAGCCGCGACTTCACGGTCCCGAGATCGATCTCGAGCGCCGCGGCGATGTCCTGGTATTCGAAGCCGTGGTACTCGCGCAGCAGGAACGCCGCGCGATACGGAGGCGCGAGCGCGGCCAGCGAGCGCTCGAGGGCTTCGACGAACGCGCGCTGGTCGAGGCGCTCGCCGGTCGCGTCCGTCGAGGGCAGCACGTCGGCGAGCTCGTCCACCGAGACCGTCGGCCGCGTGGCGCCTCGCCGCTCCTTGAGCGCCGCGCGCGTCGCGATCGTCAGGATCCACGTTGACAGCCGCGCCGCACCGAGCGGGCGGAACCGCGGCAGGCTCCGGTACACGCCGAGGAAGCAGTCCTGCGCGACGTCCTCGACCTCGGCCAGCTGCGCGTTCCGGCCGAGGAACCGCCACACCAGCGCGAACACGCCATCCTGGTAGGTCTCGACCAGGATCTGGAACGCCGTGGCGTCGCCTTGCTGGGCACGTGCCAGCGTCAGGTCGTCGAGCTCGCGTCTCGCTCCGGTCTCGATGGCCACGGCTACCGTCACGCCCCGTTACTACCAGCGGAGTCGAAAAGGTTCCCGACAAACGACGACGCGCTCGCGACCGCGGTTCACCTTCGCGTGCCGCTCGGGGCAACTCCGGCTGCGACACGCTATGTTCGGCGGGATGCGTGGGAGGGAGCCCGAGGAGGACGACGCGTCGTCGACCGCTGTCGTCGGCGACGACTCGGGGCACGCCACGGTCGTCGACCGGCCGGGGGCGCGCGGCCGCACGCCCGCGAGCGTCTCGATCGCGGCGCCGATCACGCGGACGTCGGCCGGGACTGCGACCGCCACGACGGTCGGATCGCCGCTCGAGGCGCTGGCTCGCGACGAGACGATCCGGACCCGCAAGTTCTGCTACGTCGGGTTCGTCATCGCCCTCGGCGCCGCTGGCTCGCTGCTGTTCCTGCCCGGCCGGGGGACCTCCACCTTCGTGTTCCTCGCGGGCATCGTCACGGCCTGCCTCAGCCTGGGCTACCTGCTTCACCGCACGCGCAACCCGGCGACGTTTCACCAGGGCATCGGCGTCTCGATCGGCTGGTTCATCCCCGCGGTGTCGTGCGCCAGCGCGGTGCCCTACTTCGGTCCGTCCTCGCCGGTCGCGATCATCCTCGTGCTCGGGATCTACTTCACCGGCCTCGGGGCGAGCAACGCGCTCGCGACCTCGATCTACGTGACCGTTGCCGTCGTCCAGGGGCTCACCGGCGGCCTCGTGATCGCCGGCGTGATCGCCGAGCCCGGGTTCATTCGTGCGGACTACCTGCCGGTCGAGGTCCAGATCACCTGCCAGGCCCTGATCCAGCTCGTCCTCGGCGCGACGCTCGTGATCGCGCGCGTCTCGCGGAGCGCGACCCTCCGCGCGATCGGCGAGCTCGAGGTCGCGGTCCGCGCCGTCGCGCAACGCGAAGCCCTCCTCCAGGAAGCTCGCGAGGAGCTGCGGCGCGCGCTCGGAGGCGGCCGCGGCCGCTTCAGCGAGCAGATGATCGGACCCTATCGGCTCGGCGAGGTGATCGGCCGCGGCGCGATGGGCGAGGTCTATGACGGCCTCGATACCCGCACCGACCAGCCGGTCGCCGTCAAGATGCTGTCCCAGACGTCCCTCGGGAATGCGCAGCATGTCCAGCGCTTCCTGCGCGAGCTGCGGACCGCATCGTCGATCGAGTCACCGCATGTCGTGCGCGTGCTCGACATCGGCGAGGAGCCGCTGCCGCACCTCGTGATGGAGCGGCTGCGCGGACGAGACCTCGCCGCGATCCTCCGGGACCGGCGCGCGCTGTCGCACCCGCAGGTGATCGACCTGATCCGCCAGGTCGGCGCCGGCATCACCGCGGCGAGCGCGGCCGGGATCATCCACCGCGACCTCAAGCCCCAGAACGTGTTCCTGGTCGGGACGACGTGGAAGGTCCTCGATTTTGGCGTCGCACGCGCGGCCGACAGCGGCGACACGTTGACGTCGGGGCAGGTCATCGGCACGCCCTCGTACATGGCGCCCGAGCAGGCCTCCGGCCGCGAGCTCGATCATCGCGCCGACCTCTACGCGCTCGCCGCGATCGCGTATCGCGTGCTCACCGGGCACGCTCCGTTCGCGGGTCGCGAGATCGCGGAGGTCCTGTATCACGTCGTCCACGCGGCGCCCCGGCGCCCGACCTCCCTCGCGAACCTCCCCGCCGACGTCGACGTCGTCCTCTCGATCGGCCTCGCCAAGCGGCCGGCGGACCGTTTCTCGACGGCCGCCGAGCTCGCCGATGCGCTCGCGTCGGCTCTCGGCGGCAGCTTGTCAGACGCACTGCGCGCCCGCGGCCGAGCGCTCGTCCCGCACGCGTGGGCCTGACTGCGGGCGGCCATCGACGCCGTGGAACCGCAGCGTCGCCTTCGTGTGCGGCTCGACCGCGATCGTGACTGCACGCTCGGTGGGTGCGACGTCGACACACAGCGCCTGTCTC
>Ga0113563_10001179_pt1 | contig 14473 bp, 14 predicted proteins | sample Mud3Dept3metaG_FD_80117 | JGI IMG/M metagenome (GOLD analysis project Ga0113563, IMG submission 80117) | Freshwater wetland microbial communities from Ohio, USA, analyzing the effect of biotic and abiotic controls - Mud 3 Core 4 Depth 3... | ecosystem: Environmental > Aquatic > Freshwater >...
AAGCAGCGGGTGCGCGTCCCCGCCGGTTCGTTTTTCCCGCTCCCGGTGCGGGAGTGCCGATGTTTCGCGAGTGCTGACTGAACCGGCGCAGAGGCCGCAAAAAGCCTTGACTGGGATGATGTGCGCCAGTAGGCTTAATTATTTGCTGACTGCCAGGTATCCATACCTGCCCGGGACCAGGGACAATTCTAGTGCACCGGGTTTCGGTTCACCAGTCAAAACCGGAAACGCTCGACGGGTCGCGTGATGCTGGAGAATCTGTCAAACAAGCTGCAGAAAATCCTGAGGGACCTGCGTGGGCAGGGCCGCGTCTCGGAGCGTCATCTCGATGAGACGACGCGCGAGATCCGGAATGCGCTCCTGGATGCAGACGTTCATTTCAAGATCGCGAAGGAATTCGTGCAGCGCGTGAGAGATCGCGCACTGGGCCAGGAGGTTATCGAGTCTCTGACACCGGGCCAGCAGGTGGTGAAGGTTGTGCGCGACGAGCTGATCGAGCTTTTGGGGGGCAGCCAGGCCGAACTGCAATTTTCCAAACAGCCGCCCACGGTCTGTCTTCTCGTAGGACTCCAGGGTTCGGGCAAGACAACCACTGCCGCCAAGCTGGGATACTGGCTGACGCACAACAACCACACTCCATTGATGTTTTCGGTCGACGTTTACCGTCCCGCCGCGATCGAGCAGCTGAGAGTGCTCTGCGAAAACAGCCGTTTGGGCTACTTCGATCTTCCTGGCAGCCAGGATCCCGTCGCGCGCACGGAGCAGGGGCTGCGTCACGCACGCAATGCCGGCTATGATGTGGTTCTGATCGATACTGCCGGGCGGCTGCACATCGACGACGAGATGATGACCGAACTGGATCGCATCAGAAAGGTAACCCAGCCCGCGGAGATTCTCCTGGTCGCCGATGCCATGACCGGGCAGGATGCGGTGCGGAGTGCCAAGGAATTCCATGACCGGCTCGGCCTGACCGGCGTCATCCTGACCAAGCTGGACGGAGATGCCCGGGGCGGTGCTGCGCTGTCGATCAAGACCGTTACCGGGCGGCCTATCAAGTTCGTCGGGACCGGTGAAAAGGCGGACGCGCTGGAGCCATTCTACCCCGACCGCCTCGCCGGGCGTATCCTGGGAATGGGAGATGTGCTCTCGCTGATCGAAAAGGCGGAGCAGGTGGTGGATGAGCGGGACGCCGCCGAGATGGCCGAAAAGCTGCGCAAGGAGGAATTCACACTGGATGATTTTCGAGACCAGCTCAAGCAGGTTCGCAAGCTGGGTTCCCTGGAACAGATCATGGGGATGCTGCCGAACATCGGCCCCCTGAGGGGGATCAGCCAGATGAAAGTCGATGAGAAAGAACTGGTGCACATCGATGCCATCATCTCCTCCATGACACCGCAAGAACGCCACCACCACCACATTCTCAATGGCAGCCGCAAAAAGAGGATCGCGCGAGGCAGCGGCTGGCCGGTGCAGGAAATCAACCAGTTGCTGAAGCAGTATCTGGAAGCCCGAAAGATGATGAAAAGCCTGAGTCGTGGCATGGTCCCCCGCATGTTCCGAGGAATGCGTTTCCCGGGGTAATCCGGCAAAAGGGGTCCCGCCAGACCGGCAATACCAATTGCATACATTCAGGTCATGTGCCAGAATTAGAATCGTTTACTGCCTATTATAAGGGGAGGGGTTTTGTTAAGAATACGCTTGACTCGAATGGGTGCAAAAAAGAAGCCGTTTTATCGTGTCGTGGTTACTGAGCAGCGGCAGGCTCGCGACGGGAGTTTTGTTGAGATCGTGGGACATTACAATCCGGTCACCAATCCCCCTGCAATCGAGCTCGATATGGAGCGGGTTCGTCACTGGATTGCATGCGGGGCCCAGCCTTCGGAGACAGTGCGATCCCTGATCAAGAAGGCTCCCGCCCAGACCCCCGCGAGCTAAGAGCGCCCGTAGTCCAGCGCCAGTACCCCGGATAGCTCTCGATCACAAAGTGTCGGCTGTGCGATTTCGTCCCGGAGGCGGCCATGAAGGAACTGGTAGAAATGATCGCGAAGGCGCTTGTAGACAATCCAGAACAGGTGCAAGTGACGGAGGTTGAGGGGGAACAAACAACAGTATTGGAGCTTCGCGTGGCCCCGAGCGATCTGGGCAAGGTTATCGGGAAACAGGGGCGAACAGCCAGGTGCATCCGCACCCTGCTGGGTGCGGCGGGTATGAAGCTCCGCAAGCGATTCGTCCTGGAAATTCTGGAGTAGTGGATTCCACCGCCCGTCCATCCTACATTTCGATCGCGCGAATTGTCAGGGCTCGCGGAAACCGCGGCGAGGTCCTGGCTGAACTGCATACGGACTACCCCGCCCGCTTCAGCCTTTTACATCAAGTGTGGCTGGAATTTCCGGATGGTACCAGGGAGTGTGTGGCCCTGGAGAATTCATGGGAACACAAGGGCCGGCAAGTCCTGAAATTCGCCGGCATCGATTCGATCTCTGCTGCGGAGAGACTGCGGGGCTCCTGGGTACAGGTGGAAGCCAGCCAGGCGATTTCCCTCCCCGAAAACACATTCTGGGATCACGACCTTGTCGGCTGCACGCTGCGGGATCCGCAAGGCAGGCATCTGGGGGTAGTGACATCCGTGATGAGGATTGCCGGCAACAGCCAGCTCGTCGTGCGGTGGGAACAGAATGAGTACCTGGTCCCGATGGTGAGGTCGATCTGCAGGCAGATCTCGATAGAGCGCCGGGAAATCGTTGTGGAATTGCCCAAAGGACTCATGGATCTGAATCAATGAGATTTGATATCATCACTATTTTCCCGGAGCTGTTCCAAGGCGTCCTGGATTGTGGAATCCTGCGCCGGGCGCGCCGTTCGGGAATCCTCGATGTGCGGGTAGTGAGTCTGCGGGATTTTGCCGCCGACAGGCATCGTCAGGTGGATGACCGTCCATACGGGGGCGGCGAAGGGATGGTGTTGATGCCGGGGCCTTTGTTCGCCGCGGTTGAGTTTTGCCGGGGAGGAGAAAACGGCCGGAAAGCACAGGTGGTTCTCCTGTCGCCCCAGGGACGTCTCTGGTCACAGGAAATGGCGACTGAGTTCGCAGCATTTCCGCATGCAATCCTGATCTGCGGCCGATATGAGGGTGTAGACCAGAGGGTTGTGGACGGCCTCGTGGACAGGGAAGTCTCCATTGGAGATTTTATCCTGACAGGCGGAGAGATCCCCGCGATGGTGATTCTCGATACGGTGGTCCGACTCCTGCCCGGGGCGCTGGGGAACCAGGAATCCGCTGTCAATGAGAGCTTCTGCACCGGATTGCTGGATTACCCGCAATACACGCGTCCGGCCGAATTCCGCGGCATGTCCGTGCCCGAGGTCCTCATTTCTGGCGATCACGCCAGGATCGACCAATGGCGCAAGGAGCGGGCATTACAGAAAACTCGGGAGTGCCGACCGGAGATGGTCAAGAAATAATTCCCTAGGAGTGTGTTATGAACTTGCTGCAAGCGGTCGATAATTCACAGTTGCGGACGGATGTTCCGAAACTCCGTTCCGGTGACACGGTACGAGTTCATGTCAAGATCAAGGAAGGGGACAAATACCGCATCCAGATCTTCGAGGGCATCGTACTGTGCATCAAACGGCATGGCATATCCTCCACGTTTACGGTCCGGAAGGTCTCTTCCGGTTACGGAGTGGAACGTATATTCCCGTTGCACTCTCCCATCATCGAAAAGGTGGAAGTGGTGAAACAGGGGAAGGTTCGACGCGCCCGGCTGTATTACCTGCGTGGGCGCCGGGGCAAGGCCGCCAGGCTGAAAGAGGTAGGAAGAGGGGAGCGCCCGACGAAAGGCGTTCCGGCGGAGGAGTAATACTCAGTCTCCATGTGGAGCCACGACTACTTTGAGAAAACCCTGCGCAGCAACGGCTTCCGCTTGATTGCAGGGGTTGACGAAGTGGGGCGCGGGGCGCTTGCAGGACCGGTGCTGGCCGCGGCGGTAGTGCTCGACGGGAAAGAGGATTACACCACATTCCGCGATTCCAAAATCTTGAGTGCAGGCAGGCGGCGGATCCTGGCGCAACGAATTCAGGCCGAGGCGCTGGGGGTGGGATTCGGGTGGATCTCCGAATCCGAAATCGACCGGATCAATATTCTCCAGGCTACCTACAAAGCCATGCTGCAAGCCGTCGCCAACCTGCCCACTCCCCCCGACATGGTTCTCGTGGACGGCTTTTTCCTTCACGGACTCGAGATGCCGTGCATCGGCATTGTTGGCGGCGACTCCCGCTCTTACTCCATAGCGGCTGCATCCATTGTCGCAAAGGTGAGCCGCGACGCGTTGATGCTTGCGCTGGCCTCGGGGTATCCGCAGTACGGCTTCGACCGGAACAAGGGGTATGGTACCGATTTCCATCGGCGGGCAATCCTGCAGTACGGGCCATCTCCCTGCCACCGAAGGACGTTCCAGGGTGTCCGGGCCGCGGGAGGGAATGATGGCCAGTGACAGCAAGACAAAAATCCTGCGCGAAGGAGAACGGTACGTCCAGCAGGGGAAAATCTCCCAGGCAATCAACGAGTATCTCAAGATCCTTAAAGTCGACCCGGAAGACGTACTGACCCTCAACACAATCGGAGACCTGTACTTGCGCCAGGGAAGGGTCGGCGAGGCGAACAAGATCTTTCTGCAGGTCGCGGACAGCTACACGCGCAACAATTTCCTGCTGAAAGCGATTGCGGTTTACAAAAAAGTACTCAACAGCGACCCGAACAACCTTGAGGTCAACATGCTCCTGGCCTCACTCTATGCGCGCCAGGGGATGAACGTGGACGCCCGGGCCCAGTATATGATGGTCGCAGAACTCTACTCCCGTCAGGGTAAGACGAGCGAGGCCTTCTCGGCGTACGAAAAGGTCGTCGAGATCGACCCGATGAATGCCGGCATCCAACTGAAGCTGGCAGAAACCTATCTGGAACAGGACTCGAAGGAGAAGGCGCACCTGTATTTCGCCGGGGCCGCGCGCGCACAGATGAAATCGGGCGACATTCCAGCGGCGATGACGTCCTTCCAGCGCGCACTTGCCATTAACCTGGCAAGTTCCGACGCGCTCCGCGGCTTCCTCGAGACGGCGCTGCAGGCGGATGACCTCCGCGGGGCACTGGACCAGGTCAAGGAGTCCATTAAGAGCGCCCCGGACGACGTGGCGTTGCGGGAGGTGCTTGGACGCGCATATCTCGCCGCAGGGGATGGGGATCGTGCCGAACAGTATTTCCTGTCCGTCTTGGATGCGGATGAATCCCGCTACGAATACTTCCTCCCGCTGTGCAAGGTGTTCCTCGAAAACCAGGATCCCGACCGGGCATTGCACTGCCTGGATCGAATTGTGCCTGTGGCGATCAATCAGAGGCAGACCGAGAAGCTGGTCGAAGCCTATGAGGAGATTCTCGGCAGCCATCCCAGCCACATCGAAACGCTGCAGAAGCTGGCGGAGATCTTCTCCGCCACGAATGATGAGGCGCGCTATGTGGCGACCCTCGAGAAGATCGCGCAGCACTACCACGAAACCGGGAATGATGAAGATGCCCTGGAGACGCTGGAAAGAGTCCTCCAGATCACTCCCGACAATGCGCGGCATCTGAAAAAGCATCGCGAGATATTCGAACTCGCCTACCCGGGAAGGCTGTATATCATGCCCCGCGCCGCGGTCGAAGCGGCCGAGCGCGAAGCGGCCCGGAGCCTTTCGCCCGGCGACGGTTCCTATGCGCTCGGAGGGCAGCCTGAGGAAAATGCCCAGGCCAGCCTTGTCGAAATCGACCTGCTGCTCAACTACGGCATGAAGGAAAAAGCCCTTCAGCTCCTCAAGAACCTGGAACAGAACTCCGCTCTCGACAAAGACATGCGCTTGCGGCTCATTTCGCTCTACCGGGAAACCGGTGAGAGCCTGCCGGCTGCAGAACAGCTCGTCCTCTTGTCGGTTTCTCTCCAGAAGGGCGGAGACCCGGATGGGGCTCAAAGGTATTTGGCGGAAGCCGAGCGGATAGCGCCCGATTGGGTTCGGGGCCTGAATGTGGCTGCCTTCGCAGCGCAGCGTGGAATCAGCCTGGAGACGCCCCGGGCGGCTGCTCCGGACAAGATCACGCCTGCTGCAATGGAAGTGGACCTTTCAGGCGACCTGTCCGAGATATTCTTCAAAGACGAGCCGCCGCGGGCAGCATCGGCGGAGATAGCGCCACCCGCAGAACCCGGGATGATTGCCGAGGAGTTTCCTTCTGATCTGCCGGTCCCGGCAACCCCCGAGTCGATCGAAGAGCAGCTGCAGGAAGTCGACTTTTATATCCGGCTGGGATTCAACGACGAAGCCCGCACCAAGCTCGAGGAACTTGCGGCGGCATATCCCGGCCACCCGGAGCTGGCTCCGCGCTATCAGCAACTCGGTATCGAGAATGTCTCTGTTTCGGACCTGCACACGATTCCGTTCAGTTCGCCGGAACCGTCAGTCGGCAGCCGGGGAGACGAAGTGCCGGTTGCTGCCGAACCGGAGTATGCTCCGCCGGAAGCGGATCTGGAGGCCGCCGCCGCACGACAGGAGATCTTGAATGTTTCCGGAGAAGATCTGGCGGCGGAGTTCTCGACAGCCCCCGAGGAAACGACACCTGTGGCGAAGGCACAATCCGGATCCACCGGCATGGCGGTACAGTCTGATGCGGAATTTCAACCCAATGCCATGTTTGCCGATCTCATGGCCGAGGTAAACTCCCTTACGAACCAGGAAATCCTGCGGGAGGACTTCGAAACCCACTTCAACATGGGAATTGCATATCGGGAAATGAGCCTGCTCGATGAGGCCATTAAGGAATTTCAGAGCGCGATGAAAGCTCTCGACCCCGCGAGGTCTCCCAAAGACGTGATTCGGTGCTGCGGCATGCTGAGCATGTGCTTCCTCGCCAAGGCCATGCCCCGGTCTGCCATGCGATGGTGTCAGACCGGTTTGAACATCAAGGATATTTCCTCGCACGAGACCATTGCCCTCCGGTATGATATGGGGGTCGCACATTCGGCGGCCGGGGAAACGGACCGGGCGCTGGAGTGCTTTGTCACGATATTCGGGATCGATCCGGGGTATCGTGATGTCGCCCAGCGAATCGATGAACTGAAAAGCGGTCTCGAACGGCATGCCCCTTAGCGTTTCCTACGGCCCCCCCGAACCCGGTATTGAGAACCGCAACAAGACTTCCCCCGGCTCGGCATTGGAACGGGTGTGCGCAGTGCTCGGCTTCGTATACTCCCTTGTACACATCACTTACTGGCTGGCCACCGGAAGCGGACTGATGCTCCTGCCCTGGCTTCCTTTCTGGGATAACAACTATTTCCTGTATCGCTATCCCAATCTTCGGCCGGTCCTGCTCAGTCCGTATCTGAAAGTGACCGTGGTCGGGCTCGGGATCATTAACCTGCTGATCGGATTCCAAGAAATTGTCAATTTCACAAAGGGCCAGAAAAAGCTCACTGCCCGTTAGGCGGCCACTCTTCTATTACATCACGGATCGCCATCAGTTGCCGGACCCGTCCGTCGGGGCGCTTTTCTTGCACGTTAAGCGGGCAATGGGCTGGGGGGCGGATTTCATTCAGCTTCGTGAAAAAGACATGACCGGCCGGGAGCTTTTCGACCTGACCCGTGAAGCGGTCGGACTTTCCCGAAATACTCCCTGCAGGATCCTGGTGAACGGGCGTATCGACGTCGCACTCGCTGCGAGGGCGCACGGGGTGCATCTGCCTGCCGCCGGCATATTGCCCGCCGACGTAAGGACACATCTGCCCCGCGGCTTTCTTCTCGGAGTATCGGCACACTCCCTGCGCGAGGCCAGACTGGCTGCGGAGGGAGGAGTCGACTATCTCCTGGTGGGACCCGTTTTCTCCACTCCTTCCAAGATGCGTTACGGCAAGCCGATGGGCCTTCGATCCTTCGCACGTATTTGTTCTGCCATTGCAGCCCCTGTATTCGGACTCGGCGGTATCCATGTGGATGAAATTCCCAGTGTCCTGGGAGCGGGAGCAGTCGGGATTGCCGGCATCCGCTTCTTTCAGGAGGATCTCCCTTACACCCTGCGAGACAGCCTCCGGGCGATACCGCTCGGAGGATGAAGTTGGGGGCAGAATGCGCTGGACATCGTAACTGAAGAATCTCCGCCTCACTCACTCTCCTTTCGCGCTATACTCTGATCGATGAAAGCCCCCTCCCTCGGACGGGAGGAAATCTGAATCTAATATCGGCGCTCCGCGCCGACTATATATCGAGCGCTCCCAAGCTGTCCTACAGGCGAAGGGAATGGATCCGACCTCTGATCTCGTGCGCCGCTGCATTGCGGGAGATTCCAGCGCCTTTGAGCGGCTGGTGCGGGAGTACATGAACACCGTCCTGGGCCTGGCGTACAACTACGTCGGCAACTTCTCCACGGCGGAGGACATCGCCCAGGAAACCTTTGTCCAGGCCTTCCAATCCCTCGAAAGCCTGCGGGACGGCGCCCGCTTCAAGGTCTGGCTGCTGAAGATTGCCCGCAACAAGAGCATTGACGCCATCCGGCGGAGCCCGCGCTGGATCTCCCTTGACCAGATGAGAGAAATGGAGCGAGAGGTGTCCATGCAATCGGTTCCGGTAACTGCGGATCCCGGCTTTGAATTTTGTGAGGAAGACCTGATCGCGGCACTGTGGTCCCTCCGGGAAGACTATCGCGAGATCTTCGTGATGAAGCACATCAACAACCTGTCGTACAAAGAGATCTCACTCATTCTCGGGATGACGGTATCAGCGGTCGGTGAGAAGCTTTACAGAGTGCGCTCTATGATCCGGGAAAAGCTCGAAGGTATCAAACTCAGGAGCGACCTATCATGACCTGTAAGAAGGTGATCCCCATGCTCTCCCGACTCCTGGATCGGGAACTTTCGCCCCGGGAGGCCGCGGAGGTCGAGCACCATCTGGCGGAATGTCCCCGGTGCCGCTCGCTGGCACGGCACTGGCGCCTCCAGGGCTCGTACCTTCGCGCTTATCTGAGCCGCATGGCACTGGGGGAAGATTTCGTCCGAAGCGTCACCAACGCTGCTGCCTCGTCCACCGGCAGATTGGCGACTATGGCGGCGCGGCGATCGAACCGGCGCAAACCCTCACAGTGGTTGCCCGCAGCCGCGGCTGTGCTCGCCGCTGTCGTGCTGTTTGGACTGCTGACCCCCAGCCGGGAGGGGATCGGGTACGCCAGAGTAATCAATCCCGGCGATTGCCTTGAAGTATTGTCGTCAACCTCGCCGGAGTGGGTGCGCACATCCGCCGGGAAACTCCTGAATCCGGGAGACTGGCTACGGAATCGGATGCCGGCGGATGCGGAGATTCAATGGCCGGATTCCCGCAGGCTTGTGTTGCGACAGGGGACACTTGCCCGCATTCCCGACGGACCAGGATCGTTTCCCGCTCCCCTTATCATGCTGAGCGGAGCCCTCGGGTCGGATGCCGGGGATGGAGCTGGGGATTTCCGGGTGCGCACGCCGGCAGGAACCGTGACCGCGGGCGGAGGGAGCTTCACGCTCCGGCTCCGGGACTTGACCCTGCCGAAACTCCAGTTTCCGCGCGGCAGTTCCGAGGTCCTGACCGGAGCTGTTCTGGCTGTCGGCGAGGTGACCGTCCAGGGTGGAAGAGTGAGTATTGATGGAGGGGGGGCAGTTCGCGAAGTACTCGCGGGGGAGACTGCAACTTTCGCCGAGCCGGGCCTCACCAACGGCGCGATGCACCCCGGGATTGCGCCGGCATCCGTGCGGGTAGTAGCCAATTCCGGCGAACCGGGGAGCTTGTCCGCATTTCTGACCTCGGCCGGGCCAAACCTTCACGTCGATCTTGAGGCGACCAACGTGAGCCTGAAAAGGTTACTCGAGTGTGCGACGGGTGTCGGGGTCCGTGGCGGTGATACCATAACCGTCAGCGGCAACCTCAATTTTATAGCCGGGTCAAGTCCTGAATCGGTGGCGACGGCGGTTGGCAGAGCACTTCATTTGCCGATCTTCACGCGCTATACGACAGTCCGCCAGGCTGCGGCGTTGGTCCCGCAGCAGGCGCCGATGCCGGACTGGCTCCCGGGGAGCTTTCGCCTGGAAAGGTCCGAGGATGGGGCCATTTCATTCGACTTCCGCAAGGTGCCCGCTGTCCGGGCGATGCAGATACTGCGTTCTCTTTCCCTCGAGCTCCCCGAGATCTCGACAGAGTCTCAGGGGTTTCCTGTGACATTTCAGGCGTCTGCCCTGAGACCCGAATCCGTGAAAGCGTGGGTTGCCGGGACTCTCGGACTGCAATACCAAACAGTCGAGGTTCTGGTTGAGATGATTGAAGTCGGAAACGCGCCGGCTTCATCACCGGAAGCCGGCGGCCAGACGCCTGCCGCGGCTCCTCTCAACACACCTCGATCCTCTCCGGCAGCCGACCGGACGGAAACCACGTCCCGATCCTCAACCAGCCTCCCGAGGTCCGGTACGGCCGGGATCCAATCTCTCCGCGACGATCCGTCCTCAGGGTTCGTCGCCGGCAAAGACGCGCGGCTCCCCGTGATGGGCAGCGTATGGAGCGTACTCGATGGATCCGCGTACCGTCAGGGAGCTGGAGCCATTCATACGTCCCCCGGGGGCGGCACGGACGTTGCAAACGGGAAGGTGACTCCCAAAGGCCAGGAATATTTCTTCGACGGCGACACTCCGGTCCGCCCGCAGCCGACAACGCATCTGGTCTGGCCGTCCCTCGGACAGGAGGAGGCCTTCGACGCGGCAGATCCTTATTGGATTATTAATCCCACGGGATTGCCCGCGCACACCATCTGGAGCGGGTATGATCGTGGAGGGCGCCTGCTCGCACAGATGGCTGTCTATGTGAACCCGTCGTCGACTCTTGGGTTGTCGCCGCTCAGGGAATTCCCCGCGCGCGTCGGTGCGGGTGGCCACTGGGAAACGCTCAGCGACGTGCCCGTGGTCGGAACGCGTGGCAGCGAACCCGGACAGGCAGGCGCAATCAGCCAGCCTGTAGAAGCCGAGCGATTGTGTCCGGACTGGTCCTTTCCCGCCGCCTGGCTGCTGAGGCTGGGCGGGAGGCTCTGGCTGGTGAATCCGGGCAATGAACCGTTGACGATTATCGCGTCCATATGGAAGGATGGAAAACCGGGTTGTGTGCGGCAGTTCCTTATTGTCCCGAAGGGAGGGATTTTCTGGCCGGAGTTCGCCGGCGCCGCCGGTCCGGATCTGTCGGCTGCGGCCGGCGGAACGATCGTTCTCATTCACACCTTGCAGGGATCCGTGGCGGCGGGACTTGCACGGTGACAACAGGCGAATCAGAAATTCGAACCCGAGGCGGACCGGGGGGCGCCCGCGGCGCCAAGCTTCTTGACGGACAAGGCTTCTGCAGCGCCGTCATGGGCGCCGTTGTTGATTTCTATCGCCTTGCCCACAAGTGTCCATGTTTCTTCCCGGCGCTGGTCCTCGGCGACCTTCTTCAAAGCCACGAGTTGTGCCAGAGCCGCCTCGGTATAGGCTTTCAGGTTTTTTAAAGCCGCCTCGGTCTTCTTGGGGTCCGTGCCCGGCTTGCTGGTGGCGTCGTCGATATTCATCATGACGGCGCGCAGGATCCTGAAATACCCGTCGAGCATGTCTTCGACACTGAAGAACTCGAGCGGGTCCCCGGGCAGGGACTCCTTTCCCGCCAGCCTGTCTGCCGCCGTCTTCAGCCGCAACGCGGCAGCCTCCAGGTACACCTTGACCCGCTCGTCGATTTCCTGCGCATCCTGAATCTTCTCGATTTCCTGCGCCGTCAGGAACTCTTTGACTCTCGTTGCCTGAAGACCGCCTGACAGGGCCAACCAGCCCAGAAAAATCCAGACTGTCCATTCCCGATGCATCATCGGCAGCTCTCGATTTGGCGGCGATTTACCGCTGGAAAAGTATGTCGACGAACTTTTTGCGCGTCGTCGTGGCCTGGGCAATCCAGGCGTTAAAATCATCCTGCTGGTTGTAGGGCGCCTTGATCTGGACATCCTCCATATCAAGGATCGATTTGCGGATGGTAATCTCGTAATCTATCAGAGCACCGGATTTTTTCTTGCGATTGATGTTTTCCTCGACGTCCTTCTGGGAAGCAGCCAGAACCTCCACCCAGCACTTCAGCACGCCGGGCGCTTCTTCGAACTTCTGCTTCTGGGCGGCGGTTTCCACCGCTTTGTGGAGGCGCTCCGAAATCTCGCGGTATCTCTTGATGCGGTTGTCGACTTTCTGCTCTGCAGTCAACCTTCTCAGTTCCGATTCCGTGATGCAGTCCGAGGATGTCAGAGTCGGCGGCAGTGCAAACCCCTGAATCCGAAACGCCAGGACCACCATCCAGGCCATGAAATAAAGCGTCATCACGCCTCACATCACAGAGGGAACCTCGCAACCCAGCAGGTCAAGAGCCTTGGCCAACTGGCGGCGCACCAGGTCCACAACGAACAGCAGGTGCGTCTTCCTGTCTGCATCCGCTTCCGACAGGATACGATATTTATGATAGAAGAGATTGAACCTTTGTGCGAGATGAAATGCATATTTGCAGAGCTGCGAAAGCTCCAGCGAGTCGGCTGCCTGGCGCACCACCTCGGGCAGCCGGGCAGCCTGGTAGGTCAGTTCCCAGATGTCATCGTTGCCGGACAGGAACGTGCCGAGCCTGGCCGGATCGATTTCGGAAAAAGATGCTTCCCCACCTGCCTCCTGGAGCTTGCGGAATATATTGCCGGCGCGCACTACCGCGTACTGGACATAGGGTCCCGTTTCTCCATCGAAACTGAGCGCTTCCTTGAAATCAAATGCAATCACCGTGGTCCGCGCGAAGCGGAGAAGGAAATAGCGGAGAGCGCCGACCGAGATCACACCGGCAATCTTCCCGGCCTGATCGTCGCTGAGATCGTGCCTGGCTCGCACCTCCCCCAGGGCCTTTTCCGCGAGCGCGTCCAGTAAATCGTCGGCCTTGACTCCCAATCCTCTCCTGCCGGAGACTTCCACATAAGGGCGTTTTTTCTCTTCCCCTGAGAGTTCATACCCGAGTTCCTCGCAGCAGGCTGGACTCAGGGCCACCATCTCATAGGAAAAGTGGATGGAATTTTCTGCCTGCTCCTCATAGCCGAGGGCCCTGAGGCCCTGCAGGACGATGTTCTGGAGATAGGATTGCCGGGTATCGATCACGTTGTAGACGCGCTGTCCGGCTCCGAAGCGGGGAGGGTGTTCCCCAGGCGTGGTCCCGGCGCTCGTGATCCAGAGCGGATGATGGTCGTAGGCAGGAAAGAGACGGTAATGGAAATCCAGGCCCAACAGCCCGAATTTCCATAGCTGGTATGCGATATCCTTCCCGACATAGGTCACGGTGCCGTCGGAGCGCACGATAATCTTCTCGTCCTCCTCCAGCTCTTCGCCGGACCCGGCCGATTCGGCGTCCCCACTGGTCTTCATCACCCAGCAGCCGCGGTTTTTCCCCTCCTGGACATGATACATCGCGCCGCGATCCCGCAACTGCTGGAAAGCCTTCTCCCAGAAGTGCAGGTGAAGGATCTCGCTCTCACGGGGCAGGAGATCGTAATATACGTTGATGCGCGCCATCGTTGCGAGATGAGCCCGCACGATCCGCATGGCGACGTGTTCGGCGAGCTCGGCTGTCGGATTGTTGCCGGCTTCGATCGCCTGCATGGTCCGGCTGCGCCATTTCTGATTCTCCTCGGATTCGGCGTAAAACTTCGCGACCGCCGCGTAGACGTCCCAGCAGAAGTAGTCGAACTTGCCTTCCATGCCGGCGACGTCCCGAAGGGTTTTCCCCTGCATCCGCTCCAGCCCGACGACCACATCGGCTACCTGCACTCCGGTATTGTCCAGGTAGTTTTGCACCTCAACCTGTCGGCCGAGAAACCTGAGACAGCGAACAAAAGAATCGCCCAGCGCCGCGTTGCGCAGGTGTCCGATGTGCGCGGCTTTGTTCGGATTGATGTTGGTGTGTTCGACGATTACCTTTCCCGCATCATCCCCTGGTGGGGCCTGGCCATGCCGCCCCGTTTCGATGCTCCGGGCGAGTTGCAGTGCGAATGGAGCACGATCGAGGTGGAAGTTGAGATACCCCGCACCTGCGACCGCCACCTTCCCTATGCCCGGGATTGCCTGCGCCTCGAGAGCCAGTTCCCGGGCGATATCCCGCGGAATGCGGCGGACTTTGCGGGCCAGATCAAAAGCGATCGGGAGCGCCAGCTCCCCCATCTCGATGCGGGGAGGGAGAGTGAAGGTGAGGGAATCATAGGCGACATCGTACTTCTCCCGGATGATTGCCTTGATCCGTGTCTCGATTTCCTTTGTAAGTGTGGATAACATTGTAAATATCGTCTCCTGAGCACCCGTCGGGGCCGGCGTGGAAAACATACCCCACTCATGCCGCCAAATCAATGTCTGCTGCAGCAATCCTG
>Ga0113563_10001180_pt1 | contig 14454 bp, 11 predicted proteins | sample Mud3Dept3metaG_FD_80117 | JGI IMG/M metagenome (GOLD analysis project Ga0113563, IMG submission 80117) | Freshwater wetland microbial communities from Ohio, USA, analyzing the effect of biotic and abiotic controls - Mud 3 Core 4 Depth 3... | ecosystem: Environmental > Aquatic > Freshwater >...
CGGACGGGAGTGAATTTCGGCCGAGCAGGCAGCTTGAACTTCCTATGCACCGAACTCTACTCCGGGTATGCCGGCCCGATCTATCCCCGGGGGGCCGGGAAGCTTCCGCACTTGATCGAGGAAAACAACCGCCTAATTGAAAAAACGAAGGCCGGGGCTCTCCTTCCGCCGCCGCGCCACGAGTGACTGGTGCGGGACACGATTCTGGCCGACGTGATGCCGCCTTGCCCGTTTTTTCATGATCGGCCAGTTCCTCTCGTGCTTTCGTCAAGCAACAGGCGGTTACTGCATCAGGTGCTCATCCGCATCTCCATGCCCGTTGCCCCGCAATTCAGGTTTGCCACAATGACAACACAGCAATCTGTCAAGTTTTTTGTTGCGGCCAGGTTACATAAGGCCTACCTTTGGACTATACCAAATCCGGATAAGCTCACGCTTCGGATCACTCACCAGTGGCTCTCGCTCAGGTGATCGTTCCTTCCCCATTCCGCACACAAGTAGAACTGAAGCGGGACAGACACGAGTTTCCGGGCCCCTGCCGGCAACGCCCAGCAAGAGGGAACGGTAGTGACTGTACCGATTCGCGCCGGGAGTTTCTGAGCTGAACTGGCGCGAATTCTCGCATTGGTCATTGGAAGACAATACGGCCCTGACGGTCCATGGCGGCGCACAACTGGATCAGGAGATCTGCGAGCCGTGAAAGTCGCAGGGTTGCCAACTGGTGCACGAGCCTGAGAGCCCGAGAGCAGACGCGTTGGCGCGCATATCGATCGGATTACGAATGCGGGCTTGTCCTCTCTGCACAAATGATGCAGCGCACCGCGCTCGTCGCGCGCTCCCGGGTTTTACGGGACTCCGGAACAAAAGGTGAACGAAAGGCACTAGCAAAACCGCCATGTCGCCATGGGAAATCGTCTTTCCCATTGGCCAGGGAGGTAATACCCATGAGCAAGACAGCTTCATTTGTCAGACTGCTTTTGATTGCCGCCGGCATGCTGATTTCAGGACCTCTCTTCCCGGCACAAAAATTCCTGCCGAACCATCATGAGGTGAAGTACGTGATTCTCATGGTTCCGGATGGAATGAACCTGTCGAGCGTAACGGCCGCGCGGATACGGCTGAATGGCATCACCGGCGCTCCCCTGTATATGGAGACGCTGGAACGCATCGGCTACCAGCGGACCTATTCCCAGTTAAACACCGTCACGGACTCCTCCGCGGCGGCCTCGACCTGGGCCTGTGGCGAGAAGTTCGTGAATAACGAGGTCTGCTTCCACATGGACGGCCGGCCCAACAATCCTTCTCTGCTGGAACTCGCGAAGGCCCGCGGAATGTCCACCGGGCTCGTGGCCACCCAGACGATCACGCACGCCACTCCGGCGTCCTTTGGAGCGCATGTGAGTGCGCCCTCAGGCATCAGCCCGCGCAGTTGCGAGACCGAGATTGCGCGGCAGTATGTCACCGTCACGCAGCCGGATGTGCTGCTCGGGGGCGGGCGGTCGAAATTCGCTCCTACCTCTCCCGACGCGTGCGGCGTGGCAGGCAACTACATCGAAGTGGCCATGTCCCTCGGTTATGCGTACGCCAGCACTTCAAGTGAACTTGCCATGGCTGTGGCGACAAAGCCCAAGAAGCTTCTTGGGTTGTTCGCGAATGGCCAACTCACGCCCGAATACATCAGGCCCCCAGCTATCACTGAGCCGCGGCTGCCTGAGATGACAGAAGCTGCGCTTACGTTGCTGGAGCGCGACAGGACCGGCTTCTTCCTCATGGTGGAGGGCTCCCTCATCGACTCCGGCAATCACGCCGCGAACCTCGACTATCTCGTCGGCGAGATGAGTGCGTTCGATGAGTCGGTCAAGGTGGTGCTCGATTGGATCGCCGCCAAGCCGGATCGCGAACAGCACACTCTCCTCATGGTGCTGCCGGATCACGAGACGGGCGCGCTCGCAATTCACGGCACAGAGAAACCCGGCGCGGAACCATTCGGATTTTTCTGGCCCGCTTACACCTGGCAGAAGCCGCCCGAGCCCGAAACCCACCACGCGGGCGGCGATATCGTCTTCTGGGTCCAGGGTCCAGGCAGCGAATTCCTGGCCCGTCCGATCGACAACACCTTCGTGTATCACGTCATTAGGGCGCTTCTGCGCTACCAGTGACACTTGAATCGGGCGCCGGTCTCGGCCGGCGCCCCCTCCGCTCCGCGATGCCGACTGCCCCACAATCCCGAAGTCGGCGTTACGGGTACGAATCATGCCGATCCGCTGCTGTACACCGGCAGCCACGAATAATATGCGCGCAGCACCGGCAGAGAAGCTGCCGATGTGCGCAATGGCGGTTACTCTCGGGACACTCACCTCTTTTCCGGAATGATCTCTATCCAGTAGCCGTCCGGATCCTCGATAAAATAGATCCCTATGCCGGGATTTTCGTAGCAGATGCAGCCCATTTCCTTGTGGCGTCTGTGGGCAGCCTCATAGTCATCCACGGCCAGCGCAAGGTGAAATTCGTTATCGCCGAGGTTGTAGTTTTCTTCTCGCGCGCGCAGCCATGTCAGTTCCAGTCTGTGGGCAGTTTTTCCGTCGCCAAGGAATATCAATTGGAAGCTTCTGTCCTCCGGTTCGTACCGCCTGGTCGCGGTCAATCCCAGGGCTTTGGAGTAAAAATCCAGGCTCTTCTCGATATCCCTGACGTTGATGTTGTTGTGGTCGAATCGGAATTGCATTCTGTTATCTCCTGAATCATCACGTCGACGATCGCCGAATCAGCGCCGGTCGGGGCCGGAAGAGCCTGCTGCGCCTTCCGCCTCTGCAATGGAGATCCTCATGCTCGCGGGAACGGGAAAATGGACACCCATCCAGGATGCAAACGACGGTGGGTGTCCATATCTTGTCTGGACCAGGAAATCGATGACTTTGCCTTCAAATACAGACAACAGAAGGTCCTGAGAAACAGGATCCGCCCGATAATTCTGCTCGAGAATTTGAATCGCCTGCTTGCCGGCAGGATCGCGCAGAATCACGGAATCCGGCTCCAGGTGAGCCGTAACATCGGTGATGCGGATGTTGTTGACGCCGCGCACGAAACTTAGCGGGACCGTTTGCCGCACTACGGCAAAATTTTGATTGTAGATCGCAATCCGCGGGTCCGCGCCCAAAGCCGCAATCGAAATCGTGAAAAAGACCAAGCTGAGTAACGCGCGTGTGGATCGCATGTTTCGGCTCCTCCAGGACGACTGCATCAGAGTATAACTCTATAAGATTCCAGAGACGCGGATTTGGTTCCCGTGAAAAAGAGTTTGACTCTGGAGATCTTTTGAACCACAGAGGACATAGAGAACACAGAGAGGTTACCTGGTGTTCTCTGTGGTTCAGATCGGTTGCTGTCCGGCCCGGACATATGTCACCGTGTATAAAACCGGTCGAGCCACAGATTCGTCAATTCATGCTGCGGTGCCTCGTACGCGCTCCAGCTTGTCGTCTGACTATTTTGGCGTCGAGAGCGGATTACACCATGGGGTAACTCTATGCCTTGCATCCCAATCACTCATTATGCAGCGCCTGCATTGGCTGGATCCGGCTGGCACGCCAGGCCGGTGCCGCGCTCGCCGCGAAACAGACGGCAGCCAGGCAGACACCCACAACGGCAATCGTTGTCGCGTCCGTCGGCGTCGTCTCGTAAAGCAATTCGCGGATCAGGCGCGAGCCCGCCAGAGCCCCTGCAAGCCCGATGAGAAGACCGATGCTCACCATGACGGCGGCACGCCCGAATACGAGCTTCATGATCTGGCGCGCATCCGCGCCCAGGGACATGCGGAGGCCGATCTCGAACGTACGCTGGGCCACATAGTAGGCCATCACCCCGTACAAGCCGATGGAGGCCAGCATCAGCGAGACCACGGAGAAGATCGTCAGCGTCACGACTGTAGCCCGCCGGGTGCTCAATGCAGTGCTGATGAGCTGTTCCATGCTCTGGAGATCCTGCACCGGGATGTCCGGATCGCGGGCCAGGGCGAGTTTCCGGATTGTCTGGGTGAGCGAGTCCGGGTCCAGGCCGGTCCTGATGGCGAAGCGCATCACCGGGCTGGGCACCTGATGGAGCGAACGGTACATCATCATGCGCGGCGGGCGGCTCAGCCCGTCTCCGCCTCTGACGTCTGCCACAATGCCTATGATCACAAACGGCTGCGGCTGTTCTCCCCCGGCGTCGACCATTACTGCCTGCCCCAGTGCGTTCTTTCCCGGGAAGAGCGTGCGAGCCATCTGCGAACTCGCCACCAGGACCTTGGGCGAAGTCGCCATATCCTGGCTGGAGATGTCCCTTCCGGCCAGGAGTGGAATCCGCATCGCTTCAAAGTAACCTGGCAGGACGGAGCGTTGAAACGCCATCTGCCAGTCGGTGGAGGATCTGGGAGGGCGATCCGGTGCCCAGACGGGCACGTTGTTGCCGGAATTCCGGATCGGGAGATTGTTGATGAAGCCTACGGCTTTGACTCCCGGAACTGCGGCGAAGTCCCCGCGCAGCGTTTCAAAGAACCTGGCCCTATGAACGGGATCGGAGAAACGGCCGCGCGGAATCATGATTTCCCCGGTCAACAGGTCCTCCGTGTCGAATCCCGGGTCAATCGCGTTCAGACGGATGAAGCTCCTGATCAGCAGTCCGGATCCCACAAGCAATGCGAACGATATGAACACCTGGCTGACGACGAGCGCGCCGCGCAGGCGCAGGCCGCCACGGGTTTCCGAGGCGCGTGCGCCTGCGACCAGATCGCGCGCCAGGTCCGGGGATGCCGCGCGAAACGCGGGGACAATGCCGAACACCATCCCCGTGAGGATCGAAAGGGCTGCCGTGAAGGCCAACACACGCCCGTCCAGAGCGCTGGTTTCGGAAGCCATGGCTCCGAGGCCGGTCACCTCCGGAAGTACCTGCTCGAGCAGGGACGCAACAAAGATCCCCAGCACTCCCGCCGCCAGCGACAGAGAAACGCTCTCGATCAGCAATTGAGAAATGATCCGGCTGCGCGATGCGCCGATCGCACATCGGATCGCTATTTCGCAGCGCCGCGCACACCCCCTGGCCAGGAACAACCCGGCCACGTTGCCGCATGCAATCAGGAGTACCATTCCGACAGAAGCCATGAGCAGGATCAGACGGGATTTTTGATCGCCCACGAGCGCTGTCTGCAGCGGTTCCAGCAACAGCGCCTTGTTTTTATTGGACTCCGGATAGGCCTGCTGAAGGCGGCCCGAGATCACATCTGCCTGTCTTTGGACCTGGGCCAGCGTGGCGCCCGGTTTCAATCGGCCCATCAGCAGGAGGTTGTGGAATCGCCGGGGCTGGGCCATGGTATCGTCGCCGCGCCGGTAGGCGATCACGATTCCTGCCTCGCTGATGTATCGAAATTCACGCGGAAGTACGCCTACCACCGTACCGGCGGTGCCGTTCACCGTCAGCGTTTTTCCGAGGGCCTCCCGAACCCCTCCAAAGCGGTTTTGCGCGCATTCGGGATTCAGCATCAGGGTGACGGGAGCCCCGGCTTCGCCTTCGGCTTTGCTGAACCACCGGCCGGCGGCCGGCGGAATGCCAAGGGTTTGCGCCAGGTCCGGAGTTATTTGGGTTGCAGTCACCATCTCCGGTTGCGGGCCCCCGGTCACGGTTACCTTGCCCGATCCCCAGGCCACGGCCGAGAGTGTTTCCAGGCCGTCCGTCTGTTCCCGGAAATCGAAATAGTCGGGCGCAGACGATCCCGGGTTGCGTTCGCCATTGAAGGTAGTGCTGGCGAAGACAATCCGTTCCGGATCCTGGAACGGAAGCGGTTTCAGGAATACCGCATGCATGAGGGAAAACATTGCCGTGTTGGCTCCGATGCCCAGGGCAAGGGTCACAATCACGACAATGCTGAACGTAGGATGCCGCAACGCCGAGCGCATCGCGAAACGCAAGTCCAGCGAAAGATTCATAGCCCCTCCGGTAGGGATGGTCCGCAAGTGAGGACGGCGGCACGGGAAAAAACGTTCCCGAAAAAAAAGATGCTTGACCCTTTGCCCTTGTGCTTTTCCCATCAGGCGCCGGCTTGAATCCGCGTTCGTCTCCAAAAAGTCTGGCTTTGCCGACGGGACTTGCCAGGAAACTTCACATCCACAAGGCACAAGGATGCACGAAGATGTCCTGCGTCGTCCCATTGAAGATCGCATTCACAGCGTGCTTTCCTTTGACTTCAGGACGGCACACGCTATCGGTTATCGCACATATCCGGATGATCTGCGTTAACATTTTGAGAATATCCCGCGTCTTCTGCTTGTGGGAATGCGGAGGGAGATGGCCATTAGTATTTTCGGCGGTATCATGCGCGCCCGGTGGCTGCGCGCGCAGGCTGAAACCGCTTCGGGAGACGAATGCGGGCTTGTGGAAGCAGCGCAGCGCGGCGACCGCACTGCTTTCGGCTTTCTTTACTGCCGGTTTGCGCCGATGGTTTACGGATTGTTGCTAGCGCGTGTTCCGCGCGCGGATGCTGAAGACCTCGTTCACGATGTGTTTGTGTCCGCAATGCGGCAGTTGCACACGCTGCGGCGTCCTGCCGCCTTTCCCGGCTGGCTGGCCGCTATTGCCCGCAACCGGGCCCGCGACCATTTCCGGCGCGCTTGCGACACCGCGCAGCTTGCCGATGACATGCCGGCGCCCGAAACCCACGACAGCGAAGCGATGGCGGTTCTCGATGCCATCCGCGGCCTTCCCGAGGCATACCGCGAGACCCTGATCCTGCGGCTCGTGGAAGGCATGTCCGGCGAAGAGATTGCCGCGCGCACGGGCCTCACCCCGGCTTCCGTCCGCGTGAATCTGCACCGGGGCATGAAGGCGCTGAGAAAAAAACTGACGGAGGAGAACTTCCATGAAAGATGATTACCTCTGGGACGGCTCGGGCGACCCCGATCCCGAGATCCGTAAGCTGGAAAAACTCCTCTCGCCGTTGCGATTCGATCGCGCGGCTCCGGAATTTGAATTCCAGGCGGAAGCGGCCAAACCCGTCCGCCGCCGGCCCGGTTTAGCAGCTGCCTTCGGCTGGGCTTCAGCCTGCATGATTCTTGTGGCAGCGGCGGCGTGGTGGGCCCTCCGCCCCGGCCCTTCGTACGAAGTTGTCCGTCTCGAGGGTACTCCTCGTGTCGGGTCAGCGCTGCTCGGGCCGACCGGCCGCCTGCGGACCGGCCAATGGTTGGCGACGGACGATTCATCCAGGGCCAGGATCCACATCGGGGATCTCGGCGATGTGGAAATCGATGCGAACACCAGGATCCAGCTCGTGCAGGCCGGCGCCGACCAGCAGCGACTCCTGCTGCAGCGGGGAATTCTGCACGCACGAATCTGGGCGCCGCCCAGGTCGTTTTATGTCGATACGCCGTTCGGCCAGGCTGTGGATCTGGGCTGCGCCTACACCCTGGAGGTCGAAGACAACGGCACGGGCATCCTGCGCGTGGCTTCCGGCTGGGTCGCATTCGAGCACGAAGGACGGGAATCTTTTGTGCCTGCCGGCGCCATTTGCCTTACGCGCCCCGGGACCGGTCCAGGTACACCTTACCGCAACGATGCATCGCCGCGGTTTCAGGCGGCCCTGGAAGAAATAGATTCGGGCAAGCCAAACCGGTCACGGTCCCTCGCCATTATTGTCGCCGAATCCCGCCTGCAGGACTCCCTCACGCTCTGGCACCTGCTGGCTCGTACATCGGGGCAAGACAGAGCTGCAATATATGATTGTCTGGCCGGGCTGGTGGCTCCGCCTGCGGGCGTAACCCGGGGGGGCGTGCTTGCCCTGGACCGGCACATGCTCGATCTCTGGTGGAATGAGCTTGGGCTTGGCGACACCGAATTATGGCGCCAATGGGAGCGCCCGTGGCCCGGCCGCAAATAGCACTTCTGTTCCCCGCGCAATACCGCGTACGTATCCGCCCTCTGATCATCCTCCGCTGGAAGTGGGAATCTCGCAAAGCCGGTATTTGCTGCCGTCGGTTGCGCCGCCGCCACATGGCCCTGGGATTCCCGCACGTGAAGCGTGACGCACCCACACTTGCGCTTCCCCACGTAAAGCGGCGTCATGCTGCCGCACTTCAAATTCATGTCGGCCGACGCACCCCGCCTGATGCCGTCAATCGCGGTTTGTTGTCAACTCGTGTTAACAAAGCGCGGCGCGCCGCCGTCTCTGAATGCAGAACAATAACTCGGGTGAGGAGACAACAAATATGAAACCGAAATACCTTAGCCTGATAGCCGCCGTTCTGGCTCTTTCTCTGACTCCTTTGGCGACAGCCGGAACTCCGCTGATCTGCTTTCCGTTTGACATCGGCAATGCCCAATCCCTGCCATGGGTCCATGACAAAGGAATAGGCTCTCCACAAAACACGTACGACACAAAGCAGCTTGCCGCCGATACCATCAATCTCCTGGGACAGAATGTTCCCGTCGTCGTGCGCATGGAAACGTTGCGGCGGGCCGCCCTGTACATAGAAAAGGATGCGTCCGCGGGGCGACAGCTGCTGGAGCGTCTGAAGGAGCGTTCGGCAGGCGGCAAAACCGGCCGCAATGCACTTGCCGTATTTGACTACGGTTACTTCATGGAAACCATGAACCAGCTGAGACGGGACCGGACATATCTTTCCGGTGCGGCAGGCACGCGTGAAGGTTACACGCTGGTGCGCGAGGCCATTCAGCTTCGAGGACACGATCCCGAAATGGAATTCGCCGCGGCGGTGATCACCGTTTGGCCGAAGCTTCCGCAACACGAAGAGCATCTGAGAAACGCCGTTGCCGGCGTTCCGACTGATTCACTGCTGGCCGACAACCTCTTGAGTCATTTCCCATCTGTCAGCGGCACGGTGGCGGATCTCCGTAGCGGAAAGACCGGATCTTCGAAAAGAAAGTAACTACCGCCGGTAAGCCGCCGCCCATGGCGGCGAGACTCGGAAAGGCTCCGTTCCGGCATTGATACATCTTCGCCGATCAAACTGCCAGAAACCTCACTGGTGTTCACCGGCCGGAGCCCCGAAGGCAGCGATTCAAGTCTGGGGTTCAGGACCTTGATAGCTCTAAGGGCTGCGGCAAAATCCGCATTATGCAGCGGATGGATGAGGCTGGAATCACGGGCCTTGGCGCCGCCATCGTCGTGGACAAGAAAGTCGTCTGGATGAAGGGCTACGGATTTGCCGACAAAGAAAGCGCTGTGCCATTTTCGCCCGATACGGTCATGAACATCGGGTCGATCAGCAAGACGTTCACCGGCGTGGCGATGATGCGTGCGGTACAGGAGGGAAGAATCTCCCTGGATGAGGATATCAATTCCTATCTGCCGTTCAAGGTGATCAGACCGCATTATCCGAATGAGAAAATCACGCTGAGGCACCTGGCGACGCACACCTCAGGTATCACGGACCGGAGGTCCGTCTACAAGGACACGTATCATTACGGCGGCAGCCCGGAACCTCTCGGCGAATTTCTGAAGAGCTACTTCATGCCGAGCGGGATCTATTACTCGAAAGACAACTTCCTGAACGTCAAGCCGGGAACGCACCGCGAATATTCGAACATTGCCGCCGGGCTGGCCGGCTATATCGTCGAGGTCGCCGTAGGAAAGAAGCTACACGCATACACCGAGCAGCATATCTTTACCCCTCTGCGGATGGACAACACGGGTTGGTTTCTGTCCGAGATTGACCGGGCCAAGCACTCGAAGCTGTACGTGGCGCAAGACAGCGTGACCATTGCGATCCCGCTTTACGAGATAACGACCTATCCGGATGGCGGCGTCCGCACCTCTGTGTCTGACCTCTCGAAGTTCTTCATCGCTTTGCTCAACGACGGCGTGTATGAGGGAACACGTATCCTGGACAAGCGCTGGGTAGAGGAGATGCTCCGTTTTCAGTACACCGATTCAAACAAGCCGGTAAATGTCAGCCTTCAGGAAATCAATTCCGGACTCTTCTGGGCGACTAAATCTGACGTCACACGAATTGGACACAACGGATCCGATCCCGGGTTGAGGATCTTGATGCTTGCTAACCTCTCGAAGGATGTCGGCGTGATTGTGTTCACGAACACCTCGCTGTCTGGCGTAGAAGAGCGTCACCCAATCGACATCTTCCTTGAACTCTGGAAGCGCGCCGAGGCATTGAAGAAGGAACGACGCAGAAGTTGGTCAGGTATTGCCGCTCCGTCAGGGCCAGCCGCTCCGCTGAAGCAGCGCGTCGTACGCTCCAGGATGATTTCGACGGCGGCGAGGAGTTCGCGCGCCGCCGCAGGCGTTCGGGGGCGCGCTTGATCAAGAAGGTCTACGAAGCGGATCCCTTGGTCTGCCCGTACTGGTACCTGCACCACGGATGTGCCAGTGTGAGGGAATTATGACCGCGCAAGGATGTAGGGAGGATGTGTAGCAGCAGTGAAGTTAACTTGGCGGCTGGGTCGATTCGTTTCCGCCGCATCTGGCATTGATTATCGGAGAGGGGGTCAACGGAAAGGGGACGTTTACCTCCGGCTAGGGCCGCAATGATCCTATTTCTCCAGGACGACCGGGCCGACGGTTACTTTTAGATCGTCCAGGATAACGTTCCCCAGCGTTACCTGCGGCTCGTCGAGAACCACCTTTCCCAAGGTTACCTTGACCGTGCGAATGTATTCCAGCTTGCCGTTCACCACGCTGGCGAGCGTGGAGTTGGTCATGATCACAATGTGTGAATTCTTGCTGGGCTTGATCACGTTTCCGCGGTAATACGGCGTCGCCGTGTGGATCTGCGGTGGGAGTGCCGAGCCGTTTCCCTGCACAAAGCGGAAGTGACCCCAGCAGTAAGCAAGAATCGTTGGATTCTGGATGGGCTTTTCATACCCGTCTTTCTTCAGGCGGGTCAGGAAGCTGGTGACTGCGAACTGGTTCGGATTCCCGATCAGTTTCTCGGCTTTTTCGAGCATGTAGTCGATGGCCGTCGGCTGCGGCGGTTCGGGCTCGTTTGGTGGCAACGCCGCGTTTGCCAGTGATTGCAGGCGCTGGTACATCGGCCCGCCGGGATCTATGAAGCCGCTGCGCTGCCCTGGAAAATGCTGGTCCTCGAATCGCAAGATGGCCGCATACAAATCGTCGCTGGCAATGCCGGCGACGATCCGCGGCTTGAGCTGGCCTCCTGCGCCGCCAAGATTTCTCGGAATCTGGTTCAGAAGAGAGACAACGGTGCTTTGGTCGTCGGCCCAATTCTGGCAATTGCGACCCCCCGTTTTGTGATGCCTCCCGACGCGAGCTCGAATGGCCATGGCACTCTCCTTAGATTCCCAGTGGTGGTGCGTGCGGACGTTGTAAGTGATAACCACTGATAGGGAATTTGATTCCTGACCACTAACCTCATAATAGCCGAATAATAGCCGAGAAAGCCTGGTTGTGCAACAAGGGTAGATTTCTTGCCCTGGTCGGGCACGGTCCTGCGGAAACACCCAGACTTAGCGCCGTCAGTCCCCACTTCCACTTCCTAGGTGACAATGCTGACCAGCGCTTTCGGTTTCATGCGCCGGCCCTCCCGGCGCGTGCGAAATGCCGTGCGGCATTCCAATAAGCGGTGCGCGCGGAACCGCGAAACAGGAGCGCGCGCAGTCTCAATCCGGCTATTACCAGCCGGCGTACACGACGGGACGCCGCGTTCCCGTGGTGTTTCTGAAAATAGAGGATCTGATTGCGATGGTAGTGGCGCAGGAACTCCTCCCGGGTCAAGGTCCTAAGACTGATCCCCCCGTGGTGGACAAAGCGGGCCAGGGGATCGAAAGCGATTTTGCCGCCTGCAGTGTGGATGCGCTTGCATAAATCCACATCTTCAAACCAGGCCGGAGTAAAGCGCTCGTCGAAGCCCTCGAGCCGCTCCAGAACTGGCTTGCGGACCAGCAGGCAAGCCGCCGCAGGCTGATCGACTTCACCGGCCGACTCCCAATGCCGGTCCGTCATTCGATACCGGCGCGTCCATCGGTTCCGCGGAAAGATCTCATCGAGCAGGAGCAGTTCGGCGGCGGTCGAGCCCAGGCAAGGGAAGGCACGCACGTTGAAGCCGGACTGAGGCTTTTGACTCCGGTCAAGCAGCATGCCGCCGGCAGCCCAGAAATCCGGGTTGCTCGAGAGGCTTTTTTCGAGAATTGCGACGGAGCCCGGGAGGCATTCGGTGTCGGGATTCAGGAATAGGACCGGATCCCCCTTCGCGATGCGCCAGCCTTGATTGCAGCCGGGATCGAATCCCGCGTTCGTGGAGATCCTGGACACCCATTATCCATCATTTACCTTCCAAAAATGTGGACACTCAGCAAAGATGCAAAAAACAGTGGGTGTCCACGTTTTTTTGGACGGGAGTGAATTTCGGCCGAGCAGGCAGCTTGAACTTCCTATGCACGTGCGGTCGCATTGTCCGGGGCATACGGCGCTTTGGGGTCACTTGTAGGCTGGGAAGGTGCTGGGCCGGACGACAGTCCAGCCTTTTTCAGGGTCCCAAGCTTGGATCGTCGGCGCGATGCGCTCCGGGCACTCTTCGACGTTGTGCTTGATCACTCCTTCCTTCTCCAGCTTCCGGTGGAGATCCCAGTATGTGTCGGTGCGGGTTATGGCCGTCAGGTCGAATACCGAGGAGAAAAGGTATATGCCGTTGGCATTCTCGGCATCACGCGTCCGGGCTTCGATCGCGCCCGCCCTTACCATGATCGCCCCGGCATTGTTGACCGGGAAACCCGTTGCCAGATTCAGTTCGGAGCGTGGGAACAAGAAATACCGATAGGGAGTCACCTTGGGGCATTCGTCCAAAATGTAATTCGATACTTCGGAATGCGGCGAGGCGGATGCGGGCGCATCCTCCTTGATCACCGCAAGCATGCCCTGGTCATACTCACTATTGATCCCGCTTGCCAGAACCCAGGAACCGGCCGCATTCTCGATTGAGTTTAAGGCCGTGATCCAGCCTGAATTCATGAGCCGGACGGATGCGTGGCCTTCCATGTCCAACCGGATCAGGCATCCGGGCCACCACAGCACCTGGTTATACGCCACCCACGCGTATTTGGGCTTGGATCTGGGGGTCAGAGTCACGGCGCCGCCGTAAATCCAGGGAGGATCAAACCGCCGGCTACCGGAATTGAAGGTAAGATTCGGGGTGTAGCGCCAGAGGACCCGTCCCTGCCCATCGAAACAGAATACTTCGTGGCTCTTGTCTACATCATTTCCTACGTGGACGGGTACGACCACCGCGAAATCGTTGCGGCCGTCACCGTCGCGGTCGCCCAAACTGGACCCCGCCGCCAACAGCACGTACGGAAACTGGTACTCCCAGCAGACATGCCCTTCTCCGTTCCACGCCTGTATTGTATTGCCGCTGAAGGTGATCCGTTCCGGGGGTCCCGGCCGGTTCCACTGGTAGAGGGCGAATCCGATCACGGCGAACAGTACGATCAGGGAGGAGCCGATGAAGTACCAGGACTTATTTGACGTGAAGGGCTTGCGTGATAGGGACGGCGCGACCTCAGGAGCGCCTTCGGGGGGAGTTGCGGAGGGCGTCTCCTGCGTCGTTGCGGCTGCCAAGTTCTCCTGCCCTCGGAGCCAGGCATCCAGCTCTTCGGGGTACGCGAACACCGCGTGCCGCTTGCCGCCTCGAACCCGGTGAACCGGAAGCTCTTTCTCGTTCTCCCAGCGCATGGCAGTACGGACCTCGCGCCCCAAGTAATCGGCGATCGCTTTCCAAGAATCGAGCCGCTCCCGTCCGTTTTCGCGCATCGCCTATCCCCTCGGGACTGCCGAGTCCGGAATGTCGCTAATAGTCCGCTTCAGTCGCTTCTGGTCTGTTGCGTCCATTCTACTTCCAGCGCTACAAAAACCTCAACAATTGCGTTGAGTATCAGCAGTTTTGAGGTCAGTGCCGGAAAAGCCCAGTCGGCGACCTCAAAGGAGAATGCTGCCAATTCAAGGTCGGATCGGCGTGAGCGGCAAACAAAATACGAACCTCGCGTGAGCGAGGGGTGGAAGGCTACGGGTCTTTAAGTGATCCGGATTCCCGGCTCAAAGACAACCGCGTTGCCGCAGAAAACCCTGTCGAGATTGCAATGGGAGGGCAACCATGCAATTGAACAAGACACGCCTACTAAGCCATTTAGAATTGCCGAGCTACCAACAGTGACCCATATGGCTTTCGATTGTCCAAGGAGGTGTTCCCATGAGCACTCGCACAACCTCACAAGTTGCAACAGTTTTCAAAGCAACTTCAGCGATCATGACTTCGATTCTTCTATTTGCAGGTCTCACGGTGAATGGGCAGTCCAGCCTCATCCTGTCCGCTTTCGGTAGTGCTACCACTGACGGCATCCAAGCTCCCGGCGAGTGGGACAATTCAGCAAAGTTCGATCTTGCCGTTAACATAATGCCTTGCGACGGCGGAGGCACGACACCTGCAACTCTACTCGTTATGA
>Ga0113563_10001181_pt1 | contig 14451 bp, 13 predicted proteins | sample Mud3Dept3metaG_FD_80117 | JGI IMG/M metagenome (GOLD analysis project Ga0113563, IMG submission 80117) | Freshwater wetland microbial communities from Ohio, USA, analyzing the effect of biotic and abiotic controls - Mud 3 Core 4 Depth 3... | ecosystem: Environmental > Aquatic > Freshwater >...
CTGCGGAACGGCGCGCATGCGACGTTCGCGCTGCCGCTGCGCCTCGCCGTCCACGAGGACGAGGCGGGCGCGCACCTCTCCCTCGCCAACCCGCAGTCGCTGGCACGCACCATCGTCGCGGAGACGGGCTTCGAGGCGCCGCCCGCGGAGGTCGTGGCGGCGCTGCGCAAGGCCATCGCGGGCGGCTTTCCCGGCACGCCGGTCATGAAGGAGTACGGCCAGGTCCGCACGGCGGGACTGATCGGCAAGACGATGGGCATCGTGGCGGGCGGCCCGTTCCCCTCCAAGATCGAGACGATCGCCACGGCGAAGCCCGGGCAGAGCGTCGGCGACGTCAGCGCGGCGGTGATGGCGGTCGCCGCCAAGCCGACGGGCCGGTGGCAACTGCGCAGCGTCTACCGCCTCGACCTGCCGGAGCAGGACGTCGTCGTGCTCGGGCTCGCCGGCGACCGGATGGAGGCCAAGGCCTTCGAGATCGTCGGCGAGGCCAGCGACCCGGCGCGCAAGGGATACGCGTGCCCCGGCATCGACCACGCCGCAGCCTTCCCCGTCGAGCTGGTCGTGCTGCGCGAGGCGGGTGTGGTGAAGGTGAAGCTGGTGGACGAGATGTTCCGCATGAAGATGTACTTCGAGGATGCCGGCACCATGAAGTTCGCCTCGAACATGCAGATGCCGGGTTCCATCGAGGACGAGATCCGGGACCTGGTCGAAGAAGCGTTCTGAACCGGCGGGCACGCGCCCGCCCAGACTGGAGGGGCCGATGTCAGGTGGTAGACGTATGGGTCTCGCGACCGCACTTCTTGTCCTGAGCGCCACCGCCGCCTCCGCGACGGACGGGCACTTCCTCCACGGTGTCGGTGCGGTGAACTCGGCGATGGGCGGCGCCGGGGTGGCCGTCTCCAGCAGCCTGCTCGGCACCTACTATCTCAATCCCGCCGGCCTGATGGGATTCGACGGTACGCGGGTGGAATTCGGCTTCGAGCTGTTCAAGGCCGACCGCACCGTCTCGAGCGACATTCCCGGGTTCGGCAGTGGCTCCACCACCAGCAAGAGCGACTGGGTGCCCGTCCCCGCGATGGGCATCTCCAAGCGCCTCGACAACGACAAGGTGGTCGTCGGCCTCGGTGCGGTCGGCATCGGCGGCTTCGGCGTGGACTACGCCGCGAGCCTGACGAACCCGATCCTCACCCCGCAGCCCAACGGCTTCGGCCAGGTGTACAGCAACTACTCGCTGCTGAAGATCATGCCGGCCGTCGCCTTCGCGGTCACGCCGAAGTTCTGGCTGGGCGGCGCCGTGAACGTGGACTGGGCGTCCCTCGCCGTGCAGCCGATGCCCGTCGCCCCGCCCGCCTGCAGCGGCACGCCGCAGCCGTGCTTCTACCCGTCGGCCACCGCCGCGGACGGCGCGTTCGGCTTCGGCTTCCAGCTCGGCGCGCGCTACAACATCAACGACCTCATCTCGGTGGGCGCCTCGTACACCAGCCCCCAGTGGTTCGACGACTTCGAGTTCAACAGCGCCAACGCCAACCCGAACCTGCCCGACTTCGGCGCGCCCATCGTGATCGAGTTCGGCCTGGACGTGCCCGCGGTCTGGGCGGCGGGCATCGGCGTCACGCCGCTGCCGGGCCTCACCCTCGCGGCCGACGGCAAGTACCTGACGTACGAGAGCACGGATGGGTTCAGGGACTCCGGCTTCAACCCCGACGGGTCGGTGGCCGGTTTCGGCTGGAAGAACATCTTCGTGGTGGCGGTGGGCGGCGAGTACTGGATCAAGGAGAAGTTCGCGGTCCGCGCCGGGTACAACTACAGCGAGAACCCGATCACCGAGGAGCAGGTCTTCTTCAACGTGCCCGCCCCTGCCATCGTGCAGAGCCACCTCACGCTGGGCGCCGGCGTCAAGATCGCGCGCCGGCTGCAGGTGGACCTGGGCTACTACCACGTGTTCGAGAACTCGGTCACCGGGCCGATCCCGAACCCGTCGCTGCCGCCGGGCTCGACGGTGACGAGCAGCATGTCCGAGGATTCCATCCTGCTGCAGTTCACGGTCGGTTCGAAGTAGGCCGCAGGGCAGGATGCCGAAGCGGGGCGAGTCGTGAGACTCGCCCCGCTTCCCTTTGCGCCGGTTCGTGCGGCCGCCTAGCGCGCCTGCTGCCGCTCCCAGCGCCCGATGAGCGCGAACACCACGAGCGAGATGGCCGCGAGCGCCGCGATGTACACCCAGGGCGAGACGCCGGTGATGTCGGTGAGCGTGACCTTGTTGTTCACCTTGTCGCCGGTGGTGACGGCGACTTCGCCGAGCTTCATGAAGCCCTTCTCGAGCGCGGGGAACACGGCGGCGAAGGCGGCCGCGCCAAGGATCATCCCGGCGAAGCCCCAGCGGGCGTGGCGCGAGCCCTCGCCCATCGCCGCGACGCCGGTGCCGGGGCAGTAGCCGAGCAGCGACATGCCCGCGCCGAAGATCAGGCCGCCCACCGCGTTGGCCGCGAGCACGGCCGGCTTCACGTGCAGGTGCTGGATCATGCCCAGCTGCAGCATGCCCCAGACGCCGATGGCGCCCACCACGATGGCGGTGAGCATGATCTTGAGCACGGTGTAGTCGGTGAACAGGAACTGCCCGAGAATCACCCGGTACTTCGCGACCTGGCCCTTCTGCAGCAGGAAGCCGAAGACGATGCCGGCGAGCAGCCCGCCGACGATGAGGCCCGGCGTGTCAAACCACATGGTGGCGCCCTCCCTTCCCGAACAGGCCGAACGCCATCGCGACGCCCGACGCGAACATGGCCATGAAGAAGGTCCACGAGCTCACGGCGAGCTGGAGCCCGCCCGAGATGCCGTGGCCCGAGGTGCAGCCGCCCGCCATGCGCGCGCCGAAGAGCATCACGGCGCCACCGAAGAAGGCCGCGGCGTAGCGCAGCGTCTTGCTGGGGCCGAAACGCCAGGTCCACAGGCCCGGGACGCACTCGGTGGTCCGATCCCCCGAGAGCCGGCTCGAGACCATGGCACCGATGAAGACGCCGATCACGAGGAAGACCTGCCAGTCGAACATCGGCGTCTTCTCGTTGATCTCCTTGGCGAAGTACGAGTTCGCCGTCGGGCCGGTCACCTTGTCGGCGTTGCCCGTGACGGTCTCGATCAGGCCGGCCACGTGCACCATGGAGCTCGAGGTGCCGAGGGCCTTGTCCATCGTGAGGAAGGTGAGCCAGCTCAGCACCCCGATGAGCACGCCCACGACGTACGGGTTCCAGCGCTTTCGGCGCAGGGGATTGGCGGGTTCGATCTGGCTGTTCATGCAGGCTCCTCGGGCGGTTTCCGCCCCTCGTGTCCGTGAATAATGCAGCCCGTCCGGGCGTCTGTCACTTGAATCCGGGTCCGCCGCTGCGGTCGTCCACCACGAAGCGGTCCCTGCCCGGCATCTTCACCGCGGGCAGCGACTTCGCGTCCATCGCGACATCCCGGCCGATGACCCCGTTCTCCGCCAGCAGGTACGCCACCAGGGAGTAGACCTCGTCCGGCGAAAGCGAGCCCGGCTGGGTGAGCGGCATGGCGCGGTTGATGTAGTCGTACAGCGTCGTGGCGTACGGCCAGTAGTTGCCGATCGTCTTGTGCTTCTTGAAGTCGTCGGCGAACGAGAAGTCGCGGGGTTCGGCGCCGATCAGCATCGGATAGACGGGCGGCATCCCCTCGCCCTTGGCGCCATGGCAGGCGGCGCACTTCTCCGCATAGAGCTTCTGCCCGGCGTCGTAGGTGCCGCGGCCCTCGGGCAGCGCGGCGCCCGTCGGGTTCACGTCGATGTCCCACGCCTTGATCTCGGCGGCCGAGGCGGCGCGACCGAGGTTGAACGAGGCCGGAAGCGCGACCGGGCGCGCGGGTGCCGGATCGGCGGCGGGGGAGCGCACCGCGTCGCCGGTGGCCGGCGCGGCGCCGCGCCCGTCGCTGCATCCCGCAAGCAGCGCCAGGAACGCCAGTCCCGCAAGCCCAGGGCTGCGGACACCGGAGAGGTTGCTCATGCGGCCCCCTCGAACGTCACCGCGCCGTCGCGATCCACGCGCCAGCCGCGGATGTAGTTGAAGTGGAAGTCGGTGCCGACGCCGCGGACCGCCTGGAAGGCGGCGCGGGTGGGTTGCACGGCTCCGGTCTCGTCGGTGGCGCGGCTCAGCAGCAGCGCCGGCTTCCCGTCCCAGTTCCACATGTGCTGGAAGCGCACGTGGGCCTTCGGCTGCACCGGGCCCTGCACCTCGGCGTCGGCCCAGGTCTTCCCGCCATCGGTGCTCACCTCCACCCGCGCGATGCGCCCGCGGCCGCTCCACGCCAGGCCGCGCACCGGCCACCAGCCCGCGCGCGACAGCTTCGTGGGTGCGGCCGGCGAGGTGATGACCGACTTGGCGTCCATCTCGAAGCTGAACTGGCGCGCCTTCCCGCCCGGGAGCGGGTCGGTGTACTTCGACGTCTCGTCGCGCGACATGTTCGGCTGGTCGATGAGCTCGAGCCGGCGCAGCCACTTCACGCAGGCGTTGCCCTCCCAGCCCGGCAGCAGCAGGCGCACCGGATAGCCGTTCTGCACCCGGAGCGGCTCGCCGTTCTGGCCCCAGACGAGCAGCGCGTCATCGAGGGCCTTCGTCACCGGGATGCTGCGCGAGAGCACCGCGGCGTCCCCGCCCTCGGCGAGGAACCACGTCGCCTTGGGCTTCACCCCGGCCTCGCGGAACAGCAGCGACAGCGGTACGCCGGTCCACTCGGTGTTGCTGGTGAGGCCGTCCACCTGCTGCGGCGTCATGTCGGGCTTGGGCGTGCGGTAGGCGTTGCGCCCGTTGCCGGCGCACTCGATGAAGTGCACCCGGGTCACCGACGGGAAGCGCTTCAGGTCCTCGAGATCGAAGGTGAGCGGGTGCTCCACCATGCCGTGGATCACCAGCTTCCACTTCTGCGGGTCGATGACCGCGGCACCGCCGTGGTGGCGCTCGAAATGCAGGTCGCTCGGCGTGATGGTGCCCGTCAGCTCCTGCAGGGGCGTGAACGAAGGGCCGCTCAGCACGCCGGTCGGTGCCCGCTCGGGATGCACGAAGGGCGACCGGCCGCTCACGGCCGACGTGGGCATGCCGGGCAGCTTGGTCGGGTCGGGGGGCGCGGCCGGCGCGTCCTGTGCGGCCAGGCCCGCGCGCGCGAGCAGCGCGGCGCCCACGGCCCCGGCGGTGGTGGTGATGGCGGCGCGCCGCGAGATGCGCCTGCTGTCGTCGCTCATGTCGACCTCACGTCCGGCTGCGCGGGGCCGCAGCTGGCTTCGGCACCACGGCCTGGGCCGGCGTGGCGCGCTTCAGCAGCGGCGGCGGGTTGAAGGCCTGGTGCCCCTTCGTGTCGTACGGCACGTCGGCGGGGGCGCCGCCCACCGGCCAGTCCAGTTCCTTGCCCGGCGAGTCGGGCCGCGCGTGGCTGTTCACGTACGCGGCGATGTCGAAGGCATCCTGCCACGGCAGCGTGCCGCCCATGCCGAACGGCATGTTGTGATGGATGAACGACGCCGCGCGCTCCAGCCGCGCCATGGAGGCACCGATGCTGTACGACTTCGGCCCCCACAGCGCCGGGTAGATGCCCTGGCCCTGGCCCTCGGCGCCGTGGCAGGCCGCGCACTTCTCGGCGAACAGCCGGCTCCCCCGCTCCTTGTCGGCGGCGAGCGTGTCGGGCGCGTCGAGGATGCCCTTCGTGCCGGCGATCTTCGCGCCCACCGGCACGCCCTTCGAGATGTAGGTCAGGTAGGCCAGGATGTCCTGCATCTCGCGGCTCTCCACCGGCAGCCGGTTGCCGGCGAGACTGCGCGTGAAGCAGTAGTTCACCCGATCGGCAAGCGGGATCACGGCACCCGTGCGCTCCATGTACTTCGGGAAGCGGGCGGACGCGCCGGTGAGCGGCGCCGCCTCGAGCCGCAGGCCGTCCTCGAGGTGGCAGCTGGTGCAGTTGAGGCTGCTGGTGGCGTACCCGGGCAGGCTGTCCTTCGTGTGGCGCAGCAGTGCGAGGCCCCGCTTCACCGAGGCGCCGAGCGAGTCGTCGTGGATGGAGTCGAGGGACGGCGGCTGCCAGCCGGGCAGGCCGTAGTCCTTCACGGCAGCCGCGCTGACGGGAGTGGCCGCCGGGCCCGCCGGCGGCGTTGCGGTGCCCGCGTCCTGGGGCGCGGGCGAGCAGGCCGCGACGGCGGCGGCCACGAACATGAGCGAGCGACGGAGCGAGCTGGACACCTGCCCTCCTTGAAGGGAGAGGGACCGTGGCAACCGGCCGCGAACGCCGCCCCCGACCGCTACAGGACGGGTTCGGAGCGCACGCGGGCCGTATTCACAACTATTCTACCATAAAGTGGAACTGGCGCAAGGTGGACGCCCACCCGACCGGGGCGGTCAGTGCCCGGCCACCTTCGCCACGCCCAGGCTCACCAGCAGCAGCAGTGCCAGCGAGGCCACCACCGTGAGCACCACCGGCCGCCCCACGTGGCGCAGGCCGCGCACATCCACGCCAAGCCCGAGCGCCGCCATCGCGACGAGCGTGAGCCAGTGCGAGGCCGTGCGGAGCGGCGCCGCCCCCGCCGCCGGCAGCACGCCAAGGGTGCGCAGCACCGAGAGCAGCACGAATCCGATCACGAACCACGGCAGCAGCGTGAGCAGGTCGAACCGCGACGCCTCCCCCTGGCCGGGCGCCTGGCGCTCCTCCCGGCGGGCCATCACGCTGAAGGCCACCAGCACGGGCCCCAGGAAGAGCACCCGCACCAGCTTCACGAGTGTGCCCACCTGGCCGCTGAGCGCGCTCACCGGGAACGCCGCCGCCAGCACCTGCGGGACGGCGTACACCGTGAGCCCGGCCACCACGCCGTACTGGTAGTTCGAAAGGTGCGCCAGCGGCACGAGGAACGGCAGCCCGACCACCACCGCCACCCCGAGCACCGCCGTGAAGGCGATCGCGGAGGCGACGTGCTCGCGCTTGGCACCGATCACCGGGGCGAGTGCCGCGATGGCGGAGTTGCCGCAGATGGCGTTGCCGAAGGCGACGAGGAGTGCGTGCTTGGGCTCGAGGCCGGCCAGTCGTCCGATCCACGAGCCGAGCACGAGTGTCGCGGCCACGGCGAACCCGATGCCGACCACGAGCAGCGGGCCCCCGCGTGCCACCTCGCGGAAGTCCACCGATGCGCCGAGCAGCACGATGGCGATCTCGAGCAGGGTCTTGGCGGAGAAGGAGATGCCCGGCGCCCAGCTGTCGGGCAGCGGGCGCAGGCTGCGGATGGCCATGCCGAGGAGGATGGCGAGCACCAGCGCGTCGAGGATGAGGTGCCCCGCGCGCACCTGGGCCAGGTGCAGCGCTTCGCCCAGCAGCGCGACGGCCAGCGCCACGGCGATGCCCGGCGCCAGACGCGAGAGGGAACGTTCACCCGGCATGCGCAGAGGCTACCGCCGAACCGCGTCCGCAGCAACCGCTCGCGCCGCCATTGACTCCGCCGGGCGGCCGCGTGACGCTTCTCCGCATGGACGCCCTCCGCGCGCTGCTCGAAGCCCAGCCGCTCCTCACGCTGTTCCTCACGATCGCCGCCGGCTACTTCCTTGGCGCCGTGGACATCAAGGGGTTCTCGCTGGGCGCGGGCGCGGTGCTGTTCGTGGCGCTGGCCATCGGCGCGTTCGCGCCGAAAGCCACGCCGGCGGCGCTCGTCGGCACCATCGGGCTGCTGCTGTTCCTCTACTGCGTCGGCCTGGCGTACGGCGCGGACTTCTACCGCGGCCTCCGCAGTCCCGCCGGCATCAAGGCAAGCCTGGCCGGCCTCATCGGACTCGCCGTGTCGGTGGCGGTCACGCTGCTGCTGGTGCAGGTTGGCCGCGCCTCGCTTCCCGATGCGCTCGGCCTGTTCGCCGGCGCGGGCACGAGCACGCCCGCGCTGCAGGCCGTCATGGCCGCGCTGCAGAGCGACCAGCCTGCCGTCGGCTACAGCGTGGCCTATCCCCTGGGCGTCGCGGGCCCGATCCTCGCGATGTACGCCTACGTCGTGCTCCTCAAGCCCGTCATGCAGAAGGCCGCGCGGCGGCAGTCGGTGCCCCTCGAGGTGGTGGTCCGCAATCCGAAGTGGTTCGGGCGCCGGTTTCCGGAGCTCGTGGCGACGCTGCCGCGCGCCGTCCACGCGACGGCCATCCGGGAGGAGCACCGCAATCGCGTGCCCACCGATGCGACGGTGCTCGACGACGGCGACGTGCTGCTGCTGGTCTCCACCGACATCGCCGCGCTGGCGCAGGTGCGGAAGGAGCTCGGTGAGGCCGCGCCCGGCCGGATCACGGAGGATCGCGGCGACCTCGACTACTTCCAGGTGTTCGTCTCGAGCCGGCAGGCGGCCGGGAGCTCGGTGGCGGAACTGGCCGACGGCCCGCTGGCCGGGCTCAGCGTGCTGCACGTGCGGCGCGGGGATGCCGACCTGATGCCGACGGGCGAGCTCGTGCTCGAACTCGGCGACCGCGTCGGCCTCCTCTGCGCCCGCCACCGCATCGACGAGGTGCGCCGATTCTTCGGCGACTCGATCCGGAGCACCGCCGACATCAGCTACGTCTCGATCGGCCTCGGGGCGGCGCTCGGCCTGCTGGCCGGCCTGGTGCCGATTCCCATCCCGGGCTTCGGCCGCCTGACGCTCGGCTTCGCCGGCGTCCTGATCGTGGCACTGACGCTGGGCAGGCTTCGCCGCACGGCCGGACTGACGTGGACGATCCCACTCTCCGCCAACCTCGTCCTGAGGAACCTGGGCCTGACCCTGTTCCTCGCGCAGGTCGGCCTCGCCTCCGGCGAGCGCTTCGTGAGCACCGTGCGCGAGACCGGCGCCACCCTGCTGCTGCTCGGCGCGCTGATCTGCCTTGCGCTGGTGGTGCCCGCGATGCTGGCCGGCCGCATGCTCTTCCGCCTCCCGGCCGACGACGTGCTCGGCGTCGTCGGCGGCGCCACCGGGAATCCGGCGCTCATGGCCTACGCCGGCAGCGCGGCCGGCACCGAGCGTCCGGACGTCGTGTACGCGACCGTCTTTCCCTTCATCACGATCCTCAAGATCGTGTTCGTCCAGGTGGCGGCGGCACTCCTGGCGGGCTGACCTCGGGCCGGTCGCGGGAACCCTTCCGAAGTCCTTTCACTTCAACGACTTCCAATGTGAGAACGCCCTTGTAGTCGGGCCCCGGCCCGACTACTTTTCGGGCTTGCGCGGCACGTCCGTGCCCGCGGCAGTCCGGACCCCAGTGAGACCAATCGCATGACCGCACCCAACGCTCGCGAGCGGATCGTCCCGCGCCTCATCGAAGAGGAGATGCAGCAGTCGTTCATCACCTACTCGATGAGCGTCATCGTCTCGCGCGCCCTGCCCGACGTGCGCGACGGGTTGAAGCCCGTGCACCGCCGCATCCTGTACGCCATGAACGAGCTGGGCCTCGTGCCCGGCCGCCCGTTCAAGAAGTCGGCGACGGTGGTGGGCGACGTGCTCGGCAAGTACCACCCGCACGGCGACAGCTCGGTGTACGACGCGCTGGTGCGCATGGTGCAGGACTTCTCGCTCCGGTATCCGCTGGTCGACGGCCAGGGCAACTTCGGCTCGGTGGACGGCGACCCGGCGGCGGCCTACCGCTACACCGAGGCCCGCCTGACCCAGGTCGCGATCGCGATGCTGGAGGACATCGAGAAGAACACCGTCAACTTCCAGCCCAACTTCGACGACCGCCTGCAGGAGCCGACGGTGCTGCCGTCGCGGGTGCCCAACCTGCTCGTGAACGGCTCGAGCGGCATCGCGGTCGGCATGGCCACCAACATCCCGCCGCACAACATGCGCGAGGTGGCGAAGGCGGTGGAGATCCTCGTGGACAACCCCGAGGCCTCCATCGCCGAGTTGCGCAAGGCGATCACGGGGCCCGACTTCCCCACTGGCGGCTACATCTACGGCCGCGAGGGGATCAAGGAGGCCTACGAGAACGGCCGCGGCCGGCTGGTGGTGCGCGCCCGGGCGCAGATCGAGGAGAGGGAGTCGAACGGGCGGTCCCAGATCGTCGTGACCGAGATCCCCTACCAGGTCAACAAGGAGAACCTGGTGCGGGCCATCGCCGAGATGGCGGCGGAGAAGAAGATCGAGGGCATCGCGCGGATCAACGACGAGTCCGACAAGGACGGGATGCGCATCGTGATCGAGCTGAAGCGCGACGCGATCCCCAACGTCGTGCTGAACCAGCTCTACAAGCACTCCCAGATGCAGACGACGTTCGGCGTGATCATGCTGGCGCTCGATCACGGCGTGCCGAAGGTCATGAACCTGAAGCAGTTCCTCGAGCGGTTCATCGAGCACCGCCACGAGATCATCACCCGCCGCACCCAGTTCGACCTCGATGCCGCCGAGGCCCGCGAGCACATCCTCGAGGGCCTGAAGATCGCCGTCGACAACATCGACGAGGTCATCAAGATCATCCGCTCCTCGGCCGACACGCCCGAGGCGGACGAGCGGCTGCGCGCGCGCTTCAAGCTCTCCGAGAAGCAGAGCGACGCGATCCTCAACATGCGCCTCGCCAAGCTCACCGGGCTGGAGCGGGACAAGCTCGAGGCCGAGCTGGCCGAGGTGCGCGCCACGATCACGGAGCTCCGGAGCATCCTCGCCAGCCGCGAGAAGCGCATGGGGATCCTGAAGGAGGAGATGCGCGAGGTCGTCAAGCAGTTCGGCGACGAGCGGCGCACCGAGATCCTGGCCGACCAGAACGACTTCACCGTGGAGGACCTGATCGCCGAGGAGGACATGGTGATCACGATCTCCAACACGGGCTACATCAAGCGCATCCCGGTCTCGAGCTACCGCAAGCAGCGGCGCGGCGGCCGCGGGCTCACGGGCACCGACCTGAAGCAGGACGACTGGGTCGAGCACCTCTTCATCGCGAGCACGCACGACTACCTGATGTTCTTCACCAACCTGGGCCAGGTGTACTGGCTCAAGGTGCACGAGATCCCGCAGGCCAGCCGCGCGGCGAAGGGCAAGCCGGTGGTCAACTGCATCGCGATCCGGCAGGACGAGCAGATCGCGGCCCTCGTGCCGGTGCGCGAGTTCCAGGCCGACCAGTGGCTGCTGTTCGCCACCCGGAACGGCACCGTGAAGAAGACGGCGCTGTCGGAGTACGCGAACGTGCGGTCGGCGGGCATCCGGGCGCTCAACATCGAGGACGGCGACGAGCTGATCGACGTGCAGGTGTGCGACGCCAACTGCGACATCGTGCTCGCCACCCGGGAGGGGATGAGCATCCGCTTCCACCAGAGCGACGTGCGCGAGATGGGCCGCGCCACGACGGGCGTGAAGGGCATCGAACTCGAGGCCGACGACCACGTCATCGGCATGGTCGTGGTGCGGCGCGACTGCACCATCCTCGTGGTGAGCGAGAGCGGCTTCGGCAAGCGCTCCGAGATCGGCGAGTACCGGGTGCAGAAGCGGGGCGGAAAGGGCATCATCACCTTCAAGGCCACCGAGAAGACCGGCCGCATGGTCGCGCTCAAGGAGGTCATCCCCGAGGACGAGCTGATGATGATCACCAAGAAGGGCGTCATCATCCGCGTGCCGGTGGCCGGCATCCGCGTCATCGGCCGCAACACCCAGGGCGTCAAGGTGATGAACCTCGATGCCGGCGACCTGATCGTGGACGTCGCCCGGGTGGTGAAGGAGGAGGGCGCCGAGGACGCGGAGGCGGCGGCACCGGCCGACGCGACCGAGTAGTGGCGGCGCCCTTCTCCCGCGAGGAGATCCGGGGTGCGGCAGCGGCGCTCGAGGGCGTCGCCGTCCGCACCCCGCTCGTCGAGATCCCGGCACTCTCACGCGTGGCAGGGGTGCCGGTGTTTATCAAGGCGGAGCACCGCCAGCCCATCGGGGCGTTCAAGATTCGCGGCGCGTTCACGGCGCTCGCGCGCATGGCGCCCGACGTGCGGGCGGCGGGCGTGCTGACGCACTCCAGCGGCAACCACGGGCAGGCGCTGGCATGGGCGGCGCGGCACTTCGGTGTCCGCGCCGTCATCGTCATGCCGGACGACTCGCCGAGGGTGAAGGTCGCGGGCGTCCGGCGGCACGGCGGCGAGGTCGTCTTCTGCAAGCGGCCCGAGCGGGCGCGCGTCGCGGCCGGGATCGCCGAGCGCGAGGGCCTCGCGCAGGTGCCGCCCTACGAGCACGCCGACGTCATCCTGGGCCAGGCCACCTGCGCCTGGGAGGTGCTCGACGACATGCCGGAGGTGGCCACCCTCGTCGTGCCCGTGGGCGGCGGCGGGCTCCTGGCCGGCTCGGCGGTGGCCATCCGCGCGAGCGGGCGGCCGACCCGGCTGGTGGCGGTGGAGCCCGAGGGTGCCGCCAAGGTGGGGCCGGCGCTGCAGGCCGGGCAGCCGGTGCCGCTGGCGCATCCGCACAGCATCGCCGATGGCCTGCTGCCCGCCGCGGTGGGCGCGCTCAACTTCGCGCTGTTCCGCGACGTCGTCGCCTCGAGCGTCACCGTGAGCGACGAGGAGATCGCCCGCGCGGTGCGGCTGCTGCACGACGCCGGCGAGCGGGTGGAGCCGTCGGGCGCCGTGCCGAGCGCCGCGGTGCTCGCCGGCCGGGTGCCGTCGGACGGCCCGATCGTGGCACTCGTGACCGGCGGGAACGTCGACGCCGACGTCTACGAGCGGCTCACTGTCGCGCTTTCGTCGTAGCCATCTTCGCCATCCTCTTGCAGTTGACTCTTCCATCCCGCAGGAATCCGGCAGCGGCGCGCCGCCGGTGCAGGCGTGGAATTGCGACCGGCGGCGCTCCGGCGGTGATGCGACGCTGTCGCTGCACGCGTACGATGTCACTGCCCGTCACGAGATTCCCGAGGCGATGGTGGATCGCCGCCTCTGGACGGCGGTATCAGAATCGGGTAGCGTGTGTCATCGGGATGTGCGTAGCGCTCGAGCCGGGAGGTGCGCCATGGAGGTTTCGGCAATCGGGATGGTCATGGGCGCGGCGGCCGCGATGGGCCTGCTCTGGTGGGGTCTCCATTCGTCGCCGGTGGACGCCGACTTCATCGATCCCCAGGCGGATCGCCAGTTCCGCGAGCGCACGCACCGTCCCAATTGACGCCGTCGGCTGCCCGAGACCGCGGGGGACGCCGGCGTCCCCCGCGGTCTTTGCGTCAGCCCGGGTTTCCCGCCCGTGCTTCACTCTCGTGAGAAAGCCATGACCCGAGCCCGTCGCTACGGCGCTGCTCTCGCCGCGTCCCTGCTCGCACTGCCGCTGCTGGCCGTCGTCCTGCTCGCGGGCGGGCGCGCGCCGCAGGATCCCACCTCGCATGGCGAGTGGGTCACCATCCGCCGTGGCACCGACTCGCTGCGCGCCTACGTGGCGTATCCCGAGCGCAAGGACCGGGCGCCGGCCGTCATCGTGATCCACGAGGTCTTAGGGCTCACCGCGTGGGAGCCCACCGTGGCCGACCAGCTGGCCGCGAAGGGCTACGTGGCGATCTTGCCCGACCTGCTGTCGTCGAAGTTCGGCGTGACCCCGGCGACGCCCGATTCGGGGCGCAAGCTCACCGCGCAGCTGGAGCCGGAGCGCGTCACGGCCGACCTCGACGCGACGTTCGCCTACGTGAACGGATTGCCGGCCGTGAAGAAGGGCCAGGTCGCCACGATCGGGTTCTGCTGGGGCGGCGGGCAGAGCTTCCGCTACGCCACGACCAACCCGGCGCTCAAGGCCGCCATCGTCTGCTACGGTCCTGCCCCCGACTCGGCGGGGCTGGCACGGATCAAGGCACCGGTGCTGGGGGTCTACGGCGAGAACGACGCCCGCATCAACGCCGACCTTCCCCGCGTCACGCAGGCGCTCGGCAAGGGCTTCGAGCACGAGATCTATCCCGCCACGGGCCACGGATTCCTGAAGCCGGGCCGCAACGGCGCCGACGGGCCCCAGCCCGCGCGCGCGTGGCAGAACATCGTCGCCTTCCTGAGTCTGACGGTGGGGAAATGAGCCGATGATCCACCACGTGGTGCTCTTCCGATTCCACGACGGCACCAGCGAGGCGCAGGTTGCCGAGTTGCGCACGAAGCTGCTCGGGCTGGCCGGCGTCATCCCGGAGATCCGCCGGATCGCGTTCGGCCCCAACCTGGCCCCGGGCGCCGCCGAATGGCCGCACGTGCTCGTGGTGGTCCTCGACGACATGGCGGCCGTGCAGCGCTACGCGGAGCACCCGGCGCACGTGGACGTGGTGCAGCGCGCGGTGGCCCCGATCCGCGCCGCGCGCCTGGCCGTGGATGTCGAGGTGCCCGCATGAGCACGGTCGCGCTGCTGTCGCTGCTCGCCGCGCTCCAGTCCCCGCTCGCGGCCACGCCCGACACCGGCCGGCGGGTGCACGACGCCCTGCGCTACGACATCACCATCGCGGTGAGCGACACCGGTGCCCACATCGTGGGCGAGGTCGAGACCAACTGGCGCCTCGGGTC
>Ga0113563_10001182_pt1 | contig 14450 bp, 13 predicted proteins | sample Mud3Dept3metaG_FD_80117 | JGI IMG/M metagenome (GOLD analysis project Ga0113563, IMG submission 80117) | Freshwater wetland microbial communities from Ohio, USA, analyzing the effect of biotic and abiotic controls - Mud 3 Core 4 Depth 3... | ecosystem: Environmental > Aquatic > Freshwater >...
AATTTCGCATCGAGCTGGAGCACGATGTCGACCAGCATCTGCTGCTGAAAGAGATCACCCGCGCCTTGCTGAATTTCGCGCGCGAGGGCAAGCGCGTATTGGTGTGTCTGGACGAGGCGCAGGCGATGCCGCTGGAGAGCCTTGAGGTATTGCGCCTGTTGACCAATCTGGAGACGGAGAAACGCAAACTGTTGCAGGTGGTGCTGTTCGGACAGCCGGAACTGAACGAACGCTTGCGCCACGACTCGGTGCGACAGTTGCGTCAGCGCATCAGCTTCCAGTATGAGTTGAAAGGCTTGCGCCGTGACGAGCTGGAGCGTTACCTGCGCCACCGCATGACGGTCGCCGGCTACGCGGGAGATACCCTGTTCAGCAAGGCTGCGGTCAGCAAGCTGCACCGCATCACCGGTGGCACGCCGCGGCTGGTCAACATCGTGGCGCACAAGGCGTTGATGCTGGGCTTCGCCGAGGGCAAGCAGCGCATAACCAGCAAACACATTTCCATAGCGGCAGCCGATACTCCGGAAGTGCGCAGCGATTGGCTGCCTTGGACGGTGTTCGCTGCGCTGGTGACAGCGGCTGCCAGCGCTACGGTCTGGGTGTATTGGCAATGAGTCTGATCAATCGGGTATTGAATCAACTGGAGCAACGCGGCGCCCACACTGCGCCCAGCCAGACACAGATACGTGCCGTGCCGGAACAAGCGGATCGGTATTGGCTCAAGCCGATCCTGGCTGTGGCCACCATATCGGTGGTCGCCGTAGCGGGGTGGTGGCTATGGCCGAAAACCCAGCAGCCGCTGGTCGCGCCGGTGAAGCTGGCAACCGAGGTGGTGACGGTCTCCGCTGTGTCCGATGTGCTTCCCGCAGAGCCCGACTTGCCCGCTTCAAAATTGAGCCTTGAGCTGAGCGCCGTGCCTGTGCCGGAGTTGCCGCAGGAAACTCAGGATGTGCAGCCAGCCAGGCCGAATCCGGAGCGTTCCGCAATCGCAACGCAGCCGTCTAAGCCCAAGCCGGCAGAGCGCAAGCCGATGGAAACCAAAACAGTAGAAAACAAACCGGTAGCAAGCAAGCCGCCTGTCGTGGAGGCTGCGCCTGTAGTCGAATTGCCGCTCAAACAGATCAGCCGCACGCAACAAGCCGATGCGGAATATCGCAAAGCCTTGGTGTCGCGACAGCAAGGCCATGAAGTCGAAGCGCTGGCCGGCTATGAGGCAGCCCTGAAATTGAACCCGCAGCATGAAGCTGCGCGCCTGGCACAGGCCGCCTTGCTGATGGAGAACAAGCGCAGCGCAGAGGCGGAACGCACGCTGCAAGAGGGATTGCGGCTGCAGCCGTCACACAGCGGATTCAGCATGGCCCTGGCGCGTGTGCAGGTCGAGCGCGGCAATGTCCAGCAGGCGCTGGGGACCCTGCAGCAAAATCTGCCGCAGGCGGATGACAAGGCGGCCTATCAGGCTTTTTACGCGGCGTTGCTGCAGCGCGAAGGACGACATAAGGAAGCGGTCAATCACTTTGAGGTTGCCGTGAAGCTGGCGCCGAACAGCGGGGTCTGGCTGATGGGCTACGGCATTTCTTTGCAGGCGCTGAAGCGCATTGAGGATGCCAGAGATGCCTATCAGCATGCGCTCGCCACCCAGACGCTGAGCCCGGAATTGACCGCATTCGTGCAGCAGAAGCTCAAGGGTTTCTAGTTCCCTTCGTGGTGCGGCAGCGTCCGCGCCACCACCCATGCACTTACCTCGCTTGCTCCCGCCTGCTTCAGGGCACGTGCCAACTCTCCGATAGAAGCGCCCGTCGTCATCACGTCATCCACGATGGCGATGTGTCTGCCGCGCACGGGGGCAGCTGGAGTTACCGCGAAAGCCTGGCGCATGTTCTTGTCGCGTTCTTTCCACGGCAGCGAGGATTGGGAGGGTGTGTCACGCACGCGTTGGCAGGCCGACGTCAGCAACGGGAGATGCAGCTGCCCTGCAATGCGTGCCGCCAGCAGCTGTGACTGATTGAAGCCGCGTTCGCGCAAGCGCGACGGATGCAGCGGCAAGGCGACGACAGAATCGGGACGCACTGTGATGTGTTGTGCCAGTTCGTCCGCCAGGAAATTGACCAGAATCAGGCGCTCGTGGAATTTGAGCGCCTTGATGAGTTGATTGACCGGGAAGCTGTAGCTGAAGGCAGCCACGGTGCGCTCGAATGGCTGCGGATGCTGCAGGCACCGCCCGCACACTTCGCCGGCCTGGGTGGGCAGCGCGCAGATCGGGCAATGCGCCATCGTCAGGCGCGGCAATTCCGCATCGCAAGCCGCGCAACACAGGCCGTCGCGGCTCATCGCACCACACAGCAGGCAGGGCTGGGCAGGCAAAGCTTGCCATATTCTTGAGCGGATGTTCAGAATCGACCGCGATAAAATTGACAAGTCGGCGTCCTTTACTTGAAGATGCATGCCTTCCAATTTACCGCCTTTGTGCAATACCGCAAACATGAACCTGCAAACGCAACCCATCGCATTCATTCGCCCTGCCAAACCCAATGCGACCCAGCAACGCTGGAGCGTCGCCGAGGTCGAGGCCTTGTTCAATCTGCCGTTCGCGGATTTGCTGTACCGCGCGCAGCAGATCCATCGCGAGCATTTCGATCCGAATGCGGTGCAGCTTTCGACTTTGCTCTCCATCAAGACCGGCGGCTGTTCCGAAGACTGCGGCTACTGCCCGCAATCCGCCTTTCACTCCGCTGGCGTGGAGAACAGGAAGATGCTGGATGTGAGCGAAGTGGTGAAAGCGGCCAAGGCTGCGCAGGACGCGGGTGCGGATCGCTTCTGCATGGGGGCGGCGTGGCGCGAACCTTCCAAAGAAGACATGGCTGCCGTGGTGGAGATGGTGAAGGCGGTGCGCGGTCTCGGCTTGGAAACCTGTGCCACGCTGGGCATGCTCAACGACGAGCAGACCGAGCAATTGCGCACTGCGGGATTGGACTATTACAACCACAACCTCGATACCTCGCCGAAATTCTATGGGGACATCATCAGCACCCGCGATTATCAGGACAGGCTCGATACCCTGGAGCGTGTACGCAAGGCGGGCATGCACGTGTGCAGCGGCGGCATCGTGGGCATGGGTGAGAACCTCACGCAGCGCGCGGGGCTTGTCGCACAGCTGGCCAACATGGAGCCGTATCCGGAGAGCGTGCCGATCAACAATCTGGTCAAGGTGGAAGGCACGCCGCTGGCACAGGCCGAAGATCTCGATCCGCTGGATTTTGTGCGCACCATTGCCGTGGCACGCATCACCATGCCGACCGCGCGCGTACGCCTCTCTGCCGGGCGCCAGCAGATGTCAGACGCAGTACAGGCGCTGTGTTTCCTTGCCGGAGCGAATTCCATCTTCTACGGCGACCAGTTGCTGACCACGGGCAATCCCGATGTCGAGCGCGACCGTGCGCTGATGGACAAGCTGGGCATGTATCCCTTTGCCGACAAAAACCATTAACCACAGAGGCACAGAGACACAGAGGATGCACAGAGAAAATCGTTACATCAAGCTAAAGCTGAGCTTGGGCTTTTGATTTTCTCTGTATCTCTGTGTCTCTGTGGTGAGATTTTGCCTTTCGCTCAACTACAAACAGAACTCGACGAACGCAAAGCGCAAGGCCTGCTGCGCAGCCGCCGCACCTTGTTGAGTCCGCAGTCGTCGCACATCGTGGTGGATGGCAAGCCATATCTTGCGTTCTGCAGCAACGACTACCTCGGCCTTGCCAACCACCCGCAACTGGTCGCTGCACTGTGCGCAGGCGCGCAGCAATGGGGTGCCGGAGCAGGTGCGGCACATCTGGTGAGCGGGCATTTCGATCCTCACCATCAACTCGAGCGGCAACTCGCCGCCTTTGTCGGCAAACCCGCTGCGCTGCTGTTCTCCACCGGCTACATGGCTAACCTCGGCGTGGTGCAGGCGCTGGTCGGCAAGGGCGACACCGTGTTCGCCGACAAGCTTAATCACGCTTCGCTGAATGACGCGATGCTGCTATCCCGAGCCGAGGGCAAGCGTTATCGCCACGGCGACATGGCACAGCTGGCGCAACTGCTTGAACAAACGAACAGCGGCAGAAAACTGGTCATCACCGATGCGGTGTTCAGCATGGACGGCGACATGGCGCCGCTGCGCGAGTTGCTGGCTTTGTGTGAGCGGCACGATGCCTGGTTGTATGTGGATGACGCGCACGGTTTCGGCGTGCTGGGAGAAAAAGGGCGCGGCTCGCTGTCGCATTTCGGCATCGCATCCGAGCGCATCATCTATATGGCGACCTTGGGCAAGGCGGCAGGCGTGTCCGGCGCCTTCGTGGCGGCGGAGCAGGTGGTCATCGACACCCTCGTCAATCATGCGCACAGCTATGTCTATACCACCGCGACGCCACCTGCTTTATCCGTCGCGTTATCGCAGAGCCTGCAATTGATCGCTGACGGCGCTGCGTTGCGCACACACCTGCAGCGCCTCATTGCGCAGTTGCGCAATGGGCTGGCCGACCTGCCGTGGCAGTTGATGTCCTCGGATACCGCGATACAGCCGCTGCTGATCGGCGAGAACCAGCAGGCGCTGCAGCTGAGCGCAGGACTGCGCGAACGCGGCATCTGGGTGGCGGCGATCCGTCCGCCTACCGTGCCGCAGGGCACAGCGCGTCTGCGCATCACTTTGTCGGCGGCGCACAGCGCAGCGGATGTGGATCAACTCATCGGGGCATTGCATGAACTTGCACGTTGAGACGCAAGGCAGCGGAGCGCCGTTGCTGCTGATCCATGGCTGGGGCATGCACGGCGGAGTGTGGGCGGATGTCGCGCAGAAACTGTCTGCGGATTTTCAGGTGCATAGCGTGGACCTGCCGGGCAATGGAACAAGTGCCCCGTTGCCTGAGACCAATCTGGATGCCTTGGTACAGGCATTGTCGGGACGCTTCAGCGAACCGCTCACCGTATGCGGCTGGTCGCTGGGCGGACAGATAGCACTGCGTTGGGCGGTGCTTGTACCAGAACAAGTGCAGCGATTGATTTTGGTGACGAGTACGCCGTGTTTTGCCGAACGTGAAGGTTGGCTGTTCGGTATGGCAAAGGTAGTGCTGGCGAAATTCGCCGCAGAACTGGAACAGAGCCATGAAGCAACGTTGCGCCGTTTCATCGCGTTGCAATTGCGCGGCAGCGAGAACGAACGCGAGTTGATGATGTTGCTGCGTGAACAGCTTTTCGGTCGCGGCCAACCAGACATGGCGGCGTTGCGTGGCGGGCTGGATATTCTGCGTGACGTCGATTTGCGCGGTGAGTTGGAACACATCCGGCAGCCGACGCTGGTCATCGCCGGCGAGCGCGACAAACTCACGCCACCGCAGGCATCGCACTACCTGGCGCAGACCATGCCGGCGGCGCGCATGGTGGAGGTGGCGGGTGCAGCGCATGCGCCGTTCCTGTCGCACCCTGAGATATTCGTCGAACAAATTAAGAGATTCCTGCATGAATGAATTCGAGATAGACAAGAAGCAAGTGCGCCGCGCCTTCAGCCGCGCCGCGCGGGACTACGATGCCGCAGCGGTGATGCAGCGCGAGGTGTGCACGCGCATGCTGGAGAAACTGGACTACATCAAGCTGCGGCCAGCGCGCCTGCTGGATGTCGGCAGTGGTACCGGATGGGGCACGCGCCAGTTGGCCGAGCGTTATCCGCAAGCCGAGATCACTGCGCTCGACATTGCCATTGGCATGCTGCAGCACGCGCGCGGCACGTCGAGCTGGTGGCAGAAACTGTTCGAAGGACGCCGCGAGAATTTCCTGTGCGCAGATGTCGAAGCCTTGCCCATCGCCTCCGGCAGTGTGGAGATGGTGTGGTCCAACCTTGCGCTGCAATGGTGCAACGACCTGCCGGCCACCTTCGTTGAATTGCAGCGTGTATTGAAAGTCGAAGGGCTGCTGATGTTCTCCAGCTTCGGCGTAGATACGCTGCAGGAGCTGCGCACTGCCTTCCATGGCGTGGATGGGCACAACCACATCAACCGTTTCGCAGACATGCACGACATCGGCGATATGCTGGTGGCGGCGGGTTTCGCCGACCCGGTGATGGAGATGGAGAAGATCACGCTGACCTACGACGATGTACGCGCGGTGATGCAGGACCTGAAAAGCATCGGTGCGCACAATGCCACGGCCGGGCGTGCGTCTGGCCTGATGGGCAAGGCGGCCTGGCAGCGCGTCACCGAGAACTATGAGAAGTTGCGCCGCGATGGCAAACTGCCCGCGACCTTCGAGATCATCTACGGCCATGCGTGGAAGCCTGCCCCCAAGCAACTGCAGGACGGGCGCGCCATCATCAGGACGGACTTTAAGCTGTGAGCTACTTCATCACCGGCACCGACACGGGAGTGGGAAAGACGCTGGTGAGTTGTGCTTTGCTGCAAGCCTTCGCCGCGCAAGGCAAGCGCGCGGCAGGCTTCAAGCCGGTGGCGGCAGGCTGTGATGATGACGGCAAGAATGACGATGGCAAACTCCTGCTGGCCGCAGGCAATGTGCAAGCATCCTACGTCCAGGTCAATCCCTATTGTTTTCCCCATCCCATCGCACCGCACCTTGCCGCACGCCATGCCGGTGTGCGCGTGGATTTTTCGCGCATCCTGTCTGCATATCGCGAGTTGGCAGGGCAGGCCGACGAGGTCGTCGTAGAAGGCGTGGGCGGCTTCTGTGTGCCGCTGAACGAACAGCAGGACAGCGCCGATCTGGCCAGGCAACTCGAACTGCCGGTCATTCTGGTGGTGGGCATGCGGCTGGGCTGTCTCAATCATGCCTTGCTGACGCTGCGCGCCATTGCCGATTACCAACTAGAATGCGCGGGTTGGGTGGCCAACGTGCTGGATGAAGATATGCCTGCCTTGCAGGAGAATATCGAGGCCTTGCAACAACGCATTGCAGCGCCGTTGCTGGGCGTGATTCCATATCAGGCACAACCGGACACACAAGAGGCGGCCGCATATATGCAGTTGAAATTGTTAGGCAAGCATAGAGACGCATGACTGAATTCAGCATCATTGCAGTGTTATTGGTTGGTTTGCTTGGTGGCGTGCATTGCCTTGGCATGTGCGGCAGCATCGTCGGCATCTTCACCTCGCAAGTGCCGAAAAATACCGCGCGCTGGCCGTTCCATCTGGCCTACAGCAGCGGGCGCATCGCCAGCTATGCAGCGGCAGGGGCACTGGTCGGTACGATCGGCCAAGCGGGCTTGCTGATGCGCGATGCGGTGCCGGTGCAGCACCTGCTGTTCGCGTTGTCCAGCCTGATGCTCGTTGCGCTCGGCTTGTATCTGGCTGGTGTCTGGGGCGTGGTGCGGCGGCTGGAACATCTGGGTGGTGGCTTGTGGCAACGTTTGCAGCCCTACACCACGCGCCTGCTTCCGGTGAATACCGTGCCGCGTGCACTTGGTCTGGGCGCACTGTGGGGCTGGTTGCCGTGCGGACTGGTGTACAGCGTGCTGCTCACTGCACTGGCCAGCGGCAGTGCGGCGCAGGGGGCGCTCATCATGTTGGCGTTCGGACTGGGCACGCTGCCGAATCTGCTGGCGATCGGCTTGTTCTGGGAAAGCATCAAAGGCTGGGTACAATCGCCGCGCGTGCGATTGGCAGCAGGCTTGCTGGTGGCTTTATTCGGCGTGTATGGTCTGACCAAGGTAGGATATACGTTCTACACTCACGGCTGGACAGGAGCGTGTCATGTCGCTGCTTGAAAAAAAACTATCACCACAGAGACACAGAGACACAGAGAACTGCAAAACCATAATTGTTTTGTCTCTTTCTTTTCCTCTGTGTCTCTGTGTCTCTGTGGTGAATGTCTTTCGGTTTTTCGTATTTTCAGCACTGCTTTTCATGCTTGCCGCATGCGGTGAGCAGAGGCTGCCTTCTCCTTTCAAGGCCAGTGACGTCAGTGCGAAATACGCGCAAGCGGATTTCCATCTGTACGATGCGGGCGGCCAGCCGCGCAGCCTGGCCGATTTCAGGGGCAAGGTCGTCGCTTTGTTCTTCGGCTATACCCACTGTCCCGATGTCTGCCCGACCACTTTGGCGGATTTGGCCCGGGTAATGGGCATGTTGGGCAAGGATGCCGACAGGGTGCAGGTGCTGTTCGTGACGCTCGACCCGGAACGCGATACACGCGAGCTGTTGGCACAATACCCGCCAGCTTTTTATCCCACCTTCATCGGCTTATCGGGCGATGCACAAGCAACGGAGGCAGCGGCGAAAGCGTTCGGCATCATCTATCAAAAACAAGCAACCAAGAGCGGTAGCTATACTCTGGATCATTCCGCCGGGACATTTCTCATCGCTCCAGGCGGCAAGCCCGTCCTGATATCGCCCTTTGCCCAGCGGCCTGAGTCGTTGTTGCAGGACATCCGGTTATTATTGGCATTGAAATGAGCTTGTTGACCGAATTGTTGCGCTTCGACATAGACGAGACGAATCTGCCGGTTCGCCGCGAGCAGGTGCGCGCGCGCATCGCCGTGTATCCGACCATGATCATTCCCGCCATGTTTATGGTGCCTTTGATGGTCTGGGTGATGTGGGATGCGGTGGCGCATGAATTGTTGCTCGGATGGATGGCGCTGACCTTCCTCACGCAAATCTTTGAACTGTCTCAATGGTGGCGCTACCGGGCATTCACGCAGGATGCGGAGCAATGCCGGCGCTGGGACGCGCGTTTCAAACTGAATACCAGTCTGGGTGCGCTGGCGTGGGGCAGCGCGTGGGTGGTGATGTTCGTGCCGGGCGACATCGGCTATCAGGTGCTGCTGGCCTGCGTGGCGATGGGCTTCGCATCGGCCGGGGTGACCATCAATACAGTGCACCGTCCGTCGCTGTTTATCTATCTGCTGTTGCTGCTTGGGCCGCTGATCGTGCGCATGGCCTGGGAGAATGATCGTCAGCATTGGTTCCTTGCCATCATGCTGGTGATCTTCATAGGCTTCCTGCTGCATTCGGCGGTCAAGCTGATGCAGACTTTCGAGTTGTCATTGCGGCAGCGCTTCGAAAAAGGGGCGTTGTTGCATGCCCTGCGAGTACGCGAGGAAGAGACCGCGGCGGCGCTGGAGACGGCGGAGCTGGCCAACAAAGCGAAATCCAAATTTCTGGCCACCGCCAGCCACGACCTGCGCCAGCCTTTGCAGGCGCTGCGGCTGTTTACCGAGGCTTTGCAGGATGTCGCAAAGGATCCGGAAAGCTTGAGGCTGGCCGGGCAGATCGGCAAGTCGGTGAATTCGCTGGTGGAGATGTTTGACGATCTGCTCGATGTCTCGCGGCTGGATGCGGGCATCATTCAGCCGCGTTGGCAACATTTTGCGCTCTACGATCTGTTTGATCGGCTGTATGTGGATTTCACCCCGCTGGCGCAAGCCAAGGGGTTGGCGCTGGAACTGCCGTATTGCAGCAATGGTGACAAAAACGGAGCGCAATGCGAGGTGGCGGTCTATAGCGACCCGTTCCTGCTGGAGCGCATGCTGCGCAATCTTATCTCCAATGCCATACGCTATACCGACTGCGGCAAGGTCGCGGTGCATTGCCGGTGTTTGCCAAACCAGATCGAGATCGCAGTGCAGGATACCGGTATCGGCATCCGTCCGGAGGTGATGGAACAGATCTTCGAGGAGTATTACCAGGTAGGCAACCCGCACCGCGACCGGCGCAAGGGCTTGGGGCTGGGGTTGGCCATCGTGCGTCGCGTGGAAGAATTGATGGGCTATCGCGTGGTGGTCGAATCCGCTCCGGGCAAGGGATCGACTTTCCGCTTCGCTGTGAAAAAAGGCGATCCCTCCGTGCTGGCACGGCCGTTTGTCATTACCGAATCCAGGCATGATGTGCGCGATAAAGTAATCGCGCTGGTCGAAGATGATGCGGACATCCGCGAATTCACCGCCGAGATCATGCGGGAATGGGGGTGCCGGGTGTTTGCAGGCGAAAGTGTGGCGGAGGTGTTGTGCGAGCTGGACACTGCAGCGGCGCGACCGGATTTGCTGGTCTGTGATTACCGTTTGCCGGACAATCAAACCGCGCTGGATGTGATGCAACAGATGCGCCGGTTCTGGGGCAAGTTGCCGGTGCTGGTGGTCACGGGCGATACGGCCGCAGAAACCTTGCAGGCGATCCAGCAAAGCGGAGCGGGTTTGCTGCACAAGCCGATCGCCACGACACGTTTGCGCTCCACCATGTTTTTTGCCATGCAGGGAGCGGCGGGGCAGTGAATGGTATGATTGCAGACGTTGGAATAGGGGGAATCAGAATGAAAATCAAAGTTCTGCTGGTGGATGACCACGCGCTTTTCCGCGATGGCATGCGCTATGTGTTGCAGCAGCTCGCCGACGAGGTGGAGATACTGGATACCGGCAACTTCGGCGATGCGCTGGAATTGGTCAAGGCGAATCCGGATATCGATCTTGCCTTGCTGGATCTGAATATGCCGGACAGTGAAGGGGTGCCTTCGCTGCAACTCTTCCACCAGCGATTTCCCGCCATTCCGCTGGTGGTGGTTTCCGGCTCGGATCAGCGCGAAGACATCGAAAATGTGATGAATCTGGGTGCGATGGGCTTCATCTCGAAAATGTCGCCGAGCAAGGTGATGTTGTCTGCCTTGCGCATCGTGCTGGATGGCGGGGTGTACGTGCCGCCGCAATTGCTGCAGCAAGCGGTGGCCAAGCTGGAAACCGGACTGGCACTTTCCGACAAGCGCAGCCAGCGCGCCAGCAAATTCGGGCTCACCCCGCGCCAACTGGAGGTGCTGCAATACATCGGCGCCGGACTCAGCAACAAGGATATTTCCAAGAAACTGGACCTGGCCGAAGGCACGGTCAAGATCCACGTCGCCGCCATCTATCAAGCCTTGCATGTCGGTTCCCGGGTAGATGCCGTGGGTACTGCGCGGCGCTTCGGTTTCATCGCGGCAGAGGAATCTGAATCTGCTGAGTCCGGGAACTCCAGGGAAGCCTGATGGCATTGCACGACACCCCGCGTCCGCCGTTGCCGGAAAGGCTGCTAGGCCTGCTGCGCGAATCGCGCTGGCTGTTGCTGGTGGCGCTGGCGATCTATCTCGTTCTCATCCTGTTCGGTTTTGATCGCAACGATCCTTCCTGGTCGCACAGCGCGAGCGGTGCGGTCACGCACAATCCCGGCGGCGTGCTCGGCGCCTGGCTGTCGGACGTGATGCTCTATCTGTTCGGCTTCTCCGCCTGGTGGTGGGTCACGCTGATGTTGCAGCGTGTGTGGGCTGGCTATCGCCGCATGCGCGCCGACAGTCTGTTCGACCAGCGCGCCTTGTGGGTCTCACTGCTGGGATTCTTCGTGCTGCTGTTCTCCAGCAGCGCACTGGAAGCGCTGCGCCTCTACACGTGGACAGTCGAATTGCCGCTGGCGCCAGGCGGTATGTCGGGAACGGTGCTGGGCCATGTGCTGGCGAAGGTGCTCGGTTTCACGGGGGCGACGTTGTTCCTGCTGGTAACGATGGCGGTGAGCTTCAGCCTGTTCACCGGTTTGTCCTGGCTGCGTTTCGTCGATAGTCTGGGCGGCGCGCTGGAAGATTTCTGGGGGTGGGCGCGCAGAACGTGGCAGACACGGCAGGATAAACGCATCGGCGCACAGGCGATGCAGCAACGCGATGCCATCGTCGAAGAAGAAAAGAAACGCGTAGAAGACCATCTGCCTATCCATATCGAGATGCCGCTGATCGAAGTGCCGCGTTCCACCCGCGTGGAAAAAGAGAAGCAGACCGCGCTGTTCGCCGACATGCCCGACTCACCGTTGCCGCCCTTGCATCTGCTCGATCAGGCTACCCAGCAACTGGAGGTTGTTTCCTCCGATACGCTCGAATTCACCTCGCGCCTGATCGAGCGCAAGCTGAAGGATTTCGGCGTGGTCGTCAAAGTCGTCGGTGCGTATCCGGGGCCGGTCATCACGCGCTACGAAATCGACCCTGATGTCGGCGTCAAGGGCAGCCAGATCACCAATCTGGTGCGCGACCTGGCACGTGCCTTGTCGGTGGTCAGCATCCGTCTGGTGGAGACCATCCCCGGCAAAAGCTATATGGCGCTGGAGCTGCCCAACCCGAAACGGCAGATGGTGCACCTGTCGGAGATCCTGAGTTCGCAGGTGTACGCCGACATGCATTCGTCGTTGACCATGGCGATGGGCAAGGACATCTCCGGCAAGGCGGTGGTCGCCGATCTGGCCAAGATGCCGCATGTGCTGGTCGCGGGCACTACCGGATCGGGCAAATCGGTGGCGATCAACGCCATGATCCTGAGCCTGCTGTACAAGTCCACACCGCAGCAGGTGCGGCTGCTGCTGGTCGACCCCAAGATGCTGGAACTCTCGGTATATGAAGGCATCCCGCATCTGCTGGCGCCGGTGGTCACCGATATGCGCCAGGCTGCATCGGCCTTGAACTGGTGCGTGCAGGAGATGGACAAGCGCTACAAGCTGATGGCATCACTCGGCGTGCGCAACATCGCCGGCTACAACCAGCAAGTGCGCGAAGCGGTCAAGGCGGGCATGCCCCTGACCAATCCGTTCACCATCACGCCGGACAATCCAGAGGCGCTGGAAGAGCTGCCGTTCATCGTGGTGTTCATCGACGAACTGGCCGACCTGATGATGGTGGTGGGCAAGAAGGTGGAAGAGCTCATCGCGCGTCTGGCGCAGAAGGCGCGCGCCTCCGGCATCCATCTGGTGCTGGCCACGCAGCGTCCCTCGGTGGATGTCATCACCGGCCTCATCAAGGCCAACGTGCCGACGCGCGTGGCGTTCCAGGTGTCCTCCAAGATCGACTCGCGCACCATCCTCGATCAGATGGGCGCGGAAGCGCTGCTGGGACAGGGCGACATGCTCTACCTGCCGCCGGGCAGCGGCTACCCGCAGCGCGTACATGGTGCGTTCGTTTCCGACCAGGAAGTGCATCGCGTGACCGAATACCTCAAATCGCAAGGCGAACCGAACTACATCGAGGGCGTGCTTAACTCGCTGGAAGAGCCGGGCGCGGAAGGCGGCGAGCTGGACGGCGGTGCGAATGCGGAGGCCGACCCGCTGTACGACCAGGCGGTGGAGATCGTGGTGAAGACGCGCCGTCCTTCCATCTCGCTGGTGCAGCGCCATCTGCGCATCGGCTACAACCGCGCTGCACGGCTGATCGAACAGATGGAGAAGGCCGGGCTGGTGTCGACCATGCAGAGCAACGGCAACCGCGAAGTGCTGGCTCCAGCCAGGGCGGAATAACGATGCTGAAAAAACTGATTATCGCTGCACTGTGTTGCGCGGCACTCGATGCGCATGCTGCAGCTACCGACAAGCTGAAATCCTTCATCGCAGCCACGCATTCCGCGCAGGCGAATTTCACCCAGGAAGTGCAGGACAGGAACGGCAAACGCATCCAGTCAGCGTCGGGCACCATGCAGTTCGTGCGCCCGGGTAAATTTCGCTGGGTCTATCAAAAACCCTATGAGCAACTCATCGTCGGCGATGGCAGGAAGTTCTGGATGTACGACGTCGATCTGAACCAGGTCACGGTGAAGAAACTGGATGCCGCGCTGGGCAGCAGCCCGGCGGCACTGCTCTCCGGCAGCAACGAGATCGAGCGCGGCTTTGCGTTGAAAAATATCGAAGCCCGCGATGGCCTGGAATGGCTGCAAGCCACGCCGAGATCGGCCGAGACCACATTCGAGAAGATACTCATGGCCTTCAATGCCAAGTCCGAGCTGGTGGTGATGGAGTTGCACGATGCCTTCGGCCATCACACCGTGCTGCGTTTCACTGAATTGAAAAACAATCTCGCGCTCGGCGCGCAACTGTTCAAGTTTGTGCCGCCCAAGGGCGCGGACGTATTGGGCGAGTGATGAGCGACCTGTTCGCCCCCAACCAGCCTGCTGCACCACTTGCCGAGCGCTTGCGTCCCAAACACATAGCCGAAGTCATCGGCCAGTCGCATCTGCTGGGCGAGGGCAAGCCGCTGCGTCTGGCGTTCCAGTCCGGCAAGCTGCATTCGATGATCCTGTGGGGGCCGCCGGGCGTGGGCAAGACCACGCTGGCGCGGTTGATGGCGTCCGCGTTCGACGCCGAGTTCGTCCCGCTGTCGGCAGTGCTGTCCGGCGTGAAGGACATCCGCGAGGCCATCGCGCAGGCCGAGCAGACCTTGCAGCAGAGCGGCCGTCACACCATCCTGTTCGTGGATGAAGTCCACCGTTTCAACAAGTCGCAGCAGGATGCCTTCCTGCCCTTCGTCGAGCAGGGGCTGGTCACCTTCATCGGTGCGACCACAGAGAACCCATCGTTCGAATTGAACAACGCCTTGCTGTCGAGGGCGCAGGTGTATGTGCTGCAATCCTTGTCCGAAACCGAGATGGGGCAATTGTTCGAGCGTGCGCAGCAGACGGCGTTGCAGGGCATTGCCTTCGATGCGGCGGC
>Ga0113563_10001187_pt1 | contig 14432 bp, 13 predicted proteins | sample Mud3Dept3metaG_FD_80117 | JGI IMG/M metagenome (GOLD analysis project Ga0113563, IMG submission 80117) | Freshwater wetland microbial communities from Ohio, USA, analyzing the effect of biotic and abiotic controls - Mud 3 Core 4 Depth 3... | ecosystem: Environmental > Aquatic > Freshwater >...
GGATACTTCCCGCTCCGCTTGGCCGCGCGCTCGTACACCTCGCACACGTGGATCGCCTGGGAGACGGCGAAGACCTCGGTGGCGCAGATGGGAATGTTCCTCGCCACCAGCTCCTCGATCGCCGCGATCCCCGAGGCGATGACCGGAATCTTGGTCATGAAGTTCGGGCCGAGCTTCGTGCAGCGCAGGGTCATGTCCACGATGTGTTCGGCGTCGTCGTCACACCGCGGGTCGTCCTGGATGGTCACGAAGCCCATGGTCCCCCCGCTCTGCTCGTACAGGGGCCGGAACATCTCCAGGATGCGGGCCGAGGCGCGGTGGTAGACCTGTTCGGCGGCCGCGTCGTTGTCCTTGATCTGCGTCACCGTCTGGGCGATGAGCCCGCGAATGTGCTCCCGTTCGGTCTGCAGCAGCTTGGAGCAGAACGAGGGGTTCGTCGTACAGCTGACGGCTCCCGCGGCGAGCGCCCGTCGGGTGTCGTCCGTCGTGGGGTTGTTGATCCACATCCGGGTGGGCGTTTCCGCGTGCACGCGATGGAAGTATTGGAGCGACATCGCTGACCTCCTTTACGCTACCGAGGCTCCGCCTCGGGTCGACGCGGTGTCCGGCGGCACCAAAGGGCTCCCGTCATGAGAAATCCGGCTCCCGGAAGGCGGCGGCAAGGTCGAGGGTGTCATCGAGCCTCGTCTGCCTCATCTTTTCGTCCGTTGCCACGAGCACCGCGCAGCCGGCTCGGTTGCCGATGCGCGTGCGGATCATGGTGTGCTTGACGATGACCGCGGGAGGAGGCGTTTGAATGGAATGTGACTTCCGGTGGGTCATGCACGGCCCCGCGCAGTGAACCCAACGAGAGGGCGTCCCGTCGTCGGAGATTGGAGCCTTGTACCACAGACCACACCCTGAAGCAAACTGGCGTCGGGTCTTGTGGGGCGTACCGGACATGTCGCGAACGACCGAACCAGCGCGCCTCAGGCGTCTTCCACTTCCAGGTACAGCATGGCGTGATCCGAGTGGTCGCGAATCCACTGATCTTGCTCCGCGGGCGTCGGGAGGGCCGGCCAGCCGCGCACGTCGACCTCGTTGTTTCCAAACAGGCGAAAAGGGATGTGGTTTGCGGCCACGACATGATCCAGATTGCTGGGGGGCATGGTGGACGCGCTCCCGTTCCACCACGTGTGGGGCGCGCTCTTCTTGAGGATGCGCATCTTCGACCGCGCGGCTTCCTTGCCGAGCTTGGCGAGTTCGTCGGCCGGCGCGATGCTGCGCGTCGGCACGTGGCGGTAACGCATTCCCATCGTGTTGAGGTCACCCAGAAAAAGGTAGTTCGCCAAGCCGCTCCCCCCGGCGGCGCGATCGAGCGTCGCGCGGAACTCGCAGGCGCGGATGAGCATATCGTCGCGGAGGCCCAAACCGCGCGGATCGTTGCCGCTGGCGGTGTGCAGGAAGAGTATGGTGTAGTGCCGGCCCGCGATGGTCAGGGTCAGGAGCGCGCCGGGACGCATCAGCGACGCACCGGACCTGAACTCCAGCTTTTGCGTGAAGAATGCGGTCAAGCCGCAGCGCACTCCCAGCAGGATCTCCTGCACTTGCGGCCCCTCGGTGATGTGGAACGTGTAGCCGGGCATGGCGCTCGTCAGCGCGCCGAAGACCTCTTTTCCCTCCACCTCGTAGAGGGCGAAGACGTCGGGGTCCTGCGCTTGCAGGGCCGTCATGACGCGGCCGACACGGGCGTCGTCCCGCTTGAAGTGCTCCACGTTCCATGACAGCAGCGAGAATGTCTTCGGCATACGATCGTCTCCTCCGCAGGGTGCGCCTCCCAACGACACGGGCATCAGCCTGCGCGATCTCGATGTCAGCGACACTCCGCGCGCGCACCTCGGCGCGTGTCGGTTTCGCCGTCGTTCCTCGGCCTCTCGATCCCGCTGCCCGCACTCATCCGCGCCACTCGAAGAGCTTTCGTTCCTTCACCATGTGCACCACGGGCGTCGGCACCATGCCTTCCCACTGCGAATCCCCGCTCCGGATGCACGCCAGGACGTCCCGGGCATGGATCCCTTGATACTCGCGGTGATACCCTTGGATGTCCACGATGTGACCGTTCCGCAACAAGTGCGCGTAGAGATGCCGGAGGTGCGGGGCCACCTCGAGCGTCTCCGCCGTGACAAACCGGGCTTGACCGTCTTCGCTCACGGGGTAGATGTACAACTTCAGATCGTTCTTGAACATTCGGCCGAAAGCTTCCAGGATTCCGCCATCCAGATCCGTGTAGTATTTCTCGTCGAACATCTCGCGCAAGCGCCGCAGACCCATGGCAATCGCGACCTGCTGCTTGGTCTGGCGCACCAGGTAGGCGGCGAGCCGAAAATAGCGGGCGTAGTTGGAGACGAGCACCGTGAGCCCCAGAGCGCACAACGTGTCGGCCCGGTCCAGGAAATCCCGCGGGTGAATCACGTCCTGCTCGGCGAGATGCCGAAGCGTCATCTCCGTCAGCACGACCGCCGTGCCCGCCTGATTCTGGTGTTCGCGCGCGAACTGCTCACGCGCGGACTCGATCAGGTCGAGCGTCGCGTTCGTGATGGGCCGGAAACTCCCGCGCACCACCAGAATCGGCTTCTTGTACAGGACCTCGGCGGCCTCGACCACCTCGCCGTCGGCCGTGAACATGGCGGCCTCGGTGAGGCCCTGCTGCACCAGTTGCAGGCTCATCACCCGGTTGTCCACGCCCGCGAACGCCGGGCCGTCGAACTTGATCATGTCGACCTCGATCCGGTCGGTCGTCAGGTTGTCCATGAAGGCCGCGATGACCTTCACGGGGTCGGCGTGGAGGTAGAGCGCGGCGTGGATCAGGTTGACGCCGATGATGCCCAGCGCTTCCTGCTGCGATACGTTCTCGCGGTCCAGCATGCGGACGTGGATGATGATCTGCGACGGCGGCGTCCTGGGCGCCGTCTGAAAGCGGATCCCCATCCAGCCGTGCGTCTCCTCGCGGCGCGTAAAGCTTCGCGCCGTCACGGTGTCGGCAAAGACGAAAAATTTGACGCGCTCGCCGCGCGTGGCCTCCAGCCGTTCCAGCAGGAGGCCGTATTCGTGATGCAGCATCTTGACCAGCCGCTGGCGGCTCACGTACCGCTCCGTCGGCCCGTAGATCGCATCGCTGACCGTCGCGTCGTAGGCCGACATGGTCGTGGCAATGGTGCCCGACGCAGCCCCCACCCGGAAGAACCAGCGGGCCACCTCCTGGCCGGCGCCGATCTCCGCGAACGTCCCGTAGTGTGACGCGTCCAGATTGATCTCGAGGGCCTTTTGGTGCGTGTCCATGGCGTCCCGCTCCGCTTTCAATCCCGACCGACCCGCCCCGCGCCCGTGCACGCGTCCGTCGCCGGCCCGACCCCGTCGCGCCGGCAGCGGGCCGTGGCAGGGCGTGGGGTCCGATGCGGAACCATCGGGGGGATGCGCTGCGCGTATCATGCCACGGCAGGTGGCATTTGGATAGCGTCCAGTACGCCGGACGATCGGACCTCCCGTTCGGCGCATCCCACGGGGTCCCTCCGCTCCCCGCTCAGCCGTGCTTCCCTCGACATCCCGGCGGCAGCTACGGGCGCGGTCCAGGAATGGCGCGCGTTTCGACTTGCAATCGCGGCGCGCTTGGGTACAGTGTACCTCGGCGTCGCGCCGTGACCGGCGTGCGGCGGCGCGCCCGCGCAGCGTGCCGGGCAGGCGTGGGTCGGATTGAGCGGGGGTGGGTCGCGTGGGAGTCACCGGCAGGACCGTGGTAGTCCTCGGCGCGGGGTTCACGCGCGCCTTTCTGCCCCGCGCCCCCCTCCTGACGGACGACTACGGCGCGGCCGACCTGGCGCGGCGCCTCCAGGGCTATCCGCACGCGCGCCGCATCCTGCTGCAGGAGCTGGCGAGGAACGGGGACGGCAGGCTGAATATCGAGCGACTGCTGACGCGCCTCGAGGGGGGCATGCCGTACGATCCGGACTGCGACGCGACGGCGGAGGTCGGGTTGCTGGCCGCCGAGCTGATGCAGGCACTCGTTCGAAGGATCGAGGGCGCAAAGAGCGGGACGCTGCACCGCGAGGAACTGCTGTCGTTCGCGCAGCGCTGTCTGCGGGACGGGATCACCTGCGTCACGTTCAATTACGACGATATCCTGGATCGAGCGCTCTACGACGCGGCCCGTGACCCGAGCGCCACGGAAGAGAGCCGCTGGCACCCCGATACGGGCTACGGGTTCGTCTGTCCCTCCTCGGCGACGTGCGTCCACGCGGGCGCGGTCCGCACCACGCCGACCCCGCTGCTCCTCCTGAAGCTCCATGGCTCGCTGAACTGGCGGCTGAAACTCGGCGCGCAGCCGTCCTCCGCCATGGACGCCTTGGTGCATCACGAGGATTGGTCCGGTGATCCGCCGCGTCCGGGCGGCGCCGGACAGGAGCACGTCGAGCGCCACCTGGCGCCGGGCCGTTTCATCGTGCCTCCGCTGCTCGCAAAGACGGCCGTCGCCGAGCGGCCGGTTCTCGGGCGCCTCTGGACCCTCGCCTACCAGGCGCTGGGGCAGGCCGAGCGCGTGATCTTTCTCGGTTACTCGCTCCCGCCGGCGGACATCGCGGCAGCCTCCCTGTTCCGAGAGGCATGCGGGGATCTGCGGCCGGCCCGGCTGCAGGTGGTCAACCTGGCGTCATCCGAGGAGCTGCGGCGCGAGGTCCGCGCGGCCTACCGCCAGGTGTTCCCCGACCTGCCGGACGCACAGTTCGTCTTCCAGGACGCCCGAGACTGGGCGCGGGCCTGGCGCGGGCACGCGGCGGGTGGGCTCGCGTAGTGGAGGGCGAGCAGCGCGGCGAGGGCGAGAGCTACATCCGCGCACAAATCATGCGGCACTGCCCTCCAAACCACTTCCGCGCGATGAGCCGGTCGTCGGTGATCTGAAGGCCTTCAGAACGCAGCAGCGAGAGGAAGTCCTGTTCGTAGATCGCGCGGCCAAAATCCACGGTCGTGACGTACTTGAGCCGCGGCTTCACGAAGTCGAGGAGGCGGGACCCTTTCCGGAACATGGTCTGGACGAAGACCACCCGGCCGCCCGGCGCCAGCCATGGGCGGATTCGCCGCAGAACCAAGCCGGGATCCTTGAGCAGCATGAAGCTCATGCTGAACAGGATGCAGTCGAAGCACCCTGCCGCGGGCGGCGCGTACTCTTCCACCGGCGTCAACTCCGTGCGGATGTGCTCGTGCAGCGCATAGGCACCGATGAGTCGGTTGCATTGCGCCAGGTAGTCCCGGTTGACATCCAGCCCCGTGATGGACAATCGTTTCGATCGTATCAACGCGTGATATGTCTTGATCATCTCTCCGTTGCCGATACCGACATCCAGGACTTTGGCGGCGGGCGGGAAGACCGGGAGACAGCTCCCGTAACACCCGTCCGTGACCTCCGACACGATCAGGCTGTACAACCGGCTCGTGAGTGTCATGGTCTCCCCGCATCGGCGGATTTCGCGTTGGCCGGCCAGTTGTATATCAGAACCGAGCCTCCGCCGCAACACGGCGCCGGCGCGTCGCTGCGGGCTGTCGGCGCGCGACGAGGCGTGGTATACTTCCCGCCGCTGATCACTCCGCTCCGGAGCGTCCCGGACCCAACAAAGGAGTCTCGTATGTGGAAGGGACTGGCCCTGCACACCTGGACGCTGGACACGACGCCGCTGGCTGAGGTTTTGCGCATCGCGCGCACCACGGGTTGGGACGCCATCGAACTGCGGCGTCTGGACTTCAAGCGCGCCGCGGAGCGTGGCCAATCGGCCGGCGACGTGTTGGATCTCGTCAGGCGAAGCGAACTGCCCGTGGCATGTGTCGGGGTGGAGGTGGGCTGGATGTTCGCCGAGAGCGCGGAGCGCCGCAGACTCCTGGACGCCTTCGACGAATCCTGCCGGTGGGCCGCCGCGCTGGGCTGTGCGACCGTCATGAGCCCCGTGGACCGCGATCCGGGTCCCGTGGAGCGCGCCGTCCGCAGTGTGCGCGAGGTCGGCGACATCGCCGCGCGGCACGCCGTCCGCCTGGCGCTGGAGTTCAACTCGCAGGCACCGCAGTTCAACACGCTGGCGGCGGCGCGGGAGGTCCTGGCGCAGGCCGCGCACCCCCATTGCGGAGTGCTGCTGGACACCTATCATTTCGGCCGAAGCGGCGGCGACCCCGGGGACCTGGATCGACTGTCGCCGGACGAGATCGTCTACATTCAGTTCAGCGACGTCCCGAGAGCGGGCCTGGAGCCCGGCAAGGCCCTGGACCGTCTGCCCCCGGGGCAGGGCTCTGTGCCGTTTCGCGCGATCTTCCGCCGGCCGCCCGTCGCAGCGTACGCGGGCTACCTCTCCTACGAGGCGCCCAATCCCGCAGCGTGGGCCTGCGATCCGGAAACCGCGGCGCGCGAGGCTCTGGCCGCGACGCGGGCAGCCTTGACGGACGTGCCGGCCGGCCGATAGCGGCCCGGCAGGAAATCGAGAGAGCCGCGTCGCGCGCAAACCATTCGGTCTGGGCCGGGTCACCCCTTGCCCGGGCCGTGGATGGTGACCCCTCCTGCCCCGTGGGCGTTTTGTGGCGGATTCTTTCGGTTCACGCAGGTGCCGGCTCGGCAGGGTCAAAGTCGATCTCGACCTTGGCCCCGTTGGGGTCGTGGAAGAAGAGCTGCCACGTGCTGGAGCCGGGGAGCCGCTGTAGTTCGTACCGAATCCCCCGCGCCTGAAGCGTGCCGACGGTCTCCGCGAGCCCCTGCCCCGTGAAGGCGTTGTGATCGATGACCCCCTTTACCAGCTCACGGCGCGAACGGCCTGCCATGATGTGCAGGATCGCGTGCTGCGCGCCCGGCGGGTAGAGCCACGCACCGGGAAAGCCGAAGGCCGGCCGCGGCCCGGGCTGGAGGTCCAGCAGCTCCCGGTAGAACGCGACGGTTCCGTCGAGGTCGTCCGTGAGGATGGTGAAGTGATTCATGCCCGAGACGGTCATCGTTGCCTCCTGTATCCTGCGATCCAGACCGGTGTGGCTGTCGTCGCTGCGAGGCGATGCCGGGGGTCACCGGCACGCGCACGATCGGCCCAAGGAGACCGCCCGAGGCGTTGGGACGCGCCCCGTCTCGGGGTCTCGGCCCATCGTCCCGAGAGAGTCTCTGTAGCCGATCACCCCGCAGAGTGCTGCCGTGGGTGCACTTTCACCTGCGGGTTGATGAGGTCCCGCGTCTCCGGCCACTGCCCGACCAGGGCAGCGGCGATGTTGCGCGACGTGCGGTGGCGCACGGCGATCTGGCTCGAGTCGGACATGCCGGCCGTGTGGGGCGTCAGGACGACGTTCTCCATGCGGGCGAGCGGACTGTCCGCTTCGAGAGGTTCCCGCTCGAAAACGTCCAGGCCGGCCCCTGCGATGGTTCCGTTTCGGAGGGCGGAGATCAGCGCCTCCTGGTCGATGACGGCGCCCCGCGCGGTGTTGACGATGTAGGCAGTCCGCTTCATGAGCGCGAACTCCCGTGCGCCCAGCAGGTGGACCGTCTGCGTGGTGAGCGGCGCATGCACGGACACGATGTCCGACCGCGTGAGGAGTTCATCCAGCTCCACCAATGTCACCCCGTACTGGTTTGCCACCGCCGGTGCGACGAACGGATCGTGGGCGAGGAGAGAAAACCCGAAGGGCTTCGCTCGCGCAGCCACTTCCCGGCCGATCTCCCCGAAGGCGATCAAGCCGAGGGTCATCTCGTAAGGCGCCGGCATGGGTGACGCGAGGCCTCGCTCGTAGACCCCGCGCCGGATGGCGGCATGCAGCACCGGCGCCTTGCGCGCCAGGGCCAGCGCCATCATGAGGGTGTGATCGGCGACCTCGCGGGCGCAGAACCCGGGCGCGCTGAACACGGCAATCCCGCGCGCCGTGGCTGCCTCGACGTCCACGACGTCGTACCCGATGCCCGGCCGGCCGATCACGCGAAGCTTGGGCAGTCGGTCCATGATCTCGGCCGTGACCATGGCCGAGGTCACCATGACGGCGTCGGCGTCGTGCGCCATCCGCTCGACCACGTCCGGCGTATGCTTGGCCCGGGCGACGTACGCCAGGCTGATCCGACTGAGGGCCGCTGCCGGCAACCCCAGACTCGCGTTCGCGGGGTCGATCTCCCGCGACTCGCCCAGACGGGCCCAGCCGACCAGCGCTTCTCCGCCGATCTTCACCATCTCCTCGTGTTCGATCGCCGGGAGAAACCACGCCGGACGATCCAGCAGCACTAACGTGTGTCTCCCCACGCTCATCCTCCTCAATCCTCGCGCCCTGCCACCTCCCCACGCGATTCCTGATCTGCCCGCATCCGCCCTGATGAGCTAACGAGCATTGGCGAACGCATCTCAAACCGCCAGAGCGCTCCGGCCAACCGCCGGAGTCCCGATCAGGCACGGACGCTGCCGCTCGCCGTGGGCGGGGCGAGCGGCAGCGAGCCGCCGATGATCATCACGGACGCGCGTCGCCGCGGGCGCGACGCAGCGCATCGGCGTAGCCGTCGGGCAGGTCGACCGCGGTTCCCGCCGGCGACCACCAGCGTGGGGCCTCCGTGTAGATCCAGACGTACTCGTCGGCGATCGCCAGTGCCGCGCGGACACTCGTCTCGAACGCCCCAGGCGTGTAGTAGTTCGCGCTTCCATCCACACCATTCCAGCGTCGCCCGTCCGGGTCGTAATCCAGGAAGAGACCGAAGCTCACCGAGAGAAGGCGACGATACCGCCCCGGGTCGGCGACGATGGACAGGAGGTCTTGCGTGAGCATGCGGTAGGCGGCGGCGAACCTCGCGGTGTCCTTGTTGTGAAAATAGGCCGGCTCGTACCCGTCCACGAGCCTGGCGTGGCGGCTCGCGGCGTCCACCATGCCGTCCAGAAAAGGGACCAGCAGGCCGTACTCGCACGCCGCCAGCGAGGGCGCGCCGTTTCGCATTTCCAGCCACGGCACGCCGTATCCAAACGTGAGGAAGAGCGTCGGATCGGGATAGCCGGCCTGAAAGGCCTCCATGACCTCTCGGCCGCGCCGGCGCACCTGCGCGGCGTAGGCGTTCCACGGTTTGGCGCCGCTGTCGCGCTGCCGTCGGTAGTCGAACAGCGGCGCGTGATACTGCTCGGTGTCGAACAGGATGCCCGCAGCTCCTCCCGTGCGGGCGACGTGCGCAGCCAGCCGCGCATTCGTGAGGATCGCCGAGAAGTCATCGAACCAGTCCACATCGCCGGGGCTGGTGTTGACCCGAAGGAAATTGTGCGCGAAGCGCCGAAACCGCGTGGCCGTGAGGTCGGCCAGCGCCGGCGCGAGCTCGGCCTCGGTGAACGCGCGGCGCCCCCAGGCTTCCCAGAGAAAGTTTCCGGGTTTCCCGGCGGGCCCGGTGCCGGTGACGTGAAACACCACCCCGTCAAAGGGCGTCTGCTCCATCTGATCGATGTGCCGCCGCATGAAGCCGGTGTCCGGCTCGTCCCAGCCGAACTCGATCAGCTTCTTCGCCGGGGCGCCCGCCGGCGGTGCGATCGTGGTGCAGCCGAAAAGTGTTCCGCCGATCCCGAGCCCCAGGAGGAGCATCTCCCGTCGGGTCATCGTCCGTGCCCGCATCCTACCAGGTTGCTGCGAAGCTCGTATGTGCTACGCACCTCCGGCCCCGCGAGACGAGACCCCCGCATCGAGGAGCGGCCGCAGCCACGCGGTGAATTCCATGGGCAAGACAATCTTGGTGGCCGGGCCGGCCCCCAAGGACTTCAAGGCGTCCAGGTACTGCAACCCCATGGTCTTGGCGTCGACGGTGCTGGCCACCTCGAAGACCTTCCGCAGGGCCAAGGCGAATCCCTCGGCCCTCAGGATGGCCGCCTGCTTGTCGCCTTCGGCCTTGAGGATGGCGGCCTGCTTGTCGCCTTCGGCGACCTTGATCGCCGCCTCGCGTTGCCCGTCCGCCTCGGTCACCATGGCGCGCCGGCTGCGCTCGGCCGCCATCTGCTTGTTCATGGCTTCCTGGACGTCCCTGGGCGGAACGATTTCCCGGATTTCCACCGTCGTGACCTTCACGCCCCAGCGCTCCGTAACCTCATCCAGCTTGGTTCGCAGTATCTCGTTGATCTGGTCCCGCTTGGCCAGGACGTCATCGAGGGGGATGTCGCCCACCACCGCCCGCAGCGTGGTGGTCGCGATCCCCTGAGATGCACCGGCGAAATCCTGCACCTTGATGACGCTCAGGCAAGGATCCATGACGCGCCAGTAGACCAGGAAGTCAATCGATATGGGGGCGTTGTCCCTGGTGATGCACGTCTGGTGGGGAATCTGCAAAAAGAGCTCCCGCAGGTCCACCCGCACCGGTCGGTCCATGATGGGAATGAGGAGGACCAAGCCGGGACCTTTGGCGCCGATACAGCGCCCCAGCCGGAAAATCACCAGCCGCTGGTATTCGGGAACGATCCGGATGGCGCTGGTCAGGAAGAGCACCACGAGGACGAGGAGGATGGCGAGCAGAACGATGGATATCTCCATGCGCGGACCTCCTCAGCTACGCGGAAGGCAGGAGCACCACTCCACGAGTAAAACGGCATCGTCGGGGAAACGGAACGTGTCTGAGATGCGGCGGCCCACACGTCCCTTCGTGCGATGGACGCCGTGGGGGAACGCGCCGGATTGCGGCGCACGCCGGGGCAGACGCCGCCACGTCGGCGCCTGGCGATGCTCCGCCGCGCCGGTCGCGCACGCACCGATGCGGACCCGTTGCGCCGCGTGAGACAGGTTGCGCTACGCCGGCTTCTTCGCCTCCACGGCCGCGCGGGCTTTTTCGAGATCGTCGGCGGCCACCACCAACTTGGAGGAGGTGGCCAGGTAGGCGATGTGGAGATTCACCCCGGCGTTCGCCAATCGGCGCGCCACGTTGCCGAGGACGCCGGGCCGGTCTTCCACCTCCAGCACCACGACGTCCGTTTCCTTGGCGACGTCGATGTGATTCGCCTCAAGGGCGCGGCGAGCCTTGGCCGCATCCGCAACCAAGATGTGGATGACCCCCTTCCCTTGAACCGTCACACCGCAGATGCCGTCGATGTTCACGCCCGCCTTGCCCAGCGCCTCGCCCACCTTCGCGAGTGATCCCGGATGGTCTCCCAGGTGTATGGTGAGATCTTTTGCCATGGCGTTCCTCCTTCAGGTTTCAGGGCCGGATGCCGTCACGCGGATGGAACGCCTTTAGGCTAGCGCAAGTGGGCGTCGGCGTCCAGCCCCACAACGTTCCCGCCTGTCTGTCCGGGCCGCGTTGCTTCCCTGCGCGTCGGCGTCGGTGCCCGTCCGCCGGGGGGCGGTTCCCGGTTGACAGGAGCAGAGGAAAGAGTCACCTTATTGGGCAGGACGACGCGGCCTGGCCCAACAGGTTGCCGAAAAACTCGTTTCTGCCCAGGCTGCTCAGAAGGGTCCAGATGCAAGGCGCCGCACCCATCTTCGATGGGTTCCCGGCGCGGGCGGTACCCGTCCGGAGGACGGGTCCCAGCAGATGGGTCTTTTCAGCAGCCTGTTGGTTGGGCATGTGTCGGGTCAGAGTCACGCGACCCCGAGTGTGCGCTGCCGCGGGCAGGGCCGATCGCTTCGCGAGGAGAAGTGGAATGTCGATCATTGCCATTTCCCGAGGGACATTCAGCGGCGGGGAGGCACTGGCTAAGCGGGTGGCGGAGCGGCTCCAGTACAGGTGCCTCTCCCGGGAAAGGAACCTCGAAAGCGCGGCACAACGCTACATGGTCCCGGCGGAAGAACTCACGGCGGCCATGCAGAAGCGACCCACGTTCTGGGAACGGATGGTCGGCGAGCGTGCCGCGTACCTCGCTTTCGTGCGGGCAGCCCTGTGCGAGGAGGCCCGGGGCGGAAGGCTCGTGTATCACGGCTACCTCGGACAGTTTCTGCTGCCGGGCATTTCGCATGTCATCAGCGTGCGGGCAATTGCGGATGCGGACTTCCGCATCCGGGCGGCGCAACAGCAGCAGGACCTGGCTCGAGAGGACGCCCTCGCGTACATCGAGAAGGCGGATAAGGAGCGGCGGGATTGGACCCGGTTCCTGTTCGAGGTGGACTGGGAAGACGCACACCTCTATGACCTCGTCCTGAACCTCAGCCGGATGAGCCTGAATGCGGCGTGCGAGACGGTGGTCCAATTGACCGAGCAGGACGAGTTCAAGCCGAACCCCGCCTCTCTCAAGGCGATGGAAGATCTCACGCTTCACAGCCAGGTGGCGGCGGCGCTCGCCATGGACTTCCGCACCCGAGGCGCGGAGCTGAGAGTCACCGCGGACGACGGCATCGTGACCGTCACCGGCAGGTCCCGCTGGCCGGAGGTCGCGGACGCTGTTCCCGTGGTGGTTCGCCGAGTCGCGGGTGTGAAGGCAGTGAAGTGCGAGATCACCGGCATCTCCCCTCCTTCCCCCCTGACCTGGTACTAGACCGGGAACGCGCCTGAAGACAGTTGGGGGTCCGGAAGGACTTCATCCGGACCCCCGTGCAGCCATCCGCCATCGCGCCGGCTGCGATTCATTGGGCGCTGGCGTCACGCGCACCGCAGCCGATTGTGCCCGGCCTCCGACCGACCGCCTCCGGCGTCAGTCGGCCGCGGCAACCGCGACCTGGCCGGCCGCTTCGCGCTTCCACAGCAGCAGCTTGGCCAGCCCGCAGACGCAGATGACGAAAAACAGCTCGGTGGCGTACGCGACCCAGGTGGGCGGCTGGAGCAACGTCTGGACCAGAGGGTCGGTGATCAGCATCTCTCCGCCGACGCGCCCGAGGATCGCGGCGCCGATCCACAGGATGATCGGGTAGCGGTCCATCAGCTTGGACAGCATGTTGCTCATGAAGACGACGAACGGAATGGAGAGGCCCAGGCCAAAGATCAGCAGGAACATGCTGCCGTGGCTGGCCGCACCCACCGCCAGCATGTTGTCGATCCCCATGCTGAGATCCGCCACGATGATCACCCAGAGCGCCTGCCAGAGGCCCGCTGCCTCCCGGTGCGCGTGGGATTCGTCATTGGCCCCCTGGGTGAGCAGTTTGACCGCGATCCAGATGACCGCTGCCCCGCCGATGAGTTTGACGTACGGCATGACTAGGAGCTGCGCAACCGCAAAGGTGCAGAGCACCCGGATCAGCACCGCGCCCCCGGCGCCCAGCGCAATACCCCAGGTGCGCTGCCGGCCCGGCAGGTTCTTGACGGCCATGGCGATCACCACGGCGTTGTCGCCGGCCAGCACCAAGTCGATGAGGACGATGCTCATTACCGCGGAGAAGAACGCCCAGTTCAGCTCGATCTGCCCGAGAAAACCCAACTCGATCATGACCCCTCCTTGTGATGAATGTGGTGTGAGTCCGTCGCGCACCGCGGACACCGCATAGCGGATCCCCCCTTGAGCGCCGCCAGAAAAACAAAAAACCCCTCGCAGCGCATGGCTACGAAGGGTCTTGATCCGGGGACCGAAGTCCCCCGCCGGGAGGCCGAGCTGCATGCGGCGCAGCTGTACTGACGACCTCGCCGGACCGTGGGGCGATCTACTCCCCCTTCAGTGGGCGGCAGTATATGGATGACGCCCCGGGCGTGTCAAGGACATTCGGACGAATCTCTGCCGTTGGGTCTCGGAGCGCGCATTCCCGGAATACGCAGCCCAAGCGGCTCGCATTGCGAATAGGCTTCCCCTGCGCGGCCTCGCTGCCAACCTCAGTTGGTCGCGCGTCCTGTACGTCTTGTGCCTCTTGCGGTTCCGAGTGGTCCGGATACGCTCGCAGAACATTCACACAATTGTCGAAGTCGCACAACGTAAGCACATAATATCATTGACATCACACACGAGAACGGCGGCCAACAGTGGCCGCCGTTCTCGTCAGGTTCATTTGCCCGTCGTTGCGCTCTACGTGTCCTGCCTCCACTGCTCGTTCGCCAATCGGATCGATAGCGCTACCGGTCAGGCGGCGCTGGCGACGGCACCACCTGCATCCACCCGCCGGGACATTCCTTGACGTACGGGTAGTACGCTCCCGCCTTCTGGCAGTAGTACCAGTAGTCCTGTGCCGGTGGCGCGGGCGCCTGCTGGATGTACGTCGTGGGTGCGGGCTGGACTACCATGGGCGGCGCCGCATAGTACGGGTAGTAGGACGCGCCCCACCAGCCGGGTCCCCACCAACCGGGTCCCCACCACCCCGGCCACCCCCACCATCCACCGCCTCCGCCAATGAAGACCCGCGTACCGCCGTACCATCTCCCGCCGTAATACCCGCCGCCGTGGTACCCGGCACTTCCCCCGCGGACCCAGGCGCTCCCCCGTGAGGCACCGCCGGTCCACCCGCTGCCCCCGCCGTGGTACCCGCCGCGAGGACTTCCCCCCGCAGCTTCGACGGGGATGGCGGAGCCAACCAAAAGCATCCCAGCCGCCACAAGCGCCCACATA
>Ga0113563_10001188_pt1 | contig 14431 bp, 12 predicted proteins | sample Mud3Dept3metaG_FD_80117 | JGI IMG/M metagenome (GOLD analysis project Ga0113563, IMG submission 80117) | Freshwater wetland microbial communities from Ohio, USA, analyzing the effect of biotic and abiotic controls - Mud 3 Core 4 Depth 3... | ecosystem: Environmental > Aquatic > Freshwater >...
GCCGTTTTCGAGCTATCGCGTCCTGAAATGGCCAAAGTTTACATGTCTATGTCTACCAAACGACGTTACGCACGGTTTTCGTTGTTGGTGCGTTGGAAAGGTAGTCCGTCGTAGTTTCTAAAACTGCTTTCACCTCTGACTTCTGACAGACATCTTCTGAGTTATTAACAAAAGCGTGGGGTACCCCTCAAAGCATGTAACTTTTTTATTACTACGCAAAAGTGGGTTAGCCTACGCAAAAACGAAAAGCTGCTTGCATCGTCTATAACTCGAGAACGGAACGTTCGTTGTCGATGAAATTTATTTTAATTTGTTCATCTTGAACCTCTCTAGTATCCCATTGACGAAAAAGAAGCATTTCTGAGTTCCATGACCTTCATTTTCAAGGTTAATTCTACATACGTTGCTCGCAGTATGGAAAAGCGGCAGCAACAGCAGCACGCCAGGGTACTTTTACTAGTAAAACAAAATGGCGGCCACGTGGCACGTGGTCCTGACTCACTGAGATATAGATAGAAACTGTATTGGCCAACATAATGAGCAGATAGTACCAGGGTTACAGATAGTACCAGACAGCTGCAGAACAAGCAAGGTATTGTATCGTCTATAACTCAAGAACAGAACGTTTGTTTTCGATGATCTTTTTTCATATTTGTTCATCTTGAACCCCTCTAGCATTTGGTCGACGAAAAAGAAGCATTTCTGAGTTCTCATGACCTTGATTTTTAAAGTCAATTATGGAAAAGCGTCATCGTCCATAACTGGAGAATGGAACGTTCGTTTTCAAACTTTTTTAATTTGTTCCACTTGCACCCCTCTGGTATTCTATTGACGAATAAGAAGCATTTCCGAGTTCCGCGACCTTCATTTTCAAGGTCAGTTGTCAGCGTCTGTAACTCGAGAACGAAACGTTCGTTTTCGATGAACTTTTTTTATTTGTTAATTTCAAACTCCTCTAGCATTTGGTAGACGAACAAGAAGCATTTCCCAGTTCTGCGACCTTGATTTTCTCGTGACTTCTACATAGACGTTTGTGGCAGTATGGAAAAGCATTAGATAGCAGTAGCAGGAGCGTAATATGGCCTGTTCAGAAAATGGTGCCTGAGTGCTGCACTCAGATTGACAATGGCCGCGTAACTTCGGGGAGCCCAGAGGGCTATCCAGGAATTCTAGTTTGTTTTGTGTTATAACAGCTCATTTACCATTTCAGCCTGGCCCATTGTAGCACTCTCAGCCATAATCCGGGCTGTGTTACGATATTTGGTTAAATAGCCCAAGAGCGGTCAAAGTGATGTTACTCAAGAATGGTGAGAGATATCGACATGCCATTGACTTTCTGCTGTGGGACAGATTGCTCCATCAGGTGCTTATTTCGCGTTGGTCACGTGACAAGATGGCGGATTGTAAACCGGAAGTACACTCTATCTATGGAATGGAATGAGATATCACCAAAATTCCAAGCGCTACCCCACCATTTTGACCATGACTGAATGACCAGTGACAATACCGACATTGCCCGACCCCAGCCTTCTGCACAATTCAAGATGGCGGACTGTAAACCGGAAGTACAAACGTACAGCTTTTGCAAAGAGCTGCTAGTCAAAATGCAGTCAGTTATGACAGTATGGGACTAGTTATGTGCATTATCAATAGCATAAGTTGCATAACATGAGTCATTTGCAGCCTAAGAGTCAATCAGTATCCACTATGACAGTAAGTTGCAATGCACTGAAGGCACAGCACCAGCATGGCAAAGCCGAAGTCACATTCTAACACTCCAAACTGACAATTCTGTTGATAAATGCCGTCAGATTAAGGTGTAAATGCTACCGTGACAGTTGTGTGATTGAGTCTTGTGTTATAACTATGACTTGGGGAAGGTGGTTTGAGGCTGAAGAAGGTGAGGACACCGGAACTATTTTACTGGTTTTTAACCAAAATGACGCCATGAATATAACTACTGATTGGCCAGAAAACGGTGGCATCACGACGTCATGTGTATTCCTACGCCGACAAACATTTTCTGACCAATCAACTGTTATGTTTACTACGCCATTTTTCAAATTTTGGACGTAAATTGTCGGTGTCCTCACCTCCTTGAGCTCAAACCACCTTGGACTTGGGTAGTAGATCTAGCTAATCTTTGAGCTGGCAAACTGATGTTAATTGGTATATTGATACTACGATTGTGACTGATGCTGACTGATACTACTGATGCAAACTGATACTGTGATACTGACTGGTACTAAGTACTGATGCTGACTGATATTATATACAGACTGATACTACTGATAGTGACTGCTACTATGATACTAGCCCTAACTACTGATACTGACAGATACAATTGGGGCTGTAATCGTGGACAGTTCTCATTATCGCGATATCGCGAGTGCAGCCGCGATATCGATATCATCGTAGCGGGCTCAAATAACATTATAAACATGTGCTTTTTGGTTGTGCATGTTGCTATCCATTATTTAGTAAGGGAGATTAGTCAGTGCTGCATTTTTGCTTAATAGAAATGTCGTAAACGGCAACAGATCTTTGCCTAAATTTGCCTAAAACTGATAAATCGGTTGCAGGTTGTAACTGTCTGTATATGGTTGTAGTACAAGGTAGATTGATATAATCTGAAACACCATCAGACGATCAGTGCATGTATGGTGTGTGGCATTGTGTGCCAGTATATTAGCCAACCACTCAACTTAGTGTCAGTTCCAGTCAACAGACTCAAGACTTGGTGCCTACGTCTGTTAGGCCTAAATTCTGTTCTGGTTCTGTGCTGCTGTGCCTGGCAGCATTAATGCTCATATAAGTGGGTCGCCACTCGCCAGGGCGCAATAAATGACAGCTAACAGTTTAAAGTTGATTGGCGTTACAAGGCATCATCTATCAACAGCAAAGTGGCCACATCATTCCACAAGTATGTTTCATGTTGGAATTAGACACAAATCGTTAGCTCTGCGAGCCTTTGAGAATACAAAATATGTGAAATTAATTCATGGCGACTGCGTGACATTGTCATTGTTACGCTTTCTGTGCAGCTGGATGAAAACAGACCAGACCAGGCATACTGGCCTATGAGCACTACAGGGCAACCTCGATAATATTAGACAAAAAGACGCTTCGCCAAGCACCTTGTCGGACTTCAAAAGTCACAGCGGCAGTGGTGGGGAAGTGGATGGAGGGACAGCGACTTACTAATTGCAGCAGCAGTTGGTATAAGAAGGGAGACGGGTTTGATGGGTATTGGGGCAGTGATTAGTGAGTGATTACGGGAATCCTCGATGCATGATGAACGTGTCACGGGCAGCAGACTGTGTCAAGTCGGACACTGTGTTCGCATGCGAGGCCCGTTCGAGCGCATCATCCAAGAATACAATGTTTGGTGAAGTAGTAAGTTGTTGACAGTGCGTTGTTTGCAGCTAAATGACGACTAATTACCGTCTTTCACACCAGGGGGCCGTCCATAAAGTATGTCACGCTGGAGGGGGTCAGGATTTTGTGACAGTTCGTGACAGGGGTGGGGGTAAGAGCGAGCGTGACGTCACGCTTGATAATATATTTTGTTCAGTGAAATACTGTGAAATTCCAAAATAGTACTTAACATTTTAATTCCTGGTGCTTCTAAGCGGGTTTAACAATTATTGCCCTGGTAGCAGTCACAATGACTTTGTTGACAAACATTTGAATATTTGCTTTAATTGTTTATTACAAATGATGATGGAAATTCTAGTAGATTCAGTGTACTGTTGCTAATGGATGAATTCGGGTAACGGGTAATAGGGGGAGAGGGGTGTCTAAAAATTTGTGACAGTGACAGGGGGAGGGTGATCAAAAATTCCCGAAAATAGCGTGACATACTTTATGGACGGCGCCTCAGCGCAATTCGACATTCATTGACGAGTTCACGGCGCTAACAGTGCTCGGCTTCTGGTGATTTACTAATTGCAGCAGCAGTTAAGTTGCGGCTACATCTACAATAAAACTAAAATAAAACCAAAAACACAAAAGTGTTTTATTGCAGCGGTTGCTACAACTAAGATAAAACCCTGCAACAAAAAGCTAAAACTGTTGTGCAGCTGTTTTAGGCTCATTTGCACAATCAGCGACATGCTCGTATTTATTCAAATTAAAAAGTTGTTGCAGCCAATCACGCGACGCCAGTCACATTACGCATATTCATGAACCATGACGTCATTGTGAAAAGGTGGTAACTACGAAATCGAAACATTGTGGTAGGCTATGAAGAACGTACAGTGCCTGAACGTGCAATAGCCTAATCATTCATTGTTATATAGTCTAAGCATTTGTCTGTACGCAGCCACAAAATAACCCTTTCAGCACAAATATTATTGACATACTGCATTACATTACTCTATGCTTGGTTTGGCGTCAGGAAGAGCATCTGGCCAGTAAAAACAAATCGTTCCAAAACTTCATTGAGTCGTAACACTCGACAGACCAGTAAAACGCCTAATTGAGAAATCATTTAACCCAAGCCGAGCTTGGAACACCGTTTAGCGCCAGTGTTCCATGCTCAGCCTGGGTTAGACGGCGCTAAATTAATTTGGTATAAATTATTATTATTAAATCATATTTATAACGCGCCTATTTGTGTTACACCTCTAGGCATCAAAAAGCTTATATAAAATATTCGTCGAGTAACTGTTACCAATGCCGAGGTCCATGTTTTAATTTTGCGACATAATAATATTTTTTTAACTAGACGGCACAACATACATTTTAGTATGATTTTACAGATTTACTTTGACATTAAATAACAAAATAAATTGAAATTCATTCGCAAAGCTTCGTTTACAAGGTCTGCCGCAACACAATGCGATATATTGGAAGAAACCTTTTAAAAATAAATCTTCTATCATTTGCTGCTCTAATTTTGTTTTTTGAATTGGTGTCGACTGTCAAAGTTGCTGTCCTCCACCACCATATGTCTGGTGTAAAATAAATAAATAAATCCGGATTGGATCATAATCAGCATGTATGATTGACAGTTATACCATGCCCACTGTTGCAAGTTTTATTGCAGATGCAATAAAACTGTTTTAGCGACCATCAGCTAAAATAAAACTAAAAAAAATTTGCTTTATTTTTGTTTTATTGCAGTTTTATTTCAGTTGCAGCCTCAGCTTTAGCAATCTGCTCTCATGTCAATTTCCATCATCTAATCTGCGTCTTGCAATAATTACCGCGCAGCAATATCATCTGTTAAACACTTGCGTTCTAGCCAATATCGTCAAACTCCGTCTGGGTGGTCCACCCAGACATATTTCACCGGTACCTTGCATTATTAAACTAATAACCAATCCAGAATGCTGCTGCTCATAAACGGGGTTGAAGCTGAAATGTCAAGTTCCATTTGCCCCAAATGACACCAAACACATTTGTTTGACAGTATGACAGCATGATGATGATAAGCATATGCTTATCATCAACATGCTCTCATACTGACAGTATAACAAACTTATGTTTCAAATTTGATCAAGATCAGCCAAGTTGTTTTTCTTCAAAATCTATGACAAATAATGGACAACATAGGGAAAGCTGATGGAATTATCGCATTTGATTCTTGTTCTGTGTTGAAGTGGAAATGACAGCAAATTTGCTGGACTTGGCATTTGCATCAAACTTGTGTCAACTGTGCATTGCTTCCGCCTGCCTCTGTCTGTCGCTTTCTATGTCACTGTATACCGCTTTGCTGTTGTATGCTTCAGATGCTTCACGACCAGTTACACCTTTTGACATTATTATTTATCAGTATCAGTATCGAAGTATCAGTATCAGAATTGGTATCAGTATTGGTATCAGTATTGTAGTGTCAGTATCAGTAGCATAGTATCGGTGGCAGTTTCAGTATAGTATAAAGATGTGAAAAAATGACGTTTTGAGGTTTTTGGACTCTAAAAATGGCATCACAAGCTGCTGCAAACAAGACATCTTTACCATGTTGTCACTGCCACTGCTGTGTGCACTTTGATCAGCTCTGCCAGAATATGTCAGATATATCCTATAGTGTCTTGAAATTCAGTCACTTTGGCCATTTATCCCCCATCCACGGCTAAAAATGTCATAAATTGACATTTTGAGGTTTTTAGAATCTAAAATGTCATTACCAACTGCTTCAAACGAGATATCTTAACCATTTTATCACAGTGCTGTTTGATCAGCTGTACCAGAACCTGTCATCTTAAGTTTCAAGACAGACCATTTGTTAGGAAGGCTGCGGGTGTACACTGTTTGAAAATGCGGCCTAGAGCCATTGATTTAGTCACTGAAATTTAATTTAAGTCTCATCTGCAGCCTAGTTACTTCCGGTTGACGGCCGCCATTTTGAATATCCGGCCAAATATTCGTTATTAAGGTTGGGAGTATACAGCATTGTAAAGGACAGCCCGAAAACATCGGTTAAGCCAGGAGAATTTCTGTTCTGTCACATCTAGAGCCCGAGCTATTAGTAGTTCAGGTTTGATGGACGCCATGTTGAATTTCCGAACGAACAAATTGCTGGGAAGGTTGGGAATATACACCCATAGGCAGATCCAGAGGGGGCACGTGCCCCCCACCCCCTATCAAACTTTAATAGTCAATATTTGACAGTGAAAGTTTAGCAGTTAGCATTTGACAGTCAATATTTGAGTCATTTTTGACAATTTTAGACTGGCAATTTTCAGTGATTTACTACAATCAGTAATCTGCGTGACAGTCTCATTTGAAAAGTAGAAAGTGCAAGTAAATGCTAATGTTAATTAAAATTAATTAAAAGTTAATCAGTTTCCAATCTAATACTTTGATGTTTGCAATAAACTGTCAGCTATATTCATTTAAAACTGAATTGTTTAGCCTACAAAACTGATTTCAGCATCGTTTGACTATGCAAGCTAACGTATTAGTTCATAAACTCATACTGCATGTGTATGGATGGGCTAGCCAGTTGTAAGGTTAACATAAAGCGACGTTGGTGTAACCGGTTTTAATCGATTGATCACAACATATGTCACTGTGGACAATAGCACGAAGAATGTGGGTCTCATCGACAAACCACTGGCTTGTCCCAATTAATAACTGAAAGTTATTCATCAACATTTAGATTTTTTAATAATCACAAACAGGAATTCATTGAAAAATTTCCATGGAAAACATACGTTTAATTTCGACTGAAGAATGCAGTAGTATTGCAATTATCAGATAGACAGAACTACGCAGTAGGTTCAGCGTTGCATAATGGTTACAGTGTCAGTTGGCAGTGTCTAGTTGTTTTTTTTACACTGAGCTCAAATAAGCCTGCAAAGTGACCAAAAAGCCACTTGCAGATCTGTCAAAATCGTTCACTGTTGGAAAGCCCACAAGATTTTAGGACCATAATCTGAAACTTTCTCAGCACTTATTGTGTTGGAAAATAACAAATGGTTTTTGCAAGCTTTTAGACACACTTTGCCTATTGCTATGAGCAGAGTTAGTGTGTAAGTTAGTATGTGACGAAAATAGCCCAAGAATGATGCGACTGATTTGGATAACTTTTTTGTTTTGTTCATCTCGATGGGGTGTACCTTCAGAGACCAAATGCTGTGCAAATATTAACTGACCTTCATGGTCAATTTCAAGGTCAAGGGTTATGGACAAAACTTCAACAGCATCTAGCAGCCAAATGGTTTTTATGCTGAGATATTGGGAAAGTGTATACTGCATATCAAATGCACCAATCAGATTTGAATTTTGTCCTAGCGAGCTGGCTCTTACTGCAGCATCAGTCTGAAGCCGAACATTGCAGTGTCAGTGGGTGGAGTTGATGATATGAGGCGTTATGTCAGTGTCAGTTGAACCACACAGCAGAGTACACTACTGACAGGTTCCACCCCTGACACAGACTCACTCCAGGACCTTCAATGGCTGCTGTGTGTTGACATTTCAGCTGAGTCCAGTTCTGACATGGGACATGAGCTGGTTGTCATCGGGCAGTTAGGACTTCTCCACCAGCAACCATTTGGCATGAACATGAGGAATACTGCACTATAATCATTAGAAATAGAAAATGCCACAAAACACCAGCATTTTGCCAGTGGTTGATCTGATCTCCCAGTTAGAATTTTACCAACTTTGGTCGAACTATATCCGGACAATACCCGGACAATTTCGCGCTATTGCCAGTCATAGACTGGAGTCGCACAAATGACACGACTCAGACACATGCTTGGCAAGATTGTGGATTCAACTTCACTGTAACATTGATAGGTTGGCTGAGCATGTCAACAACTGCTAGTGACTCGAGTCTTTGTATTGAGTTGAGTTTGAGGTGATGAATGGTCAGTTGTCAGTGGTCAGTGCGTCAGCTCGTCTTGCTGCCTTCATCATCTCACTGTCCTGGAGTTGATGGGTAGAGCCCGGAGCACAGAAACCGTAGCTTTGTGTGTCGTCCGCATACAGATGTGGATTGAGGTCACGGTCCTTGATCAGTCGCAGCAGGTCCGCCGTGCGAAGCAGAAATAGTATCGGACCAAAGACCGATCCCTGTGGAACTCCACATCGGAGGCAGGCGCAGGGCTTGGATGACGACGACCCGCAGCGGACGTATTGAGTACGGCTGTCGAGATACGATGAGAACCAGCTGCAGACACAACCGCCAAGACCGTAAGTGACCTCCAGCCTGCGAAGCAGTGTTGCATGGTCGACGCTGTCAGAAGCTGTTGACAAGTCCAGCAGCGGCAGTACGGCAAGGTCGCCCTCATCCACCACCCGCAGAATGTCCGACAGAACTGTGACGACCGCAGTCTCGGTCGAGTGATGGGCTCAGTAGGCAGACAGACGGTCCGGTAGCAGCCCTTTTTCTGTCAGGTAGTCGAGCAGCTGTCACAGCGCTACAAGACGTTCCAGCAATTTGAACAATACGGACAGATTTGATATTGGCCGGACTTCACGTCATATGGGTCGAGGTCCGACTTTTTTTAGCAGCGGTGTGATGTAGGCCGATTTGAACATAGACGACAGCACGCCGTGCTGCAGCGAGCGGTTGAAGAGCTCAACGAGCACTGGGCCGAAGTCATCTTCACACGCTCCTTGTGGAGACGAGTAGGCAATGGATCGGACGCGTGCTGCTTGTCCGCTAGCCATCGAACAGCAGCCACAACAACGTCATTGAGCAACAGCCGCCTCAACTCGCACAGTCGGCAATCCGGCGCTGCCTCAGAAAACGACGGCGCAGCACTGTTCGACCGCAGCTGCAGCCTCAAATGCAGCGTTCGTGCTAGGACAGACAACGCTCGATGCAGACGCAGCAGCGGCAGTCGAACTGCGACCAGCACGACGGGATTCTCGTTCGAAAAGTCGGACGCTGCGCTTCGCGACACGAACAGTCGTCGTCGGACGATGGATCCGACGGACGTCGACGGTACCGTGCAGTACGAGCCGGGACTAGTCGGTCGACGATGCCCGTCCAGCTCGCTGTCGTACAGCTGCTGCGCTAGCTCATCGACGCTGAGACCAGTCGACGAGCCGGGCTGACAGACGCCAATTGATGCTGCTGCTCGGAACTTGACAGTGTCCAGCCGACTCCAAGGTCGAATAGGAGCAGACGTCCCGTATAACGACAGCATAGTTCATGTCTGTTGTACGCTGTACGCCTATACGCTCCATTCAAGCATCACTGAGCACTGTTTAGCACTGTTTAGGCAGCAACGAGATGGCGAAATTCAATGGACAAAAACTGAAGAATGCCGACGAGTTTCCTGAAACTATTGACACAGTCAAATCCGCTGCTTCATGACACGCTCAAGCATAGCAAAATGCTTATGAGGGCTCGGATGGACGTGGAACATTTAAACGGACGACGAATTGTCATTGGTCAGCGGCGCAAGACATTGTCTCGTCTGATACTGGCGTTTAGACGGAATATTGACACGTTTCAATCAGTCGACCAGCTCGTCGTCGTCGTTGGCTCATTCGGCTGATGCACTGATGATGTGTCGTCGTCGTCAAAAATCAAAATTTTGCTCACTCCAGGACCACGACCATTCCATACACGTCGACTAACAACAATGCACGTTAATCGACCCGGAAAAACCGTGCGTTTCGCTTTGTTTTCGATTGCGTTGGAAGTGAATCTGGCCGAGCTTTGACTCCTAGCATTAAGCGATGTTGTCCAGTGGCTGCTAATGCCGTCATGAGTTGACACTGCGGCCGCTAGTCTGACTGCTAGCAGCCGGCTGCGTGTTTCGCTAGACGTCATTTAGTTTCTCTTTCTTTACTTTTATGTCACAGTTTTTCATCTCTCATCCGATTGATCTGTAATTTTGCCACGATGTCTGGTCTGGAGCGAATCTGGCAGAAAATTCAGCCATCAGCTTTTGTAGTTTTTAAATAAAGAAATAAAAATGTCAAACAAAATGGCGCTTTGTGCCTGCATTGGCCAACTGATAGGACAACATGCGTCTCGTATCGTCTGTAACTCGAGAACAGAATGTTCAATTTCGATTATCTTTTTCCAGTTTCTTCATCTCGAATTCCTCTACTATTCTGTCGATGAATAAGAAGCGTTTCCTAATTTCGCGACCCTCATTTTCAAGATCCGTGATTAGTTCATTACGTTACTGCAATTCACGTTGCAGTCTACTATCGAATGACATACGAAATCACGCGGCTATTGACAATAGAATTAAACGCCGCGCTCTTCACGCTGCTGTCTACAATCAGACAGTTTTGAAATGTTACTTATATTCGTCGATACAGCGTCGACTTCTGTGCATCGTATTATTATCACGTCGGTGCGACATAATGACATATTCCATCTGTAACTGCCAGCAGACAACAAGCAATACGGCGGCCGCGTTACCTACGGGTAGCCCGTCAGCTATCGAGATTCTAGTTGATGTTTTGTGTGTGTCAGTGATTGTTGGCGTGGACTGTTGTTGTCAAGTGAGACATGAACGGTGGGCTAACAATGACAGATTAACAACTAACAACGACTAATGACTAAGAATGTCAACTGAGATGATGACGTCGACTTGTGTTTCGTCGTCTCATTAATGACCCGTCTCAGCAAAACTTTTCCATTTATTTCTCAACAAATTAATTGCTTGTTGACATCACGGTCTCCTGTTCGGTTCATTAGAATTATTCTGTATTATTCATGACTTGCAACTGGCTGGCGTAATCGGTGACTATCAATTACTATCTATTACTGATAAGCCTAATTAGCCAACTGTGCGTTGAAGGTAATGCGTGCACGAGGTGGATATGTTGTGATGGTGACGTCGAGTGTGTGTGTGTTTGGTGTTGGGTTGTTAGTGGTCGTTGGTAGTGCAGATGATGGCGACGAGTGTTTCGTTGCAATCAACCGACGCAACCAACGACCAGCCCCTGCCCCGCCTACTTCCAGTTATTACCTTTATTAGCATCGTCATGTTGCTGACTCGATTCCTGTCAATTGGTCGTCGCATCATTTCTGACGCGTTTCACAGCTTATCATCATCGGCGCTGTGTGTGTGTGTGTGCGCGCGCAAATGAAATGAGAATTATGAAACTGAACATTACAAATCTGTTTCAGCTTTGTCACATGCACATTGCGTTCTGCTCACGGCTTCCTGTGGCGCCTTATAACTGTCATCAATGTCGACTATAATTATCAGTAAGTAAGTTGATTGAGATATGCAGGTGGGCGGGCGGCGGGTTCGTTAATTTGACGCAGCTGGTGGTCGTCGTGAGTTGAGAGAAAGTGAATTTGATTGTGTCTGTGAGTTGGTCAGTGTTTGTCGTCGACGTTTCATTGTCATCTCATCAATTGATTGATTCGTCGACTCACTCAACTGCTTGTGCTAGGCCTATACGTCGTCAGACTTATGACATTCCAACTGACGGCTCGGAATGTGACATGGAATTATTTCGGTACACTTCGCTCACTGTCAGTTGTGTCTTTTGTTACAAACCGACGACGACTACAACGCGCGTCTATTGTGCTATGTTTGTCGGTCTCGGTGATGCCGTCTAAAATTGCGCTCAAAGTCGGCATGAAACGCCGTGATGTTCGTGGTCAAATAGAAGCTCGTGAGATGAATTATGTCGCTGTTTCAGCGACCGACTCCAGCATTGCTGTGTTGATCATCGTCTGCACTTGGAATTTCCTTCTATCTCACACACGAAGACATCGAACACACTTGGACTTGTCAGTCGACTCAGACTTGTGACCGAATTAACAAAACGATCGAGCCATTGGCAGCAATCAGCCAGGGTCGTTGTCGTCGTGGATGGGGGCCTGGGGGAGGGGCAGACTCACCCCCCAGTACCAAGTCGGACGGCGACTTGCAGCAGCTAGCTGTCAACACGTGACACTCAGCACCAGTACGAACATCAATGATGATGATGCAACTGATGATGATAATGATGTGTTGACACGACGACGCTGTTCCCTACTGCTGCTGTTGCTGCTGAATCAGTCGAGTTGCGTTGAACTGCTAGGCCATGGACTCACTTTCGCTGCTGCTGCTGCGTAACGTACGCGTAATATGCAGTTGTTGGACGCGCTGCAGTAGGATTAGGCGACGGTGAGTGACAAGACTAATTATGAGCATTATTAATAGCATTAATAATAGTCGCATTGTGACACGGGCAGTGGACACCACCAGCTGTCTCACACACGACACGCTGCTGTTGTTACACAGTGCTCTGCACATCAAACCGTTTACAGCTTTCAGTGGCTGTTCATCTGATCTTCAATTTTCCATTATTTCTGCTCAAATTTTCTGCGGCCATTTGTTTTGCTAAAAAAGTTAAATGTTTTTAAATCATTAATAACAAAAAACTAATAAGTATCAAATAGTGAAATGCACGAAAATTCTGACAAATGCATTTTCGCGGCTTATCGCGGTCGTTTGCGTAACTTCGTGGAAGGGACAAAGCCATGTGTTTGGACGTCGCGTCCACGAAATCGCGAATTGGGTTGTGCCCTAAGCCGCTATCATTTTTGTCCGTAGATTATGCCGCGTAAAGCAACAGAAGCAGCAATTAAACATATCGCCAGTCATTCTCCATCCTGCGCTTTAAAGATGTCAACAATTGACATTTTGAGGTTTTTAGACTCAAAAAGTCTGTTATCAACTTCTTCAAAAGAGATATCTTAACCATTTGATCATAGCTGTGTCCAGTTTGACCAATTTGATTTCATTGACCGACTGATTGACTGACTGAATGTTTGGTTGCGTAATTTGGAATGCACTGACTGATTGATGATTTGACTGATTGATTTGATTGACTGACTGACTGTGAATTATTCATCTATTTTGTGTTTTGTTCAGAAATTGTGAGCAATTGACGAGGCTTGTGATGTTTGTTGAAATGACGAGGAATATGGCAACACTGGGTTGCTGACTCACAAGAACAAGAAGTGGCAACACTGGAGGAAGACATGACTAGTGGTGTTGGTTGAATTGTTCACTGAAGTTCACATTTGATAGACTAACTGTTTGTTGACTTATTCCGAGCTGTATGGACAACCAACAGGTTATTATTCCTCACATACTTTCAATGATGTGTTTTGTTTGGCGGTGGGAAGGGCATATGACCAGTAAAAAAAGACCACAAACAGTTGAAATATTGAAATTCTGATGAAAACAATACTAGTATCATATTCAAGTGACTGGATTGTTGGGTGGTATTGAAAACTTCAATGAAGAAATCATTTAAAATAGATTTATCGTTTCTATTTGTTGCGTGTGAACTGAAGGGTGGATGGACATAATCCCCCAGACATAATACCCCCAGAGTAGGACATTATCCCCCTGGTTTTTATCTGATCAACTAACTTAATGTCAAATGAATATAAATGTGTATGTATCAATTTAAGAAGCAGTGCAAATTCAATATGTAGAATTTATTCAATTTATTCAGACTATTCAATTTATCGTACCTAATTTAAAACATAAGACCTAACAGTTTAGAAATAAACTTATAAACAGTTCAGTTTATCAATAGGCATAATTTAAAAATGTGCAAAATATTGAAATAGTTCAATTTATCAAAACATATAATTTAAACCACAAGCCTAAAATAAGCCTAAATAATTACAAAATATTTAAAATGTAATAAGCAATGCAAATTCGACATACAGTATAAAATAATCTACAGTTCAATTTATCAATAGACATAATTTGAACCATCAGAATTCCAATTATTAAACTGTTCAATTTATCAGATCAGCTAAAATTTACGAACTATTTAATAATATATAGGCTACTATTTAACTGTTCAATTTATCAGATAGATCATCGTCGTTGTGCTGTAATGATCATTAAACATGATAATTTTTAATTCCTAGAGTGAATAGATGACCGTGTGCCGGTGTCGGAAAAAATAAGTAGATCGTGAAAAAAGTAGATACCGGCGCCAATGCGCATGCGCAGCACCACCTTCCTTAGCAACGACAATA
>Ga0113563_10001189_pt1 | contig 14429 bp, 14 predicted proteins | sample Mud3Dept3metaG_FD_80117 | JGI IMG/M metagenome (GOLD analysis project Ga0113563, IMG submission 80117) | Freshwater wetland microbial communities from Ohio, USA, analyzing the effect of biotic and abiotic controls - Mud 3 Core 4 Depth 3... | ecosystem: Environmental > Aquatic > Freshwater >...
CGCCGCGAGATGGGCCGGCTGCGCGGCGGCAACGGCACACCCGCCGGCGGCGAGCCGGCGGCCGCGCGAACGACCGGCACCGACCCGCCCGCGAGCGGCGAGGCCGAGCCCGCCAAGCCGGGCTCACGCCTGCGCAACATCTTCCGAGGCGGCGTCCCCGGCTGATCCGGCTGGCCGCAGCGTGCGCATCCTCGGCGCCGGCATCGCAACTCTCGACGTCGTCAGCGTCGTCGATCGCTACCCCGCCGAGGACGACGAGGTCCGCGCCCTCGAACGCCACCACCGGCGCGGCGGCAACTGCACCAACTCGCTCGCCGTGCTCGCCCAGCTCGGCCACGGCGTCAGCTGGATCGGCACCCTGGGCGACGATGCGGACAGCCGGCTGCTGCTCGCTGCCGCGGCGCGGGAGCACATCGACACCAGCCGGCGGGTGAGCTGCTCGGGTGGGCGCACGCCCGTCTCCCACGTCGTCCTGAGCCGCGCGACCGGCAGCCGCACGATCGTGCACTACCGCGATCTGCCGGAGCTGTCCGCGGAGGACTTCGCTGCCGTGCCGCTACAGGGTCTCGACTGGGTCCACTTCGAGGGACGCAACGTCCCGGCACTCGGCCTCATGCTCGAGCGGGCGCGCGAGTTCGGCACGCGCTGCTCGCTGGAGGTCGAGAAGCCCCGCGACGGCATCGAGGCGCTGCTGGGGCTGCCGGAGCTGCTGCTGTTCTCGCGCGCCTATGCCCGGCACCGCGGGTTCGCCGACGCGCAGGGCTTCCTGCGCTCCCTGCCGCGCCGCTCAGGTCAGGTCGTCTGCTGCGCCTGGGGCGCCGACGGCGCCTGGGCGATCGACGGGGAGGGAAGCCTCCACCACAGCCCCGCCTTCCCGCCGCTGCGCCTGCTGGACACGCTCGGCGCGGGGGACGCGTTCAATGCGGCCTGCATCGACGGCACGCTGCGCGGGCTCAGCGTCGCCGCGACCCTGCGCGAGGCGTCCCGGCTGGCCGGCAGGAAGTGCGGTCTGGCGGGGCTGCAGGGCCTCGGCCGACCGGCCGGCTCGACGCTGGCGCTGTGTCGGCTGGATGAGCTCGGCGACCCCGGCTCGCGGGGTTTCCAGCTCCCCCTGCCCGATTGCACCGACCTCCCCTGTTTCGTGGTGCGGCACGGCGACCGCGTCCACGGCTACCGCAACCAGTGCCCTCACACCGAGGCGCCGCTGGAGTGGCGCGCGCACCAGTTTCTCGATCCGGACGGCCGGTTCATCCAGTGCGCGCTGCACGGCGCGCTGTTCGCACCGACGGACGGCCGGTGCGTGCACGGCCCCTGCGCCGGCGATGCGCTCGAGCCCGTAGCCGTCGAGGTGTGCGATGGCTGGGTGATCTGGACGACCCCCGCCGCCTGACGGCCGCGTCGCCCGCCCCGCCGCGCGTCACCGGGCGGCGGAACCGCGGGAAGAGCCGCTCAGCCTGGATTCGTGAGCACGGAGGCACGGAGCAGATCGAGCCTGCCTTTCTGCCCCTGTGTCTCCCCGCCTCTGTGGTGGAGCGACGTCAGTCGTCCCGCCAGGGTTGCCCGGTCGCGCCCGCGAGAACGACCTCGCGTGGCAACCGGCGCGACGACGGCGCGCTGGCAACCGTCAGTGGACAGAGGGAGGGCCCGGCGCCGGGGGCATAGAGTGGCAAAGGCCGGGAAGCCGGCTGCCGAGGCTCGGCCGAGATTTCGATGATCTCCCCGCTCGCCATGTCGTACAGGGTCCACATCGCTTCACTCCCCGCGGCGCTCACCACGCGCCACCTGCCCTACCGTTGTCGGCTGCGGGTCTTCGCGCTTGAGCGCTGTGCTACCGTCGGGGCCTTTAGAACCGACCGAGACCCGCTCGGGTGACTGTCCCATGGAGCTGACCGGTGATCTGTTGAGCGTGGGCGCGCGTCGCGCGTTCTGGGTCGCCTACGCGCTCGCCCTCGGGCTCGCCGTCTGGCTGGCGCCGTGGCGGACCCTTCGCAGCAGCCCGCGGCTGCACCTGCTCGCCGGCGCGGCGGTCGCCCTGATGATCCTGTGGGCCATGCGCACCGCGGTGCTGCCCGGGCTCGAGTTCCACCTGCTGGGCATGACGACCGTGACGCTCATGCTCGGCTGGTCCCTTGCGGTGCTTGCCGGCACCGTCGCGCTCGTCGGCGTGGCGCTCGCCGGCCTCAGCGGCTGGAGCGGGTTGCCGGTCAACGCCCTGCTCGATGTGCTGCTGCCGGCGACGCTCACCCAGAGCCTGCTGGTGCTGGTGCGTTCCGCGCTGCCCAAGCACTTCTTCGTCTACGTGTTCATCAACGCCTTCGTCGCCGGCGGGATCGCCGTGCTGGCGGCCGGCTATCTCGCGGTCTGGGTGCTCGTGGGAACCGAGGCGCTGAGCCTCGCCGATCTCCACCAGGGCTTCCTGCCCTTCCTGCCGCTGATGCTCTTCCCGGAGGCCTTCCTGAACGGCTTCCTCATGTCGGTGATGAGCGGACTGCGGCCCGAATGGGTCTGCTCGTTCCGGGACGAGGAATACCTGCACGGCAAATAGCCGCTGCTACACTGCCGGCCGCGGGCCGCGGCAGGCGGTCGCGGCGGGACGTCGCACATGGGCTGGTGGGGCAAGCTGGTCGGGGGCGCCTTCGGCTTCGCGCTGGGGGGGCCGTTGGGCGCCCTGCTGGGGGCGGCGCTGGGCCACGGCTTCGATCGCGGCCTGAAGGGCAGCGCCGAGCCCGCGCTCGAGCCCGGCGACCGCGAGCGCGTACAGACGGCATTCTTCGCCGCCACGTTTGCGGTGATGGGGCGCATCGCCAAGGCCGACGGCCGGGTCAGCCCGGACGAGATCCGCCTCGCCGAGGCGGTGATGGCCGAGATGGATCTCGCCCCCGAGCTGCGGCGCGCCGCGATCGACCTCTTCAACCAGGGCAAGCAGCCCGACTTTGCCCTGGATGCCGTCCTGGACCAGTTTCGCCAGGAGTGCCATCGCCGGTACACCCTGATCCAGATGTTCGTCGAGATCCAGGTCCAGGCCGCCTACGCGGACGACGCCCTGGACCCGGCGGAGGAGGGGGTGCTGCTGCACATCTGCCGTCACCTCGGCGTGCCGGAATTCGTCTTCCGGCGCATCGTCGAGCGCACCCGCGCGGAGCGGGATTTCGCGCGCACGCGTGCGGAAGGCCGCGCAGCGGCGCGGCGGGGCGCGCTCGCCGATGCCTACGCGGTGCTGGGGGTTTCCGAGCGGGACGATCCCGAGGCGATTAAGAAGGCCTACCGGCGACTGACGAGCCAGCACCACCCGGACAAGCTGGTGTCGAAGGGTCTGCCCGAGGAGATGATGCGGCTCGCCGCGCAGAAGACCCGGGAGATCCGGGAGGCCTACGAACAGGTGCGCGAGGCGCGCGGATTCTGACGCGCCGGCGCGACCGCGATGAACGTGGAAGCGTCAGGGTGAGCCGCCGAGGCGCAGGCGAGAGCGACGACTTGGGCTTTGGGAGGCATGGACCCGAGGCGTGGGATTCGGCGATGGTTGTTGATCTGGCTTCCTCCGCGCCTCTGCGGTTAGGAGTTGCGGATGAAAGAGCTCGCGTTCCTCGCGGCCTGCTGGATCGCCTACTTCGCCCTGCACTCGGCGCTCGCCGCGCTGGCGGTGAAGCGCATGGTCGCAGCGCGCTGGCCTGAGTCGGTGCCGGCCTACCGGCTCGCCTTCAACGCCCTCGCGCTGCTGCTGGTCGCGCCCCTGCTAGCCTGGACGCTGATGTACCCCGGACCTGCGCTGTGGCGCTGGAGCGGGGGCTGGCGGTGGGTCGCCGACGGGCTCGCCGCGCTGGCGGTGGTCGGCCTGCTGTCGACGCTCCGGGACTACGACGGCAGCGAGTTCCTCGGCCTGCGGCAGTGGCGCGACCGCGAGCGGCGCGTCGAGGACCAGGAGCGCCTGCACCTGTCGCCGCTGCACCGCTTCGTCCGCCACCCCTGGTACAGCCTCGGCCTGGTGCTGCTCTGGACTCGCGACATGGACGCCGCGCGCCTGGTGGCCGCGGTCCTGGCCACGGCCTATGTCGTCATCGGGCTGCGACTCGAGGAGCGCAAGCTCATCGAGTACCACGGCGAGCGCTACCGTCGGTATCGCGAGCGGGTCCCGGCGCTGATCCCGCTGCCGTGGCGCTGGCTCGACAAGGCGTCGGCAGCGCGCCTGCTCGGCGCGCCCACCGACCGACCTCGAGGGGCATGAGGGCCCCGGTGCCAGGCGGCACCGGGGCGAATCCCGCTCAGCGGCCGTACGTCGGAGCGCCGTAACCGGGATAGGGTCCGGGGCCGTAATCCGGGCCCCAGCCGTAGGAACGATCGTGGCTGTCCCTCACCTCGCCGCGGTAGGGTGCGGGGCCATAGCCGGAACCCCGGCCGTAGCCGGGGTAGCCCGTCGACGGCTCCATGCGCGGATCACCCCAGCCGGGTGTGCCGGCCGGCGGCCCGCCCCGGGATGCCGACGGCGGCAGCACAGGCTCCTCGGTCCCGAACATGGGCGGCTCGGGCATCCGGTCGATGGCGCGGTCCATCTGCTGACCCAGGCGCCGACGCTGCTCGGCCATCCACGCCTCACGCTGCTGGGCCATCCAGGCCTCCCGCTGTGCGCGCAGCCGGGCCATCTCGGCCTCGCGACGCTGCACGTCCTCCGCGGAGAGACCGCCCTGCTCGGCCGACGGCGCGCCGGCACCGGCATCCGCCGATGCGCGCGGTGCCGCACGCTCACGCGCCGCCGCCTGCTCCTGCGCTGCCCTGCGCTGTGCCTCGAGCGCCTGCTGGCGCTGTTCCATCTGCTGCTTGAGCTGCGCCTGGCGCGCCTCGGCCTCCGCCTGGCGCTTCGCCTGCTCGGCCTGACGCGCGGCGTCGTCGGCACCGGCCGCCGGCGGCGCCGGCTCGCGCTTCGGCATCTGTTGCTCGTGGGCCTGCCGGCGCTGCTCCATCTCGCGCTTCTGCTGCTCCTGCCGCTGCTGCATCTCGGCCTGGCGTTTCGCCTGCTCGGCCTGCCGCTGCGCGAGCTCCGCCTGACGCTGGGCATCCTCCGCCTGGCGCCGTGCCTGATCGACCTGCTGCTGGACGTCGGCGGCCGGCGCCGCCGCCGCCGGCAGGGCAGCCGGCATCGCCGCACGCGCGGCCTCCATCTCGCGCTGCTTCGCCGCCCGTCGCTCCTCGGCCTCCTTGCGCATGGCCTCGTGGCGTGCCGCGACGTCGGCCGGCACCGTCACCGCCTCGGGTGCGGCGGCCGGAGCCGGGGCGGGATCGGCGGCGGAAGTAACGGGCGCGACCATTGCCGGCGCGGACACTGGAGGCGGCGTGACCGGAGCCAGCGGCACCGGCAATGCCATCGCAGGCGGCGCGTCGACCAGTGGCGGGACCAGGGGCTGCGCGGCCGGCATCAGATTGGACTCGATTGGCGCGCTCTGGACCGGGGCACAGAGCAGGGCGCCCAAGGCCACGGCAAGGGCCTTCGGTGTGAAGGGCATGACGATCCTCCGGGTTCAGGGAAACTGCCAGCCGGCGACGCCGGCGGGGCGCGCCAAGTGTAGCAGCGCCCCGGCCCGGAGCGCCGGGGCTAGAGGGTCGCCGGCTCGAGCCGGCCCGGGTCCTGCCGCCGCGGCCGCAGGTCGGGCCAGCCGAGCTTCCAGGCCGATTTGCGCGTGTGCAGCGGCCGCTGTCGCGCGGCCGCCGGCTGTAGCGGGGTCTGCTGCTTTCCTGTGGTCATCTTGTCGATTCCTCCGTCTGCTCACAGACAAGAATCGCAGACGAAAGTTGCAGAATTGCGAAGTCCCGGCCGCTGGGCCTCATCCGCCCGCGGGAGGTTTGCGCTTGATCCCGAGCTTCTTCATGCGCGAGCGCAGGGTGCTCTCCGGCACCCCGAGCAGTCGGGCGGCCCCCGCGGGGCCGGCGACCGCCCAGCCGACGCGCTCCAGCATGCGGCGGATGTGCTGCGCCTCCGCCTGCGCGAGGGTCAGGGGCTCGTCGTCCGCGGATCCCTGCGCCGCCCGCAACGGCCGGTGCGCGGCACCCGAGGCGACGAGCGATGGCGGGATGTCCACCACCGAGCCGGTGGCCAAAATCGCGGCGCGCTCTATCACGTTCTGCAGCTCACGGATGTTGCCCGGCCACTCGTAGGACTGCATCAGCTGCACCGCTCGCGGTGTCAGTCCGGTCAGCTCCTTGCCCAGCGCGCGCGCCTGGTCGGCCAGGAACCTCTCGGCCAGCAGCGGGATGTCGTCGCGGCGCTCACGCAGCGGCGGCAGCGTGATCGGGAAGACGTTGAGCCGGTAGTACAGGTCGAGACGAAAGCCACCGCCCTCCACGAGGCCGGCGAGATCGCGGTTGGTGGCAGCAATCACGCGAACGTCCACGCGGATCGGAGCCTCGCTGCCAACCCGGCTCAGCTCCTGCTCCTGCAGCACGCGGAGCAGCTTGACCTGCGCCTCCGCCGGCAGCTCGCCGACCTCGTCCAGGAAGATCGTCCCGCCATCGGCCAGCTCGAAGAAGCCGGCGCGCTGGCGCAGCGCACCGGTGAACGCCCCCTTCTCGTGACCGAACAGCTCCGATTCGATCAGGCTGGGACTGATGGCACCGCAGTTGACCTTGATGAGCGGATGCTCCCGGCGCGGGCTCAGCTCGTGCAGGGCGCGCGCGATCGCCTCCTTGCCGGTGCCGGACTCGCCCTGCAGCAGCACCGAGCTCTTGGTTGGCGCGACCCGTCGGACCTGCTCCAGCACCGCGAGCAGCGCCTGGCTCTGCCCGACGATCTCGCCGAACTGCCGGTCGCTGCGGATCTCGGCCCGCAGGTACGCGTTCTCGGCAGCCAGCCGCTCCTTGAGGCGCTCGACCTCGGCCAGTGCATCGTGCAGGGCCTGCTCCTGGCGCTTGCGCTCGCTGATGTCGCGAAAGGCCAGCACCGCGCCCTGCACGGCGTCCCCCCGCCGGATCGGCGCGCTCGTGAGGGCCACGGGCACCGGCCCAGCACCCTGCCGCTGCAGCAGGAGGGTGTCGGAACGGACGGTCTCGCCACGGACCAGGCTGGCGTACACGGGCGTGGCGCGTTCGGGCAGGGACCGGCCGTCGGCCCCGAGCAGCAGGCTGATGCCGTAGCGGGACTGTCCTAGCAGGGCCTCTTCCGGATAGCCAGTCAGCTCGCAGGCGGCGGGGTTGGCGAAACTGACGCGACCGTCGCGATCGAAGCCGCAGATCCCCTCCGCCACGGCCTCGAGGATCTGCTGGTTGGCGGCCGCCAGCTGCCGGTTCCGCTCGGCCAGCTCGGCCTTGAGCTGCTGGATCGTCAGGTGGGTCTGGACCCGCGCCAGGACCTCCTGGGGCTGGAAAGGCTTGGCGATGTAGTCGACCGCGCCGACCGACAGTCCCTGCACCTTGTCACGCGCATCGTCGAGGGCCGAGAGGAAGATCACCGCCGCGTCGGCGGACACGGCATCCGCCTTCAGCCGCCGACAGGTCTCGAAGCCGTCGATCCCCGGCATCATGACATCGAGCAGGATCAGCGTCGGCCGGTACCGGCGCGCCTGGGCCAGAGCCTCCTCGCCGCTGCGCGCCAGCTGCAGTTCGGCGCCGAGGCGCTTCAGGGTGGCCTTCAGCAGCTGGAGATTGGTGGGGTCGTCGTCGACGAGCAGGATCGACGGCACCGGACTGGCGGCCATGGCGGCACCCGCAGCACGAACGTCGCCGGATCATACGCCACGCCGGCAGCGGCGCGGGCAAGGCGCGGGACGGGCCGAGGGTCCGCCGGGGACGACGCCCGGCTCAGTCTTGCGGGCGGGTCCGGTCGTCCGTCCTGGAAGCGCCACCGCGCGACCATGCGGTCACGGGCAGCGACAGCAGGGACACGATCCCCGAGGCGACCAGGACACCGACCACCAGGCGGGTGTCGATCTCGAGCCCGAGGAGCGGTGCGCCGATGCCGAGGAAGACAGCGAGCACCCAGAGGCCCACGGCGGCGAAGCCGAGCACGCCGATCGGAGCGCGGCGGCGTCCGTGCAGGTCACCGTCAGACCACTTGCTCCCGTTGTACGCCGTCTCTGTCTTCGCGTTCATGATCGCCTCATCACCTGACGGGACCGCTGGGTTGGCGGCCGTACCCTTGGAATTAACCTTTACAACACCCGTGCCAACACGGGCCGGCTGGCCAACTCCTTGTAAATCAGCAACATGACGGGATCGTTGCAGTCGGGTCTCGACCGCCTCTCGCGACATTTCGCGCCCTCGATCCTTCGCCCCCGGCACCTGCCCCGCCCCTCCCGCCGTCAGTTCTACGGGCCTCGTCGGCCCGGAAGGCCGGAAATGAAGGCAATCCAAAACAAGACGCCCCCGTTTCCGGGGGCGAGTGCGAACCAGCGCACAGCGGAGGATTTGCGAGACCCGGCCCCGCGAGCGGCGGGAACAGGAGGCAGGAACTGTGAAGCAGGTTTCGAGCCAGCCGCCGCGAACGCGCCAAGCCTCTGTTTCTCCGGCATGTAGTATCGTCCCGGGACGCCGGGGGCGGCACATCCGGCGGCGGTCTCGCGACATCTCGCGGTCTTCGCGGTATTTCGCGACGCCCGCCGCTGCCGGGCCCCGTAGAATCGCCCTGACCGACCCCCGGGGAGGGTCAAAATGGGAAGTACGATCGCGATCGCCGAGCTGATGACGCGCAGCGGCGTGAGCTTCGGCACCAGCGGGGCGCGTGGCCTCGCGGCGGCCATGACCGACCGGGTCTGCTACGCCTATACGGCCGCCTTCCTCCAGCACCTGGCGACCCTCGGCGAGATCCGCCAGGGCGACCGCGTCGCGCTGGCCGGCGACCTGCGGCCGAGCACGCCGCGCATCCTCGCCGCCTGCGCCGCCGCCGTCGCTGACCGCGGCTGCGCGCCTGTTCACTGCGGCGCCATCCCGACGCCGGCGGTCGCCAACTGGGCCCTGCGCGAAGGCATCGCCAGCCTGATGGTCACCGGCAGCCACATCCCCGACGACCGCAACGGCATCAAGTTCTACCGGCCGGTCGGCGAGATCCTGAAGCCCGACGAGGCGGGGATCCGCGCCCAGTCCGTCAGCCTGCCACCCGGATGCTTCACGAGCGATGGCGCGCTGCTGCATCCGCCGCGGCCGGTGGCGAGCCCCGCCGCGTACCGGGCCTATGCGAAGCGCTATCGCGACTTCTTCCCCGCGGGCTGCCTCGCCGGCCGGCGCATCGCGATCTACGAGCACTCGACCGTCGCCCGCGAGGCGTTTGCGGAGGTCCTGGCCGCGCTGGGGGCCGAGGTGATTCCGCTGGGCCGCGCCGAGCGCTTCGTGCCGGTCGACACCGAAGCCATCCGTGCGGAGGATGTCGCCCTCGCCCGCCGTTGGGCCTCCGAGGTCGGCTTCGATGCGATCGTCTCGGCCGACGGCGATGGCGACCGGCCACTGGTCGGCGACGAGCACGGCACCTGGCTGCGCGGCGACGTCGCCGGGATCCACGCCGCACGCTACCTGGGTGCAGACACGGTCGTCACGCCGGTTTCGAGTAACACGGCGCTGGAGCGCAGCGGCTGGTTCGGCACGACGGTCCGGACGCGCATCGGCTCGCCCTTCGTCATCGCCGGGATGCAGCAGGCGCGGGGCCGCTGCGTCGTAGGTTACGAGGCCAACGGTGGCTTCCTCACGGGGTCCGAGATCGTACGGGACGGGCGGCGCCTGCCCCCGCTGCCCACCCGCGACGCGCTGATCGTCGCCCTGGCGGTGCTGGACCTCGCCGTCGGGCACGGCGTGGCGGTTTCCGCCCTGGCCGCGCTCCTGCCGTCGCGCTGCACGGCGAGCGACCGCCTGAAGGACTTCCCGACCGCGACTGCGCAGCAGCGCATCGCCGAGCTCGCGGGCGGTGGCGCAGCGGCCGTCGAGGCCGTCTTCACGAACCTCGGGGCGGTGCGCGAGATCGACCAGACCGACGGCCTGCGGATCGGCTTCGCCGGCGGCGACATCGTCCACCTCCGGCCGTCCGGCAACGCGCCCGAGCTGCGCTGCTATGTCGAGGCCGACTCGGAGGAGCGGGCCGCGGCGCTGCTGCAGCGCTGCCTCCACGAGCTCGAGCGCTGGCGCAGCTGACGCCGGGCTCTCCACCGCGGAGACCCGGGGGCACGGACGCTGTTCCCGCCCCTGCGGTGGAATCGGGCAGCGCGCAGAAAAAAGGCCTGCCCGGGGAGGGAGCAGGCCCGCGGCGCCAGCAAGGCGCACAAGGAGAGGATTGAAGACGCCGCGCCTGCCACGCTGAGAGACAAGACGCGGGAACTTGCAGAAGGGTTAGCGGCCGCACCGGGCAGGCCTTGAGCCGATATCAGCTCGCCGGCGACGGGGACCCCGCATGTCGACCGTTGAGCTCGTTCAGGCGATCGATCAGGCCGTCGAGACCCGCCTGGCGAATCTCCTGCTCGAAGCTGGAACGGTAGGTCGAGGCAAAGCTGACGCCCTCGATGACTACGTCGTAGACGCGCCAGCGATCACCCTCGCGGAACATCCGGTAGTCGACCGCCACGGCGGGAGCCCCCGGGCGGAGCACCTCGGTGCGCACCAGCACGTCGTCCACGTCCGGCGCGATGCGCTGGGGCGGATAGCGGATCTCCCAGGTGTCGACCTCGAGCAGGCCGGTGGCATAGGTTCGCACCAGCATGCGCTCGAACTCCGTGATGAAGCGTGCCCGCTGATCGGGCGTCGCGCTGCGCCAAGCCCGGCCGACCGCCAGCGCCGAGAGGCGCGCGAAGTCGACGTGCGGCACCAGGTGCTGGCGAACGAGCACCTGCAGGCGCGCAGGCTCGGCCCGCAGGGCGTCGCGCCCGGTGTTGACGGCGGCGAGCAGCCTGTCGGCGGCCGACTTCAGGAGGTGCTGCGGCGGCGCGAGATCGTCCGTCGCCCACGCGACCGCGCAGCACAGCCAGAGCACCGTCACGGCGAGGAGCCGTCGCATCAGTGTCTCCGGTGCTCGGCCAGCGACTCCCCGGCGTGCTCGTCGAGCCAGTCGCGCAGCCAGTGGGTCGGCCGGGCGCCGCTGAAACGGCCGACTTCTGCACCGGCGCGAAACAGGATCACGGTCGGGAAACCGCGCAACCGGTAGTGCCCGGCCAGCCGCATGTTCTCGCCCTCGTCCACCTCGACCTTGGCCAGCAGCACCGCGCCCTTCAGGTCCTCGACCACGCGGTCGAGGTGCGGTGCCAGGGCGTGGCAGGGCGAGCACCAGTCGGCCCAGAAGTCGACGAGGATCGGGCGCTCCTTCGATGCCTCGAGCACCTGCTCGCGGAACGCGGGCTCGTCGACGGCGAAGGTGTAGGGATGCGGATGCGGCGTCTTCACGATGCGGATTCTACCGGTCCGTCGGTCGATTGGCGCGAGCCTCGGGTCCGAGTCGGCCGTCGGCGGATGCGCGAGAGGGCCTTGCGCCGGGCGGCCATGAGCAGCGCACAGGGACGTGCGCGTTAGCGCGTCGATCCTGGATGGATCACCGCGCGGCAAATGGCCGCCGGCGCAAGGCCCGCCGACCAGACGCCCGGGAGTCGCGAAGCAGTGGCGCCAGCGGCGACGGCCGACAGCCCAGCGGACACGCCGTGGATACATCCCTGTAGGCTCGACGGCGGCATCCCTGCCGCCGACGGTCCGCTGTGGCTGTCGGCCATCGCCACTTCGCTACGCCAAGGCGTCCCTCCCCGACCACATGCCACGTGCGTTTGCCGCCCCAGTGGCGAGCCGATAGCATGCGCGCTCCGCGTGCCACGCCCGTCGGACGTCGAGGATGCCACGAACCCTCCGCATCGCCACCCGCAAGTCCCCCCTCGCCCTCTGGCAGGCCGAGCACGTCGCGAGCGCCCTGCGCGCCGCGCACCCCGGCCTCGTCGTCGAGGTCGTCGGCATGAGCACGCAGGGAGACAGGATCCTCGACACGCCGCTCGCCAAGATCGGCGGCAAGGGCCTGTTCGTGAAGGAGCTGGAGCAGGGGCTGCTCGAGGACCGCGCGGACATCGCCGTGCACTCGATGAAGGACGTCCCGGTGGACCTGCCGGCCGGCCTTCACATCGCCACGATCCTGGCCCGCGATGACCCGCGCGACGCCCTGGTGTCGGACCGGGTCGAAGCCATCGCCGATCTGCCCCAGGGCGCCCGCGTCGGCACATCCAGCCTCCGTCGGCAGTGCCAGCTCGCGGCCCGGCGGCCCGACCTCGAGATCCTGCCGCTGCGGGGCAACGTCAACACCCGCCTGCGCAAGCTCGACGAGGGTGAGTTCGACGCCATCATCCTGGCGAGCGCGGGCCTCAAGCGCCTGGGCTTCCAGGCGCGGATCCGCGCGCTGCTCCCGGTGGAGGAGAGCCTGCCCGCCATCGGGCAGGGGGCGATCGGGATCGAGTGCCGGAACGACGACGCCGAGACCAGCGCCCTGCTGGCCCCCCTGCACCACCCGGACACCGCGGCCTGCGTGGAAGCCGAGCGCGCCTTGAACCGCCGGCTGCACGGCGGCTGCCAGGTACCGATCGCCGGCCACGCGACCCTGCGCAACGGCTACCTCACCGTGCGCGGCCTGGTCGGCGAGCCCGACGGCAGCCGGGTGCTGCGCGACGAGGTCCGGGGCGCGATGGCCGGTGCCAGTGCGCTCGGCGAGGCCCTGGCGGGGCGCCTTCTCGCCCGCGGTGCGGACGCAATCCTCGCCCGGCTCTACGCCGCGGGCTGAGCCCGTGGCCCAGGCCGACTACGGCGGGCTGCGCGGGGCCGGCGTGCTCGTCACCCGCCCCGCCCACCAGGCCGATTGCCTGTGCGCGCTCGTCGAGGCGCACGGCGGCCACCCGATCCGATTCCCCGCCATGGAGATTGTCGATCCCACCGATCCCGCGGCGGCCGAGGCGCTGCTGCGCGCCGCCGACGACTTCGACGTGCTGCTGTTCGTCAGTGCAAACGCGGTCGAGCGGGCCGCCCCGAAGCTGCCGCGGCCGCTGCGCGCGGCGCTCGGAGGGGTCGGCGAGGGCACGGCCAGGGCCCTGCGCGCCCAGGGGCTCACGCCGACGATCCTGCCGGTCGCCAGCGCGGACAGCGAGGGGCTCCTGGCGCTGCCGGCGCTCCGGGCCGTGCGCGGCAAGCGGGTGCTGATCGTCCGCGGCGAGGGCGGCCGTGCGCTCCTGGGCGACGAGCTCGCCGCGCGCGGCGCGCAGGTCCGCTACGCCGAGGTCTACCGCCGCGCCCTGCCGACGGTCGACGCCGCACCGCTAGTGGCGGCCTGGCCCCGCCAGGTCCAGGTCGTCGTCACGACGAGCCGGGAGATCCTCGACAACCTGGTCGATCTGCTCGGCGCCGCCGGCCGGGCGCGGCTGGGGGAGACGCCGCTGGTGGTGGTGAACGAGCGGATGGCCGCGCACGCCCGCGGCCTGGGAATCCGCCGCGTGATCGTCGCCACCGGGGCGGGTGACGAGGCGCTGGTCCGGGCGGCCTGCGACGCACTCGAGGCCTGAGCCGGCCGCGGCCTGGCACGCCGCGGCCGGCGGATCAGGACGACGTGGCCGGATCCTTCGCGTACTCGAATGCGTCCGAGTAGAGTCGCTCCAGCGGCAGACCGGCCGCGGTGAAACCGGCTCGCGCCGCCTCGATCATCACGGGCGGGCCGGCCATGTAGATGTCGACGCCGCTCAGGTCCGGGTAGTCCTCGAGCACCGCCGCGTGCACGAACCCGCGGCGCCCCTGCCAGCCTGCATCCGGCTCCGACAGCACCGCGGCGAAGCGGAAGCCGGGGTGCGCCTGACCCCACTGCCGCGGCAGATCCGGCATGTAGAGGTCGCGCTCGGCGCGCACGCCCCAGTAGAGGTGCATCGGCCGATCGATGCCGACGTGGAAGGCGTGCTCGATCATGCCCTTGATGGGCGCGAAGCCGGTCCCGCCGGCGACGAACAGCATCGGCCGCGGCGAGTCCTCGCGCAGCACGAAGGTGCCGAGCGGCGCGCGGATGCGCAGGATCGCCTTCTCCTTCATCTGCGAGAACACGTGGTCGGTGAAGCGGCCGCCCGGCACGTGCCGCAGGTGCAGCTCGATCAGCGCGTCGTCGTGCGGGGCGTTGGCGATCGAGAAGGCCCGCGTCCGGCCGTCGGCGAGCAGGAACTCGAGATACTGCCCCGCCAGGAACTGCAGCCGCTGCTGCTCCGGCAGCTTGAGGAAGAGCCGGACGACGTCGTGCGCGAGGTGGTCGATCCGCACCACCCGGCAGGGCAGCACGCGCGCCTCGAGCTGGGCAGCCCGCTCCACCTCGCGCACCTGCAGGCGCACGTCGCTGCGCGGCACCGCCTGGCAGCAGATGCACGCGCCAGCGGCGGCACCTTCCAGGGCGGGCGGCGGACCCTCCGGGTAGTCGACCGCCCCCGCCAGCAGCTGGGCCGCGCAGCTGCCGCACTTGCCGTCGCGGCAGCCGTACGGCA
>Ga0113563_10001190_pt1 | contig 14427 bp, 12 predicted proteins | sample Mud3Dept3metaG_FD_80117 | JGI IMG/M metagenome (GOLD analysis project Ga0113563, IMG submission 80117) | Freshwater wetland microbial communities from Ohio, USA, analyzing the effect of biotic and abiotic controls - Mud 3 Core 4 Depth 3... | ecosystem: Environmental > Aquatic > Freshwater >...
ATGCCGTATGTCAATCACCGCTGGCTGGGCGGGATGCTCACCAACTTCAAGACCGTTCGCCAATCCATCAAGCGGCTCAAGGATCTGGATTTGATGGCTCAGGATGGCACTTTCGACCGGCTGGCCAAGAAGGAAGTCATCGGTCTGCGGCGCGAGATGGACAAGCTGGAGCGCAGCCTGGGCGGTATCAAGGACATGGCCAGCCTGCCGGACGCGCTGTTCGTGATTGATGTCGGCCACGAGCGCATCGCGGTACAGGAAGCCAACAAGCTGGGCATTCCAGTGCTCGGGGTGGTGGACACCAACAATTCGCCGGATGGGGTGGACTACATCATCCCTGGCAACGACGACGCCATCCGCGCGATCCAGCTCTACGTCGGCGGTCTGGCCGAGGCAGTGCAGGAAGGCCGCGCCGTGCTGACCACGGGCCGCGCCGAGGAGGAGTTCGTCGAAATCCCGGAAGAGGCGGTGCCGGCGAGCAGCGGCGCCTGAGTTCTCTGAGGTGATTTCCCAAATAGATCATACCGGTAGGTCGGGCTTTAGCCTGACTTTTTAAGCCAATCATCTCAAAGAGTTAAGCTAAAGCCCAACCCACATTCCGGTATAGTCTTTATCAGAAATCATTCGGAGTCCTCTAACGGCGGGCCTCGCCCCACAGACTCGCGCGCATTCGGCGCGCGAGCCTTTTTGATGGAGCCAGTCGCGGTTCCATCCTCAAATCCAGTTTTGAATTGAATTTGCTTTTTCAGAGGTAGACAAGCATGGCGGAAATCACTGCGGCGCTGGTCAAGGAACTGCGCGAGCGCACGGGTTCGGGGATGATGGAGTGCAAGCGGGCCCTGCAGGAAACCGGGGGCGACATCGAGGCGGCGGTCGAACTGATGCGCAAGGCTGGTCAGGCCAAGGCTGACAAGAAGGCCAGCCGCATCGCCGCCGAGGGTCTGATCGTCCTCCGGCAGGCAGCCGGGGCGGTGGCTATGGCGGAGGTCAACTGCGAAACCGACTTTGTCACCAAGAATGACGATTTCCGGGCTTTCGCCGCCGAGGTCGCGGAGACCGTGCTGCACGAGGGTCCTGCCGATCTGGACGCGCTGCTGGCGGCAGTCATGGCCAACGGTCAGAGCGTCGAGCAGAACCGGCGCGACTGTATCGCCAAAATCGGTGAGAACATCAACGTCCGACGCGGGGTCCGGTTGACCACTTCGACCGGCGTGTTGGGCAGCTACCTGCACGGAACCCGGATCGGCGTGTTGGTGGAACTGGACGGCGGCGAGGCTGAACTGGCCAAGGACATCGCCATGCACGTGGCCGCCAGCCGGCCGCTATGCGTGAGCGCCGACCAGGTGCCGGCCGAGCTGATCGCCAAGGAAAAGGAGATCTACGCAGCCCGGGCAGTCGCCGAAGGCAAGCCGGCCAACATGATCGACAAGATCGCCGAGGGGCGGCTGCGCAAGTATTTGGAGGAAGTGACCCTACTCGGCCAGCCCTTTGTGAAAGATCCCGAGCAGAGCGTAGACAAGCTGTTGAAGTCCCGCAAGGCGCGGGTAGTTCGGTTCGAGCGGTTCGAACTGGGCGAGGGAATCGAGAAGAAATCCAGCGATTTCGCCGCCGAGGTGGCAGCAGCGCGCGGCGACTAGCGGTATCCTGCAGCCCCGGCATCGTCACTGACGCCGGGGCCGCGATCAGGTAAAATCCCCCCGTTTTTGCTCATCCAGGCAGCGCCATGTCCAACCAGGATTCCAGACCGGCTTTCAAGCGCATTCTCCTCAAGCTCAGCGGCGAGGCCCTGATGGGGGACGATGAATCCGGCATTGACACCGGCATCCTGGCCCGTATTGCTGGCGAAATACTGAAATTGCGCCATCTGGGCGTGGAAGTGGGACTGGTGATCGGCGGTGGCAATCTGTTTCGCGGCGCGGGACTGGCCAAGGTTGGCATGGACCGGGTGACCGCCGACCACATGGGGATGCTGGCCACAGTGATGAACTCGCTGGCCATGCAGGACACCCTGGAACGGCTGGGCGTGTTCACCCGGGTGATGTCGGCCATTCGCATCAATCAGGTCTGCGAGGACTACATCCGCCGCCGCGCCATCCGCCATCTGGAAAAGGGCCGGGTGGTGATTTTCGCCGCCGGCACCGGCAATCCCTTTTTCACCACCGACTCTGCCGCCAGTCTGCGGGCGATTGAAATCAACGCCGACGTGATGCTCAAGGGCACCAAGGTGGATGGCATTTACTCGGCGGATCCCGTCAAGGACGCGGCGGCGGTACGGTACGAGCGGCTCACCTACGACGAGGCGCTGGCGCGCAAGCTGGGTGTCATGGACGCCACGGCCATCGTCATGTGCCGCGAGTACGACATGCCGCTGAAGGTTTTCAACATCAACCGCCACGGCGACCTGGTGCGGATCGTGCGCGGCGAGAACGTGGGCACCACCGTGGTGCGGGAATGACGACATGATCGACTCTCTCAAGAAAGAAGCCACCGCCCGGATGGTGAAGAGCGTGGACAGTCTGAAACAGGAATTGACCAAGCTGCGCACTGGCCGCGCCCATGCCAGCCTGCTGGATCACATCACGGTCAGCTACTACGGCAACGACACGCCCCTCAATCAAGTGGCGTCGGTCGCAGTGGCCGACGCCCGCACCCTGCTGGTGACGCCCTGGGAAAAGAACATGGTCGGGCCGATTGAGAAAGCGATCCTGAAGTCCGATCTGGGCCTGAATCCAGCCTCTGCCGGGACGACGATCCGGGTGCCGCTGCCGCCGCTCACTGAGGAGCGCCGCCGCGATCTGGTCAAGGTGGTGAGGCGCGAGGGAGAGGAGGCGAAGGTGGCGATCCGCAACATCCGCCGCGACGCCAACAGCCAGCTCAAGGCCCTGCTCAAGGACAAGAAGATTCCCGAGGATGTCGAGCGGCAAACCCAGGACGAGATTCAGAAACTCACCGACCGGCACATCCAGGACGTGGACAAAACGCTCGCGGCCAAGGAAGCCGAGTTGATGGAAATCTGAAACGCCGCCTTGGGCTTTTCATGGCCACGGCGATCCAGCCAGGGAACTGCCGCAATGGCGCTTGATGTCTCCATGGTCCCGCCGCGCGAGTCGTTGCCCCGGCACATCGCCATCGTCATGGATGGCAACGGACGCTGGGCGCAACAGCGGTCGCTGCTACGCACGGCCGGCCACCGGGAAGGCGCCAAGGCAGTGCGCCGGATCGTCAAGGTCTGCGGCGAGCGCGGTATCAAAGTACTGACCCTGTTCGCCTTCAGCAGCGAAAACTGGCGCCGGCCGCGCCCGGAAGTCGAAGTGCTGATGAACCTGTTTCTGACTACCCTGCGCCGCGAAATTCGCCGGCTGCACGCCGCCAACGTCCGGATGCGCTTCATCGGCGACCGCAGCGCGTTTTCGCCCTCCTTGCAGGACTACATCGCCAAGGCCGAACAGCGCACCGCCGCCAACACCGGCCTGACCCTGGTCATCGCCGCCAACTACGGCGGGCGATGGGACATCGCCCAAGCCAGCCGGCGGGTAGCCGAGGAAGCAGCGGCGGGCCGGTTGCAACCGGGCGATGTGAATGCTGACCTAGTGCATCAATACACCTGCCTCGCCGATCTGCCGGAACCGGATCTGTTCATTCGCACCGGCGGCGAGCAACGGATCAGCAATTTCCTGCTCTGGCAATTGGCGTATACCGAACTGTACTTTACCGACCGGCTGTGGCCGGATTTCGATGTCGACGACCTGGACGTCGCCTGCGCTGCCTTCGCCAGCCGGCAGCGGCGGTTTGGGCAGACCAGCGAACAGGTGGCTGGAGTCGCCAATGCTTAAACAGCGCGTCGTCACCGCCAGCGTGCTGGCCCTGATCGCCCTGTGGGTGGTGCTGAAGCTGCCTGCCGCGGGTTTCGGCGCCGCGCTGTTGGCGGTCGTGTTGTTGTGCGCCTGGGAATGGGCCGACCTGGCGCGTTTGGCACAACCCCGCGGCCGCGCGCTGTATGGCGGACTGGTGCTGGTTCTGCTTCTGGCGGTCTGGCCGCTGGCGGATCGCACGACGGTGGTTGCCAGCCTGATGATTTCGGCGTTCGCCGCCTGGTGCGGCGCCGTGCTTTGGCTGTGGCGCTACACCGGACAACCGGAGCGCCAGGATCGGCCCAGCATGGTCGGCGTGGCCGGCGTGGCGGCGCTGGTGGCGGCCTGGCTGGCGCTGATGGGCTTGCGGCATGAATTTGGACCAGTCTATGTGCTGTTCCTGCTGATGCTGATCTCGGTCGCCGATATCGGCGCCTATTTCGCGGGCCGGCGCTGGGGCCGGCGCAAGCTGGCCCCAACCATCAGTCCGGGCAAAACCTGGGAAGGCGTGTGGGGCGCAGTGGCGGCGGCGCTGATCTTCGCGCTGGTCGGCGCGGCGGCGCTGGGCATCGGGTCGCGTTGGCCCGGCTTCGTGGCGGTCTGTATGGCGACGGTTGGTTTTTCCATCGTCGGCGATTTGTTCGAGAGCATGTTGAAGCGGCAGCGCGGGGTGAAGGACAGTGGTTCTCTGTTGCCCGGTCATGGCGGCGTGCTGGACCGGCTGGACAGCCTGATTGCCGCCGCGCCGGTGTTTCTGCTGGGTTGCTACGGGCTGGCGGGATGAACGAACGCATCGGCGTGACCATTCTCGGTTCGACCGGCTCCATCGGGGTCAGCACCCTCGATGTGCTGCGCCGTCACGCGGACCGGTTCCGGGTCGTAGCGTTGACCGCCCACCGCGATGTCGAGGGGCTGTTTCAGCAGTGTCTGAGCTGCGAACCGGATTATGCGGTCATGGCGGATGCCGATGCAGCCGAACAACTGCGCGACCGCTTGTGGGTGGCGGGGCGGCCGGTTGAAGTGCTGGCCGGCCCAGGAGGGCTGGAGCGAGTCGCGGCGTTGCCCGAAGCGGCTTATGTCATGGCGGCCATCGTCGGCGCGGCGGGGCTGTTGCCAACCTTGGCAGCGGCGCAGGCCGGCAAGCGGGTATTGTTGGCCAACAAGGAAGCGCTGGTCATGGCCGGGCCGCTGTTCATGGCGGCGGTGCGCGCCCACGGTGCAGAACTGTTGCCGATTGACAGCGAACACAACGCGGTGTTTCAGTGTCTCCCGCCGGATTTCGCGGCCCAGAATCTGGAGGCGGGGGGCGTCCGGCGCATTCTGTTAACCGGTTCCGGCGGACCATTCCGCACGACGCCGCTGGAGCAGTTGCCGGACGTGACTCCCGATCAGGCCTGCGCCCATCCGAACTGGCGCATGGGCCGGAAAATTTCGGTGGATTCCGCTACCATGATGAACAAGGGCCTGGAAGTGATCGAGGCCCACTGGCTGTTCGCTGCGCCGCCCGAACGGATCGAGGTGGTGATTCACCCCCAAAGCCTGATTCACTCGATGGTCGAATACGAAGACGGCTCGGTGCTGGCGCAACTGGGCAATCCCGACATGCGCACCCCCATCGCCCACGCGCTGGCCTGGCCGTACCGGCTGGCGTCGGGCGTCGCGTTTCTCGATTTCACCCGTCTGGGGCCGCTGGAATTCCAGGCGCCGGATTACGCCCGGTTTCCCTGCCTGCGGCTGGCTTTTTCCGCACTGGACGCGGGCGGCACCGCGCCGGCCATTCTGAACGCGGCCAACGAGGCCGCCGTGCAAGCTTTCCTCGACCAGCGGATTCGCTACACCGAGATCGCCACCGTGGTCGAACGGACTCTGGAACGGGTGCCCCCGCATGGGGTCAATACGCTGGCGACGATCTTTGCCGATGATGCCCAGGCGCGCGCTGTGGCGGGCGAGTGGATCGCCGCGCGACCGTCGGAGGGGTGAGATGAGCAGCAGTCCATTGATTTCGTTACTGGCCCTGATTGTGACCCTGGGGGTGTTGATCACCGTCCACGAGTTTGGCCATTTCTGGGTGGCCCGCCGGCTGGGGGTCAGGGTACTCCGGTTTTCCATCGGCTTTGGCAAACCGCTGTGGCAACGGCGCGGCCAGGACGGAACCGAGTATGTGATCGCCGCCCTGCCGTTGGGCGGCTATGTCAAGATGCTGGACGAGCGCGAGGGCGAGGTGCCGCCGGCTGAGTTGCCCCGAGCCTTCAACCGTCAGCCGGTGGGTTCGCGCATCGCCATCGTGCTGGCCGGGCCGCTTTGCAACTTCCTGTTCGCCATTGTGGCCTACAGCCTGATGTTCATGATCGGCGTGCCCGGCGTCAAACCGCTGCTGGACGATCCCAAGCCGGCTTCGCTGGCGGCAGCGGGCGGGTTCCAAAAGGGCGATTTGATCGTCGCGGTTGACGGCAAGCCGACGCTGACCCTGAGCGCGGTCATGCTGGAACTGGTGGATCGCGCCATGAGCGACGAACCGATCCAGGTCGAGGTGGTGGATGCCGACGACCGGGCGCGGGTCCGCGTGCTGGATGCGCGTGACGTCGGCGATCAGGGCGAAGCGGGGCTGGTGTTCGACCGGCTGGGGTTGAGACCGTGGCGCCCTGCGTTGCCAGCGGTCATCGGTCAGGTCACGCGCGACGGTGCGGCGGAACGGGCCGGCCTGCAGCCTGGCGACCGGATCGTACGGGCTGCCGGCGAATCCATCGCGGACTGGGAACAGTGGCGCGCGTTGATCCAGCGGTATCCCGGCCAATCCCTCAGCGTGTGGATCGATCGCGATGGCACCGAGCAGACCCTGGATTTGACGCCCGACGCGAGGGAAACCGAGCAGGGCGAACGGGTCGGTTTCATCGGCGCTATCGCCGATGTGCCCGACGATCTCGCCCAAAGCTTGCGGGTCGTGGTACGTTATGGGCCGCTGGATGCGGTGGGCGCGGCGCTCGGCAAAACGTGGGACATGTCGCTACTGACACTGCGAATGCTGGGCCGGATGGTGATCGGTAAGGCCTCGCTGGACAATCTCAGCGGGCCGCTGACCATCGCGCAATTCGCCGGCCAGGCAGCCAGCGCCGGTGCCATGGCGTTTCTGTCGCTGCTGGCCCTGGTCAGCCTCAGCCTGGGGGTTTTGAACCTGTTGCCGGTGCCGGTGCTGGATGGTGGGCATTTGCTGTATGACCTCATCGAACTGAACAAGGGCAGTCCGCTGTCCGATGCGGTGCAAAATTTTGGGCAACGGATTGGGATTGTGGTCCTGGTGCTGTTGATGGGGCTGGCTCTGTTCAATGATTTCAACCGTCTGCTGGGATAGGAACCGCCGACCCTGGCCTTGGGTAATAGGTGCTTATGAACTTGTATCGCTCCCTGATGTTCTCGCTGGGCCTGCTGGTCGCGATGGCCCAAGCCCACGCTGCCGCGTTCGTTGTGCGCGATATCCAGGTCGAGGGTTTGCAGCGGATCTCCGCCGGCACCGTCTTCAACTACCTGCCGGTGCAGGTGGGTTCGACGGTCTCGGAAAAGGATTACCCGGATATCATCCGTGCGCTGTTCAAAACCGGCTTCTTCACCGATGTAAACCTGGAGCGCAAGGGCGAGGTGCTGGTGATCACCGTGACCGAGCGGCCGGCCATCGCTGAGGTCAAGATCACGGGCAACAGCGACATCAGTACCGACGATCTCAAAAAGGCGCTCACCGGGGTCGGCCTGGCTGAAGGCCGGGTGTTCGACCGGGCGCTGCTCGACAAGGTGGAGCAGGAGCTGCTGCGACAGTACTACAACCGTGGACAGTACGCGGTGCAGATCAAGAGCCAGGTGCGGCCGCTGGAGCGCAACCGGGTCGCGGTCACCATCGAAATCGCAGAGGGCGCGGTAGCCAGCATCAGCCAGATTACCATCGTGGGCAACAAGGCGTTTACCGAGAAGGAACTTTTGAGCCAGATGCAATCGTCCACACCCGGCTGGTTTTCCTTCTTTACCAAGGACGATCAGTATTCCAAGCAGAAACTGGCGGCGGACATCGAGACCTTGCGCTCTTTCTATCTGGACCGAGGCTATCTCAAGTTCAACGTGGATTCCACTCAGGTTTCGATCACCCCGGACAAGAAGGATGTCTATATCACCCTGAATATTACCGAGGGCGAGCCTTACACCGTTGCGGACGTGCAACTGAGCGGAAATTTTGGCGTCGTCGCCGAGCCGGATTTGCGCAAGCTGATCACCCTCAAGCCGGGCGACACCTTCTCTCGCGCCAAATTGACCGAGACCGCCAAGGCGATAGGTGAGCGACTGGGCGAAGAGGGCTACGCCTTCGCCAACGTCAACGCCGTGCCCCGGGTGGACGACGAGACCCGCAAAGTCGCACTGAATTTTGTGGTAGACCCTGGTAAAAGGGTCTATGTCCGGCGGGTTAATTTCCAGGGCAACATCAAGACTCAGGACGAAGTGCTACGCCGGGAACTGCGCCAAACGGAAGGATCGTGGTTCTCGACCAAGGATATCGAGCGTTCCAAGACTCGTCTGCAGCGCCTGGATTATCTGGAAAGCGTCAATCTGGAAACGCCGGCCGTGCCGGGCGCCAGCGATCAGGTGGACGCCAACTTCACCGTGGTCGAACGGCCGTCGGGCAGTCTGATGTTCGGCATCGGCTATGGCCAGGAGTCGGGCATACTGCTGAACGCGAGTGTGACCCAGAACAACTTTCTGGGTACCGGCAACCAGCTCAGCCTTGTGCTGAATAACAGCGATTCTGGCCAGAACTACAATATTTCCTACAACAATCCCTACTATACCCCCGACGGCGTCAGTCGCGGATTCCGGGTTTTTTATCGGGAAATAGACAGTTCCGAGACGAATACCGCCGATTATATTTTGAACAGTTATGGCGCCCAGGTCACTTTCGGGTTCCCGCTCAACGAATTCGATACCCTGCGGTTGAGCCCGGGCTACGAGCACCTCTGGATTGACACGTTTGGGTGTGGGACGGACGAACCGATTACGTCGAACAGGACACCGCCAGAGATTTGTGAATACCTGAGGCAGAACGGCGATACCTATAATGAGTTCAAGCTAAACGCCAGTTGGGCCCGCGACAGCCGTAACCGGGTTATTTTCCCAACCAGCGGCTACCTGAACCAGCTTGCGGCGGAGATCGCCATTCCGGGCAGCGATGCCGAATTCTTCAAGCTGAACTATCGTGGCATCGCCTATTTCCCGCTGGCGCGCTGGCTTACGTGGACGGTCGGCGGTGAAGTGGGCTATGGCGATGGCTACGGCGACACTGATGGATTGCCGTTCTTCGAGAATTTCTATGCGGTGGTCTGCGTTCGGTGCGCGGTTACAAGGCCAATACCCTGGGACCCCGCTACTACCAGCAAGGCGATCTCCCTGGCGACCCTACCGGTGACCCCAAAGGTGGCGCGTTCAAAACCGTGGCCAGCACGCAGTTTCTTTTGCCGGCGCCGTTACTGACTCAATCCGAAAACGTGCGGCTGGCGGCGTTTTTTGATATCGGCAACGTCTTCGCCACTCCGAGTGATTTCGATGCCAACGAGTTGCGCTATTCGGTCGGTTTGGCCGGCTATTGGATCTCGCCGCTGGGACCCATCGTGCTGAGTGTCGCCGCACCGCTCAACGACCAGTCCGGCGATGAAACCGAAGTATTCCAGTTTTCCTTCGGCGTACCGCTGAACTGATACTGAAGGTTGAAAGTGATTTTTTATTGGGGTGACGTCCCGCACTATCCTGCTGATGGAGGTATCAACGTTGAAACTCGTGCGTAATCTATTGATCGGGGCGGCCTTGGCGCTGCCGGTTTCGCTGGCACAGGCGGCCGATGTAAAAATCGGCTTTGTCAGCATCGCCAAGATTCTGAACAGCGCGCCGCAGGCCGAAGCGGCCAGCAAGCGGCTGGAACAGGAATTCGCGCCCCGCAAGAAGGGGCTGGACGATGCACTGAAGGCGCTGCGCAAGCAGGAAGAGAAGTTGGCCAAGGACGGAGCGGTAATGAGCGAAAGCCAGCGCCGCAGTCTGGAGAGCGACGTTCGCAACCAGGCTCGGGAACTGAAGCGAACCAGTGATGAATTCCGGGAGGATTTCAACCTGCGCCGCAACGAGGAACTGGGCAAGTTCCAAAAACAGGTGCTGGAGGTCATTAACGGCGTCGCCAAGGAAGAAGGCTTCGATCTGGTTGTCAACGACAGCGCAACGTTGTACGCCAGCTCCCAGGTGGATGTCACCGAAAAGGTACTGAAGCGTCTGACATCCAAGTAGAATCACCATGACCACGCTGGGAGAGATCGCCGCGGTGGCGGGCGCGCGCCTGCAAGGTTGCGACGCCGCGGCGGTCGTCGCCGGGGTGGCGCCCCTGCACAGCGCGGAACCCGGACAGATCAGTTTTCTGACCCATCCCCGCTATCGCTCCTATCTGGCGACCACCCGGGCCACCGCGGTGATTCTGTCGCCCGAGGATGCCCGGGATTGCCCGGCGCCGGCGCTGGTGGCCGCCAACCCGCATATCGCCTACGCGCGGGCCGCGACGCTGTTCGAACCGGCTGCCGAATCGCGGCGGGGCATTCACCCCACGGCCTGGGTCAGTCCTACGGCATCCATCGCCGACGACTCGTGGATTGGCCCGCACTGCGCGGTGGAAGCCGGCGCGGTGATCGAGACCGGTGCGATCGTGGGGCCGGGCTGCGTGATTGGCGAGCAGGCCACGATTGGGGAAGGCAGCCGGCTGGTAGCCCAGGTGACGGTCTGCCATCGGGTGCGGCTCGGCCGCCGGGTATTGGCCCAGCCGGGCGTGGTGATCGGCAGCGACGGTTTTGGCCTGGCTCTCGACCGCGATGGTCGTTGGCTCAGGGTTCCCCAACTGGGCAGCGTGGTGATCGGAGACGATGTCGAGATCGGTGCCAACACCAGCATCGATCGCGGCGCGCTGGAAGATACCGTGATTGAGGAAGGGGTCAAGCTGGACAACCAGATTCAGGTGGCCCACAACGTCCGCATCGGTGCCCACAGCGCCCTGGCCGGCTGTGTCGGCATCGCCGGCAGCGCCCGGATCGGCCGGCACTGCATGATCGGTGGTGGTGTCGGCATTGCCGGTCATCTGGAAATCGCCGACCGGGTTCAGATTACCGGCATGTCGCTGGTGACCCAGTCCATCACCCAGCCGGGCATCTACTCCTCAGGCTTGGCGGTGGAACCCAACCGGCTGTGGAACAAGATCAGCGCCCGCCTGCGCCGGCTGGACGAATTGTTCCGGCGGCTGGCGGCCCTGGAAAGAAAAATCGGCCGCGACGGCGCAACTTGAGAGGGCAAGGCCTTGGAACCGATGGATATTCAGGAAATTCTGGAATACCTGCCGCATCGTTACCCGTTTTTGTTGATCGACCGCGTGCTGGCGATAGACCCGGGGCGGTCGCTGACCGGCCTCAAGAATGTCAGTTTTAACGAACCCTTTTTCCTGGGGCACTTTCCGCAACGGCCGATCATGCCTGGCGTGCTGATCCTGGAGGCGCTGGCGCAAGCGACCGGGGTTCTGGCGTTCAAGAGCGAGGGCGAGAAGCCCGACCATCGTTCCATGTACTACCTGGTAGGGGTAGACAACGCCCGCTTCAAGCGGCCGGTCGGGCCAGGCGATCAACTGATCCTGGAAGTCCGGCTGGACCGGATCAAGCGCGATATCGGCAAATTCATCTGTGAAGCCAAGGTGGACGGTCAACTGGTCGCATCCGCCGACCTGATGTGCGCTAAACGGGACATCAACCCGTGATTGATCCACGCGCGGTGGTGGACCCGGCGGCCCGACTGGCGCCGGATGTGACTGTGGGGCCGTTCTCGATCATCGGCGCGGAGGTGGAGATCGGCGCCGGTACCTGGATCGGTCCGCACGTCGTGATCCAGGGACCGACCCGGATTGGCCGCGACAACCGGATTTATCAGTTCAGCTCGCTGGGCGAAATCCCGCAGGATAAAAAATTTGGCGGCGAGCCGACCTGGCTGGAAATTGGCGACCGCAATACCATCCGGGAATTCGTAACCATGAATCGCGGCACAGCGCAGGATGCCGGGCTGACCCGCTTGGGCGACGATAACTGGATCATGGCCTATGTCCACATCGCCCACGATTGCGTCGTCGGCAACCGGACCATCTTCGCCAACGGGGCGTCGCTGGCCGGGCATGTCCACATTGATGATGACGTGGTGCTGGGCGGCTTCGCCCTGGTGTACCAGTTCACCCGCATGGGGATGCACAGCTTTTGCGGATTCGCCTGCGGCGTGCATCGGGACGTGCCGCCCTACGTGACTGTGGCCGGCTATCGCGCCGAGCCGCACGGCATCAACGCTGAGGGCTTGCGCCGGCGCGGCTTTGCCGACGAGGAGATTCAGGTGATTCGCCGCGCCTACAAGGTGATCTACCGTACCAATTTGCGACTGGAGGAAGCGCTGGACAAGGTACGGGAGATGGCGGTGGAATGCCCGCGCCTGCACATTCTGGCCGATTTCCTGGCAACCCCGTCCCGTAACGGGATCGTGCGCTAGGCGGATGATTTTGTCCACGGAAAACACGGAAGGCACGGACTCGAAAGGGTGCAGCGAACTCATGTTGATAGTGCCTTAGGGCCGGCTGCTCATGCACATTGCCATCGTTGCCGGCGAATTGTCAGGCGATTTGCTGGGCGCCGGTCTGATGGCCGCGCTCCGGGTGCATTATCCACAACTGCGCTTTACCGGCATCGGTGGACCGGCGATGCTGGCCCAGGGGTTTCAGACCATTTTTCCGATGGAGCAATTGGCGGTCATGGGGCTGGTGGAGGTGTTGCGGCATCTGCCCGAACTGCTGGCCCGCCGCCGCCAGCTGTGTCGGCAATTCATCACCGATCCCCCGTTGGCATTTGTCGGCATCGACGCCCCGGATTTCAATCTGGGGCTGGAGCGCCGGTTGCGCGCTCATGGCATTCCCACCGTGCATTACGTCAGCCCATCAGTCTGGGCCTGGCGGGCGTGGAGGGTGCGCAAAATCGCTCGCGCCGTGGATTTGATGCTGACCCTGTTTCCCTTCGAGGCCGCGTTCTATCAGGAACACGGTGTGCGGGTGCGCGCGGTAGGGCATCCGCTGGCCGATGCCATTCCGCTGCGCAGCGATCCGGCGGCGGCCCGGCAGGCGCTGGGATTGCCGGCGCCGGACGCAGCGCCCGTCATCGCGCTGCTGCCCGGCAGTCGTCTGGGCGAAGCCAGCCGGCTTGGCCCGCTGTTGCTGGATACTGCGATCTGGTTGTACGCCCGACGCCCTGATCTTCGGTTCGTGCTGCCAGCGGCGACGCCAAACCTGTATGAAATGCTGGCGGGAATGCAAGCCGAACGTGCGCCAGGCTTGCCGCTGATGCTGGCGCAGGGCCAGTCCCGCGAGGCGATGGCTGCTGCCGACGTGGTGGCGCTGGCCTCGGGCACTGCAACGCTGGAGGCCATGCTGCTCAAGCGGCCGATGGTGGTGGCCTATCGGGTGGCGCCGCTGACTGCGTGGCTCGCCCGGCGGCTGGTGAGGATTTCCCACTTCGCCCTGCCCAATCTGCTGGCCGGGCGGGAACTGGTGCCGGAGTTCATCCAGGAAGCCGCAACCGTGGAAAAGCTGGGGCCAGCGATCTTGCGCTGGCTGGACCAGCCTCTGGCCTGCGAGCAGTTGACGGCTGAGTTCGACGCCCTGCATCGCGAACTGCGCTGTGACGCCAGCCGCCAGGCCGCCGACGCCATCGTGGAATTGTTGCGCCTGCCGTGAAAGCAGGAGTTTCTTCTGGTTTGCGTGGCGAGTTTCCCCAATTCTGAGAGACGTAAGCTAACTCTTTGATCTATAGAACAGTGGAGCCAGCTTTCCACCGGCTTTCGGATACCCCAATGTCCCAACCCATGCCACACCCCCCAACTCCCTGGACCCCGACAAGCTGGCGGCAACGCCCGGCGGCGCAAATGCCGGTTTACGACGACCTGCCGACGCTGGCCGAGGTCGAGGAGCGGCTGGCGGCCTCGTTGCCCCTCGTATTCGCCGGCGAAATCCGTACGCTGCGCCAGCACTTGGCCGAGGTCGCTGCCGGGCGCGCGTTCCTGCTCCAGGGCGGCGACTGCGCCGAGAGCTTCGCTGATTTCAACGAGCGCGCGATTACCGACACGTTCCGCGTCCTGTTGCAAATGGCTGTCATTTTGACCTTCGCCGCCGCCTGTCCGGTGGTCAAGGTCGGGCGGATGGCCGGCCAGTTCGCCAAGCCGCGCAGCTCGTCGACCGAAACCCGCAACGGCACGACCCTGCCCAGCTATCGGGGCGACATCGTCAACGATCTCGACTTCACCGCCGAAGCCCGCCATCCCGACCCGCGCCGGCAGTTGCGCGCCTACGCCCAGTCGGCGGCGACCCTGAACCTGTTGCGGGCGCTGGCCCAGGGCGGCTTCGCCGATCTACACCGGGTTCAGCAATGGAATTTCGATTTCCTGCGCGCCAGCCCCCAGGGTGCCCGCTACCGCGACCTGGCCAGCCGGATCAGCGAAAGGC
>Ga0113563_10001191_pt1 | contig 14423 bp, 9 predicted proteins | sample Mud3Dept3metaG_FD_80117 | JGI IMG/M metagenome (GOLD analysis project Ga0113563, IMG submission 80117) | Freshwater wetland microbial communities from Ohio, USA, analyzing the effect of biotic and abiotic controls - Mud 3 Core 4 Depth 3... | ecosystem: Environmental > Aquatic > Freshwater >...
CACCTGATGCCGCATTACCTGCGCTTCGTGCGCGGCATCATCGATTCCAACGACCTGCCGCTGAACGTGTCCAGGGAAATCCTGCAGGAATCGAAGGATATTGAAACCATACGTGCGGCTTCGGTCAAACGCGTGCTGTCGCTGGTCGAGGATCTGGCCGAGAACCAGAAGGAAAAGTTTGCGACATTCTGGAAGGAGTTCGGCCGCGTATTCAAGGAAGGTGTCGGCGAAGACCATGGCAATCGCGAGCGCATCGCCAAGCTGCTGCGCTTTGCTTCGACACAGACGGATACGGCCGACGAGGATGTGTCGCTGGCCGATTACGTGGCGCGGATGAAGCCCGGCCAGGAGAAGATCTATTACGTGACTGCCGAGACTTTTGCTGCGGTTAAGGCCAGCCCGCATCTCGAGGTTTTTCGCAAGAAAGGCGTCGAAGTGCTGCTGCTCTCCGACCGGGTCGACGAGTGGATGATGTCGTTTCTCACCGAATTCGAGGGCAAGTCATTGCAGTCGGTGGCCAAGGGGGCGCTGGATCTCGGCAAGCTCGAGGACGAGACCGAGAAAAAGGCGCAGGAGCAGGAAGCGGTCGAGCACAAGGCTCTGGTCGAGCGCATGAAAAAGGCACTCGATGAGCGGGTCAAGGATGTGCGGGTGACGCTGCGCCTGACCGACTCGCCGGCCTGCCTGGTGGCCGACGAACATGACATGACCGCCGGCCTGCAGCGGATGCTGAAGGCAGCCGGGCAGAAAGTGCCGCTGGCCAAACCCATCCTCGAAATCAATACCCGCCACCCGCTGGTGCAACGGCTGGAGGCGGAAACGGAAGAGGCGCGTTTCAGCGACCTGGCAGCGGTGCTGTTTGACCAGTCGCTGCTCGCCGAGGGCGGTCAGCTCGAGGATCCTGCAGGTTTCGTCAAACGCCTGAACCAGCTGATGCTGGCGATGGGCGGGACACAGGCCCGCTAGACCGCAGGCCGATGGCGAACGGCACGGCGTAGCCTTCGCCGTGCGCAGCGCGCGTGGCCATCCGCTGGCGCCCGCCGCGGTGACGGATGCCATCGGTTTCCTTGCGTACCCGGTGCCGGCAGCGCCAATGAGGGCCGGCGTCCGGCGACGACGGCGGATGTGTGACGGGCGTCCGCTTGATGGTCGTTGATGAAGGGTATTATTGTGGCGCCGATGGTGTGGATCGACCAAGGCACGCCTTCGCGGCACACCGCGGTATGCCGGATCGCCTGCCTTTTAACGCGCTTTAGAAACTTCAGCCAACTAGTTGAAATTATGCTTTAATTCGCATGATGACCAGGGTTAGTCGCGTCTGCACTAACACCTTCAGCAAGGTTTGATATTTGCCGGTATTTCAAGAATCCGGAGCGATTCGTGATCACCAAAGCAGTGCAGTTGAGCGTGCCTGAAATCGGTGCGTGCGAAGTCCTTGGCCCCGAAGATGTCGATGCGGCCTACGCCGGTATTGCACCCAGGCCCCGCGACAACACGCGCTTCCGCGAACTTGAGGAACTGACCCGGATCCTCGAGACCCGTTCGGTGTATCCGGTGTTCCAGCCGATCCTGGCATTTGGTACCGGTGAAATCCTGGCCTACGAGGGCCTGATTCGCGGACCGGAAACCAGTTCGATGCACACCCCCACCAAACTGTTCGATGCGGCGACCCGTGCCGGATTCCTCACCGAGCTGAACATGCTCTGCGCACGCAAGGTCGTGCGCCAGTTTGCCAAACTCGATATGAAGCGCCAGTTATTCCTCAACATAACGCCGCAGACCGTGCTCGAGGTCAAAGATGACGTGCAGCGTATTACACGCTTCATCAGGGACTGCGGCCTGGACATTGCGCAGGTCACAATTGAGCTTACCGAAAACCAGCTGATCACGGACCGTTCGATTTTTCGCGATGCGCTGATGCTGTTCCGTGGCGCCGGATTTCGTGTGGCGCTGGATGATCTTGGCGAAGGGTTTTCCAGTCTGCGCCTGTGGTCGGACCTGCAGCCGGATTTTGTCAAGATCGACATGCACTTTGTGCAAGGTGTCAGCGAGGACTCGGTCAAATTCCATTTCCTCAAATCCCTGCAGCATATTGCCGAAGGCTGCGGCTCTTCGCTGGTCGCAGAGGGTGTCGAAACCGCGGCGGATTTCTGCATACTGCGTGATCTGGGCATCCATAACGCGCAAGGCTTCCTGATCGGGCGGGCAACCAAGGAGCCCCTCGTGGTGATACCCGACCAGGTATCCGGCCTGATGGGCTCGGGCAGTGCACCGTTGTTTGCAAAGGGCACGGCGTCCCGGTCCTGAACCGGCGCTGCAGTAGCGTCGCGCACCGGCCGAACTCGATTCCCCCAGCGCAGCGCATGAAAAAGCCCGGGCATGCCCGGGCTTGTTGTGGCGCGGTGCTCAGGCCCGTTTGCGGTTTTTCTCCAGCCAGGCGTCAACCAGTTTGACGGTCTCATCGACCACTGCAAGCTGCATGCCTTTCTGCGCGGCAACGGTTTTGACGAGGCGGTCAACGCGTTCAATGTTCGGTGCGCCGGCAGCCAGTGCCCGTGCTGCCGAGGACGGGCTTCCCAGCGACAGCGCCGCAGTGGCGTATTTTTCGAACGGCACCATGTCTTTCTCGCTGGCGCCCAGCGCCACGCAAAGCCTGACCACCCAGTCGTACACCGTGCGCGAGGCGGCAATGTCGGAGTGGACCGCATCCTTGATCGGCCGCATCGCGTCCTTCTGCACGCAGCGGTAATTGCCGGCGATCAGCATGGCCCATTTCGCCAGCGGCACGAATACCGAGTCATGTACCTTGAGCTTGACCGGCAACTCGATTTGCCTGCCGTCACCGGGGTCGAAGCGGGTGGCCTCGATGTCGGTCTCGAGCTGGCGCAGGATTGCCGTGTGCGCGTCGGAGTCGAAGCGCGCTGCCTTGAAATTGGTGGGCAACCGCACCTGCAGCACATTGACCTTTTCCTCGGGGGGGCGGAAAGCCTGCGGATCGGGGCTGCACAGCGTCAGCGTTTTCGGATCGAAGCTGTCCCAGACGGAGGCATCCGTGTAACAGTCGCGGCAGGCATCGGCGTTCAGGCCGGGAATGCGTTTCAGGTAAGGCAACGGCGGCATGTTCATGATTGACATGCAGGGCACCCGTGATTTGGCCACTTTGTCCAGCAGTTCGCGTACGCCCGGCGAGCGGTATTGCGGTTCCTGCATGGCCAGTGCAATCAGGTCATAGTCGGCGGGTTCGGCGGAGTCGGGGCCGCCGGCGGACAGCTTACCCGGCAGTTTCTGGGAATTGATTTCGACCAGCCCTTCCCGGCCCTTGACCGGCATGCGCACGATTGCGCCTTCCGTGTTGAACAGTTCCGCCTCGGCGGGCAGGCAGATCATCTTGACGGTGTGTCCGGCGAGCAGCAGCTTGGTCGCCAGCAGCGAGCCGTACGATGCGCCGAGGATCAGGATTTTGTAAGTACGCATGCAAAACTTTCCTCATGTGGAGTGGCAGAGCCGTGGGACGGCGGGCGCATATTCTCTTATTCGGGGCCTCGCCGCGTGCAGCAGTTGGCATGTTATTCAGTTCGCCAGTCCGGTGCAATGACAGATCATCAGGTGAAGCACCGCGGCATCGAACGGTGATGTGCTGCCGCAATGCAGCATTGCAGCGACCCCGCCGGTTTCGTCGAGGGTTGCTGCACATCCGTCGGGCATCGGGCTGCGCGGCCACCGCTTCAATGCGGCTGATCCGGCGCAACGCACGACAGGCTAACTCGCAGTCGCGGCCTGCGCTCGGATGTACCGACTTAGCTGTGACGTTGCCAATCCGGGGCCCGCTTCTGCAGAAAAGCATCGATACCCTCAGCTGCATCGTCGCTCATCATGTTGCAGACCATGGTTTCGGTGGCCAGCGCATAGGCGCTGGCGAGGCCGGTATCGAGTTGTTCGTAGAAGGATTTCTTGCCCGCGGCAACGGCCGCCGCCGGCTTGGCGAGAATCTTCGCGGTCAGTCCGGCGACGGTTTCATCCAGTGCCTCGGCCCTGACGATGTGGTTGACCAGTCCCCGATCGAGCGCCTGCTGGGCATCGATGAAATCCCCGGTCAGCAGCATTTCCATCGCCTGTTTGCGCGGGATGTTGCGGGCCAGCGCGACGCCGGGCGTCGCACAGAACAGCCCGACATTGATGCCGGAGACGGCAAATTTGGCATCCGCGCTGGCGACAGCAAGATCGCATTGCGCGACCAGCTGGCAGCCTGCGGCTGCGGCAATGCCATGGACACGGGCGATGACCGGCTGCGGCAGGCGGGTCAGCATCAGCATCACCTCGCTGCAGCGCCGGAAAATATCCGTGATGAAGGCGCGGTCCGGACGGGTCCGCATTTCCTTCAGGTCGTGGCCGGCGCAGAACGCCTTGCCGGCACCGGCGATGACCACGGCACGCACGGCGCCGTCGCGGGCAATGGATTCAAGCGCCGCCTGCAGCTCGATCAGCAGCGCGGCGGACAGTGCGTTGTACTGTGCCGGACGGTTGAGCGTCAGTGTCGCGACGCCATCGCGGTCGGCGCGCAATACCAGGGCAGTTGGCGAAGAGGCCGCAGGCATGTTGGTGTCGATCATTCGCGGCGGTTATTGTATTTTGAGACTTACCAGTTCGTAACGGTCGGTATCCAGCCGGCTGTTGTACTGATCATAGGTCTGGCGGACGCTCTTTACCACGCGTTTGCTTGCCGGTGCGTACCAGGCAATGAGTACGATCCGCGTGACAGTGACGCGGTCATTGTTGTCGGTGGGCGGCGGGCGCTCGGCTGCAACTTCGACCCGGAACGCGTCGAACTCACCTGCAGGCACGCGTATGCGCTCGCGCGCAACAACCTCGGCATCGACGCGCCAGCGGTCGAATGAGGTCACACTGTACAGACCCGGCACATCGCGCCATTTCCTGCCGACCGGGAAGTCCTCGCTCGCGGCAAGAAAAGGTGCAAACTCGACCACGTTGACGCCACTGGTTGCCGCAATTTCCACGATGCGCACATCCAGCGGCGATTCCCGCTGGAGCACGTTGCGGCTGTTGGCGACGGGCGCCACCGATTCGAATACCGACTTGGCATCGACGTCGCTGACCGTTACGGTGACCGTGGCGACTTCGGTTTCGTGCAACTCGTTGATCAGGCGGTAAGTCCAGCTGTCGCCCGCGCGGGGCAGCCGCGATGGTGACGTGCCGGGTGCTTGCGGTGCTGCCAGCGCAACCTGTGACTTGGTCTCGGGCGCCGGCATGCCCTTGGTTTGCGCCGGCGCGGATGGTGGTGGCGTCGACACGTGCAATGGTGCCGGTGGTGCGGCTTCGACGCCTCCGGGATTGAAGTAGAAATCACCAACCAGGGACGAGCTTTCCCACGGTACCTGGCGTTTGGCAGTTTCGGCCATGACGCCCTCGCGCACCCGCCGGAACATGACCTCCACGGGCAGCGTCGGCACGGCCATGTGTGCCAGCAGGTGCTTGGTGTAGGTGCCAAACTCTTCATTGCCGTCGCGCGCTTCCGAACCCGGCGCTGTGGCGTAGGCCAGCAGCGTTCCGCCCGGCGCATCCATTTGTGCGAGGCCGACGCTGACCGAGCGGAACGTGCGGATGAAAGGATTGTTGCGACAGGCATCAAGGATGACGAAATTGGCCCGGCTGCGCGCGGTCTCCAGCTTGTCGAGCACCTGTGCCATGTCCGTACTCATGTACGGCACTTCGTCCTCGGCGCGGATGTCGGCGTCGACGGGGATCAGATAGTTGCGTCCCTTCACCTGCATGCCGTGGCCGGAAAAATAAAACAGCGCGACGCCGCCTTCCCGCAGCCTGCCGCCAAATTCGCGCAGTGCCGCGACCATCCCTTTCTGACTGAGATTCGTGCGCAGAATCACCTCGAACCCCAGTTCATTGAGCTGGCGTGCAATCGCGCGAGCGTCGTTGAGGGGGTTTTTCAGGGGTGCGGCCGGATAGGCACTGTTGCCGATCACCAGGGCGACGCGTTGCTCCGCGGCATAGGCGGTCGCGCAGGTCAGCATCAGCGCGATGATCGCTCCCCGCAGTCCATCAAACACCAGTGCTGGCAGGCTACGCAATTTCAATCCGGCAACCATCCACGAGTCCGTAAACAGAGGCATTGCACTGCGCCCGATGTTGTTATTATAGGTCTCTATTCCCAAAAAGATCCCGTCCATGACAACCTGGACCCGCCGCCGTATGCTCAAAACCGCGCTGGCGAGCGGCAGCACCTGGTTCATGCCCTGGTCGGTGAGGTTTGCGCTGGGTTCCAGCGCGCTGCTGCGTGCCGCCAGGCAGGCGCTGGTCATCGGCAACGGCAACTACCACCGGGCGCCGCTCAGCAATCCAGTCAACGATGCGCACGCCATGGCGGAAGCGCTCAGGGGCGCCGGTTTTGAAGTGACGCTGGGTGTGGATCTTGTGCAGGCGGCCATGCAGGACGCGATCACCGCGCATACGGACAATCTGGCACGGAGCAAGGCAGTGGGGCTGTTTTATTTTGCCGGGCACGGCATGCAACTGGCCTGGCGCAATTACCTGATACCGGTGGATGCGGAAATTGACACCGTGGGCGCGCTGCGGCAGCGCGGCGTGGATGTGAACAGCCTGCTCGAGGGTATGCGGCGGGCGGGTAATCCGATGAATCTGGTCGTCCTCGACGCCTGCCGCGACAACCCCCTCGGCACGGCGACGCGCGTTGACCAGAAGGGCCTGTCGCAGATGGACGCGCCGCCGGGGACACTGCTGGCTTATGCCACTGCGCCAGGACATACCGCGATCGACGGCGATGGTGGCGGCCACGGCTTGTATACCGAGCATCTGCTGCGCGAAATCCGGGTGCCGGAAGCCAAAGTTGAGGATGTTTTCAAGCGCGTGCGGCTCGCGGTGCGGCGGCGGTCGAACGGTCTGCAGATTCCGTGGGAGAGCACTTCGCTGGAGGATGACTTCTGGTTCCTGCCGCCGCGCGAAGAACGCAAGCGTGCCGAGGAAGAGGTCGAGCGCGAATTCAGGCATGAACTCGCGCTATGGGAGCGCATCGAGGAATCCGCACAGCCCGAGCCCTTCGAGGATTACCTGCGGCGTTATCCGCACGGGCGTTTCACGGAGCTGGCACAGCTGCAGCTCGACCGTGTGCTGGCGAAGCTGGGTGAAAAAAAGGTCGAGATCGTGTCTGCGCCCGACAACCCGTATGGCAAGGGAGCAGCGTCGGCGGACACAGCCTATCGGGTCGGCGACTCTTACCAGTATCGGCAATTTGATTTGCTGACGCAGCAGCAGCTCAAGCCGGGGCGGCCCAGGATCACGGCCATCACCGAACACGAGGTGATCTACAACGACGGGACGCTCGTGACCGATCGCCTCGGCAACATGCTGCGAACGCCGCAAGGCGCAGTCTGGTCACCGAACCAGACCGCCCCCTTCGATTTTGCGGTGGGCAAGCGCTGGAATACCCGGTTCCGGGTGATTCCACCGAAGGGCGGCAACAGCACGGTTGAGCTTGAGCTGCGGATCGTAGATCGCGAGAAAATCACCGTGCCGGCGGGCACTTTTTACGCATTCCGCGTGGAAGCAACGGGCTGGCAGACGGGTTCCTCTGTGGGTGGGCGTAACCTGCATGTCCGCTGGGACTGGAAGACCTGGTATGCGCCGCGGGAGGTGCGCCGGCCGATTGCTTTCGAGTGGTTCAACCATCACGTTTCGGGAAAAATCCTCCGGGCAACGCGTACCGAACTGGTTGCGTTTCAACAGGCCTGACGTACATGCGCCGGGCTCTGCTTTTCCCTGTGATTGTGGTGTGCGGAGCGCTGCTGGGCATGATGCAGACGACTGAGCCCATCGATCTGCGGCTGCTCGATTGGCAGTTCGTCGTGCTGCGCTCGTGGCATCCCCGGCCGGCGTTGCAGGAGGTGGTGGTGGTCGGGATTGACGACGCAACGGTCAAGGCGCTGCCGGAACCGGTCACGCTCTGGCACCGCCACCTCGCGCGGTTTCTGCAGGCGCTGGTTATCGCGCGACCGGCGGCAGTGGCGGTGGATATCGTGCTGCCAGACCGCAGTTACGACACGGTGCTACCGGGGTATGACGCAGCCCTGTTGCGCGGCATTGTCGAGGCGCGACGGACCTATCCTCTGGTGCTGGCATTGACGGTCGATCCGTCGGGCGCGACACGCCCGATCCACAGGCCGTTTCTGGTTGCTGCGGGCGAGGGTGCAACCGGCTATGCGCTGATCAATGTCGCCGACGATGGCGTGGTGAGGCATTTTGACGAGCGGCTGGGTGAGGGTGGGGCACGCGTGGCGACGCTCGCGGGGCAGGTCGCGCGCCGGCTCGGGGTCGCGCCGGGCAGCGGCATCATCGATTTCGCCCGCGGCGACAAATTCGGCTATGTGCCGCTGCAGCAGGTGCTGGCCTGGGCCGATGCGCGTGACGATGCGGCGTTGGTGCGGGCGTTCGGCGGGCGGCCGGTATTGCTCGGGTTTGTGCTGCCGTACGAGGACCGGCAGCGCTTGCCGGTGCCGCTGGCTGCCTGGGAGGAAGGCGAATCCGGAAGCCCGGGTGTCCTGCTGCATGCGCAGATCCTGCGCGGACTGCTGGCGGATGGCGGCCTGATACCCCCGGTGTCTCCTGTCGTTGTGGCCGTGATGGGCGCGGTCACTGCGCTGCTCTGGTTCGTGACGACCGGTGCGGTGTCCTTCGTGCTGATTTCCGCTGCGTTCGTGGGCCTGCTGCTCGCCGTGTCGACCCTGCTGTTGGCCTACGGCCTGCATCTGCCGGTGGTCGCTGCGGCCGCAACCGGGCTGGTCGCGCTCGGCGGCCGCAACGGTCTTGAAGCTTCCTTAAAGCTGCGGGAGCGCCGTCGCCTGCGCGGGGTGTTCTCCGGTTATGTCAGCCCCGCCGTCATGCAGCAGATCATCGATGGCCAACTGCGGGCGGAACTCGGCGGCGAACGCAAGTTTGTCTGCGTGCTGTTCTCGGATATCCGGGGTTACACCACGCGCAGCGAAGGCATGTCGCCGGAGGCGATCGTCGGATACCTCAACCGTTATTTCGAGGATGTGGTGGGGCTGATCCATGGGCACGGCGGGACCGTCACCTGCTTCATGGGCGATGGCATCATGGCCGTCTTCGGCGCGCCAAACGCGCTCGTCAACCCGTGCGCTGCGGCGTTCGCCGCGGCTCGTGACATGCTGGCCCGCGTCGCACAGTTCAACGCGCAGGCTGCGGCCGATGCGCAGCCGGTCGAGATTGGTGTCGGGCTGCATGCGGGGTACGCGGTGGTCGGCCACGTCGGATCGTCGACCCGGCATGACTACACCGCGATCGGCGATGTCACCAATGTGGCCTCCCGACTCGAGGGTGCAACCAAGGAGGTGGGTTACCGCCTGGTATGTTCTGCCGCTGTGACCGAGCAGTTGACCGACCGCAGCGTGCTTGTGCCGCTGGGTGCGGTGGCGATCAAGGGCCACAGTCCGGTGGCCGCCTACGGTTGCGACCCGGTGTGATGATGACCGCTGCGCGCGTTGCGTTTTGCCGTGAACCCGGGTGCGTGCGTCGACCAACGGAAGCTGGTAATGTCGACGTGCCATGGGGAGTGCGATCGAGAAGAAGTTTAAATAAAAATATTAAATAAAACAATGAGTTATAGTTCTATTTTGCGAGGCAGCTGGCGGCACATGCTGGTGACAGCGCTCACGTTCGCATGTCTTGCATTGCCGAGCGCAACGAACGCCGCGGCGATCATCACTGACGTGACCGGCAAGGCTGCGCTGCAGGGCGGCGGCAAAGTGGGTCCCGTGGCCATTCTGTCCGAGATCGAATCCAATGCCCGTGTGCAGCTCGAGAAAGGTGCCCGGGTGGTGGCGTTGTACACCAGCAGCGGCGATGAATTTGCGCTCTCCGGTCCGGCGCTGATTCATTTCCGGCCCGATGCACCGGTCGCGTTGTCGGGCGCGCTTCCGCAGAAACGCAGCAGTGCCATCGGCAAGGAGGCCGCGATCCGTATCCGCTCCGCGGCAACCACGCAGGCGGCGTACGTGATGCGCAGCACGCGCAGCGCAGCGCGCATCCGGTTGCTGGTGCTCTCCGCTACGCGCACGCTGGAAACGTCCCCGGAGTTTCGCTGGCAGGGAGTCGAGGGCAGCACGGCCTATCGTTTCGAATTGACCGACGATACCGGCAAAGCGCTGTACGACACCGAGGTGACCGGCGAAACGGTGAAGCTGCCGGTGTCGCTGCAATTGCAGCCCGGGACGGCCTATACATGGGAAGTCGCCACGAGGACGCCCGATGGCCGTCGCCATGTCAGCGCAGGCGATTTCAGTGTTGCCGCAGCGGAGTTGCGGCAGCGTGCCAATTTGCTGCGTCCCCCGGCGGGCGCAGCGGTTTCGGACCGGGTAGCGTATGCGGCATGGCTCGATCAGATGGAGTTGCGGGACGAAGCGCGCAAATACTGGCGCGCTCTGGTGAACGAGCGGCCGGCTGACGCGCGGCTCAAGGCGCTCGCAGAAAACTGAGCGGTCCGCGGGCGGCTTTTCTATCGCCGGCGGCCGTCGCTACGGATTGACGATGCGGTTGCGCAGTACCATCGCCGGTTTCTCGAATGCGCATTCGACGATATCACCCGGTTTCAGGTACAGCGCTTCCGCGTTGGCCTTGCCCACCGCGACCCCGCCCGGTGCGCCGGTCGAAAACATGTCGCCCGGCTGCAGGTCGAGCAGACGCGAGAAATGTTCGATGATGTCGGGCAGCTTCCAGATCTGGTCGCTGGTGTTGACGCGCATGCGCTGCTCGCCGTTGACGCTGCAGGTGACCCAGATGTCGTACGGATCGGGGATCTCGTCCATGGTGATGATGCAGGGGCCCAGCGGGCCGAACGACGGCGCATTCTTCGACGTCCAGAACCGCGAGCCGGAGGCGACTTCACGCTTCTGGGTATCGCGGCAGGTGAGGTCGTTGAGGATGGTGATGCCGGCGATGTGGTTGAAGGCGTCCTTGCCCTTGACGCCATAGGCGCGTTTGCCGAGCACGAACACCAGTTCCGGCTCATAATCGAGGCGCGATACGGTGGCCGGGCGCGGCACATCGGCGCCGTGGCCGGTCAGGCAGGAGTTCAATTTGATGAATCCGGTCGGTTCGCCCGGCATTTCCTTGATCAGATCGTTGCGCTTCAGTTCCTCGAGGTGTGTGCGGTAGTTCTTGCCGACGCAGAGGAACTTGTCGGCGTCGGGAATCGGCGGCAGGTAACGCACGTCGGCGTCAGGTGCCAGCGTGGTGCGGTCCAGCTTCGCGGGATTTTTCCTGGCGTATTCGAGCACCGCGCGCGCCCGGGCGAGCCCGGCTTCGCCCAGTGCCAGCAGCCCCTTCATCGAAGCCGGGATCAGTTGCTGGCCGTCGTTCAGCGCGCGCTCGCCGGCGACGAGGTCGAGCATGTTGCCGTCGAGCTGGGCGCCGATGCGCACGGTCTTGGGGACGGAGAGCAGGGTGTAGGTGGCTAAGCGCATTGCATGTTCCTCAAATGAAAAGCGGCGCCTGCGCGCCGCTCGGGGTCGATACGGTCAGGGCGTTATTTTACGACCTTGATGGCGGTCTCTTCCAGCTTCTTTGCCCTGATGAGCCGGACCAAACGCGCACGTGGCCGTGCATATTCATGTGGCTTATTGGCGCATCGAGCCGACGATTTTTGGGGCTCAGGGCTTCGACAGGTGGTCGAACACCAGCGATTTTGCAGTCCGCAAGGTGAAATCCATGAAGCGCTGCGCGATGAGCGGCAGCTGCTTGCCCGCCGGATGCACGAATACCCAGCCATGGTCGACCGGGAACCCTTCGACGTCGAGGACCGCGAGTTGTTCGTGTGGCACATCCAGCCCCAGCGTGTAGCGCGACATGATGGATACACCGAGACCGGCGATGATGGCCTGCTTGATCGCTTCATTGTTCGACAACTCCATGCGCACGCGCGGTTCGCAGCCATGGGCTTCGAAGATTTCGCGCGCGATGCCGCGTGCGCCCGACCCGGGTTCACGCATCAGGAACGGCTCGGCTGCGAAACGCCGGAACGGGACATTTTTCTCGCGGGCGAGCGCATGGTCGGCGTGTGCGAACGGCACGATGGGGTTGGGCAATAGCGGATAAGTCACCACGTCCCTGCCGGCGGGGGCGCCGGCAAAGATATACAGGTCATCGAGATTTTTTGCCATGCGCTCCAGCAATGCGCCGCGATTGTGGATCTGCAGCGAAACCTCCACTTTCGGGTGCTGTTTGACGAACTCGGCGAGCACGCGGGGCGCGAAATATTCGCCGGTGGTGCTGACCGCCAGCTGCAGGCGCCCCGCTTCCAGCCCGCGCAGATCGGCGACGCTGCGTTCAACGGCGGCCAGCGTCCCGAACATCTCCAGGCAGCCTGCATGCAGCACGCGACCGGCGTCCGTCAGCTGTATGCGCTTGCCGATCTGCTCGACCAGCGGCAAGCCGACCGTTTCCGCCAGCTTTTTCATTTGTACCGAGACCGTGGGTTGGGCCATGTACAGCTCTTCCGCCGCCTTGGTAAAACTGCCGAGCCGGGCAACGGCCTCGAATACGCTCAGCTGGGGCAGCGTGCCGTGTTTCAGGTAACGCCTGATTGCCGATTGGGGCATGTTGATCCTTTCGCTTCAGGTCTATGGGTCATCGCGCTGCCATGCGGGCAGCGCGACCTTCACCTCGGACGGGAAAGGCAACATCAGGTCGAAAAAAAGACCTTGCCCGTACAGGCAAAGGTCTCGCTTGCAACAGCATGACATGACGGTCATGAATCGTTGCCGGCGCCGCCGAGGATCGTGCCGCATCCCGAATTGACGACTGCGCCGCTGCGGCTGGCGCCGCTCAAGCTACTCCCCTTTGGAGGGACCACGCGTCGCCGCGTGAGCGGGGCGGATTACAGCACAGGATGGTAATCATTACAAGTTGCGGCGCCGCGCACGTCAAATTGACGGCCGATTGCCCGCGGGCATTGGTAATGACGAACATTGCGATTTTTCATTTTACTTCTGGGGGTCGGGTCTTTGATAATCGGCCGGCGCGTTCAGGAAGGCGCGTGGCGGGTGTCGCTGGCAACATGGCAAATGCCTCGCCGTAGTTTCGGACCAGGGGAGTAGCTTCGGCGGCATCGCAATGATGCCGCGAGTGGTGTCGTCGTCAATACGGGCATGGCCCCGGCGGCACCGGCAGAGTTCCTGCTGCAAGCGAGACCAGGCGGTGGCGGACGTGACAGGTGTGTCGGCTGCTGAGATTGATCTCGTATCCATCACTGGAGGTTTGCGCATGGAACTGCTGTCTGCTGAATTTTTCTCGGCCCTGCTGGCCATCATCATCATCGATCTCGTCCTCGCCGGCGACAACGCGATCGTCATTGCACTCGCCGCGCGCGGCCTGCCGCCCGAACTGCGCAAGAAGGCCGTTGTCTGGGGGACCGTGGGTGCGATTGCGGTGCGCACCGGGATGACCATGGTCGTGGTCTGGCTGCTGAAAATCCCCGGCCTGATGCTGCTCGGCGGCGCGCTGCTGGTGTGGATCGCCTACAAACTGCTCGCCGACAACGAGGGCGAAGGCCACGAGGTGAGCGCGGCCGGCACCTTCTGGGGCGCGATGAAAACCATCGTCGTCGCCGACGCGGTGATGGGCCTGGACAACGTGCTGGCGGTGGCCGGTGCTGCGCACGGCAGTTTCCTGCTTGTCGTCATCGGCCTGCTGATCAGCATCCCGATCGTCATCTGGGGCAGTCAGCTCATCCTCAAGTATGTTGAACGCTATCCCGGCATCATCTATGTGGGCGGCGCGGTGCTGGCCTGGACTGCAGCCAAAATGATCATCAGCGAACCGCTGGTCAAGGACTACTTTGCGGCCTATCCCGCGCTCGCGGGGCTGGTCTACATCGCCGTCATCGGTGGCGTGCTGGGCGGCGGTTTCTGGGTGAACCACGCGCCGGCGCGCGCCCGCGTCGCGGAACACATTGCCGGCTCAGGCGTCGTCACCGCGCCGGCCCCGGCCGCAGCCGGCGTGACCCGCATCCTGTTGCCGTTGGATGCGTCGGCGAACTCGCTGCAGGCGGCGGAGCATGTGATCAGCCGCCACGCCGCAGGCGCGCAGCTGGAAGTACACCTGCTGCACGTCCGGGTGCCGCTGTCGCAGTACGTCGCGCGTTTCCTCAGCCGCCGGGATCACGATACCTACCACCGGCAGGAAGCGGAACGGGCGCTCGCGCCGGCACGCGACCTGCTGAATCGCACTGGTATCCGGCATACCGATCATGTTGAATTCGGCGACAAGGCGGAAACCATACGGCGTGTGGCCGAACGCCTGGGCGTTAACCAGATCGTCATGGGCACTGCGCGCCGGAATTCGCTGACCCGTGTCATCGAGGA
>Ga0113563_10001192_pt1 | contig 14409 bp, 10 predicted proteins | sample Mud3Dept3metaG_FD_80117 | JGI IMG/M metagenome (GOLD analysis project Ga0113563, IMG submission 80117) | Freshwater wetland microbial communities from Ohio, USA, analyzing the effect of biotic and abiotic controls - Mud 3 Core 4 Depth 3... | ecosystem: Environmental > Aquatic > Freshwater >...
GGTGATCCACCCGGGGACGCGCGTGGCGGAGGAGACCGACGAGGAGGCGCTCGACCGCATCGCCTCTGCGATCGCCGTCGTGTTCGAACAGGTGCCGTGGCGGTACACGCGGCTGCTGCTCGAGCACACGGCCGGGCAGGGCCTGAGGGAGCGCGGTCGCCGGCAGTGCCGGTGCCTATCGCTCCGTCAGCGTCACCTCCCGCGCCGACCACGGGCCGTCGGCGTCAGGCAGCGTGACGCGGATTCGCGTCACGGTCCCGCGGCGCTCGACGAGGTCGGCACCCGAGGTCGTGACGGGGACGCCGTGGAGATCGATCTCGGCGGCGGAGCCCGGTGCCCCCGCGACCGTGAGCCACCACGCGCCGTCGCGCCAGCGGAAGTCGGTGATGCGCGCGCCCGTACTCGGCTGCCCCGGCTGCAGGTCCGTGAGCACCGGCGCCGGTACGAGCCCGCCGCGCCACGTGATTCGCACGGTGACGGGCTGCGCCCCGACGGTGATCCACTCGCGCACGGCCCCGGGCGACGGCCCTCCGGTACAGCGCTGACGTGCCGTGCCCCGCGTCGAGATGCCAGGGCGCACTCGGTCGTGGCCCGGCCCTTCAGAGCGGGGCGATCCCGCCGGTCCCGACCCGATCCCGACGCCGGCGTCGACCGAGGTCCGAGAGACGCCTCCTCCCGTGGAAACACGGACATCGCAGGAACCGGGGGGCAGCAGGGGATCCACCTGCACGGCAAGCGGCGGCCCGCTCGCGACCAGGCGTACCGTCAGGGCGCCGGGGACTTGCTCGATCGTGGCGTCGAGCCGTGCGTCGCCGCAGCGCAAGCGCTGCACCGTGACCCGATCCCAGCTGGGCGGCAGCGCTGGCGCGAGGCGCGCGCGTCCGCGCGGGGCGTCGGGTGTCCAGCCGACCACTCCGCTCATCACCGGCGTGACGAGCATCGAGGTGGCGAAGAACTGGTGCGGCACCGCCGTGTCGAGCGGCCGGTAGAACGCGCCCGACAGCAGTTCCGGGTGACGGCCGCGCGCCCAGTCGAACGTCATGCGCGCCAGCGCGTCCACGATCGGGAACCCCGCCCACGGCCGCTCGTAGCGGTAGTGTGCCCACGCCGCGAAGCCGGAAACGAACGGCCACACCGCGCCCATGTTGTAGTGCGTCGGCGCGTAGAGACGGTGGTCGGCCGCGAGCATCCGCACGCCCCAGTCGGTGGTCATCGCGGGCGCGGCGATCTGCGCCAGCGTCTGGCGGGCCGGCTCGGCATCGAGGAGCCCGAGGCTCGCCGCCGTGGCGGGCCACACCGTGAGGGCCGGGTTGGTGCCGCCGCCGCGCAGCAGGCCGAACGCGTGGTGCCGCTCGGCCGGCAGCCAGTAGCGGGTGTTGAGCGTCTCGCGGCCGCGCCGGGCCAGGTCGGCCGCCTCGCGTGCCACCGTGGCCTCGCCGCGTGCCGCGGCCATCTCGCTCGTCGCCTCGAGCGAGGCCAGCCACACGGCGGCCAGGTAGATGTCCTGGTGGATGTCGGCGCCGATCTCGCCGACCTCGATCGCCCCGAGGCCAGCCACCGTGTTCTCGATGAGACCGTCACCGTCGGTCTCGGCCGTCTTTCCCCACGCAAACGCCTTCAGGACATTCGGCCACAGCTCGCCGAGCAGCGCGGCGTCGCCCGTCGCACGCCAGTGCCGCCAGACGGCGAGCACCCAGAAGGGTGTCGTGTCGGCGTGATAGTAGGCGTACGGATAATCAGTGAACCAGGGGATGCGCCCCGCCGCCTGCGAGATCTCGTGTGCAATCTTGCCGTCGGCGCGCTGGAACGCCGCGAGGAACCGCAGGCCGGTGGCCACCTGGTCGGCGAGCCCCAGCGAGGACATCGCCAGCGAGTTGATCGCCGCGTCGCCGCCGAAGAACCAGCCGAACCCCGCCCGCGTGCCTCGGCCCGACGGACCCCACCCGGCCACGAGCCCGCAGCCCAGATCCGGGTTGCACACGAGCTGCTCGTCGAGGTTCACCGTCGCCCACGCCAGCGCCAGGTTCAGGCGGGCATCGGGCGTCGTCAGCTGCGCCGTGGCCGCGCGCAGCCGCGCCGCGTGCTCGCGGCGCTGCGCGTAGATCGCGGCCGCGTTCGCGATCAGCCGGTCGTAGCGCGCCGCGGCGTCCTCGCGCGCGCCGATCGTGCCGAGGAACGCCACGGGCACGAATTCGCGCCGCGCGCGCAGGGGATCGATCGGGATGACGAACGTGCTCGGCGCGTCCGGCATCGCGTGGGCCGGGTGGCTGGAGGCCGTCGTCGCCCACGGCGACCCGATGAACGCGTTGTGGCGGCGCAGGCTCTCGGAGAGCAGGAACGCCTTTCGGGCGTCCTGCCACGACGCGTACTGGCCGCCGAGGGCGCCGGGCCACGCGTACTGCAGCACGGTCTGGAAGCTCACCACGAGCTCGAGCGGGCCCGTCGAGTCCACATCGAAGAGCAGGAGGATGCCCGGCTCCTCGAGGGGCGCGAGGATGTGCTGCCGCACCGTGAAGGTGGCGTGCGTGTAGGTGATCGTGGCGATCTCCGGGCGTGTCTCGACCGTGCGCGCCACCGCGGCACCGCTGATCGGATCCACGTAGGCGGGCACGCGGAAGTCCACGCGGACGCGTTGCGCCAGCTTCAGCGGGTGGGCCCACACCTCCGCCTCGCCCGACTCGGTGCCGAGCCAGGCCGCCGCACGGCCCACGGCGCCCAGGTACTGCCCGTGGCGCACGTCGCCGCGCAGCGCGATCGGCGAATCCACGATGGGGAACTTCGGGACCGATGGCAGCGGCTCCGCGAGGGCCGGTGCCTCCGCGCCGAGACACAGCGCGGCGCCGATCACGACCGGCAGCACACGGGTGAGCCGCATGGACGCGTCACCGTTTCCCGCGACAAATGGACAAATGGTGACACTTTCCATTTCCTGCCCTTCTTCCTCCCGCGACAAATGGTGACACTTTCCAATTCCTGCCCTCCGCCAAGTGGACGCCGGGAGAAATGGAAAGTGTCACCATTTGTCGGAAGAGGGGCAGGAAATGGAAAGTGTCACCATTCTCGTTGACCGCACCTACTTCGCGATCGAGGCACCCTCCACGAGCGCGCCGTAGCGGTACCCGGAACCGAAGTCCTTGTCCACCGCCAGCGTGCCGGTGACCGTCACGATGTCACCGGCCTTGACCTCGGCGTCGGTGGTCACCGTGATGTCGTTGGTGCCGTCCTTGGCGTTGCCGGTGCCGTCCTGGAGGTGTATCCAGTTGCGGCCCATGATGCCCCCGAGGAACTTCACCACCTTGCCGCGCACGACCACCGTCTTGCCAGAGAGCGAGGCGCGCTGGGCCCACAGATCGGCGACGCTGCGGCCACCGGGCGCCGGCGGGATGACCTCGGTCACCGTGATGGGCCCCGTTGCGGCGGCGCTGCCGACGGGCGGATGGCCGGCGGGCATGCTCTGTCCCGCTGCGGCCTGCGCGGCCGGCGCCTCGCCCTCGCGCGACACCGACGAGGAGAAGTAGATGATCGGAAAGTCCCGGCCGAGCGCGTCGCTGTGGAAGTTGCGCATCGACATCTCGAGCGGCACGACGAGGCGGTCGCCCACCTTCACGTCCATCTCACGGGTGGCCGCCCAGATCTTCTCCGAGCCGGTGTCGACCCGGACGTACGTATAGCTGGCCGCGTTCATCGTCTCGACGACGTCCCCGGTGATGATTCGCACGTCGGTGGGCGCGCCGGTGGCGTCGGCAGGGGCGGCGGCAGCGGGGTCCGGCGCGGACGCCTCGGCGGCCGGCGTCGAGGTGGCACTGGCGGCGGTGGCGGCAGGTTCCTTCGAACAGGCGCTGCTGGCGAGCGCGGTGAGCAGCACGGCGAGCACGAGGCGCGAGGAGGGCACGGACAGGTCCTTTCTTCGTGGCGCCGGTCGATGGCGCTCGAGACAGTATGCCCGTCGCTGCCGCACCTGCCTAGCCCGAGGGCGCCGGTCCCGGCCCCGGCCAGCCGACACGCAGCGCGATGCCCGGGCCGAATCGTATTGATTTCTCGGTCAGTGCGGCGCTACGCTCCACCCACTTGATGCGACCTGTGCGCGTCCTGCCGGTGCTCGGGATCCTCGTGGGATGCCTGTCCTGTGGGGCCATGCCCGCGGCGCCGCTGCGCCTCGCCATGCCGTTCTGGCCGGCGTACGACCTGGCGTACCTGGCGCGCGACCTCGGCTACTACGACCCGCGGCGCGTCGAGCTGGTCGAGACGCACTACCCGCTCCAGGTGAGCCGCGCCTACCGCTACGGCGCGGTGGACGTGGCACCTCTGGCGCTCGAAGAGGCGCTGTACTTCGGTGCCGCCGATCCCGGTCAGCGTATCGTCCTGGCGATCGACTTCTCCACGGGCGGTGACGCGGTCGTGGCCCGGCCCGGGATCACCAGCCCGCAGGAGGTCCGCGGCCGGAGCATCGCCGTCGAGCCGACCCCGCTCGGCGCCCACATGCTCGCCCGGTACCTCGACCACGCGGGGCTCACGCGCAGGGACGTGACCGTGCTGCTCGTGGATCTCGAGGACCACCTCGAGTACTTCCGGGACGGCCGCGCCGATGTCCTGATTACGTTCGAGCCCGTCCGCGGAGAGCTGATCAAGCTGGGGGGCGTGGAGGTCTTCAGTTCCCGGCAGACCCCGGGAGCGATGGCCGACGTGCTCGTCGTGCACGACGACACGCTCAACGAGCGGCTCGGCGACGTGGTGTACCTCGTGGAGGGGTGGCTGCGGGCGGTCGCGTACTTCCGCGCGCGTCCGGAGGACGCGGCGCGACGGATGGCGCGGCGGCCGGGCCTCGGCCGGACCTACCGCTCTCCCGCCGAGGTGCTCCAGGCGCTCGCGGGCGTGGAACTGCTCGGCGTCGAGGAGAACCGAAGCCAGCTACCCGACCCGGACAGCCCGCTCTGGCGCGCCGCGCGCAGCGTCGGAGCGTTGCTCGACCAGCACGGCGTTCCGGCCCGGCTGCGCCATCCCGAACGGCTTGCCGACCTGCGGCCCCTCGAACGGGTACGCCCGTGACCGGTCCGCGCCTGCCCCTCCGTCTGCTGCTGCCCCTGCTGCTGCTCCTGTTCGGCGGCGCGCTCGTGACGCTCTTCACGTGGACGAGCCTGCGAGAGAGCGACGCCTTCACGGAGCACGAGACCGCTGAGGACGTGCGCTATCTGGGGGCCACGATGGCGGGCGAGATCGAGCGCGCCCTCCGGCAATTCGAGGACGCCACCGCGCGAGCGGAAGTGCGGTACGCGCGCGCCGACCGCCGGCTGCAGATCGCGCTCGTGATCGACGAGGATGGCCAGGTGCTCTACGCGTCGGATCCCGCCCAGGAAGGGCGCGACCTGCGCGCCGTGCTCGAGGCGGAGCCCGCGGCCATCGTGCCGGCCGTTCGCAGGACCCTGCGGAGCGACATCCGGCGGTCGAGCGACGGGATGCGCCTCTACGGGGCTCATCCCCTGCGCCTGCGGCCGCGTGCCGGCGAGATCGTGTCGGCGCGGGTCGGCGTGCTCTTCACGACGCACGATCTCACGCGCGCTCGGCGCGACGCGCGGGTGATCGCCACGCGACAGGCGCTGGCCGGTGCAACCATCCTGTTCGCGCTCGTGGGGGCGACCTGGTGGGTGCTGCATGTCACCGTGATGCGGCGCCTGCAGCGGCTCGTCGGCGCGGCGATGCGCGTCGCCCGCGGCGAGGTGGCGGTGCGCGCGGCCATCGAGGGGAGCGACGAGATCGCCGGGGTGTCGGCGGCGTTCGACGAGATGGCGGCGCGGCTCGACCAGGAGCGGCAGCGGCTGCGCGAGAGCGAGGAGTGGTTCCGCGAGCTGATCGAGCAGGGCTCGGACGTGATCGCGGTGGTGGACGGCAGCGGCCGCCTCGAGTTCCTCAGCCCCTCGGCCAGCCGCATCCTCGGTCCCGCGGCCGGCACGCGGCAGGGCACGGCGCTGGCCGGTCTGATCCACGACGACGACCGCGTCGATTTCGAGCAACTGCTCCGGCCCGACGAAGGACCCGTGACCCGCCAGATCCGCGTGCGCGCCGGCGCGGAGTGGCGCACCGTGGAGGTCGTCTCGGCCCGATCGGGCCGGCACCCGCAGCGCATCATCCTCAACGCGCGCGACGTGAGCGAGCGCGTCGGCCTCGAGGAGCAGCTCCGCCAGTCGCAGAAGATGGAGGCGATCGGGCGCATGGCGGGCGGCATCGCACACGATTTCAACAACCTGCTCACCGCGATCCTCGGCTACGCCGACGTGCTCGGCGACCAGGACCTCGCGCCGCAGGCGCGGCACGACCTCGAGGCCATCAAGCACGCCGCCTCCACGGCCGCGGCGATGACGAGCCGGCTGCTCGCCTTCAGCCGCAAGCAGGCGGCCCGCTCGGGCCCGACCGACATCAACGACGTGGTGGTGCGCATCGAGCCGCTGCTGAGGCGCCTCATCCTCGAGCACGTCTCGTTGAATCTGAACCTCGCGCCCGATGCGCAGTGGGTCCGCACCGACGCGCAGCAGGCCGAGCAGGTGGTCCTCAACCTGGTGCTCAACGCGCGCGACGCCATGGAGGAGGGGGGGCGGATCACCATCCGCACCGAATCGGTCTCCTCGGCGCGGGAGTTCGGCGCGCCGGCGGAGGTCCGCGCGCGGGGCCCGTTCACCTGCCTGTCGGTGCACGATACGGGCACGGGCATGGCCGATGAGACGGTGCGGCACCTCTTCGAGCCGTTCTTCACCACCAAGGGCCGCGCCCTCGGCACCGGGCTCGGCCTCGCCACCGTCTACGCCATCGTCAAGCAGGCCGGTGGGTTCATCGACGTGGAGACCGCGCCGGGGCGGGGGACGGTGATGCGTGTGTACCTGCCACGGGCCGAGCGGCCCGCGGCCGCACGTCCTGCACCGAGCCGGCCCGAGCTGAGCGCAGGGAGCGGGGCCGAAACGGTCCTCGTCGCCGAGGACGAACTGGCGGTGCGGTCTCTGATGCAGACCGTACTCGAGCGGTACGGCTACCGCGTGCTCGCGGCCACCAACGGACGGGAGGCGCTCGACCTCGCCGCCCGCCACGATGGGACGATCGACCTGCTGCTGTCGGACGTGGTGATGGACGGCATGCACGGCCCCGAACTCGCCGAGCAACTCGCGGCCGTACGGCCGGGCCTGCGCGTGCTGTTCGTGTCGGGGCACACCGATCCCGCCATGCTCCCGCAGGTCCGTCCCGACCGGTGGTTCATGCACAAGCCGTTTCGGCCGGAGGAACTCGCGCAGCGCGTGCGCGCGTTGCTCGACGTGGCGGTGTAGGCGCCGGCTGGAGCATAGCGGTTGCGGGGTGCGGAAGGGCCGCCAGGCCGTGAAGCGCTGCACCACGGCGGTCGACGGCAGGCTGGTCCAACGCTCACCGCCGATGGACCGGCAGACCGGCGGACCCTAGCATGGCCCAGCCCCTCAGACCACGTCTCACGTGAGTCGCGTCGTTCTGGGTCCTGAGTCATGAATTCTGAAGAGCAGCGTCGCCCCACAACTCTCACAACTCACAATTCACAACTCACACAACTCACAACTCATGACCACGCCGGAATCCCACTCAACTCAGTTCCGGGACTAGGGCTGGGCGACCCGCAGTTTCTTCTGGTCCCGACCAGACGCGCCGATCCACGCCGGCCACGGGCGCTCGCGCTCCCGTCCTCAACGCGCTGTCGTTGAAGGGCTTCCTGCGCCGACCGGCCGGACCGGCCGAGGTACGGTCGTTGCGACGCGCTTCTGTGGACGTGCAGACACGTCAGGACCGCGCGCATGAACTCCCGCATCGCGGCACGACACGGCGCACGACGGCATCGCCAGGGGCACGGCACCGGCGGGTGGTCCCGATCCTCCGCGCAGGTCGATGCGCGGGTGGTCGTCGCGGTGGTCGGCATCGTCTTCGGGAGGCTCGCCATCGGGGCCGCGCTCACGCTGTACCGCCTCCTTGCACCGCCGCAGCTCCCGGCCGGCCCATGGTCACCACGGGCGACACTCGATGCCACGCGGGTACCCAGCGAGTTGCCCTCGCTCGAAGCGCGGGTCTACCCCTACTCGGTCGTGCCCGGCGGTGTCCGGAGTGGTGCGGACGTGGCGCGGGCGATGGCCGCCGATCCGGTGGTGGCCAACCATTACGCGACGGTTCGCGTGGCCAATCTCCGCCGAGTTCGACTGGCGCGCCCGCGTGACGTCAGCGTGTCGTACCGGGTTGGCGACCGCGTCTACTGGACGAGGAAGACGGCGCGGCTCCCGGCGGGTGAAGAGGTGCTGACCGACGGCCGCACCGAGATCCGGCCGCGCTGCGGCAACGGCATCGCGTCGCGCCCGCCCGGAGAGACGCGCGAGGACGAGCCGACCACGGCCACGCTCGACACACCGATCGTGCCGGCCGGCGAAGGGCTCGGCAGCCCCCTCCGTGATCCCCTGACGGCCTTTGCGCTTCTCGCCGGCCCCTCCGCGTGGGCACTGCCCGACGCGGCGGCTCCGCTCGACGCCGACCCGTCGTCGCTGGCCACGCCCGGGTTGTCCGGAGGCGCGGGTCCTGCGGGAGCCGGCGAATCCGCCATCGACGTGGCGGGCGATCTGCCGGTGGAGACGCCGCGCAGCGGCTGGGGTGGGGGGCCGGGCGACGGCGACGGGCCGGGCACTGAGGGGCCTGGCGGTGGGGAGGGCCCGGGCGGGTCGGGTGGCGGCGGCTCCGGCGGGTCCGGTAGCGGTTCTGGAGGGACTGGCGGCGGGGACCCCGGCGGTGAGGGCCCCGAGCGGGTTCCCGAGCCGGCGGGCCTCGTTGCCGCCGGCCTGGCCGCCGGCACGTGGCTCAGGTGGCGCTCGGCTCTCAGCCGTCGGCCTTCCGAGCCAGCCCCGGAGCCCGGCGGTCCTCGAATCCCGAGACCCTGAGCCAAGGGCGCCGCGCCGGCGCTCAGCGGAAGTTGACCGTGCGCTCACGCTCGGAGAGGCCGCGCTCCGAATGCCTTCAGGACCTCGTTCGCATCGTTGAACCTCCAGTCCCGGTTGGTCATGCCTCAGCGTCGGAGGGTGGGCCTACCGGACTCACAACTCCGGACTCACAACTCCGAACTGACGACTGAGAACCGATCTAGAACCCCGCGACGTAAGGCAGCCGCCGCGCGACCGCCTCGACCGCAGCGGGATCCTCGAGCAGCAGGCCCGTGGCGTCCCAGGCCCCGGTGAGGAAGGCGTCCCGGGCGCCTGGGGGCAGGCTGGCCGCGGCACGACGGCCACAGGCCTCGACGCTCATCGTCTCGAGGTCGAGCATCAGCGTCGCGGCCGGGTCGCCCGCCACGAGCGCCTGGAGCCACGACGCGTCCTCCGGGGCCACCGACACGCACGGCAAGCCGAGCGCGACGGCGTTGCCGAAGAAGATCTCCGAGTAGGATTCCCCGACGATTGCGCGGATGCCCCAGCGCAGCAGCGCCTGCGGCGCGTGCTCGCGCGAGGACCCGCAGCCGAAGTTGCCGTTGACGACGAGCACGGCCGCGCCCTGGTGCTCCTGCCGGTCGAAAGGGTGCACGCGGCCCGCCGCCTGTTCCCTGCGGCGGTCGTCCTCGAAGACGTGCGCCTCGAGCCCCTCGAACCGCACGGCCCGCAGGAAGCGCGCCGGGATGATGCGGTCGGTGTCGATGTCGCTGCCGGGCATCGGCAGGCCGCGGCCGGCCACCTCGCGCACCGGCCCCGCCGGGAGCGGCTTCGTCGCGTTCATCGCGCGCTCGCCCCCGCGAGCACCTGTCGCACGTCCACCACCTCACCGGCCACCGCGGCGGCGGCCACCATCGCCGGGCTCATGAGGAGCGTTCGTCCCGTGGGACTCCCCTGCCGTCCGCGGAAGTTCCGGTTCGACGACGAGGCGCTCACCTCCCGGCCCTGGAGCTTGTCGGGGTTCATACCGAGGCACATCGAGCAGCCGGCCCCGCGCCACTCGAAGCCCGCCGCGAGGAACGTGTCGTGCAGCCCCTCGCGCTCGGCCGCCTCGCGCACGGCCTGCGACCCGGGCACGACGAGCCCGCGCACGTGCGTCGCCAGCCGCTGCCCGGCGACGACGCGCGCCGCCTCGCGGAGATCGCTGAGCCGGCCGTTCGTGCACGAACCGATGAACGCCACGTCGATCCGCGTGCCGCGGATCGGCGCGCCCGCCTCGAAGCCCATGAACTCCAGCGCCTCGCGCGTCGCGTCCCGCTCGGCGTCCGGCACCTCGCCAGGCGCCGGAATGCGCCCGCCCACGCCGACGGACTGGCCCGGGTGCACGCCCCACGTCACGACCGGCTCGAGCGCGCTCCCGTCGAGTTCCACCTCGTCGTCGTAGGCCGCGTCCGGGTCCGAGGCCTGTTCCCGCCACCACGCCGCCGCGCGATCGAACGCGTCGCCGGCCGGCGCGAACGGCCGGCCGCGCAGGTACGCGAAGGTCGTCTCGTCGGGGTTGACGTAGCCCACCCGCGCGCCGCCCTCGATCGACATGTTGCAGATCGTCAGCCGCTCCTCCATCGTCATGCGCTCGACGACCGGGCCGGCGTATTCGTAGGCGTAGCCGACGCCGCCCTTCACCCCGAGGCGTCCGATGATGGCGAGGATGACGTCCTTGGCGTACACGCCGGGCGCGAGCGTGCCGGTGACGCGGATGCGCCGCACCACGAGCGGGTCCAGTGCCAGGCACTGGCTGGCGAGCACGTCGCGCACCTGCGAGGTGCCGATACCGAAGCCAACCGCGCCGAACGCGCCGTGCGTCGAGGTGTGGCTGTCGCCGCAGGCGTTCGTCATGCCCGGCTGCGTGAGCCCCAGTTCGGGACCGATGACGTGGACGATGCCCTGGCGCGCGTCGCCGAGGGGCCAGAGCGGGATGCCGAAGTCGCGGCAGTTGCGCTCGAGCGCCGCCATCATCTCCTCGGCGAGGAGGTCGGCGAAGGGGCGTGTGATGTCGCGCGTGGGCGCGATGTGGTCCACCGTGGCGAAGGTGCGGTGCGGGAAGCGCACCGGCCAGCCGCGGGCGCGCAGCGCGTCGAAGGCCTGCGGGCTCGTGACCTCGTGAACGAGGTGGAGCCCGATGAAGAGCTGTGTCTGGCCGGTCGGCAGGCGCCGGACGGTGTGGCGGTCCCAGACTTTCCGGAGGAGCGTGCAACCCATGGGCGGCAGGCGGCCAGTATATGCCAGCACCCGCCGCTCGTCCCGTGGCGTGCCGGGCCCCCGCGGGCCGCGGCTCCCTCCCTCACCGGGGCGCCTGTGGTGACCGGCGTCGCGTTCGTGAGTACCATGACCGCGCGGCTCCCCACCTCCCGGGAGTCAGCCGACGAGGGGCATCATGGCTGCAGACAATCTCGACAACCTGCTCACCGCCGGCGCCATTGCGAAAGCTCTTGGTGCCTCCGACGCCAAGGTCAAGAAGGCCATCACGGACCTCGGGATTGCGCCCGCAGCGAAGAAGGGCGTGTGCGCCTACTACGGCAAGGATGTGTTGCCGAAGGTGAAGGCCGCCGTCGCGAAGTCCTGAGTGGGGCGCGGAATCCGTGCGCGGGCCGGAGCGATGGAGGATGGCGGTGAGGAAGGGATTCGAACCCTTGGTAGAGCTTTTAGGCCCTACAACGGTTTAGCAAACCGCCGCCTTCAGCCTCTCGGCCACCTCACCGCGCTCTGTAAGTGTAACCGAAACGGGGACTTGGCCACCTGACATTTTCCGCCGCACAAGCCGGCGGTTCTTCGAACTACCGGATTCGCGGATTTCCTCGGAATTCCTGCGAGAAACCAGGTCGGCTCGGGGACAGTCCAGGGGACAGCGCCTGCGAGCGTCGGCCGCCTTCACGGCACTCGCATCCGTAACGTCGAGCGCGACCGCGAACCTGATTCGGGTGACGGTCAACGACGTCGGCGAGTTGGGCGGGCGTACGTGCCGTCGCGACCACCCGGTGGCCGGCCTCGAGTGCCGCTTCCACGATCGCTCGACCGAGACCGCGTGAGCTGCCAGTCACGAACCAGACGTGTGAGGACCTGTGAAGAGTGTCCCCGGTATGTGCGCAGCGGCGCGTCGCGGGCCCAGTGACGCGGCCGTCCACGATGCGGGGGGACGTCCATTCTCCAGCAGATTCCCGCGGAAAACCGGACGCGCCCCCCCGCTCGAACGCACCAGCCACAGTGCACCGGACAGGGCGAGCCTACCAGCGCTTGTATCGGATCCAGCCGTCGTGCACCTCCCGCCCGACCTGGCTGTTCGCCAGGTCGGGATAGATCAACGCGGTCGCCCGCCCTTCGGCACGGGCGAAGCGACCCGTCCCGCCATCCACGAAGGCCACGCTGCAGACGAACGTCAAGACCGGGGTCGGGATGACGCCGACTAGGCTGGCACTGGCTTTCAGCGTGTCGCCGTTGGCGGCCGTCCAGGTCAGGTCGATGCCGTTGAAGCCAAGCGGGGTCCCGTTGTTCGGAGGTGCCTCGCCCGGCGCCGTGAGCAGGCCGTAGACGCAGAACTCGGCGTAGTAGGGCCCGATACCAAGGTGGGTCGATGTCGCCGTCCCGTACTCGTGACTCACCCACAGGTACGCCAGGCCCTCCGGAAGCGGATCGGTGCAACGGCCGTCCGGGACCGGCAACTGGTCGAGCCGATACCACTCGATCTCGGAGTGGAACGGATTCACCTGGGTCTTGTCCTGGGCGCCGGCGCGGGCGGGCGCCGCGAACAGCGCCGCGATCGCGGCGACGGCTGAAAGCGCGAGACAGAGTCTGGACATCATGGCGCACCCTCCTGTTGGCCGCAGGCTACTCCCGACGACGGTGGTCTGCACCGCGACAAAGTGCGACATGGGTGCAGCATCGAGGGTCTAGAATGGCCCACGATGGACCGCCGCGGCCGACGGGTTGACGATTCCGGGGCGGCGATCCGGGCGCCGGCCGAAGCGGCGCTCGGGGCGCCAACCCGCGGCAGCGCCACCGACGGACTCAGCTCGTGGAAGGAGATCGCGGCGTACCTCGGCGTCACCGTACGCACGGCCCAGCGCTGGGAGCGGTTCGAGGGGCTGCCGGTCCATCGCCTGATGCACGCCAAGCTCGGGTCGGCATACGGCTTTCGCGCGGAGATCGACGCGTGGCGCGTCGGCCGCGGCGATCCCGCCGAGCCGTCGCGCGACACGCCAGGCCCCCGCTCGATCGCGGTCCTCCCCTTCGCCAATGTGAATCGGGATCTCGACACGGAGATCGTTGCCGACGGCCTGACCGAGGAGCTCATCACCGCGCTGGCCCGGGTACCCGGCGTTCGCGTCCTGGCGCGCACCTCGGTGTTCCGCTACAAACACAAGCGGGTCGATGTCCGGGAGCTGGCTGCGACCCTCGCGGTCGACACGCTGCTCGAGGGCAGCGTTCGCCACGCCGACGGCCGCATCCGCGTGACGGCGCGTCTGGTCGATGCGCACGACGGGCTCGAGCGGTGGTCGCTGGCCGGATTCGGACGTGGCCAGTCTCCGACGAGCGCGTCCGTGGATGGCCACTCGGTCGTCTCGGTCATCGTCTCCTGCGGACCGAGGCCAGTCGCCTGCCTCCCCCCCATGAGCGCGCGATCGACGCATCCAGGCGAGAGCAACCCGGCGAACAGGGAGAACGAAGGGAGAACAACGTGTGCCCGGGGTGATCCGGGTCCGACCAGCCGAGACGGGGTGGCCCGCGCGAGTACGGCTGCCGCACCGGCAACGTCATCGAGCAGCACACGCTTCGCTCACGCGAAGTGAGGGATCCATACGAGCACGACCAGCGTCTATCGCGGGAACTGACGTGTGGCCTCCACTCGTGAGCATTCCGCCGGTCGGATCGAGGTCGGGGCGGCGTTTCTCCAAACTGTGGCACGATCCTCACCACATCGGTTTGGAGCAGTTGCGATGGCACGAAGAGCAGTTGGGGTCGCCCTCGCCGTGGCGGCCATCGGGTTCACCCAGGGCTCTTCGTCTCGCTGCATGGGGAGTACATCACGGGCGATAAACGTCCTCTTCCAAGGCGGAACGATACTGCCGGTGAACACCGCACTTCGGTGACCATCGCCGGCAAGCGGGGCTAACAGGGTTTTCGCGGCGTCTACAGCACCCTGAGCGGAACGGACTCTCGCGACATCCCGGACTTCATCCTGCCAGGCGGCGGCGAGAACCTCGTGAAGATCGACGGCTCTACGACCTCCACGACGAACGCGGGATCGAGGTGTTCGACAACGTCGCGGTCATGCCTTGGCTGACAGTCGCCGGAGATGCCCAGGTGATCTGGCCGGGAGCCGGCGATACCGCCGCGGTTGTTCTTGGTCTCCGCGCCCAGGTCAGGTTGTTCTCAAACACCACTCTCGCTTGGAGGTGCTCTGTGTTGCGCGCGCTCTTCACTGGCTTCGCTCAATCGGTTCTTTGGGTTGCCA
>Ga0113563_10001193_pt1 | contig 14408 bp, 16 predicted proteins | sample Mud3Dept3metaG_FD_80117 | JGI IMG/M metagenome (GOLD analysis project Ga0113563, IMG submission 80117) | Freshwater wetland microbial communities from Ohio, USA, analyzing the effect of biotic and abiotic controls - Mud 3 Core 4 Depth 3... | ecosystem: Environmental > Aquatic > Freshwater >...
AGTAATCAGTGATCAGTGATCAGTCGAACCAGAGGAGCCTGATAAACCAAAGAAGCCAGCCCCCGTCCACCAGCGTTATCACGCCTGTTTCTTCTTGAAGAGGAGTCGGTACAGTAGGAGGAGAATGATCGAGCCGACAATCGCACCGATGAAGCCGGCTCCCTGGCCGGCCTGATACCAGCCGACTGCTTGGCCCAGATAGGTTGCGAGGAGCGCACCCGCGATGCCGAGCAGGGTGGTTACGATGAAGCCGCCGGGATCCTTCCCGGGCATTACAAACTTGGCAACGAGACCAGCAAGAAAGCCGATGATGATGGTCCATATGATATGCATATATCCCTCCCCGTGGCTTCGGTCTATGCTACCTTCCCTCAGAAGCCGATTATAGGCGTAATTGGGCTATACGTCAACTGAAAATGGCGTTTGATAGTGGCGTTTGATGTAAGAGATCTAAAGATACGTGTTGATCAACTCATCACGTGATACGCTTCCCTTGACCAGTCAAATCTTCGCCGCCATTAGAATGCTGGACACGTAACCCTCGACCCCCGGCACTCAACACATGACACATAACATGCTCCACTCGCCACCCCTCACGTTCCCTTGCGGGGCACTAAGCGGTTGAAACCATGAACTTTTCTATTGAATTATCCTGCGCTTTACTGTATACTGCTCGCTTGAAGTAGTACGAACGCTGCACGTCCTTCAATTGGAGCAGGGTGCGCCGAGTCATTACTGGTGTCTGTTGCCAAAGTGCGAAGGGCGGAAGAAATAACCAGGAGGTCTGAATGTCCAATCTAACAATCAAGCAGTTGCTCGAGGCAGGTGTCCACTTCGGTCATCAGACGAAGAGGTGGAACCCGAAGATGAAGCAGTATATCTTCGGGGCACGGAACGGTATCTACATCATCGACCTGCAGAAAACCCTCAAAATGTTCAAGGAGGCTTACAATTTTGTGAAATCGGTGGCTGCACGGAATGAGTACATCCTCTTTGTGGGTACGAAGAAGCAGGCACATGAGGCCATCGTCGAGGAAGGCAAGCGGTGCGGAGCCTATTACGTGAACGTGCGCTGGCTCGGTGGCACGCTGACCAACTACCAGACCATCGAGAAGAGCATCGACCGGCTCCGTAAGTACGAGGAGCTGAAGGGAAGCGACATCTTCAAAGTACTCCCGAAAAAAGAGGCCCTCAGCGTCGACCGGGAGATCGAGAAGCTGGAGAAGAACCTTGGCGGCATAAAGGGCATGGACAGGCTGCCCGGCTGCCTGTACATAGTCGATCCCAAGAAGGAATACATCGCCGTGAACGAGGCCAAGAAGCTGGGCATCCCCACGGTTGGCATTGTTGATACGAACTGCGATCCGGATGACATCGATTACGTGATCCCGGGCAACGACGACGCGATACGGGCGATCAAGCTGATTACGGGTAAGATTGCCGATGCCGTGCAGGAGGGCAGGGCGCTTTACGTCGAGGAGTTCGAGGGTAAAGAGGAAGAGAAAGAGGGACCGAAACCTTTTATCGATGAGAGCGTGCTCGAAGAGAAGTACGAAGAGGGTGAAGATGATGAGGCAGAAGGGAGCTTCTAATGGAGATATCTGCAGAACAGGTAAAAAAATTACGTGAAAAAACGGGCGTGGGGCTCATGGATTGCAAGGATGCCCTGCGTGCCGCTAACGGCGATATGGAGAAGGCAGTCGATTACCTCCGCGAGAAGGGCCTTGCCAAACTTGCGAAACGGGGAGGCAGGGCAGCGACCGAGGGATCGATCGCGTCTTACATCCATACAGGCGGCAAGATCGGCGCAATGGTTGAGGTGAACTGCGAGACGGACTTCGTTGCCAAGACGGATGAGTTCCAGGCGTTCGTGAAGGACGTTGTCATGCAGATCACCGCTTCCAATCCTATGTACGTTCGAAGAGAGGAGATCCCCGCCGAGGTGCTCGAGAAGGAGAAGACGATTTACCGGAACCAGGCACGTGAATCGGGCAAGCCGGAGAAGATACTCGACAAGATTGCCGAGGGCAAACTGGAGAAGTTTTACCAGGAAGTCTGCCTGATGGAACAGCCCTTCATCAAGAACACGGATATCACTCTGAAAGAGCTGCTTGAAGAGCTGGTAACGAAGCTGGGAGAAAACATTCTCATCAGAAGATTCGTTAGATTCCAGCTGGGAGAGACGGCGGAAAGCTAACATGCCTGCGTACGCACGGGTCCTTCTGAAGTTGAGCGGCGAAGCACTCATGGGCAAGGCCGGGTACGGCATCGATCCCAAGGTGATGAAGCAGATAGCCACTCAGATCAGGGATGTCAGGGACCTGGGCGTGACCGTTGCCATTGTCGTCGGCGGCGGCAACATATACAGGGGCATCCGCGCGGAAGAGCAGGGGCTCGATCGTGCAACAGGCGACTACATGGGCATGATTGCCACGGTGATGAACGCGGTGGCGCTGCAGGACTGCCTGGAGTCGCTCGGGCTTGATACCCGCGTGCAGACGGCTATCCAGATGGCCCAGGTGGCAGAACCATACATCAGGAGGCGGGCCAATCGTCATCTCGAAAAAGGGCGGACCGTGATCTTTGCCGGCGGTACGGGTAACCCATACTTTACGACGGACACCACGGCGGCACTCCGCGCCATGGAGATCGGCGCCGAGGTGATCCTCAAGGCGACGCGGGTGAACGGCGTTTACGACAAGGACCCGGAGCAGTTTCCTGATGCGGTCTTCTTCCCGGAAATCACGTACCTGGAAGTGCTCAACCGCAATCTTCGCGTGATGGATGCCACAGCCATCTCGCTTTGCATGGAAAACAAACTGCCGATCATCGTCTTCAACCTGAAGGAAAAAGGCAATATGAAGAATGCCGTGCTGGGAGAGCGGGTTGGCACTCTGGTCAGGGGGTAATGATGAGCAACCAATTGCTGGTAGAGTTTGAGGAGAAGCTGAAGAAGTCGGTCAACGCGCTGAAGAAAGATCTTTCGAGGCTTCGCACCGGCGTTGCGTCCCCCAACCTGCTGGAAGACATCAGGATCACCTACTATGACCAGCCCACACCCCTCAACCAGGTGGCTTCCATCTCGCAGCCGGATGCCCGGACCATAGCCATCCAGCCCTGGGATGCCTCGGTGATAGGGGAGATCGAAAAGGCGATTCAGAAGTCTGACCTAGGGGTTAATCCGATTAACGACGGCAAGATTATTCGACTCGTTTTTCCGAAGCTGACCGAAGAACGGCGTAAAGAACTCGTCAAGATGGGCGGCAAGACGGTTGAGGCCACGAAGGTAGCGGTGAGGAACATTAGACGAGACATGAACGAGAAATTTAAGAAGATGGAGAAAGACAAGAGCCTCTCCAAGGACGAACTCTTCAAGCTCCAGGAGGACGTCCAGAAGATGACCGACAGGTACATAAGCCTTTCTGAGAGCATTTACGCAGAGAAGGAAAAAGAGATCCTTCAGTTCTGAAAGCACACCTGATGAAGCTGAAAAAAGAGAAGCTTCCCCGCCACGTTGCTGTCATCATGGATGGAAATGGCAGGTGGGCGAAACAGCGGAACCTGCCGCGCCTTCACGGCCATATGGCAGGTATAGATTCCGTGCGCGACCTTGTGACTGCGACACGCGAGATTGGAATCCCGTACCTCACACTCTATGCCTTCTCTAAAGAGAACTGGTCGAGGCCCAGGGAGGAAGTGCGCGGTCTGCTTCAGCTCCTCGAGATCTATATTCAGAAAGAGCTTGCCCTGATGATGGAGCACCACATCCGGTTTCGGGCGATCGGCCAGATCAACGACCTGCCCGAGAGACTGCAACGGATGCTCGGCGATGTGATGGAAAAGACGAAAAAGCATAAGGCACTGAGCCTCAATATTGCGCTTTCATATAGCGGAAGGGAGGAGATACTTCAGGCTGTGCGAGCCATCGTCCGCGACGCGGAAGGGGGGCGCATCAAGGGCATTACCGAGAACACGGTCAAGAAGTACCTTTACACGAGCGGCATGCCTGATCCTGACCTTCTCATCAGGACAAGCGGTGAAATGAGGCTCTCCAACTTTCTCCTCTGGCAGATGGCGTATACGGAGATTTACGTGACTGAGACCCTCTGGCCGGACTTCCGGCGTGCAGCCTATGAAGAGGCACTCAAGGAGTTTGCCCGAAGGGAACGAAGATTCGGAAGTGTGAAGGAATACTGAGTGCAAGAGGTCACGAAGAGGGTCGTATCCGGCGCATGCATCGCGCCGCTCATTCTCTGTATTCTGCTTTTTCTGCCCGCTTGGCTCCTGGGGCTTTTTCTCGTTCTTGTGATTTGCGTTGCCGCCTATGAAGTGCTCACCATCTCTGCAACAAGGCATAAACTGGTCGCGGGTCTGCTGGCGGTTTCATCGGCGATTCCCCTGTACCTGCATTCGCTTCCCGCATACGCCCTCTGGGTGCTGCTGTCGCCCATGGCATATCTCGCCTTCCGCATGGCCGAGCCCGGCGAAGGCGCGGACGGGGTGAACGAAGAGATCGCAAAGGCGGTTGCGGGATTGGTATGTACCCAGGTCTTCATTGTCCTGACCCTTTTCTATGTCTTCCGGCTCAAGGAGCTGAACCCCTATTACCCGGCCATCATTGTGCTCGCGGTCTGGGCTACTGATACAGCCGCTTACTTCATCGGAAGGAAGTTCGGCAAGAAACGCCTGGCCCCCTCTATCAGTCCACGCAAGACGTGGGCAGGGCTTCTCGGGGCAATGGGAGGCGGCGCGGTCCTGATTTCAGTTTTCGGAAGCGTGCTGCAGATGGACATATGGGAGTGCGTGCTCGTTGGAGCCCTTATGGGCCTTTTCGGCCAATTGGGAGACATTCTCGAGTCTGTATTCAAGCGGGTTTGCGGGGTAAAGGATTCTTCCGCGCTCATCCCCGGGCACGGGGGCATGCTAGACAGAATCGACAGCTTTCTCTTCACCGCACCCTTTGCCTATCATTACCTAGCCGGGTTTTCCTCATGAAAAAACGGATAGTCGTACTCGGTTCGACTGGCTCTATCGGGAGAGCGACCCTTGACGTGATTGAACAGCACAGGGATACGATGGAGGTCTACGGCCTTGCATGCAGGGAAAACACAGGCCTCTTCAGCGCGCAGATCAAGAAGTTCAAGCCTACATACGCCTGCCTTTTTGACGCAGCCAGGGCGGGCAAGGTTGAGTTCCGGGGTGCAAAGAAGCTAACGGGTCCTGAAGGCATGAAGGAACTTGCCCGTGTTGACGCAGACATGATTGTCAATGCGCTACCGGGAAGCATCGGGCTTGAGCCGACCCTGGAAGCTTTGAAGGGTGGCAGGAGACTGGCGCTCGCAAACAAAGAAAGCCTCGTCATGGCCGGCCGGGTGATCAGGAAGCTCCTCAAGAAAGGGCGCGCGGGGCTGATACCTGTTGACAGCGAACACTCTGCCCTCTATCAGCTTCTCAACTGCATCGAGCCAAGCGAACTTCAGTCACTCACACTGACTGCTTCAGGCGGGCCTTTCAGGAAGCATACCAAGGCGCAACTCCGCATGGTGAGTTCCGACGAAGCGATGAAACACCCTACGTGGAATATGGGCAAGAAAATAACCCTCGACTCCGCCACGCTGGCCAACAAGGGGCTGGAGGTGATCGAGGCGAGATGGCTCTTTGATATCGAACCGGAACACATCAAGGTGCTTGTCCATCCTGAGAGCATTGTGCACGGCATAGCAGAGTTGAGAGATGGCTCATTGCTCGCCTACCTTGCCTACCCGGACATGCGGGTACCCATCTCCTTTGCCCTCAATGAAGGGGTACGGACGCAGCTTCCGTTCGGAAAGGTGGACCTCGCGAGGTTGACGAGCCTGAGCTTTGCCCATCCGGACCAGAGGCGTTTTCCCGCTCTCAGGCTGGCCTACGAGGCGCTTGCGATTGGAGACAGCGCGCAGATAGTCTATAATGCATCGAATGAAGTTGCGGCTACGGCTTTTATGGAGGGGCGTATCAGGTTCACCGATATTCCCCGTCTGATGGAGGAAGCACTTAACCGGCACGCGGCTGTGCCGAAAATAGAAGACGTCGAGGAGATCGTGAACATCCATCATTGGACGGTGCGATACGTGGAAGGACGTCTAAGGAGATCCCGTGGTTAGTGTAATTTACGCCGTCATAGCGCTGAGCATTCTCATATTCGTGCACGAACTGGGTCATTACATCGTTGCCCGGCTTGCCAATGTTAAGGTGCTCACGTTTTCGCTGGGTTTTGGAAAGAAGCTCCTTCGCTTCACGAGAGGAGAAACCGAGTATGCACTCTCCGCGGTGCCCCTCGGGGGATACGTCAAGCTGCTCGGTGAATCGCCGGATGACGTGGTTCCGGAGGAAGAGATCCCGCGTTCGTACTCCCATAAGCCACCGTTCGTGAAGATCCTCATTGCGTTTACGGGCCCCTTTTTCAACGTACTGTTTGCATGCTTCCTTTTCTTCATCATCTTTATGTCAGGCCATTCGGTACTCTCCACGAAGGTGGGTAATGTTGAGAAAGATTTTCCGGCAGACGTGGCAGGGATCAGGCAAGGGGATGTGATCGCCAGCATCGACGGCAAGAAGATTGAGGAGTGGCCGGAGCTCATGGAGATCATGGCCAAGAGCGAGCTGAAGCCCCTGCTTTTCGGCGTGAAGCGGGAAAGCACCTATTTCGAGACCCCGATCACCCCGCGTGAGATAGAGGGATCGAACATATTCGGAGAAAAGGTAAAACGTAAAGTGATCGGCATCGTTGCCTCGAATGATTTCATTCAGCGGCAGGAGACGCTAGGTGGGGCGGTATCCAAGGCGGTCTTCCAGACGTACAACCTTTCTGAGTTGACCATCGTCGGTATCTGGAAACTTATCGTCGGGAGTATATCGCCCAAGAACGTGGGTGGACCTTTGCTCATCCTCGAAGCCGCGGGCAAGCAGGCCAAAGAGGGAAAGAAGAACTTCATCTACTTCATCGCCATCATAAGTATCAACCTGGCGGTTGTGAACCTGTTGCCGATTCCGATCCTCGACGGTGGGCACATCCTTTTCTACTTGGTGGAGATCGTCACCAGGAGAAGAGTCTCCCAGAAGACTATCGAGGTGGCGCAAAAGGTGGGGATCACCATTCTGGTGCTTATCATGGCGCTTGCCTTTTACAACGACCTCGACCGGCTCTTTAACCTGAAGAGGTTCTTCGGTGGCGGGTAAGGTCGTACTTGCGATCGACAATTCATTAGACCATCTCAACCTCGCCCTGGGCAAAGACGGCACGCTGATTGAGGAGAGGCATGGACGCTTTGCTGAGCCGACGTCAGAAATAGTCTCACTCAAGGTGCGCACATTTCTTTCTGATCACGGATACTGGGTCGAGGACTTGAACGCACTTGTTGTGACGGTGGGGCCCGGATCGTTCACAGGCATTCGTGTAGCGCTTGCCTTTTGCAAAGGTCTCTCTCAGGGCCTTGGCATTGACCTTGTAGGAGTTCCAACGCTTGACGTGCTGGCACATCCCTTCAGGCATCTGGATGGTTATCATCTGTTACCATTGATTGATGCGAAAAAGAGTGAGGTCTTTGCCGCAACCTATCGGGCATCCGGAGAGAGATTGGAGCGTCTGAGTGACTACCAGGCGGTCAAGCCTGCGCAGGTGGTCGGCATGCTGAGAGAGCCCTGCCTCGTCTTTGGCACGGGGCTTCGTTTGTGTGAAGATTTTCTGCGCGAGCACCCCGGGACGATACGTGTCAGGGAGGAGTTCTCTCGGGTGCAGGGGGAGGCCCTTTTGAGACTCGGCATCGATGCGCATTCCACTGGCGAACATGTCTCCGTTGAGCCCATTTACGGCAGAAAGTCGGAAGCGGAAATCAAGTTCAACGTAACAATCTCTTAAGAGCAAATTCCAAATCCCAACTTCCAGGGAATGCCCGAAATCCTTAGAGTCTGTTTGGAATTTGGTGTTTGGAATTTGGAATTTGTGTATACTATGTCTTCAATCTAGTTGGGGGTTATTGCTCATGAACATTGCACAGGACATGACGAAGCTGGTTGGGAACACGCCCTTGGTGAGGATAAGCAAGTTGTCGCGCGATCTGGACGCCGAAATTGTGGCGAAGCTTGAATTCTTTAACCCGTGCGGCAGCGTCAAGGATAGAATCGGCGTGAGCATGATCGAGGCAGCAGAGAAGGCCGGCGCATTGACCAGGGATACTATCCTTCTGGAGCCGACGAGCGGTAATACGGGTATTGCCCTGGCGTTCGTCTGTGCTGCCCGCGGATATAAATTGATCCTCACCATGCCTGAGACCATGAGCCTCGAGCGACGTGGCATGCTGCGGGCTTTTGGTGCGGAACTCATACTGACGCCCGGAGACAAGGGCATGCGCGGAGCCGTGGAGAAAGCGGAAGAGATGGCGCGGGACAACCCCAAGTATCTTATGTTGCAACAGTTCAAGAATGTGGCTAACCCCGCAGCCCACCGCCTGACCACTGCTGAAGAAATCTGGAGAGATACGGATGGGCGCGTTGATGCGCTCGTGGCGGGCGTAGGCACGGGTGGCACGATTACCGGCGTTGCTGAGGTCATCAAAGAGCGAAAACCGTCGTTCAAAGCTGTGGCCGTAGAACCTGAGAATTCGCCGGTTCTTTCCGGCGGTCCTCCGGGACCGCACAAGATCCAGGGGATTGGCGCGGGCTTCGTTCCGGACATTCTTAACCGGAAGATTGTTGACAGGATCGTGAAAGTCTCCAATGAGAACGCATTCGAGACGGCTCGAAGCATGGTCCGGGAAGAGGGGATATTCTGCGGGATATCGTCGGGAGCGGCTATGTGGGCAGCGTTGCAGATCGCCCGCGAGGCCGAGTTCAAGGGAAGAATGATTGTTGTGATCGTCCCGAGCCTGGGCGATCGTTATCTGTCAACGGAGCTGTACGCCCCCTTCATGAAATGAACCAGCCAAGGGCTGAAGAAAAACGTCCAAAAGAGTTATTTGCTTTGGACGTTAGCCGTGATCCTTTGGTCTTTAGCCGCCGGTCCAGGAGGATAGAGTGAAAACATTCGAAGAGATCAACGAGAAGATCAAGAAGGGAAAGGCGGTCGTTGTGACGGCCGAGGAGATGGTTGACCTGGTACGCGATAAGGGAACAAAAAAGGCGTCCGAGCAGGTGGATGTTGTAACCACGGGGACCTTTGGCCCCATGTGCTCGAGCGGCATGTTCATAAATTTAGGCCACTCCAAGCCGAGGATCAAGATTGGAGGCGGAACCTGCCTTCTGAACGATGTCTCCTGCTACACGGGCCTTGCCGCGGTTGATGTCTACGTTGGCGCGACGGCCCTTCCTGAAGAGGACCCGAGGAACTCGGTCTATCCTGGTGGATTCAAATATGGCGGCGGACACGTGATCGAGGATTTTGTCGGAGGAAAAAATATTCGATTGGTGGCGACAAGCTACGGTACGGACTGCTATCCGAGACGTAAGATCGAGACGTATATCAACAAGGATACCGTGAACGAGGCCTACCTGTACAATCCGCGAAACTGCTACCAGAATTACAACGTGGCGGTCAACCAGAACGATAAGGTGATTCACACATACATGGGTCTTCTTAAGCCGAATCTCGGCAACGCGAACTACTGCAGCGCAGGGCAACTCTCGCCCCTCCTGAAGGACCCTATGTACAGGACCATAGGTATTGGCACGCGCATATTTCTCGGCGGCGGTATAGGATACGTGACGTGGCACGGTACCCAGCACAACCCGAATGTGATGCGGACGCCGGAGGGCCTGGTCAAGGCTCCTGCGGGAACGCTTGCGGTCACCGGTGACGCCAAGAAGATGAGTCCGTCATTCCTCAAGGGTGCAAGCTTCATAGGGTACGGCGTGACGCTGTACGTGGCCATCGGCATACCGATCCCTGTTCTGGACGAGGAGATGGCCTATTTCACGTCGAGAAGCGATGAAGAGCTTGTTGCGCAGGTTGTGGATTACGGTAAAGATTACCCGAATCGTATCCCGGGAAGCCTTGGGCAAGTGACCTACGCCCAGTTGAAGACAGGCTCGTTCACCCTCAACGGCAAGGAGATACACTGTTCCCCGATTTCGAGCTACTCGAAGGCTCACGAGATCGCGACGGCCCTCAAGGACTGGATCGTCGGCAGGCAGTTCCTGCTCGCGGCACCTGTACAGCCTCTTCCGGGCGTAGATGACGGCATAAAGATGAATACGCTGGAAGAGCGAAGCGAGGCAGATCTATAGAAGGCGGTAATCGGTAATCAGTAAACAGTAAACAGTGAGCAGTAAACAGCGGCTGTCGGCCGTCAGAGGTCGGCCGTCAGCGAAGAAATAAGAGAGACAAGACAGACCAGAAGAACGAAAGAAACCAAAGAAACTAGGGATACTAGAGAAACCGGTCGGGGGAGAGAGGTCTCTCCCCCGACTTTTTATTTACTCTGCCTTAACTGAAACCTTCTTGGTTTCCTCGATTGCCTTTGGGCTTTTCGGCAGCGTCACGTTGAGCACGCCCTTCTTGAACGTGGCTGCGACCTTGTCAGTCTCCACCTCGACGGGGAGAGGGACACTGCGCGTGAACGAGCCGTACGACCGCTCCATCCGGTAGAAGTCTTTGCCCTTCTCCTCTTTTTCCTCTTTCTTCTCACCACGGATAGTCAGCGAGTCCCGCGTGAGTGATACGTCAATATCTTTCTCGTCCATGCCGGGCAGTTCCGCGGAAACTCTTATCTCCTTGTCTGTTTCAGAGACATCAATACGGGGTGTAAACGGGGTGACCCTTTTTTCCAGCGGGCTCCAGGAAGGAAGATCAGACCCGCCGAAGAAGTTTTCGAAGAGCTTGTTCATCTCGCGTTGAAAAGCCGCAAATGGATGTTCCCACTCGTGCCGGGCTTCGAGCTGGGTGCCCGGCGTGGTCTTAGGCGTTACTTCTTTTTTGACTGCCATGGAAGCACCTCCAAACGTTTTATTTACCTATCAACCGGCCTTGACCGTGATCTTTCTCGTTTGCGCCATCTTTGCTTTCGGCAAGATCACGCGCAGGACGCCGTCCTTGACAGACGCCTCTATCTTGTCTCTGTCAATCTCATCGGAGATCGTAAAACTCCGCTGATAATCGCCTATGCCGTATGACGCGTGAATCAACTCGTGCTTCTCGGGTATCTCCGGATCGACGGTTCCGTAGATGCTCAGGACATTCTTCTCCAGTGTGATATCGACCCCGGATTCATCGACGCCCGGCATATCCGCAATCACCACGATGCTGTCTGTCTTTTCCAAAATATCGACATCCGGTGTATAGATGTTCCTGGAGCGCGTACGTTCCACCTGTTCCACCGGGGCCGCCTCTTTTTTTTGAACTTCTTTTGTTGTATCTGCCATGAGTCACCCCCCTTATTCCTTCTCTGCCTTTACCAGAACTTTTTTAGGTTTCTCTGCCTCTGCCCTGGGCAGCGTGACGTAAAGTATGCCTTTCGAAAAGCGCGCTTCAACCTTGTCTGCCTCGATCGTGAAAGGCAATTCAATCGTCTTGCTAAAGTTCCCATGCCAGCGCTCCCGGCGATGATAAGACTCGTTCTCCTGGACGGGTTCCGGACCTCTTGATCCCCGGACGGTGAAAGTAGCCCCGGCCACGGTGATTTCAATAGACTGAGCATCGATGCCGGGGATTTCCGTTGTCACCACTGCCTGTTCAGCAGTTCCCCACACGTTAACTGCGGGAAACTCGCCGGACGGCGGATAGGTGTACCTGGAAAGCATGCGGTTCATCTCGTTCTCCATCCGCTCCAGTTCCGCCCATGGAGACAGGCCGCTGCCAAATCTCCCAAGTCCTGTGGTCCACAACATGTTTCGTACCTCCTTTGCCAATTATTTTAAGGGCTTGCGTAAGCACCTTTTTTTATTCTAGTAAAATATTGTCATCACGTTTTTTGATGTCAAGAGGGTATCAGGAGTCTGGTCCGGGAAGGGTATGGCGTACTAACTGCAGGTCACGGAATCGGACCGGAAGCGCTTTTCTCCGCATAATCTTTGACTGCCTTCCTGAAGGATTCAGGAATGGGAACGATGCTCCGCTTCTGATAGTCGAAAGCGATTGTCCCGGTTTCGACTAGCGCTACGAGCGCGCCATCTCTGGTGAGGCGCTGGAATACCCTGAAATTTGAGCGTCCCATTTCGCCTATATGGCTTTCAACAAGGAGTTTGTCAAAGAGATGGCCTTCAGCGGCATAGGTGGCGGCCAGGTCGCCGATGATGATCCCGGTCCTGTCATCGCCCAGGTTGGTCTCGATAACGCCGAGGCTTCTAAACATGTGGATACGAGCCTCGTGCGCTATACTCACGATGGAGTCATGCCCGAGGTGAGCGGCGTAGTTGAGGTGTCCTACCTGCACGGTAAGCTCGTACTGAAACTCGTAGCGCGGCTGCTCATGAAGTCTGATGCGAGGCACGCTCAGTATCTACACCAGATACATCCCGCGGGTCAAGAGAGATAGGGCTTTAACTTTTTCCGCGGATCATCGATAACCCAAGCAGAGTACTAGAAGAGCCTTGAGGAGAGGTGCGCTTAGTTGACCGAAATAGGCGATGTTTCAAGACTGCGCGTCAATACAAGTTCAGCGGGGTCTCTAGCTGAAGGAAAGTCGGCTGCCGGCCCGGCCCGTGCAATCCTGGCGGTTCCCGACCTGCAGCAGGCAAGGCTGCCTTTCGAGATCGCCGTTCGGGAAGTGGCGCGCGCAGTCACATCATACATAGCCGCCAACAAGCTTACGCTGCAGGAGGCCTATGAATCGTACGTCGCCGAGTTCTACGCTGAGCTGCCGCTACCTGCACCCGCAAATGAGGGGGGCATCACGCTGATCGAAGGGCTCTCGACCACGCTGCTGACCAGAGTTGCACAGAACCCTTACACGGTCACCGATTCAGCCCTCGGCCTGTCAGGGGGCTTCCAACTCGGGAGCAGAATCATCCTTCTAGATGAGCTGGACACGCTCAACCAGGTACTTGAGAAAATGCTTGCGCCTGACCCCCGACTACAACGGCTTCCTGCAGCGGGTGGGCAAGATACGAAGGGACAAGAGATCCGGGCGGTCGAGCTGGTTGCGCAGCCGGCGCAGAGGCTTATTGCGGGGTGGAAGCTGGGTGAGGGTACCATCAGCAGGATAGAACAGGGCCCCTTTCCCGGTCTTCCTGCGGAAGGTGAGTCAGGGGTAGGTCAAAGAACTCTTGGCCTGATAGGAACAGAACCAGCGAGGCAGGCCGGAGAGGTAGTCGGGAAGCAGGAATCGTTAGCGGGCAAGCAGATCATTTCATTCGGCCCAACAGTGGCTCCTGCGGTCCCGGAGGGCAATGCGGGTGCCGATGCAGCCGGCAGGATATCGGGCATGCCTGATAGGCTGCGCATTGACCTGACCGGCATATTTGGCGGCCGTGCCGAGTTGACCGTGCGTTATGACGCCGCCCTGATCACAAGCAAGGTCGCAGTCTTGCTCGAGCAGGTGAACAGCCTGGTCCGCGCGAGCCTGGCCCAGGCCAGCTTGCAGCGCAGCGGCGAAAGGACGGCGCGGGGTCTCAACACGTCGCTGGAGAAGGCGATCGATTCAATTCTCTCCTTGGTCATCTCACAGAACAAGGCGTTCAGAGACGCTGCATCTCTCGGCATCACCATGGGGAAAGAGAAGCTGCTCACGCTCGATCCCGCGACGCTCAAGGCAGCGCTGGAAAGCAACAGGGAAGAGGCGGTCACCGTGCTGCGCACGCTTGCCAATTCTTTTCAGGAACAGATAAGCCTTTGCGTGGATCCCCGTGCAGCGGCTGCGCTCGTTGCTGCTGCAGGAAAGCAGACAATCGTGGAGCGCGCCCGCGGCAGGAGCCGCAAGAATCGCTGGGTAAGCGAGAAAGAGACCCTTGAGAAAAGGATGCTTGAGCTCGCGATGCTTTCGGAATACTCGTCAGGCTTGCGTGACTGGTTTCAGAGGGCTATCGAGATGCTGAAGCCGGACGCGGGATCAGCCGGAACAGCCCTTGTGTCCCCCGGGACGATGCTGCCCCTCGGGACAATGCTGCCCGTCGAGGACCCGCCATGGCAGGAACCGGCAGACGTACCGCAGTCTGCCACCGCGGAAAACGCACTGCAGCAGTTTGTCCGGCTCACGTCAGCGTCGCTTGACGCGGAAGAAGGTGACCCGTGTGTCAAGCTGCTCCTCGAGAGAAGGGCCTTTGTTGAGACATTTCGGGACGCTGAGGTACAGGTCGGCCTGGAAATCGCCGAGCTTTGCCTCAGGAACGAGGAATCAGTCTTACGCAGGCTCGATGAAGAGCGCAGGACGCTTTTTGCACAACTGGAAGAGCTTTCCAGGAACATACAGGTCACGAAGGAATACGCACCTCATTTTCCG
>Ga0113563_10001194_pt1 | contig 14404 bp, 17 predicted proteins | sample Mud3Dept3metaG_FD_80117 | JGI IMG/M metagenome (GOLD analysis project Ga0113563, IMG submission 80117) | Freshwater wetland microbial communities from Ohio, USA, analyzing the effect of biotic and abiotic controls - Mud 3 Core 4 Depth 3... | ecosystem: Environmental > Aquatic > Freshwater >...
AATCAAGCGGCGCCGAGCGCGTCGCTCACGATCTGCTGGGCTTCGCTGACGATCGCGTCGAGATGCGCCGGATCGCGGAAGCTCTCGGCGTAGATCTTGTAGATGTTCTCGGTGCCCGAAGGCCGCGCCGCGAACCAGCCGTTCTCCGCGACCACCTTGAGGCCGCCGATCGCCGCGCCGTTGCCGGGCGCGTGGGTCAAGCGCGCGGTGATCGACTCGCCCGCAAGCGTCGCGGCGCGTACCGCCTCTGGTGACAGCCGCGCCAGATTCGCCTTCTGTTCGGGCGTGGCCGGCGCATCGATCCGCGTGTAGTACGCGGTGCCGAACTCGGTGGTCAGATCTCGATAGTGTTCGCCGGGATCGCGCCCGGTGCACGCGGTGATCTCGGCTGCGAGCAGATTCAGGATCAGACCGTCCTTGTCCGTGGTCCACACGCTTCCGTCGCGCCGCAGGAAGCTCGCGCCGGCGCTCTCCTCGCCGCCGAAGCAGACCGATCCGTCGAAGAGTCCCGCGACGAACCACTTGAAGCCCACCGGTACCTCGGAGAGTCGGCGCCCGAGCTTCGCCACGACGCGGTCGATCATGCCGCTGCTGACGAGCGTCTTGCCGACGGCCGCTTTCGCGGGCCATCCGGATCGGTGGGTGAGCAGGTACTGGATCGCGACCGCGAGATAGTGGTTCGGATTCATCAGCCCGGCAGACGGCGTGACGATGCCGTGCCGATCCGCGTCCGGGTCGTTCGCGAACGCGACGCGGTAGCGATCCTTGAGACCGACGAGACGCTCCATCGCGTAGGGGCTCGAGCAATCCATCCGGATCTTGCCGTCGTGATCGACGGTCATGAATGAGAAGGTCGGATCGACGGTGGGATTCACGACGGTGATGTCGAGTCCGTAGACGGCGTTGATCGGCTCCCAGTAGTGCACCGCCGCACCGCCGAGCGGATCGACGGCGAGCGCGAGGCGCGCGTCGCGGATCGCGTCCATGTCGAGGACGTGGCGCAGGTCTTCGACGTACGGGAGGAGGAAGTCCTGTGTGTGCGTGGTGCGCACGCGGATCGCTTCGGCGAACGGGACGCGCGCAACCCCCGCGTTGCGGCTGCGCAGCAACTCGTTGGCGCGCTTCTCCACCCATTTGGTGACGTCGGTGTCGGCGGGTCCCCCGTTCGGCGGGTTGTACTTGAAGCCGCCGTCCTCGGGCGGGTTGTGCGACGGCGTCACGACGATGCCGTCTGCGAAGTGGCCGTTGCGCCCTCGGTTGTGCGCGAGGATCGCCCGCGAGATGGCCGGCGTCGGCGTCACGCCGTCGTCGCGCTGGATCACCGTCTCGACGCCGTTGGCTGCCAGCACTTCGAGCGCGGTGCGTTCGGCGGGTCCGGAAAGCGCGTGCGTGTCCTTGCCCATGTAGAGCGGGCCGTCGGTGCCCTGCCCTCGCCGGTATTCGCAGATCGCCTGCGTGATCGCCGCGATGTGCATCGCCGTGAACGAGCCGCGCAGCGATGATCCGCGGTGTCCGCTGGTGCCGAAGCTCACCAGCTGATTCGGGTCCTCGACGTCGGGTCGCGTCTCGTAGTACGCCCGCTCGAGGCGAGCGACGTCGACCAGCATCTCCATCGGGGCGGGCTTGCCTGCCAGCGGCGAGATCGCCATCGATTTCGGTCCTTCTCGGTCCGCTTCGCGGCGGTGCGAGTTCGTTCCAGAGTCGGATCACCGGCTCCGATCGTGTTCATAGCCGAGTGCGCACGAACGCGCCGTGCTCGACACGAAGAGCCGGCCGGCCGCCTCCGGCAGACCGAACCAACGCGCTGAACACGCAGTGTTCGACGCGATGGAAGCGTTCACGACACGAATCCGCGGCGGCAGCCGGCGGCGAGCCCTGAACGGCGCCGCCCCCCCCACGCGGGCTTGCTACGCAGCCTCGCGGCGCCGGCGCGCGAGCAGCGCGATGCCAGCCCCGACCAGCAACGCGGTCGACGGCTCGGGCGTGAGGAAGCCGCGGATTTCGCCGCCGGGAAAATCGTTGGTGTGGATGTTGAAGTAGCTCGTGCCGCCCGCGAGCGCAGTCGCGAGCGCCGCCTCGGCGGTGCCGGGCGTTCCACCGTGATTCGTGATGAAACTCGGGTTCCAGCTCGACGTCTGCGTGAGATCGAGGAGCTGCGAGTACGAGCCCGACGTGACCCCCGACGGGAAGCCCGGGAAGGTCGGAACGGTGGTCGCGACGCCGGCGGTCTGAACCGCAGGGAGCGGCGACACGCAGCAGTGGATGTGCGCCGCGGTGACCAGCCCGCTGAGACCGCTGAAGCTCGCGCTGACATGGAGCGTCTCCGCCACGTCGTCGTAGATCACCGTCGCGGTGCCGGTCCCAGCCGAGGCGTTCACGGGCACCTCGCTCGCGCCGTCCAGCGTGGCCTGGTAGGTGAAGAGAGTCGCCGAGGCGGCCGACGGAAGGGTGAGCGCGACGACGAGGGCAGCGAGCGTTCGATTCATGACGGATTTCCTTTGCGCCCTCCCCCCGCTGCCAGTAGGTGGCGGAAGCCGACCGGTGGTGGCACTGCGTCCCGCAGAAACGGGATTCCTCCAGCGCTGCGGCGTCGAATCTCGCGGCGTGCGGTTGCAGTCCGCCGTGCGGCGCAGCCGCATGGGACCGAGTGCCGCGGGCGCAGCGACCGGCGCCCGCCGGCGCCGCCTACTCGAAGTAGCCCCAGGGATACTCGGGCTTGAGAATCGGCCTGTAGCCGGCCGGCACCGGGAAGGGCGCCGTCACGAACTCGTAGACGCCGACGAGAGGCCGCACCACCAGGCGCCCGAGTCCTTCGACGAAACCGAGCGTCAAGCCCCAGCCGACGCCGCGTTCGCGAGAGGTCTTCACGATATTGCCAGGCAACTCGAGGAAGCAAGTGGTCATCCCGGCGAGGCCTCGCCCGAACTTCCGCGCGGCGTCGTAGCGTTGCGCCTCGGCCGGTGTGGCCGCGAAGAACAGCGCTGCTGCGAGTACGGCAACTCCGATGCGGGCTGCGTGGGTCGGCATCGATCGGATCCTCCTCGGGTCAAACGAGTACGGCTGGCGGCGCTCGATCGTACCCCGGATCCGATCCCCGGCCGCCGCTCTTCAAGGGGAATTCCGATCGTGGCAGCATTTCGTCGGGAGCCGGGGCACCATCATGCGACCGGGGCGAGGAGATCCAACCGATGACACGAATCCGATCGATCGAAATGGCCATGGCGTTCATCCTCGCGGCAGTGGGGAGTGCGGGTGCAGCCGAGGTGACGCTCGACGGCATCGTGGTTCCCGACGCGAGCGCGACGATGAGCATCGATGTGCCCATCACCGAGTACCGCGACGGCACGGAGCAGTGCCCGCGACTGCTCCCCGGTTGTCCCAAGCTCGCGGTGTGCATCGTGGCGCGAGCTCCCGTGGCGTCGCTCGACGCGCAACTCGCGGGGGCCACTCCCGCCCGCTTCGCCGTCGGCGTCGAGGACGGCCGCACGTTCGGGCGCTGCGTTCCTGCGTCGCTCGAGACGAAGGGCGCCAAACATCGAAAGCAATACGAGTACTGCCTGCGCTGCGAGACGTTGACGGGGCCCTGAACCCCTGGCGGCGCGCGGCGACACGATGCGGTGCGGCGCGCGCTCCTGGTCGTGGTCGATGGTCGCGGCACCCGCAACGCGAAAGAGTGTCGTCCGCGACAGGAAAGGCGCCGCTCAGCCGAGACGCCTCCGGCGGGCGAGGGCCAGCAACGATCCGAGGCTGACCGCGCCCCCGAGAGCCGCGGCGGGCTCGGGCGCCGCGATCGCGAGCGTGTGGCTGCCGCCGGCCGCGATGGCGGTGGCGGTGCCGGACGTGCCGTTCACGGCCGCAGGTGGCGTCGCCTGGCCGTCGGCGTCGTAGCCCCAGCAGATGACGTTCCCGCTGCCCGTCTGAATCGCGCAGCTGTGATAGCGGCCGGTCGCGAGGTCGGTGGCCGTGCCGGCCGTGCCGTTCACCGACGTGGGCGGTGTCGCCTCGCCGTCGGTGTCATAGCCCCAGCAGACGACGTTCCCGCCCGTCCGAATCGCGCAGCTGTGGTAGCCGCCGGTCGCGATGGCGGTAGCCGTGCCGGACGTGCCGTTCACCGACGCGGGCGGCGTCGCCTCGCCGTCGATGTCATAGCCCCAGCAGACGACATTCCCGCTGCCCGCCTGGATCGCGCAGCTGTGGTAGAGGCCGCCCGCGATCGCAGTGCCGGTGCCGGTCGCGCCGTTCACCGACGCGGGCGGCGTCGCCTCGCCATCGACGTCGTAGCCCCAGCAGACGACGTTCCCGCTGCCCGCCTGAATCGCGCAGCTGTGGGATCCGCCGGACGCGATGGCGGTGGCGGTGCCGGTCGTGCCGTCGACCGACGGCGGCGGTGTCGTCTCGCCGTAGGCGCTGTCGCCCCAGCAGACGACATGCCCGGTGCCGGTCTGGATCGCGCAGCTGTAGTAGTTGCCGGCTGAGATCGCGGTGGCCGTGCCCACCGTGCCATTCACCGACGCGGGCGGTGTCGCCTGGCCATCGGCGTCGTTGCCCCAGCAGATGACCTTGCCGGTGCCCGCCTGAATCGCACAGCTGTGCTCGTAGCCGGCCGCGAGGGCGGTGGCCGTTCCGGACGTGCCGTTCACGGCCGCGGGCACCGTCGACTGGTTCGTGGAGTCGTTACCCCATGCCACCACCGGGCCGGCCGAACGCGCGGAGCCGGCCGCGAGCCACGCAGTTGCGAAAGCCACCATCAGCACGCTGCCACGAATCAGACGGAAAGACATCGAGACACCCCCCCTCGCACTCAGTAGCCCCGCCGATGATGCGACGCCACCCGAGCGAAGCGATCTTGCCAACCTCCGCGCTTCCCGACGTCACCCCTCGGCGCGACGCATTCACGTCGCAAGGTCCGCCTCGCGCACTTCGGCTCTCCGACGTGAAACGAACGAGCGTCACCCGGTCTCCCAACAACTGCTGTGGTCGGCCCTGCGCAACGCCACGACGGGCGCCGTCGCCGTCGATGTACGCGACCGCTGCTCCGCGCCGTCCGCGCCCCCCTCGCGCAGGACGCGCTGCTCTATGTGCCCGGCGCGTACCACCTGATGGAGGACGGCCCGGTGGCGTCGGGACTGCTCTGGGTGATCGAGCAACTCGAGGCGCGACAGGCCCCTGCCAGCGCCGGACTCTGAGCGGGCAGTCGCTCGGTCAGTTCCCCTCGACGAACACGACGCCGAGTTGCGCTGGCGCCCCCGGCCGGAGTCGAACCGACGACAAACGGTTTAGGAAACCGCTGCTCTATCCATCTGAGCTACGGGGGCGGCGGGGTGGATCATAAGGAAACTGCTTCAGTACTCCATCACCACGTGAACGCGCTCGACGCCGAGTTGCGCGCGACCGCCCAGAGCCGCCAGCTCGATCAGGAACACGCACCCCACCACCTGCGCGCCGGCTTCGCGCGCGAGCTTCACGGCGGCGGCTGCGGTGCCGCCCGTGGCGATCAGGTCGTCGACGATCAACACCCGCTGGCCGGGCGTCACGGCATCGATGTGCATCTCGACGGTGTCGGTGCCGTACTCGAGATCGTAGGTGACGCTGCGGGTGTGGTAGGGCAGCTTGCCCTGCTTGCGCACCAGGGTGAAGCCGGCGCCGAGCGCCAGCGCGACGGGCGCACCGAGCACGAAGCCACGCGACTCGATGCCGAGCACCTGTTCGATGCCCTCCTCGCGGAAGGGCGCGGCGAGCGCTTCGACCGCCGCGGGCAGCGCCACGCGGTCGGCGAGTAGCGGGGTGACGTCGCGGAACAGGATTCCAGGCTTCGGGAAGTTCGGGACGTCGCGGACGTAGCGGCGCAGTTCGATCGAGTTCATCGCGGTTCTTCTCCATTCAGGGCAGGCAGCTCTGCGGGTCGCGGGTTGCGTTGTTGCGGCGTACCTCGAAATGCAGGTGCGGCGCGCTGGCGTTGCCAGTCTCGCCCACCTCGGCGATCACGTCGCCCTTCTCGACGAATTCGCCTTCGTCCACGAAGTGCTTGCGATTGTGCGCGTAGACCGTCGCCCAACGGCCCAGGTGCTTGATGATGATCACCTTGCCGTAGTCGCCGAGCTCGTCGCCAGCGTAGACGACACGGCCGGCTTCGGCGGCGTGGATCGGTGTGCCTTCCTCGGCGCGCAGGTCGATGCCATCGTGATCGTGATTGCCGCGTTCGACACCGTAGGGGGAACTCAGGTGACCGAGGACGGGCCACTCGAAAGCGAGCTTCTCCTGGCGCGCGAGCGCATCGCACGGCTCCCCCGCGTCCTGCTCGAGTGTGTGCGAGCGGCCGGCGCTGGGCGCGGAGCCGCTGGGCCGCTTGCCGCCGCCACGCGGAATCCACAGCTTCTGTCCGACGCGCAGCGAGCGCGCGTCGAGGTCGTCGTTGGCGTCTTCGATCGCGCCGACCGAGGTCTCGTAACGCTGCGACAATCGCCACAGCGTGTCGCCCGGCTTCACCACGTGCCAGGCGCCCTTGCCCTTCGGCGCGTGGCTGCACGCGAGCGTTCCCGCGGCGAGGCCCGCGAGCAGGAGCAGCGCGACGACGCGAGTTAGGCGGCCCATCCGTGTCGGCCGACGAGGTCGACGAATCGGCACGGGCCGAGCACCTCGCGCGTGAAACGGTCGTCCGTGCCGCGGCGGATGCGCACCAGACGCTGCTCGCCGCGCGGACCGATCGGCGCGACCAGGCATCCGCCCGGCGCGAGCTGGTCGAGCAGCGGTTCCGGCACGGCCGGCGCGCCGGCGGTGATCACGATCGCGTCGTAGGGAGCTTCGGCCGGGCGGCCCAGGGAGCCGTCGCCGAGGTGCACGACGACGTTGGTCACGCCGAGCCGGTCGAGCGCGCGGCGCGCCTCGGCGGCGAGTCTCGGCAACCGCTCGATCGACACGACGCGCTCGGCCAGCTTCGCCAAGACGGCGGCCTGGTAGCCCGAGCCGGTGCCCACCTCGAGCACGTGCTCACGGCCCGCGAGTTCCAGCGCGGAACTCATCGCCGCCACGGTGGAGGGCGCCGAGATCGTCTGGCCGCCGCCGATCGGCAGCGCGTTGTCGCGATAGGCCTGGCTGCGGAGCGCCTCCGGCACGAGCCAGTGGCGCGGAACGGCTTCGAGCGCAGCGAGCACGCGTGCATCGCGAACGCCCTCCTGGGACAGGCGCAGCACCATGCGACGACGTGCGCCCCGCAGCTCCTCGTTGGAGCGGGTCGCGCGGATCAAACTCTCACCCCCGCGCGCAGGGTAAGCCGGAAGCGAGGCGCGCGGCAAGGTTTACAGGGGCTTGGATGCGAGAATTGCGGAGCCGCTCCGCTCGGCGAACTCGGAGGCGATGGTCTCGCGCAGCGAGCCATCGCGGGCGAGGTCGTGCACGGTGAGGGCCAAAGCCCGCGCAGCCTCGAGAAGGCCGCGCTCGCCCGCTTCGCTCGCCACCGCCTGCGCAAACGCGCGGCTGTGGATCTCGAGGTCGTCGCCGATCGGGAAGTTGGGATGGATCGTCGGCACCACGCGTGACACATGCGTGATGTCGCTGGAGCCGATCGCGTCGCCGGGGCCGGGACCCGACTCGGGGAGACCGAGTCGTTCGAGTTGTCGCCGGTAGACGCCGGCCAGTGCGAAGTTCGGCAGCAGCGGCGGGGAGGTGCTCTCCTCTTCACTCACCTCGAGCATCGCGCCGCTGGACGTCGCGGCGCCCCGCGCACACGCGACCACGCGCCGGGCGGCATCCGCGAGTTCGGCCTCGTCGAGTGCGCGCACCCACACGCGCGCGGCGGCGCGCTCCGGGATGATGTTGGGCGCTTTGCCGCCGTCGCTGACGATGCCGTGCACGCGCACGCCGCGCGGGAGTTGCTGGCGCAGCAGCCCCAGCGCGACGAAGAATGCGATCACGGCGTCGAGCGCGTTCACGCCGCGCTCGGGATACGCCGCGGCGTGCGCGGCGCGCCCTCGGTAGCGGAACTCGAATTTGTGATTGCCGAGGAAGAGCCGGTGCGCGCGCCGCATCCCAGCGGCGTGCGCCATCAGCGCCACGTCGACGTCGGCGAAGGCGCCGGCCTCGACGAGGCGCCGCTTGCCGAGCCCGATCTCTTCCGCCGGGCAGCCGACCACGTGCAGGCGCACGAGGTTGGCGGGAAGCACCTCCGCGAGCGCGAATGCGGCGAGCAGCGTTGCGGGACCCGACAAGCTGTGCCCGCAGGCGTGCCCGATCTCGGGCAGCGCGTCCATTTCGGCGAGCAAGGCGACGCGCAGCGGCGCCGCATCGCTTCCGTGCGTCGCGACGAAGGCGGTGTCCATCCCGGCAACGGGCGACTCGACGCGAAACGAGAGCTCGCTGAGCCAGGCGCGGTAGCGAGCGCTCGCCTCGTGCTCTTCGAGCGCCAGCTCGGGGTGCGCCGACATCCAGCGCGCCATGGCGCGCGCCTCGTCCGCGCGCACGTCCACCGCGGCGAGCAGGCGCTGCCGCTCGAGCTCGACGAAGTCGCAGACGTCCGGCATCCCGTCCCGGATCGGCTGGACGGGCGCCGGGCCTAATCGGGACGGTAGTCGTCGCTGATCCGCTCGCGCGGTCCGGGCGCGTCGCCCTCGTCGGGCATCACGAGCCACAGCACGACGTAGACCAGCACGAACGGGATGCCGACCGAGAACAGGAAGCCGAGGATGAAGGCGAGCCGTATCAGCGTCACCGAAATGCCGAACTGATCGGCGAGACCCATGCAGACGCCCGCGATCTTGCGTCCCTCGTGCGGCCGCAACCACGGGTGCGCGAGCCCGCCCTGCCCGCGCGACTCGACGAGGCTGCCGCAGTAGCGACACTTGATTGCCTCGGAACGGATCGTCTCGGCGCAGAACGGGCAGACCTTGGTGCCTGCGTTCGCTTCGAGACGGCGCATTCCATTCTCGTTCATGCCCACTCCCGCAACGCGCGCCGGCGCCATGCGACGACGAGCGGAATCGATCCATAGAGCGCCCCGACGCCCAGCGCGAAGGACGCGAGGTAGCCGAAGCCGAGCCACACCCGGATGGCTTCCGGCACCCAGCCCGCGAGCAGCCACGCGCCGCTCTCGACCACCATGAACGCCTGCGCGACCACCAGTGGCAGCGCGAGAACGGCGACCGCGAGAGCCGCCGCGAGTTCGCGCCCGAAGCCGCGCGGTCGTTCGCGAGCCCGCAGAGCGCGCGTCGCGCGCTGCTGCGCGGTTGCGACGACGGGCGCACGCACGGCTGCCAGCGGAATCGCAGCCAGCTCCGCGTCGAGCGCGCGCAAGAACGCCAGATGGGCCGCGCACGCTTCGCACGACGCAGCGTGCGCGAACGACTCGACCGCCGCCGCGTCGCCATCCGGCGCGAGCGCGTGCTCGAGCGCACACGCGTCGAGTTGCTGCTGGACCGCGTCGCAACTCATGTCGCCTCCCATTTCTGCCGCAGCTCGCGGAGCGCCCCGTGCAGGCGGCTCTTCACCGTGCCACGCGGGATGCCGAGCGCCTCCGCCATCTCCGCCTCGTCGAGTCCGTCGAAATATCGCAGCACCAGAACCTCGCGCAGTCGTTCGGGCAAACGCGCGAGCCGCTCGCGCATGTCGATCCGTTCTGCGGAACGGAACGTCACTCCCGACTCGTTCGCTGCCACGTTGCCTTCGCGTGCGGCCCGCAGCCGCACCGCACGACGGCGGTGGAGATCGCGCGCCAGGTTCGCCGCGATCCCGTAGAGCCACGGCCGCACCCGTCGCGCGGCGTCGAAACCGCGGGCGCCGCGCGCGACACGCACCCAGGTGTCCTGCAACAAGTCGTCCGCATCGTCGCGATCGCCGGTCACGCGCGTCAAGAAGGCGTGGATGCGCGCCGCATAGCGCTCGACGAGCGAGGCGAGTGCGCGCTCGTCGCCATGCGCCACGGCCCGCATCAGTTCCTCGTCGGACTCCATCCGCCGGAGGATCCCCCACGATCGGGGTCATCGGGAGGGCGCGGTGCAGTCGTAGCGCTGGGATCGCGCGATGCGTCGCTGCCGAGCAGGGTGCGCGCGGCTTCCACCACGCGATCGACGCCCGAGCGCCCACCCGGCTCGTTCGGCAGTACGAACCAGAGCACGCCGTAGATCACGACGCCGAAGCCGTGCAGCAGCGTCAAGAGCAGGAACGCCGCCCGAACGGCGGTCACGGAGATCGCCATGTGATGGGCGATCGCGGCGCAGACGCCCGCAATGCGGCGGTCGGGATGACCGCGGTGCCATTCGGAGGGATCGCGCAAGCCGCCGGCAACGCGACTCCCACAGTAACGGCACTTGATCGCTTCGGACTGGATCTGCTCGGCGCACCAGGGACAGGTTCGAGTCGACATGGTTCTCCTCGCGGGCGCTTCTTCGTCTCCTTCTACGCGCGGGTCCGTGACGCGGTTCACGCGATCTCGGATGACAGTCCCGAAGGCTGGAGATAGCGTGGCCCGCCAGCATGGAACCGCGGCTCGTCTCGACCTTCTCGATCGTGGCGCGTGACGTCGCGAGCGGCGACCTCGGCGTCGCGGCGCAGTCGCGGCGCTTCAACGTCGGAGCGGTCGTGCCATGGGCCGAGGCCGGCGTGGGAGCCGTCGCGACCCAGGCCTTCGCCGAACCGGGCTACGGCCCGCGCGCGCTCGAACTGCTGCGCGCGGGCGTGGCCGCCGGGCAAGCGCTCGATCGCCTGCTCGCCGCCGATCCGGGCGCGGCCGTGCGACAGGTGGCGGTGGTGGACGCGCGCGGCGAGGTCGCCGTGCACACCGGCGCCGGCTGCATCCCGTTCGCGGGACACCGCGCCGGCGACGGCTTCGCGGTCCAGGGCAACCTGCTCGCGACGGACCGCGTTTGCGACGCGATGGCTCGGGCGTTCGAGCGCGCGCACGGAGCCCTCCCCTCGCGGTTGCTCGCGGCGCTCGACGCGGGCCAGGCCGCAGGCGGTGACGCGCGCGGCCGCGAGTCCGCCGCGCTCTTCGTGGTGCGATCCGTGTCGGAGAGCGAGCCGTGGCGCAATCGCGCCGTCGACCTCCGCGTCGAGAACCATCGCAAGCCGATCGCCGAGCTGCAGCGACTGCTGCACATCCATCAGGCGTTCGCGGCGCTCGAGGAGGCCACGCGCGCGCTCGGCGAAGGGCGCACCGACGACGCGCGCGCACTCGGCGCCGAGGCGTTGCGCCGCGGCGGAGCACACGACGAGGTGTCGTTCTGGGTGGGCGTATTCCTGGCGCGCAACGGCGACGAAGAGGCCGGCGTTCTCGCCCTGCGCAGGGCGCTGCGCCGCAATCCGCGCTGGCGCGCAGTGCTGCCGCGATTGCCAGCCGCGTATCAGCCGCCCGCGGCCGTGCTGCGCCGCGTGCTCCGGCGTCACGAGCTCCGGCGGCTGCGCCCGCCGATTCCCGCTCCGCCGTGACTCGCCATCAGTGCAGCGGGAAGCGGCGTCGCAGCGCGTCTACGACCAGCGCCGCCGTCGCCTCGATCGACAAGGCTTCGGTGTTTAGCACCAGGTCGTAGTGCGTCAGGTCTTCGGCGGCGACGCCGAAGCGCTCGCGCAGCGCCGAGCGACGCGCGCTGTCCGCACTCGCGATGCAGGCGACGGCCTCCGGGAGCGGAATCCCCTGCGCCTGCGCCATGCGCTCGGCGCGCTGCGCCTCGGGCGCCACGACGAGCACACGCAGCGCGCGCAAGGGCGGCAGGATCGACGCGGCGCCGCGACCCAGCACCACCGCCATGCCGCGCTCGCCGAGCGTCGCGACGACGCGCACGAGCCCGGCCGGCGCCGCGGGCGCGCGGGCGAGCACGGTCGCGACGCGCTCGCTGATCGCAGCGCGTTGCGCGGCGTCGAGACGTGCGTCGAGGCGCGCCGAGAGCGCCGGATCGGCCGCGAGTCGGTCGATCGCCTCGGCGCCGAAGAGTCCGTAGTCGAGCCACTCGGCGACGCGGGCCGCCACCTCGTCGCCGAAGGCGCCCGCCCAGCGCGAGAACGCCACCAGCGGGCCGCGCGGCTGCGGCATCCCGGCGCCGCCCTCGATTTGCCACCGTCTTGCCTGTCGATCGAGAAGGTCCGCGAGTGACGCTGCCACGCTGCTCCCCCCAAGCGGCCGCAAGGTACCGCTGCGCGCGCTCACGTCGCGTCCGGCACAGTCCCGCGAGGGCGAAATGGCGGGTCGTCATGAAGGGGCTTCTCGAATGTGGGGGCGCCGGAGTATCATTGGAAAAATTCAGTGAGGGCCCCCATGACCCAACAAATCGATCGACCCGACGACGAATTCCTCGACGACCCCTACTTCGAGTCCGAGAGCGCATTGCCGCCCAACGCGGTCTTCGACGCCACCCTGCTCCGCCAGTCGATACGCGCCCTGCCCGCCCGCCATCCGCTGCTCTTCGCATCCCACCATACCGTTGCCGAAGCGATGCACGCGATGCAGAAGGAGCACCGCGGCTGCGTACTCGTGACCGAGGACGGCTCGGCGGAGACGCGCGTGCTCGGGATCTTCACCGAGCGCGACGTGCTGTTCCGCATCATCGACCGCGGCCACAACCCGACCCGCCTGTCGCTCGCAGAGGTGATGACCCGCGAGCCGGAATGCCTGCCGGTCGAGGCGAGCGTCGCCTGGGTGCTCAACAAGATGAGCGTCGGCGGCTTCCGTCACGTTCCGGTCGTCGATCGGGACGGCCGGCCGGTCTTCGTGGTGTCGGTGCGCGACGTAGTCGAGCTGCTGGTCGATCGCTTCCCGCGCGAGGTCCTCAACCTGCCGCCGATCTGGGGCGGCGACGTGACCCGCGCGCGCGAAGGCGCCTAGAACCGATCGTTCGAGTCCTGCGCGGCGAGGACGTCGAGTCGTGCGCGGGCACGCGCGCGCCGCCGTCACGGCTGCGACACCCGCGCCGAGCACGAGGACGTCGATCATCGCGCGAGTTCGGCTCGCGGCGTGGCCGGCGGCTGCGTCGCGAGCGCCGTGCGCTTCACCTGGCGGCGTGTGAACCCGGGTGCGATCGCCTGCACCACGTAGGCGGCCGCGATCGAGCGCGGATAGGTCACCTCGCGCTTTCCCCTGGCGAGCGCATCCACGATCGAGTCGACGAGGCCCTCCACCTCCACCATCGAGCGACGCGACACCGGCGGCATCCGCGCGAGCGCCTCCGCGTCGAAGAAGGATGTTCGAATCACGCCGGGGCAGACCACGAGCACGTGCACACCGGCGTCCTCGACCTCGAGCGAGAGCGCCTGCGCGAGTCCGATCATCGCGAACTTGGACGCGCTGTAGGCCGTCTCGTCGGGTGTCGCGATCTTGCCGGCCACCGACGCGACGAAGATCAGCGAGCCCCGCCGGCGCGCGACCATGCCGGGTAGCAGTGCCTTGGTGAAGCGCAGTGCACCGACGTAGTTGACGCGCATCATGCGCTCCATGTCGTCGAGGTCCCAGTCGAGGAACGCGCGGTGATGACCGTAGCCGGCGTTGTTGACGAGCAGGTCCACCGCTCCGAAGCGCTCGGTCGCGGCGCGCGCGGTCGCCGCCACCTCCGCCGCGCACTCGACATCGCACGGGAACGCGCACGCCTCACCCCCCTTGCCTGCAATCTCGGCGGCGAGCGCGTCGAGCGCGTCGCGACGCCGCGCCACCAGCGCCACGCGAATTCCCGAGCCCGCCAGTCGTACGGCGAGTGCGCGGCCGATGCCGCTCGAGGCGCCCGTCACCAGCGCGACGCGTCCACGGAACGCAGTGAGAGAATTCATCGAGATCTCCTCGGGCGGGACGGCGGCGCCGCCGGGCGGCGGGCTTCGCCGGGCAGCCACAGGCGCAGCAGCACCCGCTTCAAGTGATTCTTGACCTGCGACCGGAGCTTTGGGTCGTCGAGATCGCAGCCGAAGAGCTCGTGGTAGCGCGCGCCGGACAACACGAGATTGTTCAGGATGCCTTCGACGGTGATCAGCAGCAGGCGCAGGTCGAAGCCGGCGGTGGCGAACGCGTCGGAGCGCGTCACGTTGTCGAGAAAGCGCACCCAGCTGTGATCCTCGAACTCCACGCCGCGCGGGAGCCCTTCGCCGAGCGCCGCGCGCGCGTTGAGACTCACCCAGTCGCGGTGCGCGAGCAGGAACTCGAAGAGTTCGTCCATCACGCGCTCGATCAGCGCCGCCGCGTCGTCGGGCGGCGCGGCGCCGAGCGCTCCGACGACGAGCCCGCGCACCTCGCCGTCCCAACGGCTCAGCACCGCGGAGTAGAGGCCTAGCTTCGACCCGAAGTGGTGCTGGATCGTGAACGGTCGCACGCCGACGGCGCGGCCCAGCTCGCGAAACGACACGCCGCGATAACCGCGGGCGGCGAACAGGCGCTCGGCCTCATCGAGAATGCGAACCCGCACTTGCGCGGTCTCGGCCGGTGAACGTCGCCCGGGACGGG
>Ga0113563_10001198_pt1 | contig 14396 bp, 12 predicted proteins | sample Mud3Dept3metaG_FD_80117 | JGI IMG/M metagenome (GOLD analysis project Ga0113563, IMG submission 80117) | Freshwater wetland microbial communities from Ohio, USA, analyzing the effect of biotic and abiotic controls - Mud 3 Core 4 Depth 3... | ecosystem: Environmental > Aquatic > Freshwater >...
CTTCGAGTCTCGGGTCATCCCGGCCGATGCTTCCGGCGCGTACCGCCCGAACCCCCAGGCCCCAACAAAACTTGTTCCGGGCCACCCGTGACTGAATGGTTACCCGCTTACATGAAGCCTTACGAAACATTTAATCATACCGCCGATATCGGCATCCGGGCCTTCGGGCGGACGTTGGAAGAGCTTTTCATCAACGCGGCGAAGGCCCTTTTTGACATATTGATGGATCCGGATCCTATTCGGGAGATTCTCACCCGCGAAGTGGAAATTCAAGGGTCCGACCTGGAAGACCTGCTGGTGCGCTGGCTGGGGGAGCTTCTCTACCTCTGCGAGGGGGAAGGGTATCTATTCCGGGAGTTTTCCATCATCCAACTGACGCCTTCTTCACTCAAGGCCGCAGCTCGGGGGGAACGGTTCGACCCCGGCCGACATAAATTCAAAAACGAGATCAAAGCAGTCACTTACCACCAGGTTGAGGTGTCGAAAAAAAAGGGAATATGGGTGGGAAAGGTCATATTCGACCTCTGATGCGGCTAGGTTGCGGCTGCCGGAACGAAGATTCCGGGATCCCGCTTTCAAGACGTATATCGAAGGCGTAGGGTATAGGGAAAACAAAGAAATTTTTCCTTGGTCCCGCCCCTCGCCCCCCCTGCACCCGATCTGAAAGCGAGGTTTTATGAGCGCCCCGGAGAAGATTCATCTTGAAAAGATCGACGATTTCCGCTACCGGATTCCCCGCACGGGAAAGATGCGGGTGGATGGGATCATTTATGCGGATGCAAAGCTGATCCGGAACATTCACGAGGATGAAAGCCCAAAGCAGGTGGCCAACGTGGCCCATCTGCCGGGAATCCAGGAACATTCCCTGGCCATGCCGGACATCCATTGGGGATACGGGTTTCCCATCGGGGGCGTGGCGGCCTTCGATTGGAAAGAGGGAGTGGTTTCGCCGGGAGGCGTGGGATATGACATCAACTGCGGAACCCGCGTGGTCCGCTCCAACCTCACGACCCGTGACCTTCGCCCGAAGATCCGCGAACTCGTCCAGGCGCTCTTTCAAAATATTCCTTCAGGCGTGGGGTCCAAAGGGGCGCTGCGTCTTTCCACGCCGGAACTTCGCCGGGTCTTGCGGGAAGGCTCAAAGTGGGCTGTGGAAAACGGATATGGAACCCCGGAAGACCTGGAAAAGACTGAAGATGGCGGCGGTCTGGAAGGAGCGGATCCATCCGCCGTCAGCGACAGGGCCCTGGACCGGGGACGGCCCCAGCTGGGGACGCTGGGTTCCGGCAATCATTTTTTGGAAGTGGGATATGTGGAAGAGATCTATGATCCCGAAAGAGCCCAGGTCTTCGGCCTCGAAAAAGACCAGGTCACGGTTTTCATCCATTCCGGCTCCCGGGGGTTGGGGTATCAGGTCTGCGACGATTTTCTGAAAAAAATGGGGGAGCGGGTGCGCTTCCTGGATTTGGAACTTCCCGATCGGCAGCTCGCCTGCGATTACGTTCAATCTCAAACCGCGCAGGACTATCTGGCGGCCATGGCGGCGGCCGCCAACTATGCCTGGGCCAACCGCCAGATGCTGATGCACTGGACCCGGGAGATTTTTGGTAAGGTCCTCGGGATGAGCCCGCGGGACCTCGGCCTGCATTTGGTCTATGATGTCTGCCACAACATCGCCAAGCGGGAAACGCACACCATCGCCGGGGAGCGGCGGGAGGTCTGCGTGCACCGCAAGGGGGCTACCCGTGCCTTCGGACCGGGACATCCGGCCCTGCCGGAAATCTATCGAACCGTCGGCCAACCGGTTTTGATCCCCGGGGATATGGGCCGGTACTCGTATGTTCTTGTGGGAACGCAGGAAGCCATGGAGCAGACCTTCGGCAGCACCTGCCATGGCGCCGGCCGGCTGCAGAGCCGGACCCAGGCGAAAAGATCGAGCCGGGGAAGGCCTCTCCAGCGGGAGCTGGAGGACCAGGGAATTTACGTCCTGGCTTCAAGCCGGGGGACGCTGGCGGAAGAAGCCCCGGAAGCGTACAAGGATGTGAGCGAGGTGGTGGAGGTGGTGCATCGGGCCGGGATCTCCCGGAAAGTAGCGAAGCTGCGGCCCTGGGGAGTAATCAAGGGATAAGGGTGCAGGAGGTTGAGCGTAGGGTGTAGGAAAGAATCCGTTTCCCATCTTCCTACCTCCTTTTTAGGGCAGGGGCGCGGTTCCTTCCTTGAAGCATTCGAAAATGGACGGCCTGGATGGGTTCGAGCGGCCTGGGGGAATCGGCTCTCCCGTAACCGGGTCGATTTTCACAAAGACGATTCCTTCGGGAACGGAGAAGTTTTCCACCGGCTTTTTCGCCGTGGCCTCCTTCATGAATTCCAGCCAGATCGGCAAAGCAGCCACGGCCCCGGTTTCATGGCCGCCGAGGGGCTTTTCAATATCGTAGCCTATCCAGGCCCCGGCCACCAGGTTGTTGGGGACAAATCCGATGAACCAGGCATCCCGGGTGTCATTGGTCGTTCCTGTTTTGCCGGCAGCCGGTTTCCTCAGGGCCTTGGCTCTTTGGCCGGTTCCTTCCTGAATGACGCTTTGCATCAGGCTGGTGATAAGATAGGCCGTCCGCGCGTTGATCACCTCGATGGCGACCGGCTCAACCTCCTCCAGGACAGTTCCGTCCTTGTCCTGAATTTTAGTCAGAAGGATCGGCTCGGCCCGATATCCCTGAGCCGCAAAAACCCCGAAAGCGCCGGTCAATTCCAGCAAGGACAGGTTCGCGGCCCCCAGGGCCAGAGAAAGGTTGGGCTCCAGCTTCGATTTGATTCCCAGGTTCTTGGCGTACTGGATGAGGTAGTCCAGCCCAATCGCCTGGGCGATCTTCACCGTGGGGATGTTGCGGGAGAAAGTCAGCGCCTTGCGCATGGTGACCGGGCCCCAGAACTCCCGGTCAAAGTTCTTGGGTTCCCAGGGGTCTTTTCCAGGGATGTCTACGAAGGAGACGGGTTCATCCACAATAATCGTTGCCGGGGTGAAGCCTTTGTCCAGGGCCGCGGCATAAACGATCGGCTTGAAGGCCGATCCCGCCTGTCTTTTCGCCTGGGTGGCCCGGTTGAACTGGCTTGAAGAAAAATCCCTCCCGCCCACCATGGCCAGGATAAACCCGGTCTGCGGGTCCATGGCGACCAAAGCGCCCTGAACCTGAGTCCGCTCCTTGTTTTTCTTCCCGCGGCCTTCGTATTCCTCCAGTCCTTTGTGAACCGCAGTCTGAGCGGAAGCCTGCAGCTGGGCGTTGATCGTGGTGTAGATTTTCAGCCCGCCTTTGTAAAGCAGGTCTTTGCCGTATTTTTCCTCCACGTGCTGCCGGACCATTTCCAGGACATAGGGGGCCTCGTTTCCCCTCAGAGCCTTCGGCCGCAGTTTGATTTCCTCGGCCTGGGCCCGGATGCCCTCGACCGGGGTGATCATCTGCTTTTCGAGCATCCGGTTCAATACATAGATCTGGCGCTCCCTGGCTTTCTTAGGATTTCGGAAGGGAGACAGGCTGTTCGGAGCGGGAGGAAGGCCGGCCATCATGGCGCATTCGCCCGGGGTCAGGTTTTCCACATTCTTGCCGAAATACACTTTGGCCGCCGCGCCCACCCCGTAGGCGCCTTCCCCCAAGTAAATTTGGTTCAGATAAAGGAAGAGAATCTCGTTCTTGGTGAGATAATTTTCGATCCTCTGGGCTAAAATAGCCTCCTTTATTTTGCGGGTGTATTTGCGTTCGGGGGTCAGGAAAAAGGATTTGGCGATCTGCTGGGTGATCGTGCTCCCCCCTTGAACGACATCGAGGGCCTCGATATTGCGGAAAGCGGCGCCTAATATCCGCCAGTAGTCGATTCCCCGGTGCTCGAAGAACCGGGCGTCCTCTGCCGCCACAAAGGCATTGATCAGCATCCGGGGCATCTTGGCCAGGGGGACGACGGTGCGCCGCTCGATGAAAAATTCCCCGATGAGAACGTCGTCCTGGGAATAGACTTCGGAAACGATGTAGGGATTGTAATCTTTCAGGGTTGTCAAGCGGGGAAGGTCGAAGACAAAGGCGAAATAAAAGGCGACCGCCGTCCCGGCCAGGAGCAGGATGAGGAGGAGGAAGAGGAGGACAAAGATCTTCCCGCCCTTCCTTTTTTTAGTTTTCTTTACACGCTTTTCAGCCATAGACCCTGGAGACTGTCCCGTTAGCGGCCCGAAGAATGCGCTACCGCTTGAATACTCCCAGACCGTTGGGAACACCCCATCCGCCGGGGATATCGATTTTCAAGGATTTATATTCTACAAACATTTGGGCGGAAGGTCCACCGTCGAGGGTTACGGCATCCTTGCACCCAAGGCCGCCCTCCTCTTCGGAAAGCCAAAAAATCCTGGCCAGGTCCTGGGCGTAGGCGTCCGTCTTTTCGGTGTTGGCGAGGATAACCTGGTTCTTGTAAGTGATTCCGACTGCGGACCGCCTGGCAATTTGTTTTTTCATGGTCAGCTCCCGGCCGGCGACAACGAGCCGGGGCCCCACCTGGAGGGCCTGGGAGATGCTCTTATCCGGGAGAAAGTCTTTCGTATGGAGAATTCTGGGGACATTGTCCCGGATCAGGAAGATCCCCCAGTCCGCCTTCCGCAGCGGGTTGGTTTCCCGGCCGTCCACAATCAGCAGGCCAAGGGGTTTGTAATCCGGGAGGAAAAATCCGCCGTTGATGGCCGCCAAGGCCTGGGATTTCTGCGCCATCGTTCTGACTTCCAGCCGGTTGGCTCCAAAATCGCGGCTGTCAATGACCCGGACCGGAAACCTGGAGATTTCCAGGCGCAGGGCGCGGACCTTGAAAGGCACCTGGAAGGGCTGGCCCTGAAGGGTCAAGGAGCGGACCTCGAAACCCTCGTCCACTTTTTTCCAGGAGTTCAAAGGAGGAGGGAAGGGCGCCTGCCCCATCAGCAAAGGAAGCGCCATCAGGGTGAGCAAAAAAGAACCCTTTTTTTTGGGGATGATCCCTTTAATCTCCATTTCTTCAATTTTTATCTTATCTTATCCGTCTCGGAGTGTCCAGTTTGAATTCCTGAAGGCCCTTCCTCTTTCGGCGCTATGCGCCGGGCTCATTATTTGCTAAGATAAATTTATGAACCGGGAATTTTATACCAAGGATTATTACGCAATTTTAGGAATCAGCCGGCAGGCCACCGCGGAGGAGATAAAAAAGGCCTTTCGCCAGTTAGCCCTGCAATGCCATCCCGACCGGAACCCTGGGGATCCGCGGGCGGAAGAGCGCTTCAAGGAGGTCAGCGAAGCCTACGGGGTCCTGGTCGATCCCGAGAAGAGAAGGAACTATGATTTAGTCCGGGAAAGAGGATTCGGGAGTTCGGGTAGCCCTGGATTTCAATACAGCCGGGAAGACATTTTCGGCGATATGTTTCGAAACCCGGGTTCCAGCGATATATTTTCGGAGCTCAACCGGGAATTCGCCCGCATGGGGTTTCGGTTCGACCCTCAGTTCTTTGATCACCTCTTTTTCGGGGGGCGGGGGATTTATTTCCGGGGCGTCGTCTTCGGGGGGCCGGGCGGAATCCGCCTGGAATCGTTTGATCCCCGCGCCGGGTTTTCTTCTCGGGGCGCAGCCAGCTCCATGCCCCCGCTGGAGCAGATCTTCATCCCGCGGGGAACAGGGATTAAGGGGCGGCTGGTCTCGTGGGCGGGAAGAAAGCTGTTTGGGTTCCTTCTCAAAAGAATCGTGGGAAAAGCGGGTGAACCCGCGGAAAAAGCCGATTTAGATATTGCGTTTGCCCTGCCAATGGCCCGGGAAGAGGCTTCGGGCCCCGCGATCAAAGAGGTTTCCTACCGGCTCGACGGAAAGACAGAGTCGTTAAAGGTGAAAATTCCTCCCGGCGTCCGGGATGGGATGACGCTGCGCCTGCGGGGAAAGGGAAAACGCCAGGGACAAAATGTCGGCGATCTTTACCTGAAAGTGAAATTGGAGTAAGGGGCGCCGGGAATACCCCCGGAGAATTTCTCCTTACCCTATTTCCCCGAGACCTTTCTCCAAAATCTCCAGGGCCAGGTCGATTTCCCGCTTGCGTACGTCCAGAGGCGGGAGGAAGCGGATCACTTTGTATCCGCAGCCCAAGAGGAGGAGGCCGAGGCCGAATGCCTTTTCCACCAAACGGTCCCGCCTTTCCCGGGTGTCCAACTCGACGGCGTCCATCAGGCCCAAACCCCGAACGTCCAAAATAAAGGGGTATTTCAACTGCAGCCCTCGAAGCTGACTGAGGAAATAATCTCCCATCCGGGTCGCGTTTTCAAGGAGACGATCCCTCTGGATAATCTCGATGACCGTATACCCGATGGCCGAACTCAAGGCGTTGCCTTCGCCCCAGGTGCTGGAGATCCGGTACTCCTGCTGCGGAAACAGGTCGGTTTTCCCCAGGGTGGCGCCGATGCGCAAAGGCTTGGCCACCGTGAGAAGATCGGGGGTGACGCCGAAATGCTCAATGGCCCACCATTTTCCCGTTCGGCCCATGCCCGCCTGAATCTCATCGGAGATAAGGGGAATGGCATGTTTCTTTGCCAGCCGGGCGATCTCTCTTATGAAATCCGGATTGGGAAGGTTGTATCCCCCCTCCCCTTGAATCGGTTCGATAATGATGAAGGCAACCTCCGCGGGATCGACCAGGCCGATATCCGGGTCCAAGAAATGCGCAAGACGGCTGCGCATTCCTTCTTTCCCGGTGCAGCAGACCGTCCACCCGCATGTGCATTCCCGCTCCCGGCAGGCGCAGTAAGGGAAGTCGATGATGTGGGGGATCTGGGGAAACCAGTCGCGCTGGATCTTCTTGCTGCGGTTCAGAGAAAGAGCCCCCAGCGTCCGGCCGTGGAAGGCCCCGTAGAAGCAGACCCCGTATCCGTAGTTCTTCTTGTGGTCGTAGCAGATCTTGATGGCATTCTCGACCGCCTCGGCTCCGGAGTTGGAGAAGAAAGCCGACCCGAACCCGAACTGGGCGGTGATTTCCATGAGTTTGTAGTGAAGGTGGGAAGGGGTGGGGATCTCCGATTTTTCCGGCTCCGGTCCCCAGGCGCCGATGAAATCGCAGCCCGCGTACCGATCCGGATCGATTCCCTGAAGCTTCGAAGCGACCCGCACAAGGTCCGGGTGGTTGTAACCCAGGGCCGACCCGGCCACGTGGGAGACGAAGTCGAGAATGACATTCCCGTCCACGTCTGTACAGAAGGGGCCGATAGCCGGCCCGGACCGGTCCCAGACGAAACCTTCGTGATACGTGGAGCGGGCGGCATATCTTTTATGGAATTCCGCCCAGCGGCGGGCATTGGGCCCGGGAGGCGGGGTCTTAATGACAACTTGGGCAGTGTTCCGATTCATAGCCATTTCTCCTGCAGAATAAGAGGAAAGGATAAAAATATTGTACCAATTTATGCTCCGGCAGGAAACAATTAGACGGGGAAATTTTAGCCTGCTCAGAGCATCTTATTAATTATGGTAAAATACGAGAATCGAAAACAGAACCCACCCTGAAAAAATGGGCCGGGAGATGCAGAATAAACCTGAAGGCACGCTTTATATCGTTTCCACCCCCATCGGCAACCTGGAAGACATTACCCTCCGGGCTTTGCGGGTTCTCAAAGAGGTGGACCTCATCGCCGCCGAAGACACACGGCGGACCCGCCAGCTCCTCACCCATTTTGGCATTCAAAAACCCTTGATCAGCTACCATGAGCACAACGAGAGAATGCGGGAGAACTCGCTCCTCGAAAAACTCCGGGAAGGCAAAAACGTAGCCCTGGTGACGGATGCCGGAACGCCCGGAATTTCGGATCCGGGAGAGACGTTGATCCGCCGGGCCGTCCGGGAAAAGATTACGCTGGTGCCGATTCCGGGGCCGGCCGCGGCCATGGCGGCCCTCAGTGTTGCCGGGCTGCCTACGGATCGCTTTCTTTTCTACGGCTTTCTCCCCTCCAGGTCTGAGGCCCGAAAAAAATTGCTGGACGGGCTCCGGAGGAGACCCGAAACCCTCGTCTTTTACGAATCCCCCCGGCGGCTGCCTTCGCTCCTGGAAGAGGCCCGGGAAATCTTTGGAAACCGGCAGGTGGCGGTGGCCCGCGAACTTACCAAGGTCTACGAGGAGATCCGGCGCGGGAGCCTGGAAGAAGTATTAACGAAAATCGAACAAGACGAGATAAAAGGAGAAGTCACGGTCGTCATGGCGGGAAATACGGACGAGGCAAGCATCGATTCCCGAACGATCCGGGAAGCCTTACGGGAATACAGGAAGATTTCCGGCGTTTCCTGGAAAGAGGCCGTCGAGCGCGTGACCGAAAACCTCGGAGCCCCAAAGCGGGAGGTTTATCGGGAAGGGTTAAAGATGAAGGAAGAAATGGAGAAAAGAGAGTAAAAATCCCTGCTCCCCGGAAAGGACGGACGGCCTTGGAGAGCAGGGAAGGGCACTCTACTTCTTGCTTCGTTTCTTCTTCATGGGTTTCTCGCAACAGATAATGTCGTGGGATTCCACGCAGCCGCATACGTCATCGACCGTTACCGAAAGACCGCATACCCCGCACACATAGCCGTCTCCGCTTTTGGTTTTGCCCTTTGCCGGCGCCTTTTTCGCCGGAGTCTTCTTAGCCGCTTTTACCGCCATCGTCTTTGCCTCCCTTCTTTTTTATTTCCTTCTGAGCCTTGAGGCTCATTTCGAAACTTCCACCGGACCCAACCTTTCGAATTCGCGGCGAAAGGCCTCCGCCCGCCCCACGATTACAAGGACCAGGTCTTCCGGCCGCAAATGCCTCTGCGCGCAATGAAGAATATCCGCCTCCCCGACCGCGGCGATCCTTTCCGGGTAATCCCGCAGGAATTCGGTCCCCAAGCCGTAAATCTCCGTCTGCAGAATCCTTTGGGCAACCTGACTCAGAGTCTCGAATTTCAGGGGGTAGCTTCCCCGCAAAAATTGCCCCGCTTCCTCCTTTTCATCTTTGGATGCGCCCTGGGCCTGAAATGATTTCAAAATCGACAGGCTTTCCTCGACGCACCCGAAGGTGGTTGCCGTTGGGGTGAAGGTCGCCACGGCAAAAGGCCCAGTTTGACGGCGCAGATCCAGGGAGCTGCGGATTCCGTACGTCAGGCCCAGCTCCACCCGGATCCGCTGCATCAGCCGGGAGGAAAACCCGCCCCCCCCGAGAATGTAATTCATCACCTCGAAGGCGCAAAAATCCGGGTGAGAGGGAGAAATTCCCAGGTGGCCGAAACGAATTTGGCTCTGGGTCAGATCCGGGCGGTCGATGATAAAAACCCGGATTCCCTGCGGCGGGACCGGATTCACAGGGATGACCGGGAGCGGTTCCGGGGTGAGGACCGAAAAATTCGCCTCTAAGCGGCGGAAACAATCCTCCGGATCCACGTTGCCCGCCACCACCCAGAAGGTCCCTTCCGGCAGGGATCTTCGGCGGTGGAATTCCTGAACTTCGTCCCGGGAAATCAGGGGAACCGTTTTCAGAGTTCCATAGACGGGGTGGTCATAAGGGGTGCCCCGGAAAAGAATTTCTTCAAAGCGTTCCCCGGCGACAATTTGGGATTCGTCCTTTTGCTGGGCGAGGGCGGCCACGCGGCGCTGCTGAAGCTGGGCAAATTCCTCTTCCGGAAAAGACGGTTCGGCGATCATCTCCCGGAGCAGCCCGAGGAGCCGCTCCAAATCCTCTTTGAGCCCCTGCAGGTGAAGAACGGTCGCATCCCAGCCGGCATGGGCCGACAAGGAGGCCCCGAGGCCATCCACTTCGGAGGCGATCTGGGCAGCGGTGTGCCGGCCGGTTCCCAGGGTCAGCATTTCCGCCATCAGATCCGCCATTCCCGCTTTGCCGGGCGGATCCGCCTCCGCCCCATAGGGAAAGATGAGATGGAGGCTGACGAGGGGAAGCCCGGCGCGGGGGGCCACGTAAATTTTCATCCCGTTTCTCACTGCGGTGAAGATGGGAGGAAGGGTAAAAGCCGGAGGGACTGCTTTCAGGGTCATTCGATTTCCCCCAACTCATCATGCTCCTCCTGGCTCACCGGCTGGAGGGAAACGATGGTGCGATTTTCGGGCCGCAGGTATTTTTGCGCCGCCTGCCGGACCTCTTCGGCGGTAACCGATTCGTAGCGGTCAAGGACCCGGTAAAGGCGCCGATAATCCCCGGCGCGAACCTGATAGAGCCCGGCCAGAAGCCCTTTGAAGAAATGGGTCTGCAGGCTCTGCAGAAAAGCCGAGCGGACCTGTTTCCTGGCTTTGACCAGCGTTTCGGCAGGAAGAAGGCCGCGCCGCAGGTCTTCCACTTCTTCCCAGATTTCCCTTTCCAGTTTTTCCAGCGGGAAACCGGGAGAAGCGACGGCGTAAATTTGCAGCAGGCCCGGGTCCATGAAGAAGAAGGGCGGGGATCCCATCTCCGCCTGGACCTCCACCGCCTTCCCCGGCTTTTCGAACTTCTGGAAGAAGGTGGAAGACCGTCCGGAAGAGAGCACCGTGCAAAGGATCTGCAGAGGGAGGAGATCGGGATGCGTGATCCCGGGGATATGAAAAGCCGCGAAGAAGGCGGAGACCTGCGAAACCTTTTTGTAAACGGCGCGCTTTTCGCCCCGCTGAGGCTTCTCCGGCGTGATCGGGAGACGGGGGGCGGGTTGGGCTGGGATGGGACCGTAATATTTTTCGGCGAGCCGGAAAACTTCTTCACTGACGACGTCGCCGACGACTACGAGAACGGCGTTGTTGGGGGCGTAATAGGTGCGATAATATTCCCGGCAGTCATCCAGGGTCAGGGTTTTGAGGTCTGCATCCCAGCCGATGACCGGCCAGCGGTAAGGGTGCTGTTCGTAGGCCAGAGCGGAGAGCTGTTCGATAAGAAGGCCGAAGGGGCTGTTGACGGAGCGCAGCTTGCGCTCGCTCCGAACCACCTCTCGTTCAGGCTCCAGGGTTTCCGAGGTAAGCTGCAGGTTTGCCAAACGGTCGGCCTCCAGATCCATGGCCAATTCGAGCTTATCCGCGGGAAGATTCTCGTAATAGGAGGTATTGTCGGTCGTAGTAAAGGCATTGAGCGTCCCGCCGTGAGCCTGAATGATGCGGGCGAACTCCTCCGGTTTCACCCGGCGGGTTCCTTTGAACATCAGGTGCTCGAACAGGTGGCTGATCCCCGTGATCCCGGGCCTTTCGTAGCGGGAGCCGGCGGCAAAGTGGATCTGGTGAGAGAGGATCGGCAGGGAATGAATTTCCGCCGCCAAGACCAGAAGGCCGTTGCCCAGGCGATGAACGGCGATTTCGGGGAAAGGATTCATCGGTCTATTCCCAATGGGTGCCCTGGGCCCCCGTTGACGGCCGGCATTCGCAGCAAGGTTTTTCTTCTCAGGAAACCCGCACCAGAAGGACGGGAACGCGCGAACAATTCAGAACTTTGTCGGCCACGCTGCCCAGGGCCCACCGGCTGAACCCGCTGCGGCCGTGGGTGGCCATGGCGATCAAATCGAGCTTGTTTTTGCGGGCGTACTCGCAAATCTGCACGGCATCCTTGCCGTAGGCGACCACGGCGTGGGCGCGGATCTTCTTTTTTTGCAGCCGGGCCGAGATTTTTTCGAGATACTGCCGGGCTTCCCGGAGCAGTCGGGCATGCTCTTCCTTTTCCTTTTCGGGCTCGATTTCGTAGGTCACCACGACCTGGAAAAGGTGAACTTCCGGCTGACAACAACGGCTGATTTTTTCCACCTGGGGAAGGACCTTTTCCGCCAGACGGGAGCCGTCGAGAGGAACCAGGATTTTTTTGAACATGTTTTTCCTCCGCCTTGTCTTCAGAGAATGCCAGCCCTTTAAAAAATTATAACACCGTTATTTGAGATTTGTCATTATGGAGCGCAAAAATTCTTCAGTTTTTTCCAAACCTCAGGAGGCGGGTTGACTAAAGAAGAGGGGTGGGCAATAATTCGATTGTCTTTTCGATTTTGAAAAGGGAAAGGGCGCAGGGAAAAATGACCCGAATTTTTCTGGTCCGCCACGGGACGACCGATTGGAACAAGGAGGAGATTTTCCGCGGCCGCGCCGAATGCCGCCTCAACGAAACCGGCAAGGCGGAAGCCCAGGCGCTGGCGGCGTACTTCGCGGAGGTGCCGATCGAGGCGGTTTACAGCAGCCCTTTATCCCGGGCCGTGGAAACCGCCCGCCCGACTGCGGAATTCAAGGGCCGCGAAATAGTTCCCGATCCGGCTTTCACGGACCTCGATTTCGGGGCGTGGCAGGGGCTTCCCCTGAAGGAAGCGCAGGCGAAATACCCGGATCTTTACCGTTTGTGGAGGAAGCAGCCGGGCGCGGTTTCCTTCCCCGGCGGGGAAAATCTGGCCCAGGTTAGGAGCCGGGCCTGGGAGGGGCTGCTTCGCCTGGCCGAGGACAATCCGCAGCGGACGATCCTGATTGTCACCCACCGGGTTGTGACCAAGGTATTGATCTGCGCCGCGCTGGCCCTCGAGGACTCCCGCTTCTGGCAGGTGAAACAGGACTCCACGGCAATCAACTGCCTTGAGTATTCCCGGGGAATCTTCAATATCGCCCTGATCAACGACACCTGTCATTTGAAAAGGACCGGCGGGCCGATTTGAGGCCGGGAGCGGGGAAAAAAGGGAACCGACGGCGCCCTTCTATCGAACCTGCATGGGGGAAGCAAGGGAAATGACAAAAGAGTCATCCGCGGGGCGGTTGAAGAAAAAAGCCTCCGCTTATTGGGGAGAGCGGCTTTGTTTCCAGATGCGGGCGGGCTGGGATATTTTCTGGGAGGCGCGGCGCTCTTTCTCCCTGGACGGGTGCCTGAACCTCTCGGCGGCCATCGCCTTTTGCTCGATCCTTTCCCTGATCCCCTTTCTTTTTCTCCTGGTCTCGGGAGCCAGCTTGATTCTGGGGTCTTCGGACGCCGCCTACCTCATGGCCATTAACTTTATCAATCAGGTCATTCCGAAGACCGGGCTGCTGGTCTTTAAAGAGGTCCAGGTGGTTTCCCAGAAGGCCGATGTCCTGGGCTGGGTCGGTCTCATTTCCATGATCTGGACGGCCAGCGTCGTTTTTTCCTCCCTGGAATATGCCATGGGCGTGGTCTTCCGCGTGCAGCGCCGGAGAAGCTTTGTAAAATCCAAGCTCATGGCCATCGCCATGGTCCCCGCCTCTATGGCGATCTTTTTCCTTTCCTTGATGGTAACCGCAGCCACCCGCATCATGGCCAATCTCCAAATCCCGCTGTGGGGAGTCGACCTGGGCGACTCTCATTTTTTTAAATTTTTGGTGGCGTATCTCTTTCCCTACCTGGTTTTGGCCGCCGGGTTTACCGCGGTTTACAAACTCGTTCCCAACACCGTGATTGCCCTTCGCCATGCCCTCGCCGGGGGCGCCAGCTGCGCCCTCCTTTTCGAGGGAGCGAAGCATTTCTTCACCTGGTACATCGCCAAATACTCGAAATACGGCGTAGTTTACGGTTCTCTGGAGGCGATTGTGATCCTGGTTCTTTGGGCTTTCTACTCTTCCAGTATCCTTCTGTTCTGCGCCGAGGTGGTGTCGGCCTACCGCCGCCGGGATGTGACCCTGCTGGAAAAGGCGTTTCCTTAATTGACTTGCTTTGGGTATCCGCCTCAGTTAGAATATTTTGCGTTCATGAGCCGGATGTTTTATCCGGAAAAATTCTCAAGGGATCGACGCCATTTACGGAACGGCGCACCCTTTTTCTAACAAACATCCCACCGATGACCCTCTCCTGAATTCAGACAGCCGGAAGAAGCCGAGGGGAATTCTGCACCGCGGGGACCGCAAAGGGGCTTGATATGGATTGGAAAGAGATTCAACGAATCGCCAGGGAAAAGTTCAAAGGGGCCTGCCGGGTTTGCCCCAACTGTAACGGCCGGGCTTGCGCCGGCGAGATGCCGGGCATCGGGGGAATCGGCACCGGATCTTCCTTCATGGCCAACTTCGACAGCCTGGCCAGGGTGAAACTGAATTTGACCACGATCCACGGCGCTTCCAGCCCCGATTTCACCTATGATTTTTTCGGTCGCCGTTTGAAAATGCCGATTCTGGTCGCTCCCCTGGCCGGGATGAAGCTGAATATGGGCGACCCCATGGACGAACGGGAGTACATGACCGCCATGATCGGGGGAGCCAAGGACGCGGGTTCGATCGCCTTCACCTGCGACGGCCCGGTGCCGCTGTTTTTCGATCTCGGGCTCGAACTCTTGGGACAGGTTCAGGGATGGGGAGTTCCGACGCTCAAACCGCGCCAGGAGGAAGCATTTTTGACGTTGGCGCGAAGGGCCGAAGAGTGCGGGGTTGTCGCCATTGCCACGGATATCGACGCGGCGGGGATCATCCATATGAGACGGGCCGGACAACCGGC
>Ga0113563_10001199_pt1 | contig 14394 bp, 11 predicted proteins | sample Mud3Dept3metaG_FD_80117 | JGI IMG/M metagenome (GOLD analysis project Ga0113563, IMG submission 80117) | Freshwater wetland microbial communities from Ohio, USA, analyzing the effect of biotic and abiotic controls - Mud 3 Core 4 Depth 3... | ecosystem: Environmental > Aquatic > Freshwater >...
GTCGAGCAGCGCACGCGGCGCGGCCGGTTCGGGTGTCGACCGCTTCAACGCGAGCACGATGATCGCGCCGGCCAGCAGCGGCCCGACGCTGGCGACCAGGAAGGCGGTCCGCCAGCCGAAAGCGCCGGCAATCGCGCCGCTCAGAATCAGCGAGCCGCTGGTTCCGGCGCCAAACATCGCGCCGTAAATAGCCGCGCCGCGGCTCTGCCACGGACCCTCCAGGCGGTCGGTCAGCGCCTTCATGCCGGGAATGTAGGTGCCGGCGAGCCCGATGCCGATCAGCGCCTGGCACAGCAACGCCGACCAGAAGCCGCTCGCAAAAAAGGAAAAACCCAGCGCGCCGCACACGGCAATGATCGCAGCCCCGGCGTACACTCGCCGCGCATCGACCCGGTCGGTCAACGAGCCGAGAAAAGGCACGCCCGCCATATAACCGCCGAGCACAGCACCGCTGATCAATCCGGCCTGGGAATTGTTCAGCCCGAACTCGGGCGCCAGTATCGGCAGCAGCGCCGCAAAGGCGGAAAACGCCGTCATGCTCAGCACTTCGGCACCGCAGACCGTTGCGATGATGCGTCCGGGGGATAGGCTCACGGTTCAAAGTTCAAGGTTCAAGGTTCGCTCTTCCGTTTACCGCTCACCGCTCACTGCTCACCGCTTACGCCTTTGTTCCTCATCCCTCATCCTTCATCCCTCATCCCGGTTCTTCCCCCTACTCCGCCTTGATGCCGGTCGCTTTGGCGAGCTTCGTGATTTTTTCGATTTCACGCTTGATGTGGTCGCCGAACTGCTCGGGCGAGCCGGACATGACGTCAAACCCCTGCGCGGTCAGCACGGACTTCACGTCCGGCAGTCCCAACACCTTCGCCGTTTCGGCATTCAGGCGGGTCACGATCGCCGCCGGCGTGGCCGCGGGCGCGAGCAGCCCGAACCACGACAGCATTTCAAAACCGGGCAGCCCCGCTTCGGCCACCGTCGGCAGCCCGGGCATCATGTGCGAACGCTTGGGCGTCGTCACGGCGAGCGCCCTGGCCTTGCCGGACTTGATGTGCGGCTGAATGCCGGTCACGGTGGCGAACATGATCGATACCTCGCCGCCCAGCAGGGCGCCGATGGCCGGCGTCGTCCCCTTGTACGGAATGTGGACGATGTCGATGCCGGCCATGCTCTTGAGCAGTTCCCCGCTCAAATGATGGGTGCTGCCGTTGCCCGCGGAAGCGTAGTTGATCTGCCCGGGCCTCGATTTCGCCAGCGCGATGAGCTGCTTCACGGTCGTGACCGGCAGCGACGGATGAACGCACAACACGTACGGCGTGGCCGCAACAAAGATGATCGGCGCGAAATCCCTGACCGCGTCATACGGCAGTTTGCTGTAGAGCGCGGGATTCGAGCCGTGCGTGGAGTTGTTGGCCATGAACAGCGTGTAGCCGTCCGGCGCGGCCCGCGCCGCCATTTCCGTGCCGAGCGTGCCGCCGGCGCCCGGACGCGCGTCGATGATCAGCGGCTGGCCGAGCCGCTCGCCCAGCTTGTTGCCGATCACGCGGCTGACGACGTCGGTCGCGCTGCCCGGGGCCTGCGCGATGATGATCCGGACCGGTTTCACCGGATAACCCTGACCGAACGCCGATTGAACCGTCAGCGCCGCCAGCGCTGCAATACACGTGAGCCCTGTGATGTGGATACGCATTCTTCTGCCTTTATGGAAAAAATCGTTTCATGTTATACGGAATCGGCGTGGAATTGTCATTCCCTGAGTTCACGAGGATGACGGGATCAGAGGCTCAAGGTTCGCTCTTCCGCTCACCGCTCTCCCACGCCCTCATCCCTGCTTTGCTCTGCCTCATCCCTCAGTCTTCGTCCGGCCGGTAGCTCGTCTCCGGTTTGAGGCCGGCGCGCTGCTGCCTGGCGCTGACAATACCGTTCTCGAGATAGCGCCCTTCGGCCGCGCGCTTTGCTGCCGCTTCCCATTGCGGCAGCCAGTCGCCGATGACGGCGCCGAACCACGGCGACTGCGGCCGCAGCTTGGGCAAACCGAGTTCGTCCCAGACTTGTTTCGCGCGCTCCATGTATTCCTGCTTGGGCAGGGCGAGTGGCGGCAGGTTCTCCTTCATGGTGGCGTCCATCAGCAGCGTGGCGTCCTCCTGCTGATTCTCGTGTTCACGCTCCGGCCCGTGGCCTTTGCTGCGATGCTGCAGCACCTGCAGGTCGGCCGCCGGGTTCATGCGGAACGCGAGCGCCCAGAAAATGGAATCGGAATTTTCCGGATCGATGTCTTCGCTGACGGCGATGCAGATCTTGCCGCAGTCGGCCTTGAACGCGGACGCGCCCAGCAGCGCGCGCCACACTTCGGTGCGCGGCGTGCCCTTCTCCAGCGTGATGATGGCGATGCGCCGCAGCGCCGTCATGCGTTCGTGCAGCGTCACGCGTTTGACGCCGCGGATGCCGAGCGTGTTGCGCAGGTGGGTCAGGAACATCGGCTCGTATGAGACGCGCTTGATGGTGCTTGATTCGCTGGGCGTGACCTGGCTGATGTAGGAGGCGACGATCGCATTCTTGCGGTGGGTGATCGCGGTGACCCGCATCGGCATATTGAATTCCTCGAGCGCGACGTGGCCGTGCGACTCGCCGAACGGGCCTTCCGGTTCGAGATACTCGGTGTCGATCAGTCCCTCGATCACGATTTCGGCTTCGGCCGGCACCAGCAAATCAACGGTTTTCGCGCGCACCATGTTGATCGGCCCGCCAGCGACCCCGCCGGCCACGCCGATTTCATCGAGGTCGATCGGCAGTTTCATCGGCGCCACGAACGCGACGCACGGCGGGGCGCCGAGGACGATGGCGCACGGCATCACCTTGTCGCCGCGTTGCTGGTGCTTCAGGTAATGCCGGTAGCCGCCCGCGCCCCCGACGCGGGTCGACATGCGCACGACCAGCCGGTCCGCCGCCTTGAGCGCGGCGCGGTAGGTGCCGTGATTCTGGATGCCGGTCTCGGGATCTTTGGTGATCACGTTGGTCGCGGTGAGCGTGGGCGCGCTGTCGAAACCCGGCGTCGACACCGGGATCGGCAGGCTGTCGAGCCCATTGCCCTCGCCCTGCAGCGCCGCGCCTTCGATCACGACTTCCTGGCACGGCGCGTGCTCGATGGTGCGCGGCGGAACCGGATTGGCGATCGCCCGGTCCCACCGCTCCTGAATCTCGCCGATCGGCGCGCGCATGCCAACGCCGTAAATCGCGCGGTTGCCGGCGAACGCGCCGACCACCACCGGAAATTTGTATTTGCGGCCGCGGCCATCGACGACGTTCGTGAACAGGAAGGCTTTGCGCTCATGCTCGGCTATGCCGCCGACATATTGCCAGCGCACCAGCGGGTGCATCTCGGCATCCTTGTCGATCGGCCGGTCTATGGTGAGCAGCAGTCCCTGCTTTTCCAGCTCTTGCAGATGCTCGTGCAGATCGGCGTAGCTGCGTTTGGCTTCCGTCATGGTGTAAGTCCTTGGTGAGTGATTGCGCGAGCGTGGCGCGCCCTCGCGCATGCGTTGCGCATTCTACCGCGCAGCAGCAGCGTGCGCGAGGCGCGCGAACCGGCATGGCGCGAAAGCAGAATGGTCGGGGGGCCGCGTCCCCTCGGCGCGGCGCGCGCTCTTATGCAGTTACCGAGGGCAGCCCGGCGAGCGCCATCGCGAGCTCGGCTTCGTCATAGCTCTGATCGGTCAGCTTGCCCGCAAAATAATCGATGTACGCCTGCATGTCGAAATGGCCGTGGCCGCACAGATTGAACAGAATCGCGCGGGACACGCCTTCCTCCTTGCATTTCAGGGCCTCGTCGATCGCGGCGCGCACCGCGTGATTGGCTTCCGGCGCGGGCAGGATGCCTTCGGCGCGCGCAAACCGCACGCCCGCCTCGAAACACTGGATCTGGTGGTAAGCGACCGCTTCGATCAGCCCCAGTTCCTTGATGTGGCTGACCAGCGGCGCCATGCCGTGATAGCGCAGCCCGCCGGCGTGGAACCCGGGCGGCGTGAAAGTCGATCCCAGGGTGTGCATCTTGGTCAGCGGCGTCAGGTGCGCGGTATCGCCAAAGTCATACGCGTACTTGCCGCGCGTCAGGCTCGGGCACGCCGCGGGCTCGACCGCGACGATGCGCACTTTCCTGCCGCCGCGCAACTGCATGCCGAGGAACGGGAACACGATGCCGGCGAAATTGGAGCCGCCGCCGGTGCAGCCGACGATGACGTCCGGGAAATCGTCGGCCAGCTCGAACTGCGCGATCGCCTCCTGCCCGATCACCGTCTGGTGCAGCAGCACGTGGTTGAGCACCGAGCCTAACGCGTACTTGGTGTCGTCGCGGCTGGCGGCGACTTCGACCGCCTCCGAGATCGCAATGCCCAGGCTGCCCGGATGTTTTGGATTCTTTTTCAGTATGGCGCGGCCGGCATGGGTTTCAGCGGAGGGCGAGGCCACGCAGCGCGCGCCGTAGGTTTCCATCAGCGCGCGGCGGTACGGTTTCTGGTCGTAGGACACGCGCACCATGAACACGTCGACCTTGATGCCGAACAGCGCGCCCGCAAACGCCAGCGATGACCCCCACTGGCCGGCGCCGGTTTCGGTGGCGATGCGCTTGATGCCGGCCTCCTTGTTGTAGAACGCCTGCGGCACCGCGGTATTCGGCTTGTGCGAGCCGGCGGGACTCACGCCTTCGTACTTGTAGTAAATGCGCGCCGGGGTATCGAGCGCTTTTTCCAGGCGCCGCGCGCGGTACAGCGGCGACGGCCGCCACTGGCGATAGATGTCGCGCACCGGGCCGGGAATCAGGATTTCGCGCTCGGTGCTCACCTCCTGCTCGATCAGCGACATCGGAAACAGCGGCGCCAGATCCGACGGGCCCACCGGCTGCATCGTCCCCGGGTGCAGCACCGGCGGCGGCGGCGACGGCAGGTCGGCCACGATGTTGTACCAGTATTTCGGGATTCGGGTCTCGTCGAGCAGGTATTTCACGGTATCGGTCATCGGGTTCTCCGGGGATGCACTGAACTAAACACTAGAACTGGTCTTGAAAAAACAAGCCATGGACAGGATTAACAAGATTGACGGGATTACCCCCGGGAGAAATCATGTAAATCCTGTTAATCCCGTCTATTCGGGTTTTGGTTTGCAGACCCTCTTTTTATTTTTTGAGTTAGCTTCTAAAAAAAATCATTGCACATCGAGCTTGGCGATCCTGATCGCGTTGCCGAAGCGCTCGTGTTCCTGGTTGATGAACGCGAGAAACTCCGCCGGCGTCGTGGTGACCGGCTCGCCGCCCTGGCGCTCGAGCAGTTCCCGCGTTGCAGGATCGGCGATGACTTTGACCAGGGTCGCATGCAATTTATCAAGCACGGGCTTGGGCGTTTTCCGGGGCGCCATCAGCCCGGACCAGCCGGTCGAGACGAAACCCGGCACGCCCGACTCGGAGATGGTGGGAAGCTCGGGCGTGAGTATCGAGCGCTTCTCGCCTCCGGTCGCCACCGCGCGCAGCCGCCCTCCCCGCACATGGCCCATCAGCGCCGGGCCGGGCGCAATCGTGAACTGCGCCTCGTTGGCGATCACCGCGATCAGCGACGCGCCGCCTTTGTACGGCACGTGCAACACGTCGATTTTCGCCATGTGCGTGAACAGCACACCGGCGAGATGACTCTGAAAACCCGAGCCGGCATTCGCCATATTGAGCTTGCCGGGATTCGCGCGGGCATAAGCCAGCAGATCCTGCACGCTGCGCATAGGTAGCGTTGGATTCATCACCAGCACGTTCTGCGTGACCGCGAACAGCGAGATCGGCGCAAAATCCTTGAGCGGGTGGTAACCGAGCTTTTTATATACCTGAGGGGCGATCACCTGCACGCCGGTAGACGTCAGCAGCAGCGTATAGCCGTCGGGCGTCGCTTGCGCGGCGAGTTCGGCACCTATGGTACCGCCCGCGCCGCCCCGGTTGTCCGTCACCATTTGCTGCCCCAAGACCTCGCCCATTTTGATGGCGAGTATCCGGCTCAGCGTATCGACGGACGTGCCGGTGGTGTTGGCGATGATGAGCCGGATCGGCTTGGCGGGATAGTCTGCGGCGGGCTGAGCCGCGCTGGCCGGTGCCGCATAACCGCTTGCAATCAGTGCAGACGCAAGTACAACTCTCGAAATGACACGCATGGCGTTGCCCTCTCTCTTATGCCTGTGAAAACTGTATCACGCCCGATCCAGGCCAGCCGGGCTAGATCATAATTCCATGTTTTTATTATTGTTTTATCATTCCCGCGAAGGTGGAAATCTGGATTACCCGGAAACTTACCGGGCCCCCGCCTTCACGGGGATGACTTAATCAAAGGTTTCCTAGTTCGCCGCTATCCTGCCGCCGCGGGCCGCGCTCCATTTGGCCGTGTTCGCACCGGTCTTGACGCTGCCTTCCATGGTGTTGCCGTTGACGCGTCCGGTGTAGTGAGAGCTGCCGGCGGTGAAGCTGATCTGGTCGCCGTTGAGCTTCCCGTTCATGAGCGTGGTGCTGCCGGACCCGGATTTGAGCACGCCATGGATCATCTGGAATTCCTGCTTGAGCGTGAGTTCGCCCTGCGCCAGGCGCCAAGTGCCATCGACCTTTGCCGGCACGATCCACAGGAAAGCCGTGCAATACGACGTGCATTCCTTGTCCGACGTGATCGTCTGGTCGGCTTTCCATTCGCCCATGGTGAAGGTGTTCGACACGATGCGGGTGCCGGGCTTGAGCTCGAGGATTTTCGGACGCAGCCTGAGATTGATGTCGGGCAGCAGGAACATGGTGATCACCGTGGCCTTGGAGAAATCGCTCTCGAACAGGTCGGCTTTCACGAAGTTCGCCTTGTCGCTGACGCCTTCCTTGGCGGCATTGCGTTTGGACAGGTCGACCATGTCCGGGTTGTACTCGATGCCGAGCGCGCGTATGCCGCGCTTGGCGGCGGTGATCACGGTGCGGCCATCGCCCGAGCCCAGATCGATCAGATAGTCCTTGGGTGTGGCTTTCGCCATGTCGAGCATCCTGTCGACCAGGGTCTGCGGCGTCGGCACCCAGACCACGTCCTTGCCTTCCTGGCCGACCTGCGGCTCGAATCCGTTTTTCGCCGGCTGCGCCTGCGCGAAAACGCTGGCGGCAATCAGGGACAGCCCCAGCGTCAGCAACGACCGACGCACCAATCGCAATGCTTTCATATTGGTTCTCCGATGTTAGTAAGTCAAAACGTAACCCCGACCCCCGCCGCTGCGGTGCGGTCATGATACCGGATTAGCCGCGCGCCGCCTTACGCCAGGCTTTCGGCCATGAACTGCAGGCGCGCGAGATGGGCGTAGAGGCCGTTCTCGCGCAGCAGTTCCGCATGCGTGCCCACGGCGTGGATGCGGCCGCGGTCGAGCACGATGATGCGGTCGGCGTTGCGCACGGTCGCCAGCCGGTGCGCGATGACCAGCGTGGTGCGCCCGCGCTCCAGCCGCTCCAGCGCCGCCGCGACCTGACGCTCGCTTTCCGCGTCGAGCGAACTGGTGGCCTCGTCCAGCAGCAGGATGGGCCGGTCGGCGAGCAGGGCGCGCGCGATCGAGATGCGCTGGCGCTGGCCGCCAGAGAGTTTGATGCCGCGCTCGCCCAGATCGGTGGCGAAACCCTGCGGCAGGCGCTCTATGAATTCGAGCGCGTGCGCCGCGGCGCACGCCTCGCGCACCGCCTCGTCCGACGCATCGGGCCGCCCGAAGCGCACGTTTTCCGAAACGTCCGCGGCGAAAATCACCGGGTCTTGCGACACCAGCGCCATCGCCCGGCGCAACTCCAGCGCATCGCAGTGGCGGATGTCGGCGCCATCGACCAGGATGCGGCCCGACAGCGGATCGTAAAACCGCAGCAGCAGCGCGAACAGCGTGGATTTCCCCGCCCCCGACGGTCCGACCAGCGCCACCCGCTCGCCGGGGCCGACGGCAAACGACACCGGCCCCAGCGCCATGGTTTCAGGGCGGCTCGGGTAGGCGAACGTGACTTCGTCGAACCGGATCGCGCCCGAGACGCGCTGCGGCAGCCGTATCGCCGGTGCTTGCGCGGCGAGCGCGGGGCGGGTGTCGAGCAATTCCATCAGCCGCTCGGTGGCGCCGGCGGCGCGCTGGATCTCGCCCCATATTTCCGACACCATGCCGGCGCCGCTCGCCACGATGGCGGCATAGAACACGAAGGCCGAAAGCTGCCCCGCCGTGAGGCGCCCCGCAAGCACATCGTGGCCGCCTATCCACAGGATCACGCCGACCGCGCAAAATCCTATCAGCAGTACCAGTGAAATCAGCCACGCCTTGATGCGGATGCGCAGCGCGCCTGCCGCATACGCGGCCTCGGTCGCGGCGTTGAACTGGCGGCGCGTGCGCGCCTCGTGGCCGTACGCCTGCACCGTGCGGATCTCGTGCAGTGCCTCGTCGATATGCGCCGACACGTCCGCCACCCGGTCCTGGTTGACACGCGACAGGCGCCGCACGTGCCGGCCCATCAGCAGTATGGGCACCACGGTGGCGGGCACGCCGAGCACGATCAGCGCCGCGAGCTTGCTGCTGGTGGCAAACAGCATCGCGAGCGCCCCCAGCATCATCAGGCCGTTGCGCAGGAACATCGAGAAACCGAAGCCGATCACCTGCCGCAACTGCTCGCTGTCGTTGGTCAGCCGCGACGCGATTTCGCCGGTACGGGCGGAATCGAAAAACGCCGGCGACAAGGTCAATACGTGGCCGAACACCGCCTGGCGCAGATCGGCGATCACGCGTTCGCCGACGCTCATCATCAGATAAAAGCGCACCCAGGTCGCGCACGCCAGCACCACCGACACCGCGACCACGGCCGCCAGCGCGGCATCCAGCAGGTGCGGCTCGCCGCTGCCGAATCCGGCGTCGATGATATAGCGCAAGCCCTGCCCCAGCGCCAGCACGCAGCTCGCGGCAATGATGAGCGCAGCGAGTGCGCCGGCGATGCGCCAGCGGTAGGGGAAAAGAAAGCGCCAGAGGCGCGCCAACTGGGCGATATCCCCCTTGGGCGGAATGTTGACGGATGCGGAAGAGGACATGCGGTTATCGTATCACTCCCGAAGCATGACGCTATAATCGACCACGCTCGCCATGCCCATCACTCTCGTCCTGATCCTCTCTACCGCGACCTTCGTCAGCATGAAGGGCAGCCGCGTGCTATTGACGTTGTTCGCGGTCGATCTGGGCGCAGGGCCGCTAGGCACCGGCCTGCTGTTCGCGCTCTACGGCCTGGTGCCGTTCCTGCTGGTGATCTCGGCCGGCCGCATCGCCGATCGTTTCGACAACCGCGTGCTCATGTACTGGGGGCTGGGCGGTTTCACCGCGAGCCTCGCGCTGCCGTTCGCCTTCCCCGGGCTGGCCATGCTCTACATCGCGGCACCGCTCACCGGCTTTACCACCATGCTGTTCGTGGTCGCCACCCAGAACCTGGTCGGCGTGCTCTCGTCGCGCGCGACCCGCACCCGGAATTTCAGCTATTACAGCCTCGGCGAGTCATCGGCCAGTATCGTCGGCCCGGTGTGCGTCGGCCTCGCGATCGACGGCTTCAGCCACCCGGCCACCTTCCTGTTCCTCGCGCTGTTTACCGCCGGCTGCGGCGTGCTGCTCGTGGCCAAGCGCGGCGTGCTGCCCGACAGCCCTCGTGACCCGGAAACGCAGAGCCCGCGTTCGATGCAGGACCTGCTGCGGCTGCCGGCGATGCGCAACGCCCTGCTCACCAATGGCGTGGTCATGGCCGGGCTCGACCTGTTCAACCTTTACATGCCGGTTTACGGCCTTGGCATCGGACTCTCGGCGACCACCATAGGCCTGATCCTCGGCTCATTTGGCGCCGCCGCATTTGTCATCCGGCTGGCGATCCCGCCCGTGACCGCGCGTTGGGGCGAGCGCGCGATGCTGTCGGCGGCGCTGGCGTCATCGGTCGTCGCCTTCGTGTCGTTTCCGCTGACGAGCAACCCGCTGTTGCTGGGTGCGGCCGCGTTCGTGCTCGGCCTGGGCCTGGGCTGCGGCCAGCCGCTGTCGATGATACTGGCCTTCAACGCCGCGCCGCAGGGCCGCTCCGCCGAGGCGATCGCCATGCGGCTCGCAGTCAGCTACGGCGCGCATGTCGTGATCCCGCCGCTGTTCGGCGCCATCGGCGCCAGTCTCGGGATTGCGCCGATTTTCTGGACTTGCGCGATGCTGATGGGCGGCGGGTCGTTGCTCAACCGCCGCGAGAAGCGTTAGGGCCTGTTACGCCACGCGCACCACGATCTTGCCGACCTGCGTGTTCGACTCGATACAGTCTTTCGCGGCAGGCAGGTCGTCGAAAGAAAATACCTTGAATATCAATGGCGTGATTCGACCATCGGCCACCGCGGGCAGCACGTCGCGCACAAAACCGCACACCGTCTCCGCGCGGTGCGCAGGGCCCAGCTTCGCATTCGACACCCCGAACAACACATAGCGGTTGGCGTGCAGCGCCCCGAGATCGATCTCGCTTTTCAGCACGCCGTCGACGTAGCCCACCGTGGCGAGCCGCCCCTCGTAGGCGAGCGCGCGCACGCACTCCGGGAACACCGAGCCGCCGACGCAGTTGACGATGAGACCGGCGCCCTTGCCGCCGGTCGCCGCTTTTACCTTGTCCGCGAAGTCCGGCGCGCGCGTTTCGATGCCGACGTCGAGGCCGGCCGCCTTGAGCGTCGCGAGTTTTTGCGCCGAGCCCGAGGTGCCGATGGTGGATGCGCCGAGCGCTTTTGCGGTCTGGATGCTCGCCACGCCCACGCCCGACGACGCCCCGGTGATCAGCAGCCATTCGCCGCGCTTGAGCCGGCCGCACTCATAAAGCATTTCGTAAGCGGTGAGGAAAGCGACCGGGATCGCGGCGGCCTGCTCCCAGCTCAGGCACGGCGGCACCGGCATCGCCTGGCGCGCATCCATCACGGTGTACTCGGCAAACCCGCCGCGTGCACGGCCCATCACGCGGTCGCCGGGCCGGAACGAGGTCACGCCCTCGCCCACGGTGTGCACTTCGCCCGCGGCGTCGGTGCCGCCGATCTTTTCCGCGCCGCCGTGCACCACGCCGCCCACGATCAGCTCGCCGCGGTTCATCGATGTTGCGTGCACCCGCACGGCGATCTCGCCCGCCTTCGGCTGCGGCAGCGGAACATCGCGGAATTCGAGGACAGCTTTACCGGCCTCGGTCTTGATCCAGCATGATTTCATGGGCGCACCGTCTTTTCTAAGAGGAAATATCCAGGGCGCCATTCTACAGTGCGCGCGCGCACGCCTGACGCAAGCCAGGCGCGCGCCGCGACCAGAGCGGGATATTATTTTTTCTTGGTCTTCGAATCGGGGACCGGTTGTTTCTGCCAGTCGGCGCGACGGAAGCGCTGGCGGCGCGTGGGAACGGCAACCTGTTTTTCGGCGAACTCGAGTACACGCTCGTACACCGTCCGGCGGATGTCCTCCGGCAGGGAGCGCATGGCCGCGTCCAGCCGCGACATGACGGGATCGGCTTCCGGCAGCAGACCCTGCGCCAGCGTCGCGCCTATGATCTCCCCGCCGGCCACCCCGGATGGCATCCCGTCGTGGAAGTATCCCTTGTCCTTGTCCCACACCAGTGCCCGTTCGCTCGTGTCTATGCCATAGCACAGCTGGAACAAGGTGATTTCGCCACTGTCTTTCTGCCACACGAAGAGGTCGAAATACTCGTCGTGGAACCAGCGCCGGCGTGCCTCCACTAAGTGCGCCACGCCCAGGATTTCACGCATCATGGTGCTTCCCCTTTAACGAGCCCGTAAATTGAGCAGTATAAACCCGCAAACCGGTGTCGAGTTCAGCGGCATCAGCCATCGCGGCGCCGGAATGCCACCGTTACCCGCAAGCCCCTGCCACCCGGCCCTGCTTCGAGACCCACCGTTGCGCCGTGGATCTCGGCGATCCGGCGCACGATAGACAGCCCCAGACCGCTGCCGCTTTGCCCGCTTCCCAGGATGCGATAGAAACGCTGCCCGACCCGGGTGCGCTCCTCCGCGGCAATACCCGGCCCCTCGTCGGTCACCGCGAGCAACGCGGCATTTTCAGTGTTGGCCGCGTCGACTTGCACGGTGGTGCCGCCCGGGCTGTAGCGGATGGCGTTGTCGATGAGGTTGCGCAGCAGTATCCCGATCAATCCGGGATAACCGTCGATCGCGGCCGGCACGCCTTCCGTCAGCTCGATTTCGATGTTGCGGGACAGTGCGGCGGGCGCGAGATCCGCGATCGTCTGCTGCGCCAGCGTCCGCAGGTCGCAGGGTTCCTGGGCCCCGATCTGATCCGGCTCGAGGCGGGCGAGCGTCAGCAGCTGCTCGACCAGCCGGTGTGCGCGATCGCAGCCCGCGATGACGTTGTCCAGCGCGCGCCGGCGCTCGGCGTCTCCGGCGGCGCCGCGCGCCACCTGGGCCTGGGTCTTGAGCGCCGCCAGCGGCGTGCGCAGCTCGTGCGCCGCGTCGGCGGTAAACCGACGTTCGTTCTCGATCAGGCGGCTGACGCGGCCGAACAGCGCGTTGAGGCTGTTGACGAGCGGCGCCACTTCCACCGGCGCGCCGTCGATCTGCAAGGCGGCCAGATTATCCGGCCGGCGCTGTTCCACTTGTCTGCCGAGCGTCCGAAGCGGCCTGAGCGCGCGCGTGATGCTGAACCAGACGAACAGGCCGAGCGCGGGCAGCGCCAGCAGCAGCGGCGCGAGCAGGCTGGTGGCAACGCTGGCCGCGAGCTCGCGGCGGGTTTCATCGCGCTCGCCAATCTGCACCAGGAACCGGCGCTCGCCATCCCAGCCGCTGAACACCCGCCAGCCCTTGCCGCCGATCGCCGTGTTGCTGAAGCCCTCCTCCCGCACCGAGAGGCGCTCCTGCGGCGCGTTCGCCGAACGCAGGCGCAGGGTCCGGCCGCGTTCCCAGATCTGGAATACAACATTCCGGCTGCGCTTGTGCAATTGCGGCGCGTGCTCGAGGTCGATCTCCTCGAATTCGCGGCCGACTTGCGCGACGATCAGGGACGCCGACTGCGCGAGGTGCGCGTCGAGCAGCTCGTTGATCTCGCCCCGCGCATCGAAATAGGTATACGCCGCTGCCGCAAGCCAGACCAGCGTGATGGCACCCAGCAGCGCCAGCAGCAGTCGCCGTTTCAGCGAGAACAGCCGGCCCGGCTCATTCATGCGGCGCCCGCGGCATCAGATACCCCACGCCGCGCACGGTCCGGATCTGCTCCGGGGCGAGCTTGCGGCGCAGGTGGTAGATGTGCACGTCGATCGCGTTGCTTTCGATTTCCTCACCCCAGGCATACAGCCGCTCACCGAGCTGCTCGCGCGACAGCACATGACCGGCATTGAGCATCAGCACATGCAGCAGCGCGAATTCCCGCGTCGACAGTTCGAGCGGTCTGCCCCTGAAAGCGGCGCGGTGTGCGGCGGGGTCCAGCTCGGCCTCGCCGACGCGCAGCAGCGGCGCCGCTTCTCCCTGCGAGCGGCGGATCAGCGCGCGCAACCGCGCCGCAAGCTCGTGCAGGTCGAACGGTTTTACCACGTAATCGTCGGCACCGCCGTCGAGCCCCTTGATGCGGTCCCCGACCATGTCGCGCGCCGTCAGGATCAGCACCGGCACCTTGTTGCCGGCCGCGCGCACGCGCCGCAGCAACTCCAGCCCCGAGAGCCGCGGCAGCCCGAGATCGAGAACGACCGCCGCGTACTGGCCGGTTTTCAGGGCCAGGTCGGCGGCCACGCCGTCCTTCGCCCAGTCCACGCCAAAGCCGGCCTGGGTCAGGCCGGCCTGGACGCCATCGCCCAGCAGAGGGTCATCTTCGACCAATAATATGCGCATGCGCCAAGTTTACCAGCGCCTAGCCGCGGTCACGGTGTGCAACGTGATTCCGCGCGGTCGCAGCTTCGGGCGAATTTCCCGGTATCGGGCCCAGATAATCGGCGCCGCCCGCCCAGAACCCCAGCGTTGCAAGCACCAGCAATGCTGCCACGAACCGGTGCCGGTAGCGGATGCCGTCGCCGGGGCGGCCCGCCTTGCGGCCGCTGACCATTGCCGCCGCCAGATTCTCGCGATGCAGAAAGCTGCTCACCACGACCCCTGCAATATGAACGAACACGACAGCCAGCATCGCGTTGGCAGCGCCCTCGTGCAGTTCCGCGAGCCAGTCGCCGCCGATATCGCTGTAAGTCAGGTAACCGCTCAGCCCGGCCACGAGAGCAGTCGCCAGCAGCGAATAGATCGCCCAGCTCCCCGCCGGGTTATGCCCGAGGTGATGCTGCGGCGAACGGCTGAAGAGCGACTTGAGATAGCGCGCCACGCTGCGCGGCCCGAACGCGAACGAACCGAAGCGCGCATA
>Ga0113563_10001200_pt1 | contig 14391 bp, 9 predicted proteins | sample Mud3Dept3metaG_FD_80117 | JGI IMG/M metagenome (GOLD analysis project Ga0113563, IMG submission 80117) | Freshwater wetland microbial communities from Ohio, USA, analyzing the effect of biotic and abiotic controls - Mud 3 Core 4 Depth 3... | ecosystem: Environmental > Aquatic > Freshwater >...
AAGATTCTTCCCCTGTTTGACGATACTCCTTTAGAATCAATTGGAAATTCCTTGACAAGACCCAGATAGCCTTCTATATTTTTAAAAAAAACATTATAATTGTGGGGATATAGCATATGAGCGGCCGGTTGGGTGAACTTCTGGTCAGCAAAGGATTGATCACCCCCGCACAGCTGGAAAAAGCGCTCCAGGAGCAGAAAATATCCGGGAACAAACTGGGTTCTGCTCTGGTGAAAATGGGTTACATCTCGGAAAAGAGCCTGGTTTCCTTCCTCAGCAGGCATTATGGCGTGCCGGCCATCGACCTGAATGAAGTCCAAATCGATCCTGAAGCCACCAAAATGATTCCGGCCGACGTCATCTTCAAATATCAAGCAATCCCCATCAAGCGAGTCGGTTCAACCCTGCGGGTGGCCATGAGCGATCCCTCCAATATCCTGGCCATCGATGACCTGAAATTCCTAGCCGGGTGCCACGTGGAGGTCTTTGTCTCCACCGAAAGCGCCATCAAGGCCAGCATTGACCGTTTCTACGATCCTTCCGATACTCTCAACCAAATCATGGAGAATATCGAAGAAGGCGAAAAAATGGAGCTTCTGGACGATTCGGAAGAGATCAACGTAAACGAGCTGCAGCAGGCGGTCGAAGATGCGCCGGTGGTGAAACTGGTCAACCTGATTCTGGACGAAGCGATCAAGCGATCCGCCAGCGACATCCATATCGAGCCCTACGAGAAGGTTTTTCGGGTCCGGCTGCGGGTCGATGGGGTTCTTTATGAGTTCATGAAGCCTCCCCTGAAGCTGAAAAATGCCATCACCTCCCGGATCAAGATCATGTCCAAGCTGGACATCGCCGAGCGCCGCCTTCCCCAAGACGGTCGAATTAAGGTAAAATACGGGAAAGACAAAGAAATGGATTTTCGGGTGTCCGTCCTTCCAACCCTCTTCGGGGAAAAAGTAGTCATGCGTTTGCTGGACAAATCCAGCCTCCAGCTGGACATGACCAAACTGGGGTTCGAGGAACAGCCCCTGAAGGAATTCCAGGACGCCATTCATAAGCCCTTTGGCATGGTCCTGGTTACAGGACCCACGGGAAGCGGGAAGACCACCACCTTGTACTCCGCCCTGACGGAGCTGAATCAGATTTCGGAAAACATCTCCACCGCCGAGGACCCGGTGGAATACAACCTCATGGGCATCAATCAAGTGCAGATCCATGAGGAAATCGGCTTAAGTTTCGCCAACTCTCTCCGTTCCTTCCTTCGCCAAGACCCGGATATCATCATGGTGGGGGAAATTCGGGATTTCGAAACCGCGGAAATCGCCATTAAGGCGGCGCTCACCGGCCATCTGGTCCTGAGCACCCTCCATACCAACGACGCCCCCAGCACTATCAGCCGCCTTCTGAACATGGGCATCGAACCCTTTTTGGTCGCCTCTTCAGTCAATCTGATCGTAGCCCAGCGTCTGGCCCGGAGGATCTGCGAAGGCTGCAAGACGGTAGCTCAGGTTTCTCCCCAGATGCTCATGAACCTCGGGCTTTCCCAGGAAGAGCTGCAGGGTTTCACCTGTTACCGGGGAGCCGGATGCGCGCGTTGCAGCAATACGGGGTATAAGGGCCGCGTGGCCCTGTATGAAGTCCTGCCGGTCCGGGAGGAGATCCGCGAACTCATTCTCCAGGGAGCCTCGGTAGGAGAGATCAAAAAAGGAGCCATTCAACTGGGAATGAAAACCTTGCGGCAGGCGGCGCTGCAGAAATTGAGGGATAAGGTCACAACCGTAGAGGAAGTATTGAAAACCACCGTGGAAGACTAGCCGAGAACCGGGCCCGAAGCGGGGAGGATGGGAATGGACGTATTTGTTTGGGAAGGGAAATCCAGAAAAGGGACGATCGAGAAGGGCGAAATGGAAGCTGCCAGCGAGTCGGCCGTTCGGATGGCCCTCCGCCGTCAGCAAATCCAGGCCATCAAGATTCAAACCAAACCCAAGGACATCCTGAAAGGGATCAAGCTGCCCTGGAAGGGCGGTGTCAAGGAGAAGGAAATCGTCGTCTTTACCCGCCAGTTCGCCACCATGATCGATGCCGGTTTGCCGCTCGTGCAATGCATGGAAATCCTTTCCAGTCAGCAGGCCAACCCGTTCTTCAAAGAAACCCTCTTGAAAGTGAAGGGGGATGTGGAAGCGGGCTCTACCTTTGCCGACGCCCTCCGGAAGCACCCCACGGTTTTCAACGACCTCTTCTGCAATCTCGTAGCTGCCGGGGAGGCGGGTGGAATTCTGGACACGATTTTGAACCGGCTGGCGGCGTATATCGAAAAATCGATGAACCTGAAAAAAAAGGTTAAAGGGGCCATGGTGTATCCCGCGGCGGTTATGGTGGTGGCCCTGGTGGTCGTCGGGGCGCTTCTCCTATTCGTGATTCCCGTCTTCCAGAAGATGTTTGTCGACATGGGAGGCACCCTTCCCGCCTTCACCCAACTGGTCATCAACGTCAGCCAGGGCTTGCGCACCTTTTGGTGGGCCTTCCTGGCCCTTTTTATCGGTCTTTATCTGGGATTCCGGGCTTTTTACAAAACCGAAAAGGGAAGGGAGAAAGTGGATCATTATCTTCTCCAGCTCCCGATTTTCGGGGCCCTGATCAAGAAAGTGGCCATTGCCAAGTTCACCCGTACCTTGAGCACCATGCTTTCCAGCGGGGTTCCAATTCTGGAGGGACTGGACATTGTGGCCCGCACCTCAGGAAATAAAACCATAGAAAAGGCCATCCTAAAGACCCGCGTCAGCATCGGAGAGGGAAAGACCGTTGCCGAACCCCTGGGAACCAGCGGGATCTTCCCGCCCATGGTGGTCCAAATGATCTCGGTCGGTGAATCGACGGGAGCCTTGGATTCCATGCTGGCGAAAATCGCCGACTTCTACGATGATGAGGTGGACGCGGCAGTGGCTGCCCTAACCTCCCTGCTGGAACCGATCCTCATGGTCTTCCTGGGAACCACCATCGGCGCCCTGGTCATCGCCATGTACCTTCCCATCTTCAAGATGGCTTCCGTGCTGGGGAGCTAGCCTGGTTCTCCTCCGGAGCTGGGCGCCGGAGTGTCGGATTTCCTGAAAATCGGACTTGACGGGGGAAGAACTCTCGGGCCGATTTGCCTCCATCGATAGACCCTCATATCCCACGCCGGAGGGCTTCCCTCACGTCTTGCACTGTGATATCTTTAAACCTAACATTTCTTTCTCTTATCTGCGCCTGCGGAGGGGGAACCTTTCGGGGAGCTGCCTCCCGGGCTCTGAGCATCCCGGAAGGTCCGGGATCTGTGGTTTTAGCCAAAAAACTCTGCCGATCCAGATATCTACGAAAAATGAAGATATTGGGAATTGAATCTTCCTGCGACGAGACTGCCGCGGCAATCGTCCTTGAGGGCCAGCGGGTCTTATCCAATATTGTCGCCTCTCAGGTTTCCATCCATGGAAAATACGGGGGGGTCGTGCCGGAGCTGGCATCCCGCCACCATGTGGAGGCAATTCTGCCCGTCATCCAGGAAGCCCTTTCTCAGGCGGATACGGAATTGAAAGACATCGATGGGATTGCCGTCACCCAGGGACCGGGCCTGGTGGGCTCCCTTTTGGTGGGAATTGCCGCGGCAAAATCGCTTTCCTATGTTTGCAACCTTCCCTTCACCGGGGTTAACCACATCCTGGCCCATGTGGCGGCGATCTTTCTGTCTGCTCCCCGTCTTAAATTCCCCTTTCTCGCCCTCGTGGTATCGGGAGGTCACACAAGCCTATTCCGTGCGGAGAGCCGGACGCGGATGACCCTTCTAGGGCGGACCCGCGACGATGCTGCGGGTGAGGCCTTCGATAAAGTGGCCAAACTTCTTGAATTGGGCTATCCCGGGGGGGGGATCATCGACCGCCTCAGTAAAGAAGGAAACAGGAATGCGATCCCGTTTCCCCGGACTCTTCTGGAACCGGATTCCCTCGATTTCAGTTTCAGCGGGGTAAAGACAGCCGTTCTGAACCGAGTGAAGGGGATGGGCCAAAAGCCTTCCGCAGAGCAAATCCGGGATATTGCCGCTTCTTTCCAGGAGGCGATCGTGGATACGCTGGTCTCCAAGGTCTTCCGGGCAGCGGAACAGGAGGGAATCCAGGAAGTGGTCGTGGCCGGCGGAGTGGCCTGCAATTCCCGCCTGCGGGAGAAATTTTCCCGGGAAGGGGAAGCCCGCGGCGTTTCCGTATGCTTTCCTCCGCCCGAGCTCTGCACGGATAATGCGGCCATGGTAGGGGTCGCGGGATACCATCTTCTCCGGGAAGGCTTTCGCGCCGATCTGACCTTGAATGCCTATTCCCGCATGGGTGCGGGACCTTCTTCTGAATGGAAAACGGGGAGCTAAAAAAAAACGGGAACTCAAAAAACCTGGGGGCGAGATGGAAGCGCCGATTTCGCCTCTTCTACCTCCGCATTATGCGGCTTCGCGGGCAGCCCGAGGAAGTGGCCGGTGGTATGGCGATCGGGGTGGGCATCGGACTCACCCCGACGGTGCCCCTGCACCTGGTGCTGGCCGTTCTGGTCGCTTTCCTCACGGGGAAAAGCAAGCTCGCTGCGGCTCTGGGAAGCCAAGTGGGAAACCCATTCTTCCTTCCCTTTATTTACATCCTGGATTATAAAGTGGGGCAGACTCTTACCGGAGCCAAAGGCCCGTCTCTGGTGCTCCGTGATTTTTCCGCCTCTCACCTGCTGAACCTGGGGTGGGATATTTACTATCCTCTCCTGGTCGGCGGGGGAGTGGTTGGGTCCTTTTCCATTTTGCCCACCTATCTGGTTACCCGAAAGCTGGTGATCTTATTCCGGGAGAGACGCAGGAGGCGGTTGGAGAACATTGGCTTCCCTTCAAAAACAACTTAGAGAGCTGCGGGTTCGGCCGAAAAAGAGACTGGGACAGCATTTCGTCCACGATCCCAACATCCTCCGGAAGATCGTGAAAGAAGCTTCCCTTGAGCCCGGAGATGTGGTGGTGGAGATCGGAGCGGGCCTGGGGAGCCTGACCGAGCCCTTGGCCCGGCGGGTAAAAAGAGTCTACGCCCTGGAGATCGATTCATCGCTCGCGGATGCTCTGAAAGACCGATTCTCCGGGACGGAGACGGTGGAAGTTGTCTGGGCGGATGCCTTACAGTTTGATTTTGGGGCTCCCTTTCGCAGGTGGAAGCGCAAAATAAAGGTGGTGGCAAACCTTCCTTACGAGATTTCCAGCCCCATGATCTTTCGCCTGCTGAAAGAGAGGGAGTGTTTTTCCCTTGTGGTTTTAATGCTTCAGCTCGAGGTGGCCAGAAGACTTGCCGCCAAGCCGGGGACGAAAGACTATGGGCCGCTCAGCGTCTGGTCCCAGCTTTACAGTGATGTTCAAATTGCCTTCCAGGTAAAACCCAATTCCTTTATCCCTCCGCCGCAAATCCAGTCGGCGGTGGTGAAGTTCCAGATTCTCCCCAAGCCAAGAGTGGAAACGGGGGAGGAAAAAACTCTGGAGAGAGTCGTTCGCTCCGCTTTTACCTATCGCCGGAAGACCCTGAACAGGGCCCTCCTGATGGGAGGCTTTTCCAACCTTCAGATCAAGGAAGCCCTGGACACGTCCGGCATCCCCCCCATGATCCGGGGTGAGGCCCTGGACCTGGAAAAATTCTGCACCCTGGCCCGTCTTCTGAGTTTAAAGTGAAAAAAAGAACCCTCCTCCTGTGTTTTATCGGGGTCCTTCTGGCCGTTCTTTGCGGAGTGTATGGGGAGCGGGCCTTCCGGAGTATTCTTTTTTTGAGCGAGCTATGGAATTTCGATAAACCGGGATGGCTGGGGAGGCTCTCTCCCTGTGTGAAGGTAAAGGAAGTCTCCTGGAAAGGCCCGCTGGGAATCAGTAGGGGCGACCTATATCTTCCCGGGTCCGAAGGAAGGCGGGCCGGGATTCTGCTCAACCACGGGGTCATCGATACAGGGAAGGACGACCCCCGGTTGAAGCGCTTTGCTACAATTCTCTGCCAAGCGGGTTTTGCGGTTATCGTTCCGGACCTCAAAGGGATGAGGTCTTTCCGCATCGCCCCTTCGGATGTGGATGAAATTCGAGCCGCTTTTTCCCATTTCATATGCCGGCCGGAGGTCGCGTCGGATTCCTGTGGCCTCTTCGGCTTCAGCTATGGGGCCGGTCCCACGATCATCGCCGCCTGCCAGCCGGAGGTCCGGGACAAGGTGCGCTTCGTCGTGTCCTTCGGGGGCTATTACGACCTGAAGAATGTACTCTCGTTCATCGCCACCGGGCATTTCGAGTTCCGGGGAAAACGGTATTTTCGGAAACCCCAGGAGTACGGGAAATGGGTCTTTCTGGCCAATAACCTCGACTGGGTAGGGTCTCCGGAAGACCGGGCCGTCTTGAGAAAGATACTGAAACTCAAGCTGAGGGATGAGAATGCGCCCATCGATTCATTTTTATCCCAGCTGGGAGGGGAGGGGAGAAATGTCATAAACCTTCTTTCCCATACCGATCCATCCCAAACCGAATCTTTCATCCACAAATTACCGTCGGCGGTCCGCTCTTACATGGCTGATCTGTCGGTTGGCCCGGTAGTGAAAGACCTCCGGGCCCGCCTCGTTCTGGCTCACGGAGAGGACGACGACCTGATCCCGTTCACCGAATCGCTCAAGCTGGCGGAAGCCGCCCCCGATCCAGACAAGGTCTACCTGAAGATCCTGAAAACCTTCTCCCACGTGGACCCTGAAGAAAAGCCGCTGACCCTGCGGAATGTATTTTCCTTCTACCTCCCCGAGGGCTGGAAACTCTTCCTCTTGGCCTTTCATCTGCTCGGCTACCGATGATCCCGAATTCTTGACATGAAAGAAAAGATACTGGATACTGGATTCTGGATATGGGAAACCAAATGCTGAATTCCAGATATATTATCGATTGACACTTTTATCCAATATCTGGCATCCAGGATCTGCTATCCAGTATCTTGAATCCAATATCCGGTATTCAGCATCCAGCATTCAGCATCGTTTCATAAAAATGAGCAAGCTCTACCTTCACCTCCGGAAACGATTCGAACAGGCGGTTCTCAAGCACGGAATGCTTGCCCAAGGGGACCGAGTATTGGTGGGAGTCTCGGGCGGGGCCGACAGCTTGGCCCTTCTCAAGCTAATCACCGGCCCGCTTCTCTTCGTACCCAAGCCGGATTTCGTTCTTGCCGTTTATGTGGACCTGGGCTTCGAAGGAACGAACGGACAGCCGGCCCGGATGATGAAAGATATATTTGAAAAGGAGGGAGTCCAATACCGGATCGAAAAATCGAACATCGGCCTTTTGTCTCACAGCGACTACAACCGAAAAGCAAGTCCCTGCTTTCTCTGCTCCAGGCTGCGCCGCCGTAAGCTCTTCGAGCTGGCCCGGGAGCATCAATGCAATAAACTGGCCCTGGGTCACAACAAAGACGACGTCATCGAAACCCTGCTGCTGAATGTTTTTTTCGGACGGGAGATCAGCACCATGATCCCCTGCCAGTCTTATTTCCAGGGGGAATTCTTTCTCATCCGGCCCTTTGCCTACACGGAGGAGTATTTGCTGAAGCGATTCGCCCGGGAAGCAGGGCTTGCGGTGATGGACAATCCTTGTCCCACAGCCAATACCACCAAAAGGAAATACATTAAGGACTTGATCAAGAAGCTGGATCAAGATCACCGGGGGGTTAAAGAGAACATCTTCAAGGCCATGATGCACGTGAAGCCGGATTATTTATTAACCAAGTAGCGATCAGCTTTCAGCCTTCAGCAGTCAGCAAAAAAAGCACGTCGCTGAGGGCTGATTGCTGACAGTTTCTTTTCTGTTGACAACCCACCGAAAACCGAATTATAAAAAAAGTGCCCTTCTGCTCGTGGCGGTGTAGCTCAGTTGGTCAGAGCATGCGGCTCATATCCGCAGTGTCCGGGGTTCAAATCCCTGCACCGCCACCATTTCTTTGCTTCTCCGCTCGAGTCCAGCAGAAAAACCATCTACTGAGAGGAGCCGGTGTTCTTTTTTAAAGGAAAGGTCTGGAATTCTTTACCCTTGAAGCGCCGGAATGATTATGGTATTTATAGAAAGTGAAATTTTCGGGAGGAAAGGATGACTAGGCGCTACGATCCTCAGAGCACAGAGGAAAAATGGCAGAAAATCTGGGGAGAACGGGAACTCTTCAAAAGCAACGCCGACCCGGCCCGGCAGAAATATTACGTTTTGGAAATGTTTCCCTACCCTTCGGGCAAAATCCATATGGGGCATGTTCGCAATTACTCCATCGGCGATGTAGTGGCCCGGTACAAGAGAATGCGCGGCTGGAACGTAATCCATCCCATGGGTTGGGATGCCTTCGGGATGCCCGCGGAGAACGCGGCGATCCAGCATGGGGTCCATCCGGCCAAATGGACCTACGACAACATCGCGGCCATGAAGCGGCAGCTCAGCCGGATGGGTTTCAGCTATGACTGGGACCGGGAATTGGCCACCTGCGACCCGGCCTACTACCGCTGGGAGCAATGGCTCTTCCTGAAGATGTACGAGAAGGACCTCGCCTACCAAAAAACCTCCTTCGTGAACTGGTGCGTGAAGTGCCAGACGGTTTTGGCCAACGAGCAGGTGGAAGCGGGCTGCTGCTGGCGGTGTGGCGAGGAGGTTACCCAGAAAGAGATGCAGGGTTGGTTCTTCAAGATCACCCACTACACGGAGGACCTGTTGGAATACTGCGAAAAGCTCCCCGGCTGGCCCGACCGGGTCCTCACCATGCAGAAGAACTGGATCGGCCGCTCCGTGGGAGCCACCATTCATTTCCCCTTTTGGGACCGGGAAGGGTTTATCCCGGTCTTCACCACCCGGCAGGACACGGTCTTCGGGGCGACCTTCATGACCCTGGCGCCGGAACATCCCCTTACCCTGGAGCTTTCCAAAGGAACCCCCCAAGAGAAAGAGGTCCGGGAATTTGTGGAGCGGATCAAGAAGCAGGACAAGATCAAGCGAACCTCCGATGATTACGAGAAAGAAGGGATATTCATCGGCGCGTACTGTAGAAATCCGCTGACCGGCGGGAAGATGCCCATCTTTGCCGGGAACTTCGTCCTCCTGGAATACGGGACCGGCGCGGTCATGGCCGTTCCCACCCATGATCAGAGGGATTTTTACTTCGCCAAAAAGTTCGGCCTTGATCTGGCCGTAGTCGTTCAGCCCCCTGGAAAACCGGTGCTAGATGCCGCCACCCTGAGCGAGGCCTACACCGAGGACGGCGTTTTGGTCAACTCTGGAACCTTCAACGGGATGACCAGCGAAGAAGCACGGGAAGCCATCGCCCAACACCTGGAAGAGAGAGGCCTGGGGAAAAAATCCGTCAACTACCGGCTTCGGGACTGGGGGATTTCTCGGCAGAGGTACTGGGGAGCCCCGATCCCGATCCTTTTCTGCCCTCATTGCGGAACCATTCCCGTGCCGGAGAAAGACCTTCCGGTCATCCTCCCCCACGACGTCAAACTTACCGGGCTGGGAGATTCCCCGCTGGCCCACGCCCCCTCTTTCATGAATGTGTCCTGCCCTCAGTGTGGCAAACCGGCCAGGCGGGAGACCGACACCATGGACACTTTCGTTGAGTCCTCCTGGTATTTCGAACGGTTCTGCAGCCCGAAGGAAGACCGGGGCATGTTCGACCGGGAAGAAGTGCAGTACTGGATGCCCGTGGATCAATACATCGGCGGGATCGAGCACGCCATTCTCCACTTACTCTATTCCCGGTTTTACACCCGGGTGCTCCGGGACTTCGGGCTGGTGGATTTTCCCGAACCCTTCACCAACCTTCTCACCCAGGGGATGGTGGTCAAGGAGACGCAGCATTGTCCCAAGGATGGATTCCTGTACCCGGAAGAAGTGACCGACCAGATGACTTGCAGGAAGTGCGGCGCTTCCATCCAGGTGGGCCGGACTGAAAAAATGAGCAAGTCCAAGAAGAACGTGGTGGACCCCGATTCCCTGGTGCAGAAATACGGGGCCGACACGGTCCGCCTCTTCTGCCTTTTTGCCTCCCCGCCGGAGAAAGACCTGGAATGGAGCGAGCAGGGAGTGGAGGGGTCCTACCGCTTCCTCCACCGGGTCTGGCGCCTGGTGGAAGACTGGGCGGAGGCGCTGAAATCGGCCAGGGTCCCTCGGACTGGGGAGCCGCTTCCGGAAGAACTGAAAGCCGTCAGGCGCAAAACCCAGGTGACCATCAAACGGGTGACCGAGGATGTGGAAGCCCGATTTCACTTCAACACGGCCATCAGCGCGGTCATGGAACTGGTCAACTCCCTCTACCAGATGGAAGAAAAGAGGAAAAGCCCGGACGCTCAAACCGCGGGAGTGATGCGGGAGGCGGCGGAGTCCGCGGTCGTTCTCCTTTCGCCTTTCGTCCCCCACATCTGCGAGGAGCTCTGGGAAACCCTGGGGCACAAAGAGAGCGTCGCCGAGCAGCCATGGCCCAGATTTGACGAAGAAGCGATCCGCGACGAAGAAGTCCTGATGGTCATCCAGGTAAACGGGAAACTGCGCAGCCGGATCACGGTGGGTGCCCACGCCTCGGAGGCTGAAATTAAAGAGGCGGTTTTGGCCAACGAGCGGATTCAGGAGATTTTACAGGGACAGAAATTAAAAAAGTTCGTCTGGGTGCCGCAGAAACTCGTGAATTTAGTGGTCTGACCCAAACCGTCAGGGACCGAGGGATTACCGAAGGACCTCCGGTTCCGATGCCAACCCCCGGGTCCCTGAACTTCGCTGGAGGAGAGTGCCCATGAAAAGACGGGCCGGCATTCTTTGGGGAATCACGGCGATCATCCTCGGAATCGGGGTCGGGGGGTGCATCTACACCCAGCAGGCCAAGGTCACGCCGCCGATCACCTTTCCCTTCAAAGGCGAATACCGGTTTGACAAATCCCTGCAGGACCGGCCGCCCCAAACGGTGGCGGTCTTGCCCTTCCTCAATCGGACGGAGCAAAAAGAGGCTTTCGATATTGTCCGCAAATCCTTTCACGGTCATTTCAGCACGCTGAATTATACCGCCGTCCCCTTGTACAAGATTGATCATGCCCTCCGCCAGGCGGGATTGGATACCCCCGATAAGGTGGCCGCGACCCCGGTTTCCAAGTTAAGGGAGATCGTACAGGCGGACGCCCTCATCCAGGGGGAAATAACTCATTATGACCGGATTTATTTGGGGGTCTATTCCCAGGTAGCGGTGGGAGCGGAAGTGCGGATGGTGGATGCCAAGACCGACAAGGAACTCTGGTGGGCCAAGAATGTTTCCCGCAAACACGGGGGGGGAATCGCCACGACGCCGGTGGGGCTCATCCTGACCGCGGTGAGCACGGCCTTCAACATGCGGGAGATCGAACTCCTGCGTTCCTCCGACGACCTTTTTCGGGAGATGGTCCGGAGCCTTCCCCAGCCCACCCTGGCCCAGGCCCTGAGGCCTCCGGCCATTGCCATCTTGGCCCATGACGGCATGAGACGGACCGACCGGTACGCTCTAAAGGCGGGAGATGTCCTCAAGGTGGCCCTGGAAGGGGACCCGCGGAAAAAAGCCTTTTTCCGGATCGGCAACTTCAAAACGGATATTCCCATGAGGGAGGAGGAGCCGGGGATGTACTCGGGAACCTACAAAGTTCTCCCCGGCGAATTTGTGGAAGAGGCGCTGATTACCGGAGTACTGGGGGATGATCAAAATAATTCGACGGAATGGGTCGATGCCCTGGGCCCGGTGACCATTGATACCATTGCTCCGGCCGTTCCCGGAGGAATCCGGGCCATTGGCAGGGACAAAGCAGTGGAGTTAAGCTGGGCTAAGAGCCCGGACCAGGACATAGGGCAGTACCGGGTCTACCGCAGCAACACACCCCTGACCGGGTTTCAGGAAGCGGGGAAGACTGAGCTGACCGCCTTCCGGGATCAGAATCTCACTAATGATACCGACTATTATTATCGTGTCGCGGCGGTGGACCTAGCGGGTAACGAAAGCAAACCGTCGGAATCCACCCGGACGACTCCCGTGACCCCCGGGCCCACTCCGGTCAAGGGATTGATGCTGGGGGAAATCACCTGGCTGGCCGGGAAAAGCCCCTACATCCTGGAAGATAGGGTAACGGTGGAATCGCGGGGAACCCTGACCATCGAACCGGGCACGGTGGTTCGCTCCCAGGGGGCGGAGATCCTGGTCTTGGGGAAACTGGCCGCCCGGGGAGATCAGGGGAGTATGATCACCTTTGAACCGTCCACTCCCGGGGGCCAATGGAAAGGGATTCTTTTCCAGGGGACCAAGAACGAGGAGAGTTTCCTGGAATACGCGAGAATCACCGGCGCGCAGGTCGGGATCACCTGCCTGTCCTCTTCCCCCCGGATCATCAACAATGACCTCTCCAAAAACCAGGTGGGGATCCGGATCCAGGAATCTTTTTCCAAGCCCCGAGTTCAGGGGAATGTGATCTCGGGCAACGGGACGGGAGTGGAAATATCGGGAGGGGCGGCGCCGGGCCTGGAGGGGAACGAGATCCGCGGGAACGAAAACGACGGGGTGGCGATTCGGGAATCCAGTCCTTTCCTGATGAAGAATCAGATCCTGGGTAATGGAGAGGCAGGGGTGCGGACGCATTCTTCCTCTGCCCGACTGACCCAGAATAACATACATGACAACGGAAAATTTGAAATTTACAACGAGCGGGAGAAAGAACTCCCGGTGGAGGCCAACGAAAACTGGTGGGGTTCTAAAGAAGGCGCCAAATTGTCCTCCCGAATCTATGGACGGGTTGATTACCAACGTGTGCTCGACGCCCCTTTTCCTCAGGGAAAGCCCATAGATCTCCCGCTCCTAAAAGGGCCCCTGGCCGCTCCAATTCAGAGGGATTCCTTCCTGATTTTGGCCCACAGCCCTTATTTGGTGGAGAGGGAAGTGGTGATCGATGGAGGGGCGACCCTCTTCATTCAGCCTGGAGTCACGCTGCGGTTCAACCCGGGGGCATCGATCGTGGTCCGGAATGGGGGATTGGATGCCCGGGGAACCCGGGAGGGTTGGATCATTTTCACCTCCTCAGGTTCCTCGCCAGCTCCGGGAGCCTTTCCGGCGGTTGCCCGTTTTGAAAAAGGCGGAGCAGTGTCGAGTTTCTTTCGGTACTGCATTTTTGAATTTGCGGAAACCGCTATGGAAATCGCCTCCGGAGCCCCAGAAATCGACCGCTGCCTGATTGCCCGGAACGCTCAAGCAGGGATAAAAGTGACTCAGGAAGGTGCCCCTAAAATTTCCTACAGCACCTTCACCCAGAATACGGGCACGGGTGCGCTCGTGGTCCTGGGAACGGCCAGGCCCCGGCTAAACCGGAATAATTTTTCGGAGAATCATTTCGCCATCCAGAGCCACTCGACCATCTACATCGACGCCCGGGAAAACTGGTGGGGGGCCAGTCCCCCGCCGGAGTCGCATTTCCTGGGTGAGGTCAACCTGAAGCCCTGGCTGGAAAGACCGGAGCCAGAGGCCTTCGCAGGGAGGAAGCCGTGAAGGGGATTCGTTTTTTAGCCCTCGGGTTTTTCATCTGGGCCCTGATTCCCGAAGGGGCCTGGGCGGCGCCAGCCGAAGTCATCGAAACCGTCGGCAACGGGGTCATCAATTGGTCCCAAGGTATAATCCTGGCCAAAGGGAGCGGGTCCCCTCCCAAAGACTCTCGAAATATCGCCCAGGCTCGGTTAATGACCGAACGGGCCGCCTTGACCGATGCACGACGCAATCTTCTTGAGGTCCTAAAAGGGGTTCGGGTGGACTCAACGACCCGGGTGGAAAATTTCATGACTAAGGACGATCAGATTCGCCTCCAGGCTGAGGGATTCATCCAGGGGTCGGTGGAAGTGAGACGTCTGCGCAAATACCTCTCGGACGGGGCGATTGAAGTGACGGTGGCCCTGGACCTTTCAGGGGATTTCGTCTCCCTCATGCAATCGGCCTCGGTCGAGGCAAAGACGGGAACCCGTCCGCCCACGGTTCCTGCCTTGCCCGCGGTGGAACCCAAACCCGAGAAGAGGGCTCTCCCCGCGGAACCTCCCCCGGCGGTCAAAGAAACCAGGCCCACCCCCCCGGTGCCGGGAAAAAAGCCCGAGCCGCCCTCCGTGTTGCCGCCGCCCCCTCCCGCGATCGAGAAAAAGGCCGAGCCTCCTGCTCCGCCCGCAGCCCCCACGCCCGATATAAAACCGGCGGTTCTTCCTCCGGCCAACCCCCTCGAGAAGCCTTTGCCTGCCCTGGCGGACCTCCCGCCTTTAACCGGGGTGGTCATCGATGCGCGGGGATTGAGGATGAAACCGGCGCTGGTCATTCGGGTTCTGGATGAAGGCGG
>Ga0113563_10001201_pt1 | contig 14383 bp, 11 predicted proteins | sample Mud3Dept3metaG_FD_80117 | JGI IMG/M metagenome (GOLD analysis project Ga0113563, IMG submission 80117) | Freshwater wetland microbial communities from Ohio, USA, analyzing the effect of biotic and abiotic controls - Mud 3 Core 4 Depth 3... | ecosystem: Environmental > Aquatic > Freshwater >...
CGATATCTCGTTCGTGGCGATAGCGGCCTTCACCTCGTATGCCACGCACATGTTCCTGATCGGGCAAGGATACCAAGGAGGCATCCTGCTTTACTACGTGATTGCCTGCGGGTTGGGCTTGCTTGCAGGACTCTTGAACGGTTTTCTGGTCACGCGCTTCAACCTGCCAATTTTCGATGTTTCCCTGGCGTTGTATACGATGTGGTACGGCTTTGTATTGTTTTTTGTTGGCGCCACAGCTAATTTCGACATGCCCCAAGGAACCGTAGGCTACTATGGCAGGTTCATCCTTACTGCCAAGGATCCATTTGTCGGCAATACCGGCTTGCACGTTTCAATCCTATACGTGATCGCGATTGGCCTATTCATTTGGTGGATGTTAAAATACACAACCATTGGGCGGGGCGTCTATGCCATCGGCGGCAACAAGGAAGTGGCAATACGCTCGGGTTTCAACGTGAAACGCATTTTACTGATCATCTTTGGCATCATGGGCATCCTATCTGCCATTGCGGGGGTAACCCAGGGCTTCCTCAGCCGTAACTTCAATCCAGTGATTTTCATCAACCAGCCTTTGGACGTGCTGGCTGCGGTGATCCTGGGCGGCGCAGCGATTACCGGGGGGCGCGGCACCGTGATCGGCACCGTGCTGGGCGTTATACTGATCCAGGTGATCAATCGCGCCCTGATCCTGACTGGTATCCCGGTCGAATGGCAGCGCCTGGTGGTGGGCATTATCCTGATCTTATTCATCTCCATCCCCGCTCTGCAAGAGCGGCGCGCCAGGCGAATCGGCCACACCACTGAAATTACCCAGGCAGGCTAAGCCATTATGACGACAAATCAGAAACCTCCATCAACCAAGACACGTCTGGCGACCCTGGCACGCAAAACCCGGCTCGAAAGTCAAACTGCGCTGCTGTTGGGCGTGTTTGTCGTGCTGATCATTTTCTTTGGGATCAGCGGAAATAAATTCTTGACCATCCGTAGCATCAGCTCAATGGGCTTCCAGCTGCCAGAGCTGGGCGTGCTGGCGCTGGCGATGATGTTCCCGATCATCACTGGCGGGATTAACCTATCGGTCAATGCCTCGCAGAACCTGGCGGCCGTGCTGGCAGGCCTGTTCTTGTTACGCATGGTACCGGCTACGGCCAGCCCGGGGCAAGCCTGGTTATATATTGCGTTAGCGATGGCCATTGCTCTGTTAGTGGGACTGGTGTGCGGCGTCCTTAATGGCTTCCTGATCGGGTGGGTGGGTGCTCCACCCATCCTGGCTACGCTGGGGACGATGACCTTTTTTACCGGCATCTCGACCGTGCTGACAGGCGGGAAGACCGTGACCGGTTTTCCGGATCCACTCTCGGTGATCGGCTCGGAATCACTACTGGGCATCCCGATTCCATTTATCGTTTTTGTTTTGATCACCATCTTGAGTTATTTCTTGCTTTACCGGACAGCCTTTGGCTTCAAGTCGCGCATGATGGGCGCCAACCCCACGGCAGCCAACTTTTCAGGTATCGATAATCCAAACATCTTGATGAAGATTTACATCATCAGCGGTGTTTTTTCTGCAATAACTGGCATCCTGGTGATGGGCCGTACCATGTCAGCAGCTATCGAGTATGGATCAACCACCTATGTGCTGCTCACAATCCTGATCTCGGTGCTGGCAGGAATTATCCCTGGTTTCGGCAGCATGCTGGATGTCTTCATCTCGGTGTTGATCTTACAGATCATTTCCACCGGTTTCCACGGGCTGCTGGCTGGAGTGCGCGGCAGCAGCTTCTTCAGAGACTTCGCATGGGGTGTACTGTTAATTCTCATCTTCATCATCAACTATTTTACTAAACGCAGAAGAGCACAGGAGTAACCTATTATGGATCCACGCTGGCAGCAACTCGGCGATTTGCTGGTAAATTATTCAATGGCGGTCAAGCCAGGCGAAAAGGTGATGATCGCCTTCATCGAATTGGAGACTTATCCGTTGGTGCAGGCGATCTACCAGGCCAGCATCCAGGCGGGAGCCTATCCGCAGGTGCAGTTCCTTTCCGAAGAGTTGAACCGCGTACTGCTGAAATACGGCACCACAGAGCAGATCGGCTGGGTTCCAGAGATCGAGGCCTTTGGAATGGAATGGGCGGATGTCTATTTCGGGCTGCGCGGGGCGCACAACCTGGACGTGCTATGGGATGTCCCGGCTGAAAAGCTGGCTCTGTTGCGTAAAGCAATGGGCAAAATTTCGACCCTGCGTTGGCAGAAGACCCGCTGGTGCCTGCTACGAGTGCCTAACGCGGCTCTGGCCCAGCAGGCTGGAGTAGACGAAGGCACGATTACGGAAATGTTCTTCAACGCCTGCCTGCTCGACTGGCAGTCTCTCCGCCAGGAATGGCAGCGGTGGGCAGCGCGGTTGAGCCAGGCCAAACAGGTGCGGGTAGTTGGGAAAGGTACCGACCTGAGCTTCTCTGTTGCAGGACGTGGTTGGGAAGTCGCGGATGGGCACCTGAACATGCCGGATGGCGAGATCGCTACCTCACCCGTAGAAAGCAGCCTCCACGGAACGATATACTTTGACTTCCCCGGTGTCCTGGGCGGCCGGCTAATGCACGATATCCGCCTGACCTGGGAGCACGGCCGGCTGGTGGATGCAACGGCATCGACCAACCAGGATTTCCTGCAATCGGTGGTGAACACCGACCCGGGCGCCAGCCTGATTGGCGAGTTTGCCATCGGTACCAATCCAGAAGTTAAGATTTTCTGCAAGGATATCTTGCTCGACGAGAAAATCGATGGCACCATCCACATCGCCCTGGGCAGAGCCTATCCGAGTGTGGGCGGCACGAACCAGTCGGCCATCCATTGGGACATCATTAAAGATATGCGCCAGGAAGGCGAAATCTACCTGGATGGCGAGCTTATCTACCGGCAGGGAAAATTCTTGATCTAAATTGGAGGCAAGGATATGTCGACTCATTACTTAATCGGAGTTGATATTGGAACATATTCATCGAAAGGTGTGCTGGTCACGACGGATGGCAAATTGGTAGCCAGCCACACTACCCCCCATGGGATGGATATGCCACAGCCGGGATTTTTCGAGCACGATGCAGATGGGGTGTGGTGGCACGATTTTGTCATTATCGTGCGCAGCTTGTTGCAAGATTCAGGCGTTTCACCCAGAGATGTGCTGGCATTAGGGACGAGTGCCATCGGCTCGTGCGTATTGCCCATAGACGAGCAAGGCCACCCACTACGCCCGGGTATCCTGTACGGCATCGACACACGCGCTACCGAGGAAATCGAAACACTGGAACGCGAGCTTGGCAAAACAGCCATCTTCGAGAAAGGCGCCGCTCACCTGACATCGCAAGCCTCCGGACCGAAAGTCTTATGGATTCGCAATCACGAACCGGAGGTTTTTGCGAAAACACGCTGGTTCCTGACCAGCCAGGCATACCTGGTCTATCGCCTGACCGGCCAGGCTACGATCGATATTTACACGGCCACGGGTTATGCCCCAATGTACGATGTTTATAAAAAAGAATGGGACGCCGCCGGCGCCCGCTTGATCACTCCGCTCGATCGCCTACCCAAGGCTTACTGGAGTGCTGAAGTGGTCGGCCAGGTCACCGCTGAGGCCGCTGGACTGACCGGATTGGCTGAAGGCACACCGGTGGTCGCCGGCACCTGTGATGCGGCCGCTGAGGCGATCAGTGCGGGTGTTGCTGATTTTGGCGATATGATGCTAATGTTTGGCAGCAGCATCTTCTTTATCCTGAAAACGGATGGATTAGTCCCAACCGAACATTTTTGGAGCTCGAATTTCCTGGAGCCGGATACGTTCGCCTTCCTTGGTGGCATGTCGACCAGCGGCAGCCTGACCACCTGGTTCCGCGACCAGTTTGCCAAGCTCGAAGTCGCTCAGGAGAAGGCCGGCGGTGAAAACGCCTTCAGTGCGCTATCCAGGCTGGCGGAAGCCTCTCCGATTGGCGCCAAGGGATTGGTCGCCCTACCCTATTTCGAGGGGGAGCGCACGCCGCTGCACGATCCTGAGGCCAAAGGCATGTTATTCGGGCTCAGCCTCAAGCACACAAAAGGAGATATCTATCGCGCCCTGATGGAAGGTGTGGCCTTCGGTATCCGCCACAACTTCGAAGTCATGCAGACGGAAGGCGTCCATCCGCGGCGTATCCTGGCAGTCGGCGGCGGGACGAAAAATCCGCTCTGGCTACAAATGGTGGCGGATAATTGCGCCGTCGAGCTGGGCGTCCCCGAACAGCAGATCGGTGCCAGCTACGGAGACGCCTTCATGGCCGGTTGCGGCATCGGTTTATTTAACAACCTGTCCGAAGTACGTCAATGGGTAAAAATGAAGGACGTGGTAAAGCCGAATCCTGACGCTCGAACGCAGTATGATCCCTATTACCGAATCTTCCGCGAGCTTTACAGCAGCACGAAAAGCTTGATGCACCGGCTGGCTAGATTATAAGAAAGGTGCCTATCTGTATTGTCGGCTAGAGTCCGGCACCAGGGTAATTAATTAGACACAGGAGGAAAACACTATATGTCAAAAATTATCTCCATCCATTCATTCAGAGGCGGGACAGGCAAATCCAATGCCACTGCAAATTTATCAGCCTTGCTCGCCCAACAGGGAAAACGAGTGTGTGTTATCGATACAGATATTCAATCCCCAGGGATTCACGTCCTCTTTGGATTGGATGGTGAAAAGGTTACTTCCTCTTTAAATGACTTCTTATGGCACGGCCGTCCGATTGAAAATGTGGCCTTAGATGTAACACCGGAGTCTATCAAGGAAAAGACGGGCAGGATTTACCTTGTCCCGTCGAGCATTAAGCCAGGCGAGATTGCACGAGTACTGCGCGAGGGGTACGACGCCCGGCAGCTGACCGAAGGATTCCGCCGCTTGTTAACCGAACTAAAGTTGGATTATCTGTTGATCGATACCCATCCTGGATTAGGCGAAGAGACGCTGCTATCGCTGGTGATTTCCAACACTCTGATCATCGTGCTTCGCCCAGACCAGCAGGATTACGAGGGCACTGGGGTTACGATGAGGATCGCACAAGAGTTAAAAGTGCCGAATATCCTGCTATTAGTCAACAAGGCTCCCACCAGCCTGGAATCTGGGGCGCTGGCTGAGAAAGTCAGACAAGCCTACGGATGCGAGGTTTGCGCCGTGTTACCGCATTCAGATGAAATGATGGAACTGGCCAGCCGAGGTCTGTTCTCGCTTGAATATCCTTCCCACCCAATTACAGAGCGTTTCCGCCAGGTCGCAGCTCTGCTTGGATAACTTCACCGTTCTCGCTCTGCTCGATCTGCCGATACAGGGGATTGAGGGCACGCTCGGCGATTGTTTCCCAATTGAGACCACTGGCTGTCTATGACCAGCAATAACTGAGGAGCTGAAGGGATGTCTGAAAACTCTTTTATCTCCGCCCAAGAACTGATGATGGGCATGCCCGGGCGGCGTGCCAGCACACTCCTGTATGCGATCGAAAGCCGGACTGCTCATCTCGTGCTCCAGTCGCAGCAGGCGACGGCCTACTATTTAAACGAATTAGCCGTCAAGGAGCGCGAGCAGGCCTTTCTTGAGGCTGTTGCCAAAGGCCGGGATTTTTCGCAGGCCATCACCATCCAGGACCTGGAACGCTACAGCCAAATTTGGGCGTTGTTGCTTCCGCTCCAACCTGACCCGTCCCTCAATGCAGCCATTGCCCGCTTGCTCAGCCAGAAATATCCGCTGATCCAATCTGAATTGCCCGGGATTCGGGCGGTTTTGGGGTTGGACGAGGCACAGGTCAAAGAGGCTTACGAACGCCTATACAACGAACCGCTGGCAACGATATATGCACCCCATGTTAGCCTGGGGGAGCGCCTGCGGTGGGGGCGCGCTGCCCTGGCCGAACGCCTGGAAAACCTCCCGCCTTTTTGGGTTGCATTGATCCTGACTTTCCCCATCGGGCCTGGCCTACTGGCGCTGCCAATCGCTATGTCTGGGGTCAGCCTCGGATTGGCAGTGGCTTTGATTATATTCTTTGGGCTGATTAATATGTTTACAGCCACCGCCCTAGCGGAGACAGTGGCACGCAGCGGCACCATGCGTTATCGATTGGGTTTTCTGGGACAACTGGTGGACGACTATCTTGGGAGATCGGGGATGATACTGCTCTCGGTGGTCATGTTCGCCAACAGCTTCCTGGTATTGATTATCTTCTATCTGGGAGTGGGCGGAACCCTTGAAAGCTCCTTTAGCATCCCCTCAGAAATCTGGGTTTTGCTGCTCTTTGCGATTGGACTCTTTTTCTTATCGCGGAAATCGTTCAACTCGACCGTTGCCTCAACCCTGATTATCGGATTGATCAATTTTCTATTGATCGTACTAATCGTTTTGCTTACTGCGCCTGCTTTCCACCTTGAAAATATTGCTGGATTTCGAATCGAAAACCAGGCCATCGGCTGGGCAGCTTTGACCCCGATATTCGGTGTGATGTTGTCCAACTTTTTCTCTCATATGCTGGTCGCCAGTTTTGGGCGGGTGGTCATCCAACGCGACGAAAGCGCCCGGTCATGGATCCGCGGTAGCAGGGCGGCAATCGGGGTGGCAATTGTCATCAGTTGCCTGTGGGTAATCGTCATCACAGGCGCGCTGTCCCCATCGGAACTCGCCAGCCAGACCAGCACGGTACTCATCCCCCTGGCGGAGGATATTACCCCAGCGATAAACTGGCTGGGCTCATTGTTCGTGATCCTTAGCCTGGGAATGGCCTCGGTTCTGGTTGGCCTGGCGCTATACTTTCAAGTGCAAGAAACCCTGCCAGGTATATTCAAAGGTCTGCATCGAAAAATGCCCGGAAACCGGACGAGCGACATTCTGGGCGCTCTACCCCTGGTCGGCGTCTTCTTATTAGCTGAGTGGATGGCGTATTCCGGCACTGGCAATTTCGCCAGCCTGTTGGGCTTCGTAGGCGTCATCTCGTTACCCTTGATGGGCGGCATATATCCCGTGTTGCTGCTGCTTTCCAGCCGGAAAAAGGGCGATTACGTGCCCGGCTTGGTGATCCGGGTGCTGGGCAATCGCCTGGTAGTGGCGGCTATCTATACCCTATATCTGGCGCTGATATTTATCTATGGAATATTTATCTACGATGATTTGTTGCAACGACTGATCACCATCGGCGTCGGAATTTTTATCCCCATTGTGACCTGGCTGATGGTACGCGGCGGTGCATTCAATCCACGCCTAGTCCTCGAGCTACGCGACGACCAGCGCGCTGGGAAAAAACCACAGGTTGCCGTCGTAGCTAATGGCCAGGCAATTGGTACCCAAATTTCACTCTCCTTCCCAGGCAGCTTAACGCGGGAAATCCACTCCAGCGACCCAATCAGTGAGATAAGCACTTTACAAGCAGCCAGCCTGCAGCTTCCCCTGGAGAATGAAGACATCCGAGAGCTGAAGGTTTGGACGCATCGCATTACGCCAGAAGACGATTCTGCCGTTATTCCTGCCACCGTTCAGATTGTGGAAAAAACAGACCTACATTCGCAGCAGACGAGTTTGCCCGATGGGCTGGCTGTATTGCCTCTACCAGAGGGCGCTCAAAAGGTGCGGATCACGTTATGACCAGCACACAATCTCTTGAAACCCGATATCAAGCCGAACTGGAAGCCTTGCAGAAGCGCGCCTCTGAACTGGAGGCGCGAGGGGCTGAAGCCGAAACCCTGTATGCAGTTACACAGGCCTTAAGCACCAAATTAAGCTTGAGTGAAGTCATCGAAGTGATCCTGAGTGAGCTAGAAAAAGTTGTGCCCTATGATAGCTGCTCGGTGCAACAATTAAGCGACCATGATTTGGTCATCATTGGCGGCCGCGGATTCAGCAATATGTCCGAAATACTGGGGTTATGCTTTGATCCCAGCAGCTCTGACGATCCCAGCAACGAGGTGGTGCGCACTCGCAGCCCATTTATTGTTGAAGATGTCTCGGCTCGTTATGAACACTTCAGAAGCCGGGTACACGGCAAAGGTCAAATCCGCGGATGGATGGGAGTGCCGCTCTTATTTGAGAACCGCCTGATCGGTATGCTCGCTTTAGACAAATTCGAAGTTGGTTTTTACACTTCCGAACATGCCCGGCTGGCGATGGCATTTGCTGCCCAGGCGGCGACGGCGATTGAGCATGCCCGCCGGTATGAGGAAACCAGGCAAGCCAAAGAAACAGCCGAGGTGCTCCGGGCGGCAAATGTGGCGTTAACCCAGAGCCTTAATTTGGATATGATCTTCGATACGTTGTTGGATTACCTGTGCAAGCTCGTTCCCTACGACTGCGTAAGCATCTTTCTCATCGAGGGAGATGACATACTGGCGGCGCGAGCCGTAGCCGGTTACGAACGCTGGATGGATCCCCGTATCCCCCTATCGGTGCGTTTCGAATACCGTAAAATTCCCCATATAAACCGGGTAGTCACTGAACAGGAAAGCCTGATCATCCCGGACGTCGGCCAATTCCCTGGCTGGGTGAAAGTGCCCAGCGGGGCGCACGTCCGCAACTGGCTGGCGGTGCCCCTGGTCGCCAGTGGTAAGACGATCGGCCTGTATTCGATGGATAAGACAATCCCCCACTTCTTCACCGAAGAGCACATCCGCATGGCCGAGACCCTGGCAGGCCAGGCTGCAATCGCCATTCAAAATGCTCTCCTGTTCGAAAGCGAGCTAATCGCCCGGGAACAAGCCGAAAAACAAACCAGGCAATTGACGGCCCTCAACCGCGTGGCGCAAGCTGCTACTTCTATGCTCGACGTGAAGAATATCTTAGATTTGGCCGCCAGCGAAATGATGCAGCTTCTCAACGCGCGCAGCGTCGGAATTGCGCTCTTGAACGCCGAGGGAACGTGTGTTCAGGTAGTGACTTACGCCCCGATCAACAGCGATCCAAGCCCGATCGGGCTGGTTATCCCGCTGGCCGGCAACATCGCCACGCAAAACGTGATCAAGACGCGGCAGACTGTCGTCATCCAAGATGCGCAAAACACCCCTCTCCAGGATGAAGCAACCAGGGCAGTGATGCGCGAGCGCAATACCCACTGCATCATGATCACGCCTTTGCTGGCGCGCGGGGAAGTGATCGGCACGATCGGGCCTGACACAGACGATCCCGAGCGGGTGTTCACCGCAGAGGAGGTGCAACTGGCGGAAACGATCGCCAGCCAGATGGCCGGGGCGATAGAAAATGCACGCCTTTACAACCAGGCGCAGGAAGCCCAGGCGTTTGCCGAAGCTGCCAACGTGGCGAAAAGTGGCTTTCTCTCCAACGTCAGCCATGAGCTGCGCACTCCCCTGACCTCGGTGATCGGTTTTGCCAAGATGACCCTCAAAGACCTGAGAGAGCACATCTTCCCCAATGTCACTGCGGAAGACCGAAAAGTCAAACGGGCCATCGCACAGGCGGACGAGAGCCTGGGTATTATCATCAGCGAAGGTGAACGTTTGACCAGCCTGATCAATAATTTGCTTGACCTGGCCAAGATCGAGGAAGGTAAAGTGGAATGGAAAAACGAGCCGCTGAGGGTGGATGAAGTGATTGAACGGGCGACAATGGCGACGGCTTCCCTGGTGGCGCAGAAAGAGCTGACCTTGGTGCGAGAGATCGAGCCCAACCTACCCCTGCTGAGCGGCGATCGCGATCGCCTGATCCAGGTGGTCATCAACCTGATCTCCAACGCGGTGAAATTCACATCACAAGGAACGGTAACCTGCCGGGCGTACCGTGAAGAACATCACATCATTGTCAGTGTGATCGATTCGGGGGTCGGCATCGCGCCCGAAGACCAGCCAAAAGTGTTCGAAAAATTCAAGCAGGTGGGCGACACGCTCACCGAAAAACCCCAGGGCACGGGCTTGGGCTTACCCATATGCAAGGAGATTGTCGAGCATCACGGCGGACGGATATGGGTGGAGAGCGAATTGGGTAAGGGCAGCGTGTTTTCCTTCAGCCTGCTTGTACCAGCCGAAGAATCGCCCTTTCAGGAATAGAGGAAGATATGGATAAAAAAATATTGATCGTGGATGATGAGCCCCATTTGCGTTTGCTAATCGCCCGCGCCTTGCAAGACCTGGAGGACGAAGGTGTGGAGCTATTGACCGCCAACGACGGCGAGGCTGGACTGGCGATGATCCAGGATGAGCGACCGCAGCTGGTGTTCCTGGATGTGATGATGCCCAAGAAAAATGGTTTTGAGGTCTGCCATACCGTCAAATACGAGCTTGGGATACAAGACGTTTGTATCATTTTGCTCACCGCCAAGGGGCAGGAGATCGACATTCAGCATGGCGAACAGATGGGCGCCGACCTATATATGACAAAACCGTTCGATCCGGACGATTTGTTGGCGAAGGCAAAAGCAATCCTGGGCTTCGAATAATGGCTGTGCGCCTGAAAAGATTACTCACGCAAAACCGGCGAGCGGTGGCTGAGATGCTCGCCGAGGCCAGCGCAGCAATGGATCCTGGAATTTGTGTTTTGGATTCGAGCGAGGCGGTATTGCTGGGAGATTTACCACCGACCGGGATGGAGAAGTATGCCATTGAAAGCGGCGGCGAGACGATCGGCTGGGTGGTGGGAGGCAGCGGCGCCCAGGCATTGGCACACTGGCTGGCCTACCTTTCGGATCAGGCCATCGAAATCGATGCGCTGGCTGACGAAGCCCTCAACCGTTACCGGGAGGTCAATCTCCTTTACAACCTGTCCGGAAAGCTCACCGCCTCTCTAGACCCAACATCCGTTTGCTGCGTGGCGCTCGATGAAGCCCGGCGATTGATCCAATCCTCCAGTGGGGGCGTGATGTTGCTCGATGAGCCTGGCGTGAAACTAGAGCTTGCAGCCGGATTTGGCTCACCGCCAGAGCAAGCCACATTGGGCGAAGGGGTGATCGGCGCCTGTGCCCAAACCGGCAAGGCAGAGGTGGTAAACATGGTTGAAGCAGACGCACGACATGCCCCGCTTGAGAGGGCGTTTGGCGCGCTGCTTTGCGCCCCGCTGGAGACACGCGGGCGCTTGCTGGGTGTAATCGTGCTGGCCAGCGAGTCAACGGACGTTTATTCTGCGGGAGATTTGAAGCTGCTCAATACGCTGGCTTCGCAGTCTGCACCGATTATCGAGAACGCATTGATACACGAGCGAATGCTGCAAGAGGCGCAAGAGCGTGAAGCCCGATTGGAGCAGCAGATCCAGGCGTTGCGCATCGAGCTGGATGAGTCCCACCAGGCCAAGAAAGTGGCCGAGATCACCGAAACGGATTATTTCAAGAACTTGATGCAGCAAGCGGATAATCTGCGGCAAATTATTGAGGATGCCTCCTGATACATGATCAAAACCCCCTTCTGCCGAAAAAATAACGAGGTTATTGAACACAAAAACCTGCCTTTTGGCAGGTTTGGTGGGTTGTTATCCCAAATTTGGCTGTTTTGGTGAGCGTGGAAGGATTCGAACCTTCAGCCAATGGCTTAAAAGGCCACTGCTCTGCCGTTGAGCTACACGCCCATGTACCGCTTTTCATTGCGGCGCTCAGCATTCTATCATGCCCCATCCCGCGCGTCAATTCCCGCACAGCACGTATCGCCATCCTGAAAGCCTGCCTCCAGACATGCAAAGTTTTACCCTTCCGGAATCCTCTTGACTTTTCTGGTTAGCCTTGATACCATCAGTCCCATTGTGTGAACCCAGGTGGTAATTTTAGCGGAGGATTGGATGGTAGAGATTGCTAAATTGAGTGAAAGCTCGTTTCAAAAAGATGTTCTGGAATCGGCGCTGCCGGTTCTGGTGGATTTCACCGCCGTGTGGTGCGGGCCTTGCAAGATGCTTGACCCGATCGTCAAGGACCTGGCGCAGGAGTGGGATGGAAAAGTCAAGGTATTCAAGCTGGACGTGGACGATAGTCCCAATCTGGCCGTGGAATATATGGTGATGGGCGTGCCCACTTTAATGCTCTTCAAGGGTGGGCAGCCCGTAGAGCGCGTCACTGGTTACCAGCCCAAGGACCGCCTGCAGAAGAAGTTTTCTCCGCATTTCTAGATTACTAACTTATCCCTCACCCCTTATCCCCTCTCCCTTTCCCCCTCGGGAATTTGAAAGGGGATTTCTTGTTTTAATCGAATTGTTACCAAACTCACCGCATTTACGGTTATAATTATTTATTGCAACCAGTTTCAATAACAAGAGATATCAAAATGAACAATGAAACCGACCAGCTCCACAGCCGCGGATTCCGCATGACCCCCCAACGACTGGTGATCCTGCGCATCCTGGACAAGGCTGGCTGCCATTTAACTCCTATCGAGATTTTCCAGCAGGTTCAGCAGGAGATGCCTGGCATGACAGAGGCCACCGTCTATCGCACGCTGTCCTTCCTCAGCGCCCAGGGAATGGTTCTGCCTGCTCACATCGGCAGTGGGCAACTGGTCTACGAGATGGCCGGCCACGCCCACCATCACCTGATCTGCCGCAACTGTGGGGCGACGCACGAGATCGACCACACCTCACTGGAAGCGCTCTATGAGCAATTCCAGGCGAGCACCGGCTATTGCATCGACAGCGTGCACGTCACTTTTTTTGGCCTTTGCCCAACTTGCCAGCGAACAGTATCCAACCTTGCAAAGGCTTAAAGCCTTCGCAGAGTTTATCTGAGAAAGGAGAGAGCCATGCATTATTCCATCGCACCCATGCATATCCCGGACGGATTTCTATCGGCCTTTGTTTCAATCTTAATGTGGATTGCCAGCATCCTGGTTGTCAGCTATGCCCTGCGCCGCGTGAAAGCAGACCTGGATGAGCGCCAGGCGCCGCTGATGGGTGTCCTGGCGGCTGCTATTTTTGCCGGGCAGATGCTCAACTTTGTCGTAGCCGGCGGCACCTCGGGTCACTTGATGGGCGCTGCCATTGCCACAATATTGCTCGGTCCGTGGGCGGCTACCCTGGTGATGACCACCGTGGTGGGCGTCCAGGCGCTCATCTTCCAGGATGGAGGCCTGCTTGCCCTGGGCGCTAACATCTTTAACATGGCAGTAATTGGGGTGACTGTCGCCTATTTCACCTACCAGACTGTTCAGCGCCTGGCTGGCGGCAAGCGCTGGGGCATCTTCGTCGGCGGGTTCCTCGCCGCCTGGCTGTCCATCGAAATTGCCGCCCTGGCGACGGGCTTGGAGCTTGCTCTTTCTGGCACTTCCCCGGCTAACATCGCCATCCCGGCTATGGGCGGCATCCATGCCATCATTGGCATCGGCGAAGGATTGATCACGGTTGGTGCTTTAGCGCTCATCTACGCTACCCGCCCCGACCTGCTCCACGCCAGTGAAGGCCCACAAAAAACCGAAAAACTGGCAATCCTGGTTGGGCTGCTTTTGGCTCTGCTGCTGGCCATTGCTTCGCCGCTGGCCTCAGCTCGCCCGGACGGCCTGGAGTGGGTGGCAGAGCAAAAGGGCTTCCTGGAAGCAGCCCAATCGCCCCTCTACCAGATTATCCCTGATTATGCCTTTCCAGGCATATCGAATCAAGCAGCGGCGACCATCCTGGCAGGCATTCTGGGCACGTTGGTTGTCTTCGGTGTAGCTTTGCTCGCCGCTTACACCCGTCGCAAACGAGGATCACCCGGCAGCTAGCCATGCACGTCCACTTTCTAGACCCTTATATTCAGGCTGACAGCCCGGTACATCGCCTCGACGCGCGCCCCAAGCTTGTCCTGGCGATTGCCTTCATCCTCACCACCGCCCTGACGCCAAACGGCGTCTGGGCTGTCTTCATCCTGCTCTTTGCGCTCATCCTGGCGGTGGAGCTGCTCTCCGAGCTTGGCGTTGTTTATGTGCTCAAGCGCTCCATGCTGGCCATTCCCTTTGTCCTGGCTGCCTTTCCATTGATCTTCACCGTGGACGGTCCAGCCTTATTCAGCTTCAACCTGGGCTCATCGGTGCTGACCGTCAGCCAGCCGGGTTTGGAGCGCTTCGCCAGTATCGCCCTCAAGTCATGGATCTCGGTACAGGCAGCCATTGTGATGGCCTCTACCACGCCCTTCCCGGACTTGCTGGTTGCTATGCGCGCCGTGAAGGTGCCGCGCCTGTTGGTATCAATCTTTGCTTTAATGTGGCGTTACCTCTTTGTACTGGCCGACGAAACCCTGCGTCTGATGCGAGCCCGCGCCGCGCGCAGCGGGCATTCCGACTCCCCCGGCCTTATGCCTGGGGGCAGCCTAGCCTGGCGGGCGCAGGTCACCGGCGGAATGGCAGGCAGCCTCTTCGTCAGAGCTATCGAGCGCAGCGACCGCATTTACATGGCAATGGTCTCGCGCGGCTACGATGGCGAAGTGCGTGCAGC
>Ga0113563_10001202_pt1 | contig 14377 bp, 14 predicted proteins | sample Mud3Dept3metaG_FD_80117 | JGI IMG/M metagenome (GOLD analysis project Ga0113563, IMG submission 80117) | Freshwater wetland microbial communities from Ohio, USA, analyzing the effect of biotic and abiotic controls - Mud 3 Core 4 Depth 3... | ecosystem: Environmental > Aquatic > Freshwater >...
CCCATGTTGAGCAGGAGTTCCTCTGAACGTAACGTTGGGAGAGTCTCGCTTTCCGGATGAGCCGGATCGATTTTGTAGACGGTTGTTCGCTGATCTTCTATGGCCATCGTCTGTCCTACCGAGTCGTTTCGTCGAGGAACTCAAACGTGTCGCGCCAGCCCTTGCCACGGAGCGGAAAATCTTTCCGTAACGGATAGCCTTCTGAGTAATCGTCCGGTAAAAGGATCCGTCGGAGATCCGGATGATGCCGGAAGCGGATTCCCATCATGTCGTACACTTCGCGCTCCATAAAATCCGCGCCCTTCCAGAGATCCGTGAGGGAATCCACGATGCAGTCCGATTCTGGTACCCTGGTCTTGAGCCTGATGCGATGGCACTTCTTGATGGAGTAGAACTCATACACGACTTCAAACCGATCGTCGTCGTCGGGCCAATCGACCGAACTCACATGCACAATATAATCGAAGTCCATGGCCGGGTCGTCACGAAGGAATTGTGCAACGTCATGGAGTCGATCCCGCATCACGGTCACGGCAAGCTCGCCACGCCATTCGACGGCCTTTACGAAGCCGGTGGCAAAGCTTTCTTCAAGTCGGCTGGCCAGTTGCTGCAAGGACATTGGTCGAGACCTATATTTTGTGGCTGGGCTTGACCTGATCCGGTTGTCTCACGAACACACGCTTTAGCATGATTCGCTCTTGTAGCTTGAGGATACCGTCAAAGAGCGCCTCAGGCGTGGGAGGGCAACCGGGCACATAGATATCGACTGGCACGAAACGATCGACACCCTGGACGACGCTATAACTATCGTAGATATTGCCTGACGTGGCGCAAGATCCCATCGCGATGACATATTTCGGCTCAGGCATCTGATCGTACAGTTTTCGAATGACGGGGGCCATCCGTCGGCAAACTGTACCGGCCACGAGCATCAGATCGGACTGGCGTGGCGAGGCCCGGAACACACCGGCACCATAGCGGTCCATATCGTACCGTGACGAGACTGCGGCAATCATTTCGATTGCACAGCAGGCCAGGCCAAACGTCATAGGCCACAGCGATCCCTTGCGAGCCCAATTGACCGCCTTTTCCACCGTTGTAGTGACGATGTCGGGGGCGCTGTCCTTGCTATGACGACCAATTTGGATCAGTCCCATTCCAGAGCCCCCTTGCGCCAAGCATAGACATAGGCCACCAAAAACAATCCGATGAAGACCAGCATTTCAATCAATCCGATCAACTCAATCTTCGTGAAGACCACTGCCCATGGGTACAAAAAGATGACCTCAATATCGAAAATAACAAAGAGCATCGCGAAAATGTAATATCGAACCGGGAAAGGCATTCGAGCATCTGAAAATGGCTCTGATCCGCACTCATAGGAAGAGAGCTTTTCCGGCTCTGGATATTTCGGCTGGACCAGATAACTGATAACCAGCGACCAGATGCCAAAAAACAGCGCAACCACAACAAAGAACAAGATCGGAAAGTAGTGGGTCAGATACTCGGAGAGTAACTCAAAGCCGCTCATTGCTCTGACCTTTCAACACCTTGAGATACAAGGAAAGCTTGATATTATCTTCTGGGTTAAGGGATAGCAAGCGTTCAAAGGACCTGCTGGATCGACCCAATAGTCCTAGGCACTGCTGCTTGACAAGTCATCATCCAGCGATGAGAAATCAACAGCTTATGGAAACTTTTCTGAAGTTCGTATGGGTGGAGCAGAAGCCGAAGGGATTCCATCTCCCCACGACCTGCTCATGCCTGTCGGAGCAGATCTACTTATGCGGAATTCTCCGCATCGTGACTGTGGTAGGTTCCATACGATCTGATGACATACGCAAACTGGAGGGCGGCATACCAGAAATTTGATCCCACTCAAGCTCCAGAGCCGAGAAGGCCTTGGCTTTCTTGCGTCGGTGAATCTGGGTCTTGATACGGGGAGGATCTCGGCGTTGAGCATCATGGACGGGCACCTGGTCAAATTCCATAAATGGAACCCCTTTGTCAGCAGCCAAAATCTGAATCAGGTTAGCATCGAGTAAATCCGCGGGTCAAGCAGTGAAAGACCCTAATATCCTTGACAATACAAGACTATTTGCTATGGTTTTCACAGCAATACTTGCCTCACATGAAGGACAACCATTATGGCTAACTATTCAATGAAACATGTCGTCTCCCTGATGGTCTGGAGCTTAGCCACACCGCTCCTTCCTCTGGCCTGGGGAGCAGACAATCTCGATTCGATCAGATTCGGAGAAAAGGCTTTGGCCTATTCATCCGGCTCCATCCAGCAGTCGACTCCACAGGATGGGTTCGTGAATGTGATAACCGGCGACAATCAGACAACCGGAGATCACATGATATTGGGAAGCCGGGATGTCCTCTACCTCCGGCTGAACCATCCCAGCGATGCCGCCCTAGGAGATCTTTTCACCATCTACAGACGAACGCACAAGGTATTCCATCCGGCCACCGGCCAATACCTCGGTCATCTAGTTAATCGGCTCGCAGTGGTTGAGGTCAGCCAAATTGATCAGGAGCTGACCACTGTTCAGGTCATTCGGGCCTACGCAGCTGTATCACCTGGTGATCCGGTGATGAGATTCGTACTTCCGGCCGACGAGGAAGCAGCAGTGGACCAGCCCTCTGCCGGTAATATGGAAGGGCGAGTTGTGGACTTTCAATCCAACATGGGGACCATGAACCTTGTGGCACAAAGGAACGTCGTGTACCTGGACCGGGGACGGGAAGATGGGATCAGACCGGGGGATCGAATGAAGGTAATCCGGACCGGAGGGAGTCTTCCCCAGCGAGTCGTGGGTGAATTAAAAATCCTGTCCACAGAAGACCGAACCGCCACAGCGTTGATTACAAAATCAAACTCCCGCATTCTCAAGGGTGATCGCTTCAGTAGGGTCGCGGTTCCTGCTGCTGAGGTCATCCCGGTCTCTCAAACGCCCCAGCAGTCATTAACTGTGTCTCCAACTGAGGCTCCTTCCCCAAGCAAGTTTCACGTACAGAATGCTGCTGGCGAAACTCGCATCAGTCTCAGTGACTTCATGAAGCAGATTCGGTTTGAATCCGGCGAAGCCACAATCAAGTCCGAGGGCTATACGGTACTCGATCAACTCATTGCGTATCTCAAGACCGCTGCCGGTGATCAGTGGATTCGAGTCGAGGGTCATGCGGATAACATGGAAATCGGCCCTTCGCTCCAGTCGCTCTACCACACGAATTGGGACTTGTCGAAAGCTCGGGCTAGAGCTGTCCTTCGCTACTTGAACGAGAAAGGCGGGATCGATTCGGTGAAACTGTCATCAGTTGGCTATGGCGATACGAAGCCGATTGCCAGCAATGCGACAGAAGTTGGTCGACAGCAGAACCGTCGTGTGGATATCGTACTCTCTCCGCCCGAATCACCCGCAGAAAATTCTGGACCGGCGGCAAAGTCAGCTGAGACCGGCAACAATGGATCCATCTTGTCCCGTCTCAGCCCAACGGAAGGCAGCACCCCCATCTCTCCAGCGAACACGATAACCCCTGCGGCTTCAGCAGATCCATCCATTGTAGCGCCCTCATCTGTCCCTGGAAATCCTGCCTCAACGTCCATTTCGCCCTCAGTTGGCCAGAGCAGGTCAGACCGGAAATCCGATGATTCTGTAGCCCCTCTCCAGTAGATTCATCAAGGACCATCACGGAGGGTTGACATCTGGTCGTCAACCCTCCAGGACCCCCCCGCTAGAATTCCTCCATCCCTTCTCCTTCGTTGTCCCCCCTTTTCCCGTACTGCTACAATGCCACATGGTTTCGCCTCAAGCAGCCACTCCGCACACAGAACCAGAACCCCTGTTCGCAGACGTCATTGTCCCGCGGCACCTGGCAGGCCCCTTCACCTACATCGTGCCCCTGACACTCCAACCGACAATACGCATCGGACATCGAGTGCTTGTGCCCTTCGGACGGTCGCTCCTCCAAGGAGCGGTGATCGCCCTTTCACAGACGCTTCCTCAGAGCCTCGATCGCGCGCGCATCAAGGAGATCCGCTCGCTCATCCAGGAGGAGGCTCCAACAGATGTGTCATCTCGCCTGTTTCAACTCTCACAGCAAGTGGCCGAACAGTATGCCGCGCCCTGGGGACAATGTCTCAGGCTCATGCTACCTCCGGCACCCAAAAAGCGCGCGCAGGATCAGCCGTTGATCTCGACAGCACCCTTTGTTCCACCAGTCAGACAGACTGATCAGAGCAACCCCGGCATCACTGCACCATTCATTCCTGACACCTCAACATCTTGGGCCGGACCCCTGTTCGAAGCGCTGAGATGCCAAGGACCGTCCAGGATCCTGGTACAGGCTTCCTGGGGCGGTCGGTTGAGGCTGTTGCAGGATGCCATTCGCCTGACGCTCGACCAAAGAAAGTCGGCCCTCATCATCGTCGGCGAAGCCGAGCGGGCCCAGTGGATTAGAGACTCGATCTGCGATCACGAGACAGGCATCTCCCCGGTCTGTTTCCATAGCGGTCTCTCGGACCAGGTGAAAGCCGAGATCTGGGACCGGATCCATCGGCAGATCGTTCGAGTGGTTGTGGGGACCAGGTCAGCCATCTTTCTCCCATTGGCTGCGATCGGAGTGATTTGGGTCGAAGGCGAAGAAGATGCCGCGCTGAAAGAAGCTCAAGAGCCACGGTACCATGCGCGGGACGTAGCATGGTTGAGGGCGCAAGATGAACAGGCTGTGCTGGTCCTCAGCTCTTCTCATCCGTCTCTGGAGACCAGAGCAGCTGTGGGGCAACGCGGAGTCGTTGTACGTCAGTCCATACCGCTTGAAGAGCGACCGACTGTCCAGGTTGTTGATTTGCGCGATCACGGCCACAGCGCAGTGTTGAGTCAGCCGCTCGCTCAGGCCATCGAGCAGGCAATCAGTCGCCGAGCCGGCGTCCTCTTGTTTCTCAACCGGAAGGGCTATGCGGGCGCCCTCGTTTGTCGTGACTGCGGCCTGGTTCCCCGCTGCCCTGCCTGTCGCGTGGCACTGATGTATTCGCGTCAGGCAGGACGCCTGCGCTGCTCCTACTGCGGGAGCAGCGCGCCAATCCCAGAAACCTGCGTCTCCTGTTCCGGTCCTCGCATGCAGTTGATCGGGGAGGGAACAGAGCGGGTGGAAGAGGATGCGAAACGGTTGTTTCCTCGCGCGGCAGTGATTCGGCTTGATGGAGATACCCTGCGACGGCCGGTGCAAGCCGAGGCTCTCTGGCGGAAGATCGAGCACGGTGAGTGGGATATCCTCGTCGGGACACAACTGTTGCTGCGGCGGGTGGCCCTCCCGAGGATGGGCCTAGTCGGGATTGTGCAAGCTGATGCAGGACTCAGCATGCCTGATTTCCGATCCGCGGAACGTACCTATCATCTCCTCCTCGATGCGATCAGTCTCGCCGATTCTGCAACGAATGGCGGACAAGTGATCGTGCAGACCTACCTGTCATCTCATCATGCGATTCAGGCCGTGGCTCAGAACGAGGAATCCATCTTCTTAAGGGAGGAGCTGTCCTATCGGCAAGCATTGGGGTATCCTCCTACGGTATATCTGATTGCCCTCCTCGTATCGGGGTCCGATGAGAAAATGGTTCGCGACGCTGCCGCCGCATGGGTGGTTCGGCTCACCGCCTGTTCTGCACCGTCTGTGGCCAGACCGGTTGCTGCGGACAATGTCCCTTCGACAGCTGAATCGATCGGTCGGCCCGACCGCCTCACTGTTCTGGGACCAGTTCCTTCTCCTGTGTCGAGACTCCGTGGGCGATATCGGTGGCAAATCCTCGTGAAGTCGCTTGACCGTGAAGTGGGTGTCGAAGCGGTGCGAGTGACGGTCAAAGACATGGAACGGACTTATCAGCGCAGATCCGTCAAGTTCGATATCGATGTCGATCCGATCGAAGAGTGGTAGTTCTTATTTGTTCCTGCTGGAGCGCCCTGATCGCATGATGGGTGTAGCGCTGTCGGTCGCCTCGGTTGATGACGCAACGAGAGGCTGACCGGCTCGCTTGAAGAACCCATAGGAAAACGTGATCCAAAAGACCGCTGAGATGAGTCCGGTCAGGGCGGCCGAGAGAATCGTTCCCAATTGTTCATCGGTCGGTTCCGTCGTGATCGAACGGACCTGAACCATCGTGACAATGGGCCACACGAGACTCTCGATGCCAAGTAAGAGGGTGGCCCAAGCCCAGACCAGTCCGATCGTACGTCCCTTCCAAATTAGAAACCCTGCAACGCCTCCTGCGACGAGAAACACCCCCCACAGTGGGATCGAGTCCCACGCCAGCCAGGCACCAGCCGCGACGACGAGACCACCAAACAGAGCATTGAGTTGGGGTCCCCACCATACATTGACCATCTGAGGATCGTTCTCCATGGATGATGCGGGGGCTAGTGTGAATTCCGTCGTCGTGGTTGTCAACGGACCCTTTCGGTTTCCTGCTAGACCACCCATTCGCTCACGTTGCCCCCTGATTGCTTCCTCGCCTGACAGCCAGAAAGAGCTGCTCTCGTTCCACTCTGGTGAGTGGCTTCCACTGTCCCGAGACTAATCCATCAAGCGTAATGTGGATAATCCGGACACGATGTAACGTAAGCACCCGATATCCCAAGACTTGGCACATGCGCCTGATCTGTCGATTGCGTCCTTCGGTGAGGGTGATACGGAATCGCGCCGGACCGAGTCGTTCGATCCTGCAGGGCTTGGTTGGGCGATCGAGAATAACAACCCCTTGGGTCATGCGGTCCATGAATGTTTGATCGAATGGATGATCGACCGACACCTCGTATTCCCGTTCATGCCCGCGCTCGGTCCGTAGAATCTCGTTCACGATGTCCCCGTCGTTCGTCAGAAGAATGAGCCCGGAAGAGTCCTTATCGAGCCGACCGATCGGAAAGATCCGTTCCGGATGACCGATCTCTGCAATGATATTACGGGGTACATGTGACTCACTGGTCGTCGTCACACCTACCGGCTTGTAATACTTGATATAGAGCGGGGCCGTCCCCCAGGGAATCACCTGTCCGTCTCGCGCGATCACGTCGCCTGGACCAACCTGATCCCCTAAACCCGCCACCCGCTGATTGATAGTTACGCGACCAGATTCGATGAGGCGATCAGCCTCGCGCCGAGAACAGATGCCGTGATGGGTAAAAAACTTATTGATACGAAGCTTGTCGGTCACGGGCAAGGTATGCCGTTTCAGTGGACGCGGCGGCCCGCATTGATACGTCCCAGCATTCGGTAGATCAATCGGGCGATACAAAATTGTGGAGCGACAAACCCTTCTATCGGAGCAATTTCGCTGATGTCCATCCCGAGGATACCAGGTCCATTGGCCAAGGCTGTCACGAGGTTGACCGTATCGTACCACCCCAATCCACCGGGCTCGGGAGTGCCAAGCGCAGGAACGAGCGAGGCATCAAGTCCATCACAATCGAAGGTCAGGTAGACCGGCCCTCGACAGGCCTTCACCACATCGGGAACCCAGCGGGAAGCCTTGCCTTCGTAGGGTCCTGACTGGTCAAGAATATCGGAGGCAAAGAACGTGGTGATTCGACCGGTGTCTTTAATGCAATCGATCTCCTCGGGAGAGATGGAACGAATGCCGACTTGAACCAGCGGCAACCCGTCGTCAACCACGCGGGCCATCACACTGGCGTGGCTATACGGATTCCCTCCGTAGGCTTTCCGCAAGTCTCCATGCGCGTCGATCTGCACGACACACAGATCAGGATAGCATCGGGCATGGGCTCGGATGGCGCCAAGCGCGCCGGTATGTTCCCCGGTCAAGGTGACGACAAACCGTCCGGTACCGACGTGAGGAGCAACGAACGCATCGATAGCATCCACCGCCTGCCGATCGACTTTGCCATCAAGATCGAGCGAGCGGATGGTGGCAACCCCGCCCCACTCTCGATAGGGCTCACACCGGAGGGTTTCGTCGTATAACTCGACTTGTTGTGATGCCTCGATGATGGCTGACGGGCCTCGATCGGAGCCCAGCACATAACTGGAGGTATGTTCGTAGGGTGCTGGCAGGACATAGACACCCGCCTGATCGGGATGGCACCAGGGCTCATCGAGACCGAGGAAGTTCTGGTCGATGCCCTCCCAACCGGCGGGAAGTGTCATGGGTGTACGCTCACGCGGCAGGGCTACCGACGCCGCTTCGGTATATTGTCCGCCGGGATGAACACGGCCAATGCAATCACCGTCGTCCAGCGATTGGGTTTACCAATAGCGGACTGGGTGATATTTTGGGTCCGAACGATCTTGCCGGCCATTTTGAATACTTGTTCCCGCTCTTTCCATGCGATGTTCGGATCGAACTCGACTCCGAGCGTCGTGGCCAACATCTGCGCTGCCAAATCTTCCGTATACTCGCCTGTCTCTTCATCGGTTTCGCCATGAGCATGGTGCTCGGACAGATACCCGTAGGTTCGCCGATCGGTAGGGACTGCCACCCCAATCGATGCGGAGATCAGGCGGTTTCGCTCATTTGTTTCCGATCGCGCCATGACACAAAACGTGATTTCACCGGGGTTCAACAACTTCTCTCCGCGAGTGCGTGGAACAATTTTGCAATTCGGCGGAAGAATCGACGACACCGTGACGAGATTACAATAGGCGACGCCGGCACTGCGCAAGGCTTGTTCGAAAGAGGCCAGCTTTTCTTTGTGGACTCCGACGCCTCGCGTCAGAAACATCTGCGTAGGTACCATCGTTTCTACTCCTTACTTCGTTAGACACACCTGGTGGAGAGGTTCCTTGTTAACCGAAATGCACACCTACCGTAAGCGTAACTGGGCACAGGGTCGCTGTTGTATCAAGATTGGCGGAGGTTCGCAATATCCTGAGACGTTTTTTCTATTGGAGGGTGCTGGTAGGCATATCAGCTGCTGCTAGATCCCCGCAGGTGATTTAAGATTCAACACCAGCATACGGGGCTCGGTCATGTCCTCGATTGCGGCCCGCACCCCTTCACGCCCGATTCCTGAATCTTTCACGCCGCCATATGGCATGTGATCGGCGCGGAACGTCGGAATCTCGTTTGCCAGCACAGCCCCCACTTCAAGGTGCCGAAAGGCATGAAAGATCTTATTCACATCCTGGGAGAACACTCCGGCTTGGAGCCCATAGTCAGACTGGTTGAGCGCTGTGATCGCTTCGCCGAAGTGGCGGTAGGGTGTCACGGTCACCACCGGCCCGAAGACCTCCTGACAAGAAACTTTCATGGTTGGCGTGACGTGCGAGAGCACGGTCGCCTCCATCACCGATCCCATTCTCTTGCCACCCAGAAGCACTCGGGCGCCTTGCGACACGGCTTCCTCAACCCATGCTTCAAGACGATGGGATGCGGCCGGGTCAATCAACGGTCCAATTACTGTGGTATCGTCGCTCGGGTCGCCAGCCTTCAGACGCGCGACTTGAAACAGAAACTTCGTGGTGAAGAGGTCCACGATGGAATGGTGGACGAAGATTCGTTGAACGGATATACAGGTCTGACCGGCATATCCGAACCCGCCGACTGCGCAACGCTGTGCGGCAAGTTCTATATCGGCATCGGGCTCCACAATGACGCCCGCATTCCCACCAAGCTCCAACACCACCTTTTTCTTCCCACATTTGGCCTTCAACATCCATCCCACGGCGGCGCTGCCGGTAAAGCTCAGGAGTTTGAAACGCGGATCGACCACAAGCTGCTCTGCCGTCCCATTGTCGCAGGGCAGGATATTGACTGCGCCAGGCGGAAGTCCGGCCCCCAGGACAACCTCTCCCAAAAGTAACGCAGTCAAAGGTGTTTGTGGCGCCGGTTTGATCAGGATGGAATTTCCGGCAGCCAGGGCCGGTGCAACCTTGTGAGCAACAAGATTGAGGGGAAAGTTAAAGGGGGTAATCCCAAGCACCGGACCGATGGGAACCCGACGGAGGATGCCGAGATGGGAGTCCGTTCCCGGCGTCCAGTCAAGGGGGACCACCTCGCCAGGTATCCGCCTCGCCTCTTCAGCCGCAATGGTAAATGTTTGAACAGCCCGATTGACTTCACGTTTCGCGTCGGTAATCGGTTTGCCAGCTTCAGCCGTCAGTAGGCGGGCAAATTCCTCGCGTCGGTCATAGAGCCCGCCGGCGATCTTTTGCAGCGCATGATAGCGCGCGTGGGACGGCAAGGCTCCCATTGCAACAGCAGCCTCGACCGTCGATTGGATCGCTGTTTCGGCATCGGCTGAACCTGCATTCGACACCTCGGCGAGTAGCCGTCCTGTGAATGGATTGTTCACAGGTGCCACGGTCTCCCCGTGCTGCCACAAACCTCCAATTAAAAATGGACGTGGTTCCTGCACGAAGACGCTCCGCTTGTGGTGAAGATCTAGTCGGCGGACTTAACCGATGCTGCAGGAGCCGACTCATGGCTGGCTGGCTGATGGGCGGCACCGGCTTTCGCAATCAAATCTTCCGTCCCCCAATCATGAATCGCCTCAAGCGTGAATGCCTCATACGTTGAGACACCTTGGCACGTCGGACAATCCGGCATCGGCACCTTGCCATAGAAAACTTCTGATAAGCAGGACATGCAGACCCAGTAGGCGGGTTCTCCCTCACGCAGCGGAACAGACCAAAACGATTGTGTTGCAGACATAGGTATTCCTTAGTGAATGATGAACTGACTGCTCTGTGCCACCGCAGTCGACCCATGAAACTCAGTAGGCTCTCCCTGGGAGCGAGGGGCAGTGGCCAACATGCGATCAATCTCCTCAGCAAAATCCTGGAATGGGACTGCGCCAGGGATGGCGATCGCCGGCTCTTTCTCAGTAGGCCCGCCAGCCGTCCGCATCAGAATAAATCCCGGCGTCCCCCGAAATCCCCACCGATTCGCTTCTTGGCGATCCTGGAAAATCGATTCGAGATATTGCCGTTCGTCGAAACACTTGGCAAACGCCGTTTGGTCCAAGCCGATCGCCTTCGCGTAACCTTTGAACAATCCTGAGTCTAAGCGGCCTCGCTCGCTGAAGAGCCGATCGTGCATCGGCCAATATTGGCCCTGAGCTCCGGCGCAGCGCGCCGCCACTGCCGCCTCAACGCCGATACCCTGGTCTGCTCTGGGATAATCACGATACATGAACCGCACTTTGCCTGTCTCGATATATTTAGCCTGCAAGCGAGGCCAGGTTTCCTGGAAAAACTTTGCACAGTACCCGCATGTGAAGTCAGAATACTCAATCAACGTTATCGGGGCGTCGGCGCGTCCTCGGACTCGCCCATCCTCCGTCGTCACGCCCACACCGGCCTCGACCAATTGAACCAAGGCCAGCAGACATGCACCGGTCACTGTGTGGAACCACCATGTGCGTGTCATATGCGTGCGGTACGCTTGGCCTTGATGCGCTCAAGCAATCCAACCATAAGGAGAGGCCACACAACTGTGGCATCGCTCAACACTTCGGCAAAGCGCCCGCCTGCTTCCGGAGGCACAAACTTCCCCCAGGAAAGGCCTTCTTGATAGGTACAGCCGCTCAACCCTCCCAAATGGTCCGGTTCCGGACAGATCCGAACCCCGTATTGGAATCGAGGCGGCTCTACATGAAGGCCGAGCCGCGTATTGCTGATCTCAATGTAGGGGCCGACTTGTTGCGCCCAATTACGAGGCACCCCTCCCCCGATTGTAAAGATCCCGCGCCGCTTGGCAGAAATGACATGGCTCGCGTAGCTGTTGAGATCGAGATATGGATTGAACGACGGATAAGAGCGAAGAATCGTACGCAGCACATCAAGGTCGCTTCCCCCCTGTAACTGCGCATGGACCTGACTGAGATCTCGACTCATGGCCCAGGTTCCGATATCCAGTCCCATCTCGGAATCGGTAAAGGCGGGAATAAAGACCGGGACGTTTTTCAGATACGCGCTTTTGAGAATACCCGTTCCGTCATATTCCTCCGCAAGCGTCCGCCCCAGCTCGCGAGTGAGGATTTCGGAAGAAAAGGCCCGGTCCTGATCCATCCGCTTCATCGTTCGGGCAACAACTTGTTCTACGTAATTGAGGTTGGACTCCATCTCCAGTGTGTCGTAGACCCGGTTATAGCCTTTCGCAAACAGCTCTTGGTCGGACATAGATGAATGGTGCCGATAGTGTGTTTTACCGACGGACTCGCTCAATCCATGAGCGATCAATGCTCCGGTCGAGACGACACATTGCACCATGCCATGATCGATCATCGCGCTGATGATCTTGCCCATCTTCGCAATGGTCATTGCCCCTGACAGCGTCAATACGACGGAACAGTCAGGGTCTTCAATCATCGTCCACAGCACTTCGTAGGCCTCACCCAGTCTGCGGCCCCCAAAGGCTGTCTTGCGCATGGCCATCAGCAAGCCATCGAAGGAATCAATTTGTTCCGGGTCGAGAGGCTCGAGCGCTTCGAGGCCGTCTTTCGCCCCATCGTGGAATTCACGTGTACCCATAGAAGAGTCTGCCCACCATATGTAGTGAAAGAGAAAACGGACCATTCTTTATACACAACCGGCAATAGAGGCGTCAACGAAGTTTGCGCGATATATTTCCCCGTGCATCCTGCTGCGTGAGTCACATGGCATGACTATAGAACCGCTATACTCGCGAGAAGAACTCGCCTGAGCAGCCTGCCCCACTGGCGGCGACTGTAGAAAATGGCCCGAGGCGAGCTCTCCCTGTGTCATGCTCGATCGATGAGTTCAGGATACGGCGCACACTAGTGAAACATCTTACGTGATTATTTTGTGCGCGAGTGATTAGGGGAGACGCGCGCACGACATGAGCAGGCTTGGGGTTGGTGGTCCCAACGGGATTTGAACCCGTGTTTTAACACGATCTCGACTTCGCCTTAATTTACGCGAGACTGGAAGACTTACTTCATATGAAAGACAGCGCGACTAAAACAACCGTCCATTGAAAGGGAAGGCATCGAGGCGCCGACCAGCGGTTTAGGAAAGCCTTGTCACCACCCTACTCCAGCCCACTCCAGCTTATTCAGGCCAGGTCTAGCCAAGAGTTAAAGAAAAAGCGAATGTGGGCTGTGGAGTGGGCTGGAATAATGCGCTCCCATGGCTTTGGCATGTCGGCACTCATTTCGGAAGACCCATGTCATGAATGCGCGCCAATGTTCAGGTAGGACTTCCCGCCGCCAATGGTGGACCCACCTCGATAAGATCGGGTAAGGGTTCCTGGTAGGAATTCAGGTAGGCATGATGATCGTGCGTGATCGCCCCGTCAGGAAGCATGTCCCATAACGGACCCAGCTTTCCACGAACTTTTCTTGCATAACACGGTGGCACCACCAACGTGTCGCCTTCCATAAACTGTCGGACCGACAGATCCGTATCCATTAATCTTCGGATTTTCGTGTGGTGATATATCTGGCCGAACCCACTCGACACCGACCGAATGAAATTCAACCATCTCGGAGTCCAGCCCCGATTCACCATCGCACGCTTCGCAATCATCGGCCAGGAAAACGCGTGCTGCGACAGATCCACGACATGATCATAAAATTCCGGCCAGGCATAATGCTTGGGACGCACATTCATCGAGTGAAGGTTATCGAGAAAATGAAAGGGAAATGGCAGCACCCGCCCTTCCCGTTGCAATTCCCGGTTAAAGGGGGCCGCTTGACCAAATGCCGTAATCAGGTTAAACGCCGGAAAAGCCCCTGGGGCGAGATCCAAAAATTGCTTGGTGAGTTCAAAGGGCTCAGGTCCCTGATCTGAATCCATTCCCAACACAAAATTGACCTGGACATAGGGGATATAGCGAAGGATCAAATTGATATGATCCGCCACCTGCTTCACCTTTTCTTGTCCGGTATGGTGGCCCGTCCTGGATTTTTCTCCCATGTCATACCACGACTCAATGCCCGGCAAAATCGCCTTGAATCCATTTGCGCGTAATCGCTTGAGATGGGGCTCGGACAGAAGCGACAGCGTACTTTCTGCAACAAAGTCGATACTATTGGGGGGAATCGCCGTTTCGATTGCCCGCATATACTCCTCAAACCGGACCCCGAAATTCGGGTCGTGCCAGCCCACCATCGGTCGTTTCATCTTTGTTCGCAGAAATTTCAAATCTTCACTGATCTGGTCAAATGACAAGGGCTGATAATCAACATTGGCGTCCACACAAAACCCGCAGGTATAGGGACACCCCATGCTGCCGATCATGGGCACCATTTTAAAGGATGTGGGAGCTTTGGCGATGGTCGGCTCGATGAATTTCCACCGTTCCTTGACTCCCGGCAACTCGGTCGGCTGTCGAGCCGCGGCGAGCTGGACCCCAAGCGGACGGTGCGGTGAACAATCGGCGAGAATATCGTGAATCAGA